>Ga0209156_10003537_pt1 | contig 11721 bp, 10 predicted proteins | sample GraSoiAngelo_124_FD_185881 | JGI IMG/M metagenome (GOLD analysis project Ga0209156, IMG submission 185881) | Grasslands soil microbial communities from the Angelo Coastal Reserve, California, USA - 14_0927_05_20cm (SPAdes) (version 2) | ecosystem: Environmental > Terrestrial > Soil > Grasslands...
CATCTCTACCTCCCTGCAAAGGAGGCCTTCTCGAAAGCCCGGGACTTTGCGAACAGGGCATTGGAACTCAACAATGACCTCGCAGAAGCACACACTTCACTTGCCGCTGTTCTACTCATTTACGACTGGGAGTGGGACGAAGCCGAAGATCAGTTCAAGCGTGCGATCCAACTGAACCCCAACTACGCAACTGCGCACTACTGGCATTCGGTGCTCCTGCAAACTACGGGTAGACTTCAAGAATCCGTTACAGCTGCCGAGAAAGCACAGGTTCTGGACCCTCTCTCTCCAGTAATCGGGATGGGTGTCGTGCAGGCCTACTTCTTCTCGGGACAATATGACAAAGCCGTTGAAGAATGCTACAGGTATCTCGACATGAATCCCAGCTTCGTCGTGGCCCGTGACTTTCTAGTCCACCTGCATGTGCAGAACGGACTGTTCGAGGAAGCAGCCGAGGAGGCGAAAAGACTGCTTGATGTCAGTGAGAGAAAGTCGGAGGCCATGGCGCACTTGGCATATGTCTACGCGGCGTCAGGAAAGACCGAGGAAGCTAAGAAGCTATTCGAAGCGTCGGTTGCAGACGCAGAATTTGGTTATTCAAATCCGACAATCTTCATCATCGTATGCTCGATTCTGGGAGATCTGGATAACGCGTATCGATGGGCCGAAAAAGCTCGCGAATCCGGGAGGATTGCTTTGCACTCCCTGAGATTTAGTCCGGATCTGCAGAGGTTCAGAACCGACCCTAGGTACAATCTGCTGTTGGCAAAGGCCCATCTCCAATAGAAACACGGGCTCATCAAATTCCCCATGCCCACATGATTCCCTACACGGTCAGCGTTTGAAGATCCTTTGCCAAAACTATTCGGCCGTCAAAAACCGCAGAGGCCTGAGTCAGATACCTCTTCTCGGCGCCCTCGTTCCCCGGGGAAATGTGAGTTAGAACCAGCCTTCTTGCCCTCGCAGCCTTCGCCGCGCTCCCCGCGTCCCTCGCAGTAGAATGGTGAGTGACAGCCGCCAACGACTCTTGACCATCGAGAAACATAGCATCGTGAATCATCAAGTCGCATCCCTTGGCGAACTCCGCAATCTTCTCGGATCGCGCAGTGTCACCCACATAGACAAAGCCACCTCGGAGCGTTTCGAACCGATAAGCGAGATTCTCAGGCTCATGCATCGTCGTGACATGCTTAACACCAACATCTTCAGGTCTCACAAAAACTATGTCGAATTTCAACCAAGAGCGGGGAGTCGACTGAAGCTCAAGGATATTTTTCAGGACATCAGCTGTACTTGCTGAACTTACCACTCGGACCCGCTTGGTTCTGTTATCCATCGCCATTGCCCAGACGACAGCTGTGAAATCCCCGATGTGATCGGAATGGGTGTGTGAAACGTAGATTTCATTGATCGAGTTGAGCTTTTTTCCGGACCTCACCAGGTTGGTCAGCACCCCGAATCCCACGTCGAGCAACTTGTCTTGAAACAAGATCCCCGCGCACATCCTTTCCTTGGTTAAAACCGAACCGCTCGTTCCAAGGAAAGTGAGCGTCGCCATGGACGCGGTCCACATGGGAGCGGGTATTTGGATTTGTGCTGGATCGACTTCCCTCCGGACAAAAACAGGCAGCGTGATACGGAGGTTCCAACAGAAGGTCGTCCGGAAGAATCTGGGGGCTAACGCTTTAAGTAGGCGGACAAAAACGGCGTTGCTGCCGGTCGGGTCAGCACTGGACAAGAAAACAAATACGCAAGTCGCCAAGATGTTGGCAGGGGTTCCTCTCTTCACTGGGTTGAAGGGAAAGCAGATCAAGTCAGTTGCGAGTGCTTTCGCAAGGGAACGTTCCTACGAGACGGGAGAAGTCATAGAGAAAGAAGGCGGGTCTGCGGTTGCCTTCTACCTCATAACCGGTGGATCGGTCGAGGTCCGTAAGGGGGAGAAGCTGGTTTCGAAGCTCGGTCGCGGGCAGTTTTTTGGTGAGATGGCTCTTATTGACAAGCAACCGAGGTCCGCCACGGTGGTCTCTGCGGAACCTGGTACGAGATGTCTGGTAATGCCAGTCTGGAGCTTCCAGGCGGCTATTGAAACGGATCCGAAGATTGCCATGGGCGTCATGAAGGAACTTGCAAGGCGCCTGCGCGAGACGACGAACGCCCTTACCGAATAGCTAAATCCCCGATTCAACAAGTTCCTACGAACTAGAAGCTGGGGTCCTCTGCGAGGACACGGCAAACGGCCTCTCCCTTCTCCCGGCTGAGATGGTTCGGGCCATAGGACTTGAAAGATCTCTCAACCTGTAAGGGGTTCAGGCCCTGCTGAGAAGATTTGAGAGCCTAGATTATCTTGGCCGATTGGTAGCGCCAACTCCCCTTCGGCAGGGCTGCCGGGCTATGGCCGGATGCTTTGGGACGTGATTACCTCTGCTATTTCTCGTGAAGAAATACCCGTCACGGTCGCGGATGGGAAGTCGCCAAGGTAGTCGATTCCAGCGCGTGGCGGCCACCGCATCTTAACCGTCCGACTGGCGCCGTATTACTTTGTTGGCCATCATATCGTGGCTAGGCTGAATAACCTAACCGTGGGACCTCTCCCCATGGAGGTGATTATCTCTGAGCATCAATGCGGATGGGGACTCGGGTCCTCCAATACCGAACATACCAGGACCTAACGGGCGTTGTCGCGCCTAGAGCAGGAAGCTTAAAAAAAGAACCATCTCCCCTATTTCTTTTGATAACCGTTGAGCGTTTTCAGCGCGAGCGAGTGGTACGCTAGGCTACACCGTACGATGTCTTTACTCGACGAGGAAAACATTAAGATTCTACAGACGATGAAACAGCACGGGCCGCGAAACCTACAGCAGATCGCAAGAAAATCGAAACTTCCATACACCACGGTCTACGGTCGAGTGGCCAAGCTTCAAAGCCTCAACGCGCTGAGTACGCATGTCCACCCCTCATATTCCAAGATAGGACTCGTGCGGGCCGTGGTCCTCGCTAGGCCTTTCCCAGGAAAGGAGCTTCTAGTGAAAGATGCTCTAAAGGTCCCGGGTTACTGGCTCAAGATAAACAGGTGCACGGGCGAGCCGAACGGATACTACTCGCAACATGCGATTCCCGCTTCTAACCAGCAGGACTTTCGTCTCTACCTTGACCAGCTCGTAACGCGAAGCGTAATCAAAGACTATCAACTGTTCTGGCTTGGAGAAAGCTACTCTCCTCTGCCAAACTTCGACTATTACAATCCCAAAGAGAGAAGCTGGAGATTCGAATGGAAGGAGTGGGCTCACGCAATCGAATCTGGGAGAGCTACGGACGGCAAGAAACCCTCGTTGGCTGCCGACAATGGCTTCGACAAGAAGGATCTCATCATTCTCAAAGAACTCCAGCTGGACGGAAGAGTAACACTTGCTGCCTTATCGAAACTGTTGGGAATGACCCTTCCGGCGACGAAGTACAGGTTCGATCGTCTTGTCGAACAGGGTTATGTTGGGGACTTTGTAATCAGCATCCTCCCGTTCATCCCTGAAGTCTCGGACCTCTGGGAGCTTCGGCTCGACTTCACCAACGAGAGCTTCATGAGAAACGCGGAGAAAATGCTCTCCAAGACTCCGTTCGTCTTGACTATGACCCCGATCATGGGGTTGCACTCGCTCGCTGTGAGAATCTATCTTCCCCGCCAGGAAATGACTAACCTGGTGACGTTTCTCTCATCTCTCGCCAGAGAAGAGATACTCGCCGGCTATTCCTACCTCCAGCTAGACCCGTCGACCCAGCTAACCCAGACCATCTCCTACAAGACATACGCTGATGGAACAGGATGGCACTACGATAACAGAGAGTACTTGCAATCCGTCGCCAATCTCGTATCTAAATGGTCTAAGCTCGAAGCCGAGCAAGCCAGCCAACAGACCAGCATACCACTAACGGTCGAATAGAGAGGTAAGGACGGCTCAGTACACCGCACTTCAAATAACGAGAGAAGCACACAACATCATCAGCTATTGCATGACACGCTAACACCGTCGACCAAAGGTAACACCACGCATTTCACCATCATCTATTCGTTAGCTCTCTGCGTCACCTTTGGTTTGCAGCCTGCACCGATTGAGTAGCTGTAAGACACTGCTCTTTCTGGGACTGTTTGTGTTTGCCTTCTTGGCCACTCACACTCCATCGGTGAGTGCGTCGACCAGCCCTGGGATTCCGCTCTACCTTCATCATCTTCCGGGAAACGTGACCGTCTCCGGGGTTCAAACCAGCCAGGTCCTGAATACCACGACTCTCTGGGGTGGTACGAGTGTTGGTCCCAACCTCAGGTACAACGTGTTCAACTTCACACTCTACCCTGCACTAACTTCAGCTCTAACGTCAATTGGACCGGGCTCTATTGTCCTCTGGGTCACTGTGTCAGGCTCTCCTGGATCGCTGAATGCTACGGTCTACGATGCCAACGCCGCGGGCCAGCTTGCTGTAGTGACCACTTCGCAAGTCATCGCGCTCAACTCCAGCCCGAACACTCCTTACAAGCTGACGCTGGGGTTCAACATCAACCACACTTTCTCCCAATCCTCCACGATCAAGCTATCCATGACCGTGTTCAGGGTCTCACAACTCTACGTCTGGTATGATAGCGCGAGCTTTTCGTCCGCTGTCACGATACCCGTCTCGAACATTCCCACCGTCGACCTCATCGATACTTTCGATGCAAACTTCACGTCACAGACCAGTTTCAGCCTCAACTGGACCGCCCCTCAGAGAATCGTCTATCTCATCATACACGTGGCCGACCCGTTCGGAGCCTATCACGTGGCCAATGCCACAGTAACCATAACCGGGCCAGGGTCTACGACCGTCTTTACCGGAGTCGGCAGCTCGCTTACTACCAACCCCGCAGCGCCCAGCAAACTGTTCGCGGTAAGCTGGCCCTACAGCACGAATCTTCCAAACGGCACCTATGTCGTCAGCGCGGCCGCAAACGATACGGCCAGAGACCAAGCTTCGAATACGGGTAACATCTACCTCACCTCGATTTCCGGTTCTCCGCAACCATCGAACCCCCCGCCAACAAGTCCACCCAATCCGCCCAATAGCTCATTCCCATCCATTTACTGGTTGATAGCCGGAGCTCTCATCACCGTCCTTCTCGGCGGTCTCCTCGCATTCCTATTCCTTACCAAGAGGCGTCGGGTCCTCTGTTCAAAGTGCCGCGCCAAGTTGGACCCGAAGGTTGAGAAATGTCCGTACTGCGGAAACATCCTCGAACATCCAAAAGGACAAACGGAACAGCTGACCTCGCCAGCAGCGCAACAGCCAGCTCTAAACCCGCCCGGCAGCGGTGGTCAGAACGCAAGTTCAACCATCGCTCCTGCATCTCCATCTACGCAGAATAAACCCCCGAACCCAGTCGCGACCCACGACGAAGCTGGGTCAGGCAAAGAGAAAGCGACCTAGTAATCCTCGGAACCACGCCACGTCACTCCTAGGGTTGTTCCGGGGTTACGCATCTCTTATTGGAATAGTCGCTTTTCCGCCTTGGGCAGGCGTCGCAGAGTGGACCTGGCAACCGGCGGCATAGTTCTCTTCGCAATATTGGTTGCAGCGGGCATCATCCCGTTGGTAATGGCGGCCAGGGTGAAGGTTCGCAGCCTGAGAATCCTCTCCCTGCTACTTGGACTGTTTGCTGTAGTCCACGGTTTCTACATCTCGCCTCGGGCTTTCAGCAAGATCTCCTTGCCGACGCGGTCTTCGAGCCTACCTCACTCCTACTCCTGATAGGGCTCGGCGCCTACTATTCCAAGGTGGGGGTAGTATAGATGACAGTGGACGTCCTCGCAATATTCGAAACCTTCAACCTCATCCTCATCCTGGTCGCTTTTGCAATATTCATCCGGCTCGCGTTCAAGGGCAAGAGCCTGGGCAACTTCCGATTCCAACTATCACTATTTCTTCTAATCTGGGTCATGTCTGAAATACCACATATTGCAGAATCTCTCGGACTGATCGCTATAGCTGGTTACGAGGACGCGGGGCTCTATCTTCACGCCTTTTCCATGGTAGTCTTCGCGCTATTCGTAGGCTGGAGATCTCTCAAGTTCGCAACTTTCCATCCACCCCCTGCCACTGGCGCACTGTCGGTTCCTACCGAGCGGCCTAAGGTGCTCAAAGGGTGAAATGGCATGAGCTTTGACGACTTGGTCAGCCAGTCGGTCACTGAGACTATGTCCAAGATTCTCGGCACCGACACATGGAAAGCCATCAACTTCTTCTTCGACATGAAAACCATAGCCCGCGAACCTGAAGTCTTTGCGGCTCTCCTAGGCAAGGTGTTCGGGTCCACCTCCAAAGTTCTTGAAAAGAAGATAGGAGAGACAGTTCTAGGCAAAGTTGGTGCAGTCCAACAAATGCCGGGCAACGTAGATTTTCGGCAGATCCTCCGGCTCGCAAAAGCGAAGTTTCCTAGGCAACCGCTTCCAGACCAACTAGGACCCTAAACAAACTATCAATTCTGACACTCTGGCATAGCGATAGATTCGAGCATTGGAAGCCAAGCCTGGACCTGACGATTCCATCACACTGGTGGGTGGGGTCGAGTCGCGGCAGAGCGATCCTTTTTGGCTTAAGACGTGGCCATTATGCTGCGCGCTAGTCTGTCGTAGATTCTGAGCCTTTCCAGCGTAGCATCAGCCGCCGGCACCGGATACTGGTTAAACAACGACTCTGCTTCGTCAACGCGTCCTACGCCCGCGATGGAGATGTAGGCGCGCATTATGCTCGAAAGCTGGGCTGTCCCCTGATACATTGTTTCGAGCTTCTCAATGTTCGTCTTGAACCATTCCCAGGTCACACTCCTCGCGTCTGCATTCGAAGTCGAATATGCCACTATGTTCCTAACATCCTGTTTCTTCACCTGGCCGCTCAACGAGTAGTCTAGCGCTTTCGCGACGAGATCTGGTTTGTTGAAGCTGGCTAATCCTTCCAGGTATCGCAACCGCTCCTCGTCGGTGGCGCTCTTCTTGAACCGGTCGATAAGCCCGTTGTAGTCGTTGCTCGACCGGGCATATCCCATAACCACCGGCCGCTTCATATCGGGGTCCACGCTTGCTAGGTCCTTGATTTTCGAGCCCTGCTCTTTAGCGTAAGCATCGTCTATCAGCGTGAGGCGTCCTGCGACGATGCCCTTGAGCATAATGCTGTTCTCATCCGTCTTAGCTTGGAGGGTCTTCAGCTGGTCCGTGTGGAATCTTCGTGAAGTATCTCTCATCTTTTCCGGGGCTAGGACATGGAGGAGCTCGAGTTGGTCTGAGATCTCGAACATTGGAAGATACTCTTCATCCTTCCGGAATCTTTCCAGGAGGCTGAGATATTCTCTGATAGGCATGCGTCCAGAGAGGAGGAGGGCTTTGGCATCGCTGATCAGGCCCCACTTGTCAAGGGGCGAGAGCCTGCTCTTCCAAAGCAGACCCTGCAGTTCGCCGCCCTGGTAGTGGACGATGTAGAAGCCAGTCTGATCGACATTCAACTTCAGAGACTTTGGACTGGGGCCGATATTGACCTGGGCCTTTTCCTTGTCGAGCAACAAGCTCTGCGGCTTGCCATCAACCATCATCGTCACGGGCACAGGCCAACTCTGCTTCTCAATTCCGCCGGCCATGAGGAATCTCTCCTGTTCCAGGTTCAGCTTCTTGTCTGAGAGTGTCGCTGTTATGATAGGGAAGCCGGGTTTGCTGATCCAAGCCTCCATAATCCGGTTCACATCGGTCCCGGACGCTTCCTGAAGGTGGCTCCAGAGGTCCTGGCCAGATGCGTTGGAGTATCGGAATTTTTCGAGGTATTTCGCGACCCCCTTCTGGAACTTGTCGGGTCCGATGTACGCTTCGATCATCCGGAGAATACTCGCGCCTTTGCCGTAGCTGATCTCGTCGAACAACTCCTCGATCTCTTCAGGATTTTTAACACGCGCCTCGATAGGATGTGTACTTCTCAGACCGTCTCGTCCCATGGCTCCCGAGGTCTGGGTCCGGACGAAGTCTTGCCAGACCTTCCACTGCGGATAGCCCTGGTCGACGGCGTGGTGGCCCATGAAGGTGGCGAAGCTCTCATTGAGCCAGATGTCGTCCCACCACTTCATCGTGACCAGGTCGCCGAACCACATGTGAGCAATCTCATGAGCAATAACCCCGGCCACCGCCTTCTTCGCCCTGACGCTGGTATTCTGGTCGACGTGCATGAGGATCTCGCGATAGGTAATCGCCCCCCAGTTCTCCATCGCACCATACGCAAACTCTGGGACAGCTACCTGGTGCAGCTTGGGCAGCTGATACGGTATCCCGAAGTAGGATTCGTAGTAGTCGAGGACTTTCTGGGCCGCCTCGAAGCTGAACTCTGTCTTGATACTGCCCTTGGGCCGAGCATGAGCCGCGTAGAGGTGTGTCTGGCCATGACGGTTATGCTCCTCTACGAACTTCCCGACGCCAAGATAGAAGAGGTAGGTGCTCATTTTCGGGGTCTGCTTGAAGGATACGACCTTCTTGTTGGCCCGAACCTCTTCCGACTCGACGGGCATGTTGGAGATGACCTTGAGGTCGGGGCCTGTCCGGACTACGAGCTTGAAGACTGCCTTGAACGCAGGATGGTCTAGACAGGGGAAGAGTTTGCGGGCTTGAACCGCCTCGAGATGAGTTGTGAGAATATAGCCGTCACCATACGAGGCCTTGTAGAATCCTGTGAAGTTTTCCGAGACCTTCCCGCTGAACTCGATGTCCAAGGGTCCACTGAATTTGCCGGTTTTGATCTCGACAGCGTTGCTTGTCTGTTTGTACGGTAGGTTTCTGTTTCCGTGCTTGACACTCTTGACCTGCAATCCTACAACGTCAAGGCTGATGTCTCCGGTCGTATCGAGGTCAACCGTAGCCTTCCCTGTGAACGAAAGCCCGCTGAAGTCGATGTCGAAGAAGAGGTCGTATTGTCTGACCAGTTGGACTGGTTGTCCGGTCAGAGAGGTTACTTGCATGATGGGTCCTAGGTCGCAGTGTTCGCTCTTACTTAAGAGAAATGGCTGGAACACGAACCTAAGTGACGAGCCTTCACGCCCAGCTATCCCTGCGCGACCTGAACTTGTGGTAAAGCGAGGTACCAGCCCCTAGAAAGTCAGAGTGACCGCTACCAAATGTGGTGGATTTAGTTTGGGGTTCGGGGTCAAGATTCAATCCTAGTCAATCGCCAGAAATTGAGGAGCAGGCGAGATAATTTGATTCAAGGAGTATCTGGAGATGTACGCTTGCCCTAGCTTCTTTCAATTGCGTGGACCTTCAGCCCGGTTAGAAATGCTCCTATGACGGCGAAGATGGCAATGATCACCGAACCAGTAACTACGACGCTATAACCGGCGGAGGAGGAGGTCGCCGCAGCATACAATAACAGGAGGCCTACGAACTCGTACGCGATAAGCGACACTAAGAAGCTGAAGATGGCTAGGGTCTCGGGCTTCATACTGTCGTGCTTAGCGTGACAGTGGATTTAGGTTTTGAGAAACGAAAATCTCGCGTCTCACTATGTGGTGGTAGTGCCTGACACGATTGCTCGCTGAGCTCCATTCAGCAGTTAGCCCACAATGTTCTTGATTTTATCGAAAATGTCGACGGGTTTTATCGACGCTCCGCAGTACTTGCAGGTCGTCTGCTTCCCCGTTTCCGGAAGTTCGAGAGGTCCTGAACATTGTGGACACTTGAACGTAGAGATCACTACCCCTCCTTTCGACAGTGTATCTCGGATAGAAGAGAAATCAAGAACGACCTGGACGTGTTCTCTTTGTTTTTCCTTCAGCACGCGCTCGCGTTTTTTCCTTTGTTGCCCGAATATCATTCCTTGGACTCTGGTGAAGGCACGATTGTCCTTGGCGATCTCGACGTTGGCCCTTGTCCCCCACCACAGCCAGAGCTTGAGCCATGCGTCGACGTTCTTTCGAGCCGACCGGAGCATTATGCATGACTCGTTGCTCCCCTGGTAAGTACTGGCGGCTATGAAACTGGTCAGGTCTTCGAGAGGCACTTCGAAGTTGAAGATTCCCTCTTGAAGCCAGATGAGCCTCTCATTTGTTAGGAATAGCTGGCCCGCATGTTGCGCGAATCGGGCGGGCAATACCTGGCCCACCAAGGGTTGTAGAGCAACGGGCACTCGTACCCACGCAGAGCCCGGCCATGACCATACCAGCTCGTCGTCTATTTCGAGGGACACCTTTGAGCTGAGCTGAGCAGTCATTTGCGAACGGGAATTCTTGAGAAAACCTCCGTATGACGCATCGAAGGTTTTGTAGAAGGCCGGGTCACAATTCACTCCAACGAGTTCTATGCCGCGGAAATCGTACAATGAAGGTTGGACGAGACTCATCGAGGCAATACTGTTGCCGGTGAGAGCGTTCGATTCCCACTTCGCCTGACACGAGTTGCACTTGAAGACATTGAGCGAAGAACCCGAGACATCGTAACCAGAATTCCCCTTACAGACAGGGCATCTGGGAAACTCCCGGATAACCAAGCTTCGTGCGAGCGCGCGTTTCTCAGGCGACGGACCGAAAACCAACTTAGAGGACCAAATTCAAGGGCTTTCCATCAATATTAAGAGTGCTGAGACATCCGGAATCCGAGCATCGAACTCTTCATGAAAGAAGCGAGGACATGAAGTCGCACAAAGGTTACGCACCGGCACTATGGTAGGCCGTTCGAGCTTCTTGCAGAATACCATTGTTACGCTCGGGTCACCGTTGCGTGCCACTTGATGTGAAGAGGCATGTCCAAGACTTGGATGTGACACGTGGGACATATCTGTGCTACCGGGCGGATTGGAAAATCGAAACCCATAACGTCTCGGAATTTCCTCCTGAAGTAGTAATCGAGGTTGGATAGATTCGAGGGATATATGGATACGAACCGTATGTTGTTCTTTCGATACTGCGCCATCTTCCACCTCATTGACCTGATGTAGTCGTCCCTTGTCCGCGCATCGGGAGAATCTACTAAGCCCCAGTATTCGACAAAGAGATTGTATTGTGGAAGATAAAAGTCCGGCTTCGATATCTTGGTCTGGAAGATGAACCAGTTAGCGGTTGCCGTAGCTTCGTAGTAGTAGGCGACGCCGTGACCCGTAAGGTAGTCTGCAATTATCTTCTCACCCTTGCTCCTAACCGGCTGACCAGTTAGCGTGACTGACGGCGTTCCGTACTCTTCAGAGCCCTCGAAGAGATCATTCAACCAAGAGAGAAAGCCCAAACTAAATGAAAGGTCTCAGCAACTCGGGATTAAAGGCGATCCTTCTCACAAACCGGCATGAGGCCGGTCTTTATTCTGCCCCATGGTATCGACGCTGGTTTATTTCTGCCCTTACGGAAACGATATTCTGGAGGGCCTGAGTCCACTTGGCTGGAAACGAACTCGTCGATTTTGCTGACCGTTTTCCAGCAGTGCCAGGAGGTAGAGTTGAGGGCCAAGGGGAGAAAGCGGCTGACAAACGGCCGGAATCGAAACTCCCCATCTTCTCAATCCTTGACTCGATAGACTTCTCGAAACATTTCCTGATAATAGGCGATGTGGGGACCGGGAAGAGCACCGTAACCCCGATTCACGAATACGAGCTGTGCAAGGGACTGAGGCAGATCGTCATCCGCGAACCGTCGAGGGCGGCATGCAATGCTCTCCATTATTCGCTCCAGGCGCTCTATCCAGAACT
>Ga0209156_10003546_pt1 | contig 11706 bp, 6 predicted proteins | sample GraSoiAngelo_124_FD_185881 | JGI IMG/M metagenome (GOLD analysis project Ga0209156, IMG submission 185881) | Grasslands soil microbial communities from the Angelo Coastal Reserve, California, USA - 14_0927_05_20cm (SPAdes) (version 2) | ecosystem: Environmental > Terrestrial > Soil > Grasslands ...
GCAGCGAGAAGTTCTCGGACAAGATCGGCACCGTCCGGACCACGCGGATGCTCTTCGGCGACGGCGCCGCGGCGCTGGTGGTGGGTCCCGCCCCGGCGGGCGCCCCGCCCGACGTCGAGTGGTTCCAGACGTACGCGAGCGGCCCGATGAGCGAGGTGGACTCGATCGTCTGGCCCAACCCCGAGTTCGACAACAACATCACGGTGTACGGCCCCGAGGTGAAGGCGCTGGTGAAGCGCTACCTGACCCAGATGATCGCGGAGCTCAAGACGCTGCCCCACCCCGACGGCGCGCCGGGCTCGCTGCTGGACGCGATCGACCTGGTCGTCCCGCACCAGGCCAACAAGACGATGGTCGTCCACTACGCGAAGGCCGCGGGCGTGCCCGCCGAGCGGCTCTACTTCGACATCGAGCGCGTGGGCAACACCTCGTCGGCGTCCATCCCGATCGCGATCCACGACGCCGTCCGGGAGGGCGTGATCGACCGGCCGATGCGCATCTTCGCGCCGGGCTTCGGCGCGGGCGCGGTGGGCGGCTACGTCGTCATGCGCGTGGACCCGGCGGGCGTCGCCCAGTAGCGGCCCGCCGGCCCTCGGCGGTCAGGCCCAGACGGCGACGACAGCGGGCCCGCCCGTGCGCAGCGCGCGCTCGAGCGCCTCCGCGAACCGCCCCTCGCTGTCCGCCGTGAACGTCGGCACGCCGAAGCTCTGCGTGAGCCGCGCGAGCTCGGGCGCGCCGGCGCCCTCCTCGCCGAAGGCGATCAGCACCACGGGCACCCGCAGGCGCTTCGCGGTCTCGAGCTCGGAGGCGGCGCCCACGAGCCCGGCCGCCGCGGTGAAGGCGACGACGCGCCGGTCCCCGTGGACCAGGTGGGCCGCGATGGCGGCGGGCAGAGCGAAGCCCGTCGCCGCCGAGCCGTCCGAGACGATGAACTCCCCCGGCGCGACCGCGTCCCACCCAGCCGCCACGTCGTCGGCGTGAGGGCCCGGGTCGACGGCGGCCAGCGTCCCGACGGGCAGCGCCTCCCGCGTGAGGGTGACGACGCGCCGGCGGGTCGGCACGCCGGGCAGAGCGGGCGCCGCGCGGAGCTCGCGCTTCCAGCGGTCGAGCTCGGCCACGTCCCAGTTGGAATGCGAGCGGCCCCGCAGGCGCGGCGCCAGCTCCTCGACGATCAGCGCGACCTCGCCCTCGACGTGCGTCACTGGACGCCGGACGCCCGCCGGCGGGGGAAAGGGCGCCAGGTGCAGCAGCGACGCGTCACCGGGCCACGTGTTGGGTGACGCCTCGATGGCGTCGAGACCGAGCGTCACGATGAGATCCGCGCGCGAGAGGAGCCGTGCCTCGACGTGGCCACCAGGCAGGACGCCGAGCCTCAGCGGGTGCGGGTCGGGGACGGCGCCCTTCCCCTTCCGCGTGGCGAGCACTGGCGCCGGCAGCGCTTCGGCGAGCGCGCGGAGCCAGGCGGCGCCCTCCGGCGCGCGGCAACCGAGCCCGGCGACGAGCACGGGCCGCGACGCGGAGGCGAGGAGCTTTGCGGCGGCATCGAGGGTGCCCGTCACGGGCGGCGGCAGAGGCTCGGGACGGCACGCGGTCGCGACGGGCACCGCCGCGGCGCCCGCGACGTCCGGCGAGACGTCGAGGTGCACCGGGCCGCGCGGCGGCGTCATCGCGAGCTGCGCGGCGTGGGCGACCCAGTGGGCCGCCGAGGCCGCTTCCACGCGGAGGCTCGCCTTGCACGCGAGCAGGGTGGCCGGGTGGTGGTCGGTCAGGAAGATCAGCGGCGAGCGGTCGAGCGCCGCGTGGGCGACGCCCGTGACCGCCGCGGCGACGCCCGGCCCCGGGCCGGCGAGCGCAGCGCCCGGCGCGCCCGTGAGGTCGCCCGTCACGGCCGCCATCACGCACGCCGCGGCGTCGCCATAGGCGAGGACGAACGGGAGGTCGTGGGCACGCACCGCCTCGAGGAGCCGGACGTTGGCGGCAACGCCCGGCACGCCGAAGAGCCGGGGCGTGCCCGCGCGCTTGAGCCCGTCGACGACGACGTCCGCGACTGTCTGCACGAGGGGGCGTCGCTCAGCGCCGGGCCAGGCTCTCGAACACGGGGCGCATCCGCTCGAGGGCCAATGTGAGATTCGCCTCCGAGTTCGCGTACGAGAGCCGCAGGTAGCCCTCGCCGTGGGCGCCGAACGCCGTGCCGCCGAGCACGGCCACGCCCGCTTCGTTCAGGAGCCGCTCGGCGACCTCGCCCGATGGCCGCCCGGCTCCCGTGATGTTGGGAAAGACGTAGAAGGCGCCGCGGGGCCGCGCGCAGCGGACACCGGGCAGCCGGTTCAGCCCGTCCACGATGAGATCGCGTCGTCGCTTGAACTCGGCGACCATGCGCCCGACCGACGCCTGCTCGCCCTGGAGCGCCGCGAGCCCGGCGAGCTGGACAAACGACGCCGTGCAGGAGGCCGAGTTCACCATGAGACGCGTCACGTGCTCGGCGAGCGCCTGGGGCATGACGCCGTAGCCGAGCCGCCAGCCCGTCATCGCGTAGGACTTCGAGAAGCCGTCGAGCAGGATCGTGAGCTCGCGCATAGAGGGGAAGCCCATGATCGAGGTGAACTCGCCCTCGTAGAGGAACTGGCGGTAGATCTCGTCGGCGAGCACCGGGATCCGCCGCTCGGCGGCGATCCGCGCGACGACCTCGAGCTGGCGGCGGTCGAGCACGCCGCCCGTGGGGTTCTGGGGCGAGTTGATGATGATGAGCCGTGTCCGCGGCGACACCTTCCGCTCGAAGAGCTCGAGGTCGAAGCCGAAGCCCTCCTCCTCACGCAGCGGGATCGGCACGGGCACGCCGCCGACGAAGTTGATGACCGACTCGTAGATCGGGAAGCCCGGGTTCGGGTAGATGACCTCGTCGCCCGCGCCCACGAGCGCCAGGATCGTGAAGAACATGATCGGCTTCGCGCCCGGCGTCACGACGACCTCGTCGGGCGACACGGGCACGCCCCGCGTCTCGCCTACGTGCTTGGCGATCGCCTCGCGCAGCTCGGGCAGCCCGGCCGACGGCCCGTAGTGCGTCGCACCGGCGTCGAGGGCCTGCTTGGCGGCCTCCTTGATGTGCGCCGGCGTGTCGAAGTCCGGCTCGCCGATCTCGAGGTGGACGATGTGGCGGCCCGCACGCTCGAGCGCCTTCGCGCGCGCGAGGACTTCGAAGGCCGACTCCGTGCCGAGGCGCAGCATCCGCGACGCGACGTTCATGGGATTCCCCTTTCGGAAGGCCTCTATTATAAGGCGTGGAATTCGTCCGCGTCCCCGCGGGTCCCTTCCTGATGGGCGGAGCGGCGGGCCACCCCTCGGAGCGTCCCGTCCACGAGGTGAGGCTCGATGCCTTCCTGATCGCCCGGACGCCCGCGACGAACGCCGACTACGCCCGCTACCTCGCGGCCACGGACGCCGCACCCCCGCCCTTCTGGAAGGACGCCGCGTTCGCGGACCCCCTTCAGCCCGTCGTCGGGCTCGGGTGGGAGGAGGCGGCGGCGTTCGCCGCCTGGGCCGGAGGCCGGCTGCCGACGGAAGCCGAGTGGGAAAAGGCGGCACGTGGCGGGCTCCGGGGCGCGCTCTACCCGTGGGGCGAGGCGCGGCCCTCCGGCAGCTTCGACCGGCCGCCCCGCGTGGGGGCGACGCCCGCGAACCCGCTCGGGCTCACCGACCTCGCCGGCGTCTGCCACGAGTGGTGCGGTGACTGGTTCGACGAGGGCTACTACAGGCACTCGCCGGCGACGAACCCGCGCGGCCCCGCCGCCGGCACGCGCCGCGCGAGCCGCGGGGGCGCGTGGCGCCACGCCGATCCGTGGAGCCCGGTCGCCCACCGCTCCTCGCTCCCGCCGCACCTGCACTACTCCGACTACGGCGTCAGGCTCGCGCGCGACGCCTGATACAATAGCCGCCGACGGTCATGGCGCGGGCCCAGCGATCTGTCTTGAAGGAAGGCATCGTCGCCGGCCTGATCGGGGCGAGCGTCGTCGCGATGTGGTTCCTCCTCCTCGACGTGGCCCGCGGCCGCCCGCTCTTCACGCCGGGCCTCCTCGGGGCGGCGGTCTTCCAGGCCCTCACCGATCCCAGCACGCTCCGGATCACGGCCGGCCCGGTGCTCGGCTACACCATCCTGCACGGCCTCGCCTTCATCGCGTTCGGCGTCGTCGCCGCCAGCATCATGGCGGTGAGCGAGCGCGAGCCCGCCCTCTTCGTCGGCTTCGTGATCCTCTTCGCCTGCTTCGAGGTGTTCTTCTTTGGCGTCGTCGGCGCACTCGGCCAGTCCATGCTCGGTGCTCTGGTGTGGTGGGCGATCCTCGTCGGCAACCTGCTCGCCTCGGTGGCGATGCTCTGGTACCTCTTCCGCGCCCACCGCGCGCTGCCGCGGTCGCTCGTGGGCGGGTGGGGCGGCGTGCTGCGCGAGGGCGTCGTCGCCGGGCTCATCGGCGCCGCCGCCGTCGCGCTCTGGTTCCTCGCGATCGACGCGATCCAGGGCGAGCCGCTGCGGACGCCGAAGCTCCTCGGCGCGGCGATGCTCCGCCAGACCGGGACGCTGCCCGCCGTGCTCGGCTACACGGTCGTCCACGGCCTGGCCTTCGTCGTCGTCGGCATCGTCGGCGCCGCGCTGATCGCCGGCGCGGAGCGCCAGCCGCTGTTCGTCTTCGCCCTCGTCATCTTCTTCACCGCGTTCGAGGTGTTCTTCTTCGGCGCGGTGGTGATCCTGGCCAAGTGGGTGCTGGACGCGCTGGCGGGCTGGACGGTGTTCGTCGGCAACCTGCTGGCGGCCGCCGGCATGCTCGGCTACTTCTTCGCGGGCCACCGCGGGCTCGCCCGCCGCCTCACCGCCGCCTGGGCCGACGAGGACTGATTGAATATGGGGGCCACGAGATGGCCCCCAAACCCCCCGGGTGGCTCGGGACGCCCCGGCGGCGCCGTGGCGCCCCTCGTAACCCGACAGGCTCCAATTGCGGACCGGCGCGGACGTCACCAGAGCGCGTCGGGCAGCGGGAGGCCCGCGAAGGCGTCCACGGGCAGCGGCGCCGGCGGCGCGATCTCGAGACGCTCGGTGAGCACGTAGAGCTGGCGCAGGTGCTGGGCGGCGTGCCACGCCGTCCGCTCCAGGAGCTCGTGGCCCGACTGCGGCCCGTAGTAGACCTGGACGACCCGCTCGAACTCGCGCGGCGCCGCGCCGTCGAACCAGCCCTCGATCCGCGCCCTGACGAGCGCGCCGTAGCGCGCGACCGCCGCGCCGTCGCCGAGCTCGGCGGGCGCCCTTTCCTGGAACCAGCCCTCCGGGAGCTCGCCCGTGTCCATCGCGTCCACGAACGCGAGCGAGAGGCGGAAGACGTGGAAGCCGAGGTCGCGCAGCGGGCGATTCCGCTCGGGCGGCGTCCAGTCCATGCGCTCCGCCGGGATCAAGCGGACGAGCTCCTGTGCTGCGGCGAGGATGCGGTCGAGCCGCTGCGCCAAGGCACCCGGCGCGAGCTTCACGGCCGGGGCGTAGGCCACGCCGAGCAGCGCCGCGTAGGCCGCCGGGTTCCAGCCGTGGACCGCACGGTCGCCGACGGCCACCGCCGGGACGCGCGGCACGCCGAGCCGCGCGAGCTCGGCGAGCGCGGCGGGCTCGGCTTGCACGTCGACGGGGTCGAACTCGACCCCCCAAGACGACAGCAGCTCCTTCGTCTTGGAACAGGACGATCAGCCGGGTCGGTAGAAGAGACGGGCTCGGCTCACGACGTCACCTCCCCTTGAAGGTCGGCTGCCGCTTGTTGGCGAAGGCGGCCACGCCGTTCGCGAAGTCCTCGGTGTGGCCGCTCGCCGCGATCGCCTGCGCCTCGAGCTCCATCTGGGTCTCGAGGCTCTCCCATGTGGACTGGTGGAAGAGCCGCTTGGCGGCGCCGAACGCCTTCGACGGCCCCTGCGCGAGCGCCCGGGCCAGCGCGTCCACGGCCGGCGCGAGCTCGGCGTCCGGCACGACACGCGTCACCAGCCCCCACTCGAGGGCCTCCCGCGCCGAGAGCACGCGGTTGGTCAGATAGAGCTCCAGCGCGCGACGCAGCCCGATGAGCCGCGGCAGGAAGTACGAGGAGGAGCCGTCGGGCGTCGCCGCGATCTTCGAGTACGCCATCGTGAACCGCGCCGACTCGACGGCGACCACGAGGTCGCCGGAGAGGGCGAAGCTGAAGCCGCCGCCCGCGGCGACGCCGTTGACCGCCATGATCACCGGCTTGTCGCTCCGGCTGAGGCGCGAGACGGCGCCGTGTAGATAGGTCGTCAATTCCTTCACCAGCACGCCGATGCGTGGCAGGTTGTCGGCGAAGTCCTTCACGTCGCCGCCCGCGCAGAACGCCTTGCCCGCGCCCGTGACGACGACGCAGCGGACGGCGGGGTCCTCGTCCAGCTCGAGCACGGCGTGGAACAGCTCGCGCCCGAGCTCGAGGTTCAGCGCGTTGTAGGCGTCGGGGCGGTTCAGCGTGAGCGTCGCGACACCGTCGCGGCGCTCGAGGGTCAGGGTCTGATAGCTCATCGATCGTCCTCCGTCCGGGTCGGATGGGGGCGGCGCCGCCCCGCCTGCGCGACGACGTCCAGGATCGTCTGGATCTCGAGCGGCTTCACGAGCACGAGGTCCACCCCGTGGGTCCGGCACTCCTCCTCGGAGAGCTCGACGCCGAAGCCCGTCACGAGGAAGACCGGCACTTCGGGCGCCATCTCCTTGATCGCGCGCGCCACCTGCCAGCCGGAGACGCGCGGCATCGCGAGGTCGGTGAAGACGACGTCGAAGGGCTCGGCGCCGAACCGGGCGATCGCCTCGCCGCCGTCGCCGAGCACCACCACACGGTGCCCGCCGGACTCCAAGACATCGCCCAGCATCGCGGCGACGACCGGCTCGTCGTCGACGACGAGGCAGCGCAGCGAGGCGCCGGCGTCCGCCGGCTCGGCCGACGGGGGCGCCGTCAGCGCAGGCGGAAGCGGCGCGCCGGCGGGGAAGGTCAGGCGGAAGGTCGTGCCCCGTCCCTCCGCGGTCTCGACGCCGATCTGCGCGCCGTGGCGCTCGACGATCGCGTATGTCATCGACAGGCCGAGCCCCGTGCCCTGCGGGCCCTTCGTCGTGAAGAACGGGTCGAAGATCTTGGCGAGGACCGCGTCGGGGATGCCGACGCCCGTGTCGCCGACCGTGACGACGGCGCCGCCGTCCTTCGCGCCGGTCGTGAGCGTCAGCACGCCGCCCTGGGGCATCGCGTCCACCGCGTTGAGGATGAGGTTCGTCAGCGCCTCGCGCAGCTCCGCCGGGTCCCCGGCGACGCGCGGCGGCTCCCCGAACGCCGTCCGGAGCTCGACCGTGACGCCCCGGCTCAGGGGCTCCTGCCGCCAGCGCGACTGCGTGATCTCGAGGGCGTCGCGGACGACGTCGTTCAGGTCCACGGCGACGAAGGGCTGGTCGCGGCGGATGCGCGCGAACTCCTGGAGGCGTCGCACCGTGGCCGCGCCGTCGAGCGCCGAGCGCTCGATCACCTTGAGCCACTGGCGGAGCTGCGGGCTCTCGGTCCGCTGGAAGACGAGCTGGGCCCGGCCGAGGATGGAGGCGAGCAGGTTGTTGAAGTCGTGGGCGACGCCCGAGGCCATCTCGCCCAGCGCGCGGAGCTTCTCCGTCCGCACGAGCTGGTCCTGCGCCGCGGCCAGCTCGCCGTAGGCGCGGGCGCGCTCGTCGAAGAGCCGGGCGCTCCGGAGCGCGAGCGCGGCCAGGTGGGCGATGTTGGTGAGGAGCCGCTCGTCCGCCTCCGTGAACGCGCGCGCGCCGCCGCGCAGCACCAGCACGCCGATCGGGCGGTCGCCCGCCCGCATGGGCACGCCCAGCCAGCGGCGGAGCGCGATCGAGGCCTGGACCGGCTCGACGCCGTGGCGCGCGCACTCGGTCTCGTAGTCGTCGGTCCGGATCAGGCGCCCCGTCGCGAGCACCACCGACACGAGGCCCACCGCGCGGTCCGGGTACCGGAGCGGGGCCTGGGTGTCGCGCGCCCCGTCGACGAGGCGGAGCACGACCTCGAGCTCGCGCCGCTCCTCGTCGTGGAGCACGACGAGCATGTTGCCGACGTCCAGCACGCGCGCGACCTGCGCGTGGATCGCCTCCACCAGCGCCGCCCGGTCGAGCTGGCCGGTGACCGCGCGCGACAGCGCGTGGAGCACCGACAGCTCCTCGACCTGGCGTCGGTTCTCCTCGAACAGGCGCGCGTTCTCGATCGCGACCCCGGCCTGGTTGGCGATCGCCTCCATGAGCGCGACCTCCCCGTCGGCGAACTCACGCTCGTGCTCGCGCCAGATGAGACCGAAGCCGCCGATCACGCGGTCCTTGACGACGATCGGCACGAAGAGCTGGCTCCGGTGCGGTATCACGTCCCGCATGATCGCCGGCCCCCGCGGGTCAGCCTCGACGTGCGAGGACGCCACGGGGCGCCGCGTCCGCGCCGCCTCCGCATAGAAGGCGTCGCGCTCGAGCGAGAGGCGCACCTCGCGGAGGGCCGGCAAGCGCTCGCGCGGGATGTGGTAGCCCGCGACGGGCTCGAGCCACTCGCTGTCGCCCGCGCGCAGCCAGACGCCCGCGGAGTCCGCCTCGAGTGCCCGCGTGACGGTCCGGAGGAAATGGCGCAGCAGCGCCTCGAGGTCGAGCGTCGAGGAGAGTGCCCGGCTCACCGACAGGAGCATCTCGGTCTCCCCGAGCTTCTGCTGGGTCTGCCGCGCCAGCTCCGCGTTCTCCATCGCGAGGCCGACCTGCGCGGCCACACCCTCGACCAGCCGGATCTCGGCGGGCTGGAACCGGCGTCCGGTGCGCCACCACACGACGAACAGCGCGCCGATCGGCTCGCCGTGCGCCGTGGCGGAGGCGAAGAGCACCGAGAGGGGCGGCAGCGCGCCGATCCAGTCCCGGTCGAAGCGCGTGTCGGTGTGCGGGTCGGCGCTCCAGGTCGCCCGCCCCGCCCGCCAGGCCGGCAGGAGCTCGGGATTCCGCGCGAGCACGATCGGCCGCGCCAGGAACCCCTCGAGCAATTCGCGCGGCACGTGGTAGCCGCCGAGCGGCACGAGTGCCTCGCGCTTGGCGTCGAGGAGGTAGGCGCCGACCATGTCCGCGCCACTCGCGCGGGCGACCTCGCGCGCCACCTCGCGCAGGCGCTCGACGGCGGGGCCGGGGCGCGAGAGGATCTCGCCGACGGCCAGGAGCGTCGTGGTCTCGCGCAGCCGCTCCTGGGCCTCGGCGTAGAGCCGCGTGTTCTCGAGCGACAGCGCGAGCTCCCCCGCGATCGTCATCGCGAGGTCCACCTGCCACGGCTCGAACGCCGTCGGCCGTTCGCCGTAGTCGAGCGTCATGACGCCGATCACCTGCTGCTGCCGGAGCATGGGCACGACGAGATAGGACTTGAGGCCGAACGTCTCGATCCACTCCCCCGGCACCCGCGCATCCTGCGACGCGTCGTTCACGACGACGGGCCGGCGCGTGTCGCGGGCGAGCACGTTCGCCGGCACGTCGAAGATGGGGCGCGCCACCGCCGCCTGGAAGGCGGCCCACTGCCGAGGCGCCCGCCGTCCGTCGGCGAACTGCGCCATGAGCGGCCGTACCCGCCCGTCCTCCCACAGCATCAGCGAGCAGCGGTCCACGCGGCACACTTGTGCGATCTTCATCGTCGCGCGCTGGAGGAGGCGCTTGGAGTCGAGCGTCGAGCTCAGGATCTCGACCACCTCGAGGAGCGCACGCGTCTCCTCGAGGCGCCGCTCCGTCGCGCCGTAGAGCCGCGCGTTGTCGAGGGCGACGGCCGCCTGCGCCGCGAGCGACCCGAGGAGCGACGCGGTCTCGGGCGTGATCGGCGTCGGCGTCGCGCGGTGGACGGCGAACGCGCCCAGGACGCGCTCGCCGAGCGCGATCGGGTATCCGGTGATGAAGCGGAGACCCTCCCGGGCCAGATGCGGGCCGTCGACGACGCGCGGGTCCGTCTCGACGTCCACCCAGAGCACCGGCTCGCGATGGAGCGCGACCCAGCCGAGCACGCCCTCCCCGAGCGCCAGCTCCGAGCGCAGCTGCGCGGCGGTCTCGGGCGGGCCGTACACGAGCGAGCGCGTCAGGTGGCGGGCCGCCTCGTCGAGCACCCACACGGTCACGGAGGGCGCGTCGAAGAACCGCGCCACCGCCGCGGCGATGTTGTGCAGCACCTCCTCCACCTTGAGCGACGAGGAGACGAGGCGGTTCACCTCCTCCAGGGCTGCGAGGCGGTCGGCGTGCTCGCGCGCTTCGTAGTAGAGCCGGGCGTTCTCGAGGGCCAGCGCCGCCTGGTCGGCGAACGCCTGGGCGAGGCCGGTCTCCGGCTCGTCGAAGCGGCGCCCCGCGCGGTCGCTGACGACGAGGGCGCCGAGCAGTCGGTCCTGGCCGAGCAACGGGACGGCGAGCAGCGCGCGGTGCGTCTCGCCCGCCACCCGGGCGCGCACGTCCTCGGCGTAGGTGATCCGCGGATCGGCGAGGGCGTCGTCGGTGGCGACGGCCCGGCGCTCGCTGACCGCGAGCCCGGCGATCCCGGTCCCCGGCGCGAGCGCTGGGCTCCAGTGGAATGAGGCGCCGGCGCCGCCCGACACGGTCACCGCCGCGAGGCCGCCGGTCGCCGGGTCGAGCCGGTAGAGGCAGGAGGACCGGGCGCGGAGCAGCGTGCAGACGCTGTCGGCCACGCGCTGCGCGACGCGGTCGAAGTCGAGCGTCTCGGAGAGGAGGCGCCCGAGGCCGGCGAGCGCGGTCATCCGCTCGGCCTGCCGCTCCGTCTCCCGGTAGAGGCGCGCGTGCTCGAGGGCGATCGCCGCCTGGCCGGCGAAGGCCTCGGCGAGCTCCTGGTCGCGGCGCGTGAAGGGGCGTCGCCCGCGAAAGCTGAGGACACCGACGGCCCGCTCGCCCACCCGGAGCGGGACGCCGAGGAACGTGGTGTAGCCGAGGCGCCGGCTGGCGGCGAGGTGCTCGTGGACGACGTCGGGCACGTCCGCCAGCTCGCAGTTGAGCGGGCGGCCACTCGCGACGACCTGGCCGCTCAGGCTCTCGCCGACCTTGAGGCGCGGCCGCACCATCGTCTCGGCCGCCGTGCCCGCGAGCCCGGCCAGAACGAGCTCGTCGCCGTCGAGCAGGCGGAACCCCGCGTTATCGACCGAGAGCAGCCGCGCGGCCTCCTCGGCGATCGACGCGAGGAGCGTCTCCGTAGACGCCAGGCCCTCGATCTTCGTGTTGATCTCGAAGAGCGCCGCGAGATAGGAGCGCCGCGTGCGCTCCTCCACGAAGAGGCGCGCGTTGTGGATGGCGTTCACCGCGTGGAGCGCGAGCGACCCGAGGACGCTCACCTCCTCCGCCGTGTACGCGTGCGCCTCGCGCAGGCCGATCGACAGGGCGCCGAGCACGCGCTCGCCGAGCAGGAGCGGCACGATCGCGACCGACACCGTTCCCTCGGCACGGATCCGCTCGGTGTTCTTCGTCCTGGGATCGCCGAGGACGTCCGCCACGGTCACCGGGCGCTTCGTGGCGAGGGCGGCGCCGACCAGGCCCTCGCCGACGCGGAAGCGCCGGATCCCCTCGACCGAGGACGCAGTCCCCGCCGCCGCCACCAGGGAGACGTGCGCGCCGTCCTCGTCGACGAGCCAGAGGCGCGCCACGCCCGAGTCGAACAGCTCGAC
>Ga0209156_10003548_pt1 | contig 11703 bp, 7 predicted proteins | sample GraSoiAngelo_124_FD_185881 | JGI IMG/M metagenome (GOLD analysis project Ga0209156, IMG submission 185881) | Grasslands soil microbial communities from the Angelo Coastal Reserve, California, USA - 14_0927_05_20cm (SPAdes) (version 2) | ecosystem: Environmental > Terrestrial > Soil > Grasslands ...
CCGATTTTCTCGGGATTAATTTTGATCGTCTCGATTCGAGGCGCGTATTTCGAAAGTTCCGTGCGCGGTTTGTCGATCGCGCTGCGCATAATGCCGAGAATTTTCGTGCGCGCTTCTTTTGCGCGACCGATCGCTTCCGCCATGATCTTGTGGCTCACACCCCGAAGCTTCAGATCAAGTTGAAAGCCGGTGACGCCGTTATCGGTGCCGCAAAGTTTGAAATCCATGTCTCCGAAGTGGTCTTCAGAGCCGATGATGTCAGTGAGAAGTTCGTAACGTTTTAGCTGTCCCTTGTCGTCAGTCTCGGTTACCAGTCCGACGGAAATTCCCGCGACCACATCTTTCACCGGCACACCCGCGTCCATCAGCGCGAGCATTCCGCCGCACACGCTCGCCATGGAAGTCGAGCCATTCGATTCCATTACTTCGCTGGAAATACGAATGGCGTAACGAAAATCGTTTTCGCTTGGAATAATCGGTTCGAGCGAGCGCTCGGCTAACGCGCCGTGGCCAATTTCACGACGGCTCGCGCCACCAGTACGTCCCGTTTCGCCAACGCTGAAGGGCGGAAAATTGTAATGCAAAATAAAGCGCTTCGACTGCACGCCACCACCGTAGGCATCAATATTCTGCGCTTCTTCAATGGGAGCGAGCGTGGCCAGGGCCAGCGCTTGGGTCTCGCCACGTTGAAAAATGGCGGAACCATGCGCGCGCGGCAGGACTCCGACTTCGCAGGTTATCTGGCGTAAATCTTGATATCCGCGACCGTCCATTCGCTTCTGCTTTTCGAGAATGCTGCGACGAAACGCCGTCTTCTGGACGTAATCGAACGCTTGCGAGATCGCAAACTTGTCGGTCTCGGGATGTTTCTCGACGATCGCCTTTTTTACTTCTTCGTGGAGTGCATCGACTGCTTTGGATCGCGCCACTTTGCCCTCGGTATAAAGCGCGCCTTCGATGCGATCGCCCGCAACCTGGTAGGCAATTTCCAGCAGTTCTTGATTAACCTGAAGCAATGGCATTTCACGCTTTGGTTTGGCGACTTGCGAGGCGAGCTCTTTCTGCGCCCGGATCATTTCACGGGCGTGCCCGTGTGCGAACTCGAGCGCTTTCACAAAATCATCCTCGGGAATTTCATTGGCCGCGCCTTCGATCATGATGACGTCGTCTTCTGTGCCGACATAAACGAGATCGAGGTCACTTTGCTCGCGCTCAGTGTGCGTCGGGTTAGCGACGAACTGTCCATTCACGCAACCGACCCTGACTGCGCCAATAGGCCCGGCGAATGGGATATCGGAAACGCAAAGCGCCGCTGATGCGCCGTTAATTGCGAGCATATCTGGATCATTTTGTCCGTCCGCGCTTAACAGAATGCTGATGACTTGCGTGTCGTAAAAATATCCTTGTGGAAAAAGAGGTCGTAGCGGGCGGTCGATCATGCGCGACGTGAGCGTTTCCTTCTCGGAGGGGCGACCTTCCCGTTTGAAATAACCTCCCGGAAATTTGCCGACGGCGGCCGCCTTTTCGCGGTAATCGACCGTCAGCGGGAAATAATCCTGACCTTCTTTAATGGTGGTGGCGGAGACAGCGCTAGCCAGCACCATGGTGTCGCCGCATGAGACAACGACCGCGCCATCCGCAAGCTTGGCAATCTTGCCTGTTTCAATTGAGATTTGAGTGGCCCCAATTTGGGCCGTGACCTTCTTTTGCATATTATTTTCCTGGATGTGCGAGAATCCAGGCCGGTCACCCTGATTGTAGGTGTCAATTCCGAGGCGACTGCGCAAGTTTGAACCTTGCTTTGCCCTCGGCCCTGAAACCTAAAACCCAAGGTGCCTTATCGGCCTGGCCTTGCAGTTTTTGTTTTCGTCGGCTTCGACGCGGAAACTGCGGTTACTTCCGCAGATTCAGCTTGTCGATCACCTTTTTATAGCGCTCGCTTTTCGAGCGGTTGAGATAATCGAGCAGGCTGCGGCGCTGCGCGACCATTTTCAAAAGCCCGCGCCGCGAAGAATGGTCCTTCGCGTTGGTCTTGAGGTGTTCGGTTAATTGCGCGATCCGTTTCGTCAGCAACGCCACTTGAACGTCAGCGCTGCCCGTGTCCTTCTCATGCAATTGGAACTCCTTGAGATCCACCGTTGCCGCATTCTCAGCCATAAACGAAGCGCTTAGTGTAGATGAATAATGCCAATTCGCAAGTAGCGCCGCGGTCGACTAACGAGAGCTTCGCTGTTGTTCAATCACATCGCACGATGTTAGAACGGCATCATGAGGGGCAACGCGCTCGCGATCAAGGTGGAAAGCAACATCGATTTGATTCATTGCCAGAAGGGGCTGCTCAACGTCCCCGAGATAAAATATAATGCCCAATCCAAGATCGTATTCGCTGCCACCCGCGAACTAATGACGGCACCCGAAGAGCCGAAGCGCCGCGTCGGATTCCATTCATGACAAATTCAACACTGCCGGAGAAACACGACGAACTCGGTCCCTTCGCTTACCGGGATGGGCGCCGGCTTCTCATCCTGATGGTGCTCCTAATTGCTGGCTGGCTCCTGCTCCGCGCCCTCGTGCCGGTGCTGTTGCTTTTCGGAATCGTGATCTTGCTGGCGATGGTACTGAATCCGCTCGTCGTTTATCTGGAACGACGACGCGTCCCTCGGCCAGCTGGCGTTGCGCTTGTCCTGATCACCCTGGCCGCAATCGTGGTTTTGGTGGTCGCGGTGGCAGTGCCTACCTTTACCGATCAATTGCAATTGTTGATCCAGCGTGCCCCGGGTGCCTGGCAGTCGATTCGCGGTCATATCGCCGATTTCACCGAACGCTACCCCGCATTGCAAAACACCTTGCCCCAGGCCGACCAAATTGCCGCTACCGTCGGCAACCAGGCCGGCACAATGGCCAACGTGCTTTTGCGTTCAACCATCGGCGTGGTCGGCGGGCTTTTTATTTTCGTTTTTGCCGTTCTGCTTCTGATTTTTGTGCTTTCAAATCCGCGGCCGCTGATCGTTGGTTATCTGGCGGTTATACCAGACCGTCATCGCGAAAAAGCGCGGCGCACTCTGATCCGGATGATGGAACAAATGACGGCCTGGGCGCGTGGCGTAGCCATCAATGGCGTAATCACCGGTGCATCCACTGGCATTTTATTGTGGGCGGTGGGCGTACAGCCGGCATTCGTTTTTGGCGTTCTCGCATTTTTCGGCGAATTCTTGCCAAATATTGGGCCCGTGCTGGTTGCTTTCCCCGTGCTATTCGTCGCTCTCAGCATCAGCGTGACCAAGTTCTGGCTCGCGCTCGCGGCAATTTTATTCGTGCAACAGGTCGAGGTGAACTTCCTTGTGCCTTACATCCTTGGAAAAGAAATGCGGTTAAACCCGGTACTCATTTTGTTCTTCACCGTCGCGATGGGCTGGCTCTTTGGGCTGGCCGGCGCCATCCTGGCTTTGCCCGCGGCTGCTCTAACCAAAATCGTCATCGAAGAATTTTATCTCCGTCCGCGAGAGGTCGATTACGCACCGCTCGAACGCGATGCCGATCGAATTGTCCGCACCGAATCAGCTCACGATACTCTCCCCTTATGAATCGAATTGCTGCTTTCCTCATAGGAGTGGCGCTTGCGACCAGCGCGCTTGCTCAGAAAATTTCCCTCGTCGGCGGTACCGCAATTAATCCGGCGGACGGCAAGATTGTTCAGAACGCGGTTGTCGTAATTAATGGCGACAAAATCGAGAGCATCGCCAGCCGCAAAGAAAGCGGTGTCCCGGTCGGTTCCCGCTGGGTCGAGTGCGACGGGAAATTCATTTTGCCCGGCTACATCGATACTCATGTGCATTTCTTCCAGTCGGGTGATCTTTTCACCCGGCCGGACGGCGCCGATCTCAATAGCGTGCGGCCGTACAAAGAGGAAGTGGGCTGGATCAAATCGCATCTAGCTGACACTTTTGCGCGCTATTTGCGCTGCGGCATTACCAGCGTGGTCGATGTGGGAGGGCCAATATGGAATTTCGAGGTGCGCAAAACTGCGGATTCGACCGCCAAAGCACCGCGCGTGGCGGTGGCCGGGCCGTTAATTTCCAGTGTCTCGCGCGAAAAACTTGATCTTGGCGATCCGCCGATTGTGAAGATCGATACTCCCGATCAAGCGCGCGAGTTCGTGCGTAAACTCGTCGGCCAAAAGCCGGACTTGGTTAAAATCTGGTACATCGTCGACCAGGATCATCCGGTTGATTCGTTTCGGCCGATTGCGCGCGCCACGATCGAAGAAAGTCACGCGCATAAGATCCGCGTGGCCGTTCATGCAACTGAATTGGAAACAGCGCGCGCTGCGGTTGAGGAAGGGGCCGATGTCCTTGTCCACAGTGTAATCGACAAACCCGTCGATGACACGTTCGTGAAGTTACTGAAGGATCGGCACACGATTTTGTGTCCGACGCTCGTCGTCTTTGAGCGCTACGGCCGCACCTTTGCCAACAAACTCAACCTTACGCCCGAAGAAAAAGCATGGGGCAATCCGGAAGTGATCGCATCGCTCGATGTGACGAAGATTCCGTCGGACAAATTGCCCGAGCGGATCAAGACGGCGCTATCCAAGCCGGACGAGGCGCTCGATCGCATCAAGAAAACCTACGATGTCGCGTTCAAGAATTTAAAGACGCTGGAGGATGCCGGAATTACGATCGCGGCCGGCACCGACGCGGGAAATATCGGTACCATTCACGGTCCGGCTTTATTCCGCGAGTTTCAATTAATGAAGGAAGCCGGGCTGACGCCGATGCAGATTCTGCAATCTGCTACTTCGAACGCCGCGCAATTGTTCGGGGGCGAAACCGGCGCGCACATTGGCAGAATCGAAAAGGGATATTTCGCTGATCTCGTTGTTCTGAACTCGAATCCAGCCGACAACATCGCGCACGCCTCGGATATTGAGAGTGTAATCAAAAATGGTGTCCTTTACCCCGCGAATAACCTTCTGACCGCGCCGGCCCCTTAGCGAAATCATGCGGCGCAAAGGTTGGGCGGTCGCAGCGGTTGGAATTCTACTGATCCTTGGCGCGATTGGAATCGCCTGGCTCAATCCTTGGTTAACTCACTACCTGGAGAGTGATCAATTTCGTGCCGAATTGGAAAAAGAAACGGCAAAGGGGCTGCATTTCCCAGCGGGATATTACGCGCCGATCCATCGAAAAGATCTTCTCACCGCCGCAGCGGACCGCTTTCAAGCTGATAACGGCCGCAAGGCGCTCCGCGCGATCGATGCGCGTGGCATCACGGCCAGGTTTAATCCATGGGGAGTATTCATCAGGCGCTGGCAGCTCGACGACGTTCATATCGATTCTGGCGATGTCGAAATCCAAACCTACACGCCCAAACCAGAGCCGAGCCCGGCCAAACCCTGGTTCAACGTTTTTCTCCCGCAGCGCGTTTATCTCAGGCATGTCGAAGCGAATCCAGCCAACGTGACCTGGCGTTTTCGGGGCGAGAAAGGCGGATTCTTCGGCACGCGCCTCGCCATCACGCCGCACGGCCGAGACTTCAACTATCAAGCGAGCGGCGGAACCTTAAAGATAGCGCTGATTCCGAATTTGCAATTGCGCGACACGCACCTGCTCATCACCAGGAAATTGCTTACACTTTACAATCTTGATCTGCAGCCGCGTGATAAACCGACCGGCAGCATTCACGCTGAAGGAAAGGCGGGCACAGGTGAGGATCGGAGCATCGATTTCAATTTTAATTTCGAACACATTCCCGTTGAAGAATGGTTGCCGAAAGGGTGGCGGGAGCACGTCAGGGGCAACGCTTCGGGGAAAATTTCATGGCGCGGGAAAGATCCGAAGCTGGAAAATTCCACTGGCGAAGCAACGTTGCGTCTGGATGGCGGGCGTATCATCGAACTACCGTTTCTGGAAAACGTGGCGAAGATCACGAAGGCGAAAGCACTTGAGCGGTTGACGCTAAATGATTGTTCCTTTGCCCTGGAGTGGAACTATCCGAGAGCGGAAATCAAAAACATTGCAATCGAAGAGAAGGGCAAATTTCGTGCGCAAGGAAGGATCCAAGTCGAAAAGAAAGAGTTAAGCGGGGCGATCGAGCTGGGAGTTGCGCGCTATTTGCTGGATTGGTTACCGAAACCTGAAGAAGTTTTTCCACACCAACACGATGGTTACCTTTGGACAACCGTGCATTTGTCCGGAACGATTGAGGCGCCGCAGCAAGACTTAAGTCCGCGTATCATGGAAGTCCTCAAGGAGAATCCGGGCGCAGCACTCGGGCTTTTGCTCCGCGAATTTGGCGAGTGGTTGAAAAACGCATTCGGCGGCGAGTAATTGTCGCACTCGCAGCGAACGTCCGCCTCTCGATCGCTCTCTTATTAACACCGGCCTTCAGGCCGGTGACGCTCGCGAAAGGTTACGCCAGCCGTTTTAACGGCTTACCTTCGGTCGTGCTGGCACTCGCGGGCGGGGACTTAGGATTCATCGAGTATTCTGGTTCTTGTTGCCGAAATGAGAAAGCCGTTGAAAACGGCGTCAGTGCGCCTTGCGCTGTCTATGCACCGGCCTAAAGGCCGGTGTTAGTGAGAGGAGCTCAGACGGAGAAGTTTCGTACAGTGGACGGCGGCTATACTTCTCACTTAGATTGCAGCCATCATGGCTGACGTAACTATCGAGACGATTAAGAACGGCCCTTACATTGTGAAGGGAGCGGTCGAGCTCATCGACGTGGATGGAAACGCATTTCCAGTCGAGAAGCGAATGGCGCTTTGTCGTTGCGGCGCGTCCACCACCAAGCCCTTTTGCGATGGCACCCATTCGAAGATTGGGTTTCAAGCGGCGGAAAGGGCAGTTCCCGAATCCGCCGAAAGCTAAATCAGGAAGCAACCCTGGCTGATTGTCATTGAACGCAACGGCGAGAGCGCGTTCTTTATTTCAATGAGAATTCGCTTTTCGCTCGTTATCGCAGGTGCAGTTTGGATCGTGGCTTTGCTGAATCTGTCTGGCGCAGAACCGTTGCCGGAGACGCCGAAGAAACCGGTTACGGATGAATACCAGGGAGTGAAGGTGGAAGACAATTATCAGTGGCTGGAACAGGATGATGATCCGGCGGTTAAAGCCTGGTCGGATGCACAGAGTCGGCAGACGCGGGAGTACCTCGACAAATTGCCGGACCGTGCCGCGATCGAGAAACAATTGACCGATTGGTATGCGAAAACGTCGCCGAGCTATTCTGGAATTGTTTCGCGGCCAGGCATTTTGTTCGCGCGCAAGTTTCAACCACCAAAGCAACAGCAAATGCTGGTGACGCTGGCCTCAGCCGATGCCCTGAAATCGGAGAAAGTGGTGCTCGACCCGAACAAGCTCGATCCATCGGGTAAGACCGCGATCGATTGGTTCGTTCCGTCGCGCGACGGCAAATATGTGGCGATGTCGATTTCGCAAGGCGGTAGCGAAGATGGAACGTTGCACATTTATGAGACAGCAACCGGCAAAGCGCTGAAAGATTCGATTGCGCACGTGCAATATCCCACCGCCGGTGGCAGCGCAGCCTGGAACGCCGATGGAACGGGAATTTATTACACGCGATTTCCCCGCAAAGGCGAACGACCAGATGCGGACCTGAATTTTTATCAGCAGGTTTACTTTCATAAAATCGGGACGGCCGATTCCGAGGACATCTATTCCATCGGCAAAGATTTTCCTCGCATCGCCGAGATCAAGCTCGAAGCGTCCCACGATGGAAAATACATTCTCGCTACCGTCGCGAACGGCGATGGCGGCGATTTCGCGCATTACCTGCTCGGGCCGGATGGAAACTGGACGCAGCTAACACAATTCAGCGATCAAATTAAAGCCGCGCGGATCGGTCGCGATGACGCGCTTTATCTGCTTTCGCGGGCCGACGCGCCGCGGGGGAAAATTTTGCGGGCGCCCCTGGATAAACCGGAGCTCGCGAATGCGACGATGATCGTTCCGCCCAGCGACGCGGTAATTCAGTTCATGGAACCGACCGCCGAGACAATTTATGTCGGTGATTTGCTCGGCGGACCTTCGCAAATTCGGCGCTTTGGCTTGGACGGCACCGGCGAGGCGATTGTGCCCATTCCAAATATCTCCGCCGTCACGGAGATGGAATCATTGGAAGATAACTCCCTTCTCTTTCGCGATGTCAGTTATACCGAACCGGCAGCCTGGTTCCATCTTAATGGAAATGCTCCACCGAAAAAGACGGCGTTGGTCGAGAGCTCACCGGTTTCATTTGCTGACATCGAAGTGAGTCGCGAAATGGCGACTTCGAAGGATGGGACGAAGGTTCCGTTGAACATCATTCGCAAAAAGGGAACAAAGCTCGACGGGAATAATCCGGTGCTGCTTTACGGTTACGGCGGTTACAGCATCAGCATGCAGCCGGGCTTTGATTTTACACGGCGGCTCTGGTTCGATCGCGGCGGCGTTTGGGTAGTTGCGAATATCCGCGGGGGCGGCGAGTTCGGCGAGGAATGGCACAAGGCGGGAAACCTGACCAAGAAGCAAAACGTCTTCGATGATTTCGCGGCTGCCGCTCAATTTTTAATTAACGAGAAGTGGACGCGACCGGAAAGGCTGGCGATCCTCGGCGGCAGTAACGGGGGTCTGCTGATGGGAGCAATGATCACGCAACACTCGGATTTGGTGCGAGCGGTGGTATCGGCGGTCGGAATTTACGACATGCTGCGGGTCGAGCTCGCTCCCAACGGCGCATTTAATGTTACCGAGTTCGGCACGGTCAAGGACCCGGAACAGTTCAAGGCCCTTTATGGCTACTCGCCCTATCATCACGTGGCCGACGGCACGAGTTACCCCTCGATCTTGTTCATGACCGGGGCGAACGACGGGCGCGTTGCGCCGTATCATTCGCGCAAAATGGTGGCGCGGCTGGACGAAGCCAACAAGTCAAGCAACCCGATTTTACTGCGCACCAGCACCAGCTCCGGACACGGAATTGGCACGGCCTTGAGCGAGCGAATTAAACAGCTCGCGGACGAATATTCGTTTCTTTTCGCGCAACTCGGGATGGCGCAGCACTGATCCAGTATCATCGTAAGTGCGGGCTTGGCGCGGTACAAGCTGCATGATAAAGCATGCTGGCCGTGACTCTGACACCGCCGCAGCGCTTTATCACGCTACTCGCCGGATTTGTTGTGTGCGTCGGGACCGCGCATGCGCAAGAACCTACCTCCAGCGGGCGCGGCTCTTTTGGTGTGCCACTGCAGCCATTCTCGCTGCGCGAAACGGCTGATGCTTCGCCGCGTGCCGAACCAATTCGCGTTGCCTATTACGCGCCGCGTACACAACCGGCACTGGCGCCACGCGCTGAGTCGGTCGAGGACGAAGACGATGTCGAAACAACAAATGCGTTTCCGGAAATTAACTCGAATCGGCCGGTGGTTGCGGGAGATCGCGCGATTTTGCGAAATGGAATCGCCTACGCACCGTCACGGGCGCCGGATAATATCAAGAATGCGATTTGGGCTGTGAATACGCTGCGACGCAAACCGTACGTGTGGGGTGGCGGGCACGGCTCGTTTAATGATTACGGATACGACTGCTCAGGCGCGGTTTCATTCGCTTTGCATTACGCGGGATTACTCGACGCGCCCTTGCCCTCGAATGATTTTCGTCGTTACGGGAGACGCGGGCGCGGGCGTTGGATCACGGTTTATTCGCGCGATGGGCATACCTTCGCCATCATCGCCGGTTTGCGCCTCGATACTACCGATATGCGCGACGGCGGCGCCGTCGGACCGCGCTGGTATGCGGAGGGGCGCGACACGCACGGCTTCGGCGCACGTCATCCTGCCGGCTGGTAGGACGATTTCGGGTTCTCCTGCGCCCGAACCCGGTTTTCACCCCCCGCGCGGCCTTCTTCCTCTATTACTTCCGCCTCAATTCAAATCAAAATGCTGTCCTCCTGAATGACAGCTCCTTAAAGGCGAGGTAAATTCTGGGCCTGATGTATCCGCCCAAGCTGAATAATATCATCAACCTTTTCGAATCGCTCCCGGAAGAGGAGCGGCGGGAAACGCTCGTCTCCTATGCCGACAACGCGCGGAAACAAGAGCCGCACGAGGGCGAGCAATTCGATTTGCAAGATATCCGCAAAGACGAGGAATGCGCGGACACCGTCGGTGTTTATTTGCATGTCGACGAAAATGGCAAGGCCCACATTCGGATGACACTCGGTCCCGAAGTGCAAACCCTTACCCGGGCAATGACGGCGATTCTTTGTAAGGGACTTGAAGGAGCAACTCCGCAGGAAATTCTGGATTTGCCGAGCGATTTCGTGACACGAATTATTGGTGCCGAACTGGTGCGTGTGCGCAGTCAAACCACCTATTACGTGCTGACCCGGATCAAAGGCATTTGCAAGGTTTACCTAGATCGCCAGCGCATGGCGGTGGCGTAGAGTGGTCGGAACACAGGCTTTCCAGCCTGTGCGCCCAGCGGAGTTGCACTCCGCTGAACTGGCGAAGCGGCAATGTTGGGTCCAGCAGCGGGTTTCAAACCCGCTGGGCGCACAGGCCACCGACCTGTGTTCCAATGACGATTCTCTCGTGACGCGCTCTCGTTTTCGCCTAACGTTCCCGCCGCGCAATGCCGCGAAATAACGAGCTCGAAAAAATTTTACTCATCGGCTCCGGTCCAATTGTGATCGGGCAAGGCTGCGAATTTGATTATTCCGGGGTGCAAGCGTGCAAGGCATTGCGCGAGGAAGGCTACCGGGTGGTGCTGGTAAACTCGAACCCGGCCACGATTATGACCGATCCGGAGTTCGCCGACCGTACCTATATAGAACCAATTACGGCGGAGGTGATCGAGGCCATCATGGAGCGGGAAAAGCCGGACGCGATCCTGCCCACGATGGGCGGGCAGACCGCGCTCAATGCCGCAATGGAACTGAACCGCAATGGCGCGCTCGCCCGACACAATGTGAAGTTGATCGGCGCCAACGCGCAGGCTATCGCGAAAGGCGAGGACCGACAGCTCTTCAAAGAGGCGATGTTACGCATCGGACTTGATGTGCCGCGTTCCGGTATCGCGCACTCGGTGGAGGATGCAGGTAAAGTCGCCGATGCCATTGGTAGCTTTCCGCTCATCATCCGGCCCGCCTTCACCCTCGGCGGCAGCGGAGGCGGTATCGCCTACAATCGCGAAGAGCTGGCGGCAATAGCCGGGCGCGGGCTCGCCACCTCACCGGTCAACGAGGTGCTCATCGAAGAGTCGTTAGTCGGTTGGAAAGAATTCGAGATGGAGGTAATGCGCGATCGGGCGGATAACTGCGTCGTCGTTTGCTCGATCGAAAATTTCGATCCGATGGGCATTCACACCGGCGATTCGATCACGGTCGCCCCGGTGCAAACGCTGACCGACAAGGAATTTCAAATGATGCGCGACGCCGCCTTTGCCGTGATTCGCGAAATCGGAGTCGAGACCGGCGGCTCGAATATTCAATTCGCGGTTAATCCAGAGAACGGCCGCATGGTCGTGATTGAAATGAATCCACGGGTCTCCCGCTCGAGTGCACTGGCATCAAAGGCCACCGGATTCCCGATTGCCAAGATCGCGGCCAAACTGGCAGTCGGTTACACCCTCGACGAGATCAAAAACGACATTACCCGCGAAACGCCGGCCAGTTTCGAGCCGACAATCGATTATTGCGTCGTCA
>Ga0209156_10003549_pt1 | contig 11702 bp, 8 predicted proteins | sample GraSoiAngelo_124_FD_185881 | JGI IMG/M metagenome (GOLD analysis project Ga0209156, IMG submission 185881) | Grasslands soil microbial communities from the Angelo Coastal Reserve, California, USA - 14_0927_05_20cm (SPAdes) (version 2) | ecosystem: Environmental > Terrestrial > Soil > Grasslands ...
GGCGGAGCGCCCCAGGATCCTGCCGTTCATGGGGCTGGGGTTTCTGATCAATGCGACCGCGGACATGCTGGACGGGCTGGTGCCGATCGTCGCGACCGAATACGCGGGACTCAGCACCGCGCAGACCGGCCTGATCTACACCATCGCCAGCGTGGTGCTGGTGGTGTCGGGGCCCGTCTTCGGTTGGCTCACCGACCGCGGCCGCGCGTCGCTGGTGCTCCCGATCCGCGGCGCCGCCAACGCGCTGTCGGCCATCGTGTACGTGTTCGCGCCCAGCTTCGGCGGCGTCATGAGCGCCAAGGCGCTCGACGATCTCGGCAAGGCGGCGTATCAGCCGGCGTGGGGGGCCCTGATGGCGCACGTGTCGAGCTTCGACCGCCGCAACCGCGCCCGCACGATCAGCTTCCTGACGGTCGGCGAGGACCTGGGGTCGGTCATCGCACCGGTGTTCGCCGGCCTGCTGTGGACGACGTGGGGACTCGCCGCGGCCATGGGAGCGCGGGTGGTCCTCGCCCTCGTCACCGAGCTGTACGCGTTCGTGGTGGCGCGCCCCGCGGCGGGAGACGGCTAGCGCCGTTCCAACTATCTTCGCCGAGTCGGGGTAGTCACGTGCGCACGGCAGTGCGGCTCGCGAAGCGGTGCACTCTTTGTCCCATCAAGTTGGAACGGCGCTAGCGATTCTCTTCGAGGCGCTCGCGGGCGTCGGCGCGCACTTCGGGGTTCGGGTGGGCGCGGGCCGCCTCGGTCACGGCCGGGATCCCGATGCCACCCGGCAGCGCCATCAGCCGCCGCACCGCCTCGGACTGGACCGCGGGCGAGCGGTCGTTCGCGAGCCGGTCGGTGAGCAGCAACCTGGCGCTCTCAGGGGCCGCGACCTTGGCGTACCGCTCCGCCGCCTCGCGCCGCACGTCGGCGCTGGAATGGACGCGGGCGAGGCGGGCCACTGCCTCCAGGGCTTGCGGGCTGCCCTGACCGGCGAGCGCCTCCACCGCTTCGCGCTGGAAATCGACGTCCGAGCCCTCCACGGCGGTTTGCTCGAGCAACCTCGTCGTGGTGCTGTCGGACGGGTCCAACTCGCCCAGCTGCTTCACCGCCTCCCGGCGCACCTCGGCGGCCGGATGGTGGTGGGCGAAGGCCATCACGAGCGCGACCGCGCGCGGGCCACCCACCTTTCCCAGCGCCTCCACCGCCTCGCGCTGGACGTGGCGGTCGGGATCATGGCGGGCGACGTCTTCCAGCAACCTGAGCGCCACGTCCTGAGGCGCCGCCTCGGCGACCGTCTTGACCGCGCGGCTGCGCACGTCCGGGTCGCGATGGGTGCGGGCGATGTCGATGACCGCGCGCAGTCCCGCATCCTTCAGCTCGCCCAGGCCCTCGACCGCCTCGCGTTGCACGTCCTCGTCCTGATCGGTTCGCGCGATCGCAATCATCGCCGGCAGCACGCGCGGGTCGCTCTTGTGGTCCAGGCCCTCGACCGCCTCGCGCCGCACGTCGCGATCGACGTGCGTCCGGGCGAGCGCGAGCAGCGAATCGGTCGCCGCTGGAAATGGATTGATCCGCAACGCCTTGACCGCCTGCTCGCGCACGCGTGAGGCGGGGTCGTGCCGGGCGGCGGAGGCGAGCGCGCGGACGGCCGCCGCATCGGGATGATGCCCCAGCCATTCGGCGGCCTGGGCCCGCACCCCGGCGGACGCATCGCCGCGGAGCCAGCCGTCGAGCAGCGGCACCACGGCCCGCGAGCTGCCGTGCAGGCCGACGTCGGTGACGAGATCTTCCCGCAAGTCCGCGCTGTGCGCCGCGGCGAAGAGCGCTTGCAGCCGGGTCAGGCTGGCCGCGTCATCCGCCGATCCGAGCCAGACCAGGGGCGCGCGCTCCAGGTCCACCGGCAGCGAGAGGCTGGTGACGCGCACGCTTTCCAGCGTCGCTTGGCCCGGACCTCGCGTGCGCAGGCGAAACAGCAGGGCGAGATCATCCTCGTCACCGCTGTCCGCGATCACCGGCGCTAAGGGGACGCCCCGGAAGCCCCCGGCGCCCGGCTCGCCGCGCCACTCGTCGTGCCGCTCCCGATGTGGCTTCTCGGATCGATGGTGCCCTGTCGCAGTGGCTTGCCGCACGCGGTATCCGATCCAGAATCCGCGGCCCATCCGTGCGCCTCGCTCGAGCGCCCAGTCCCAGCGCTGCGCCAGCCGCTGGGCGGGATCGGGATACCGCACCACGCTGGCGGGCGCCGTGCTCGCGGCATCCGAGGGGGGCGTGGCGCCGCTGCGCAGCAGGCGCGAGCCGCCCGCGGCCAGCACGAGTGACGCGGCCATCACACCCGCGGTCCAGCGCGGGAAAGTCTCCATCGGTGGGGGAGCGACCAGTCGCCGGACGCGGCCCATGAGGGAGCCGCCGGCCGCCGAGAGCGCCAGCGTGGGGGCGGTGACCCGCAGCCGTTCCATGCCGAGCAGCGCCGACGCGTAGAAGTGCGGATCGCCGCACACCGCGACCGCCAGATCGTCGCAGCAGTGCTCGCGCTCGTCCCGCACCCGAGCGGAGATCCACCACACCGCCGGATGGTAGAACAGCAGCGTTTCGATCACCGACTGCACGAGGTTGACGAGGTAGTCGTAGCGGCGCACGTGAGCCAGCTCGTGCGCCAGCAGCGCCTCGAGCTGCAGCGGCGTGAGCCCCGTCAGGGCGCTCGCGGGAAGCAGGATCACGGGACGCACCCACCCGAGCACGGCGGGCACCTGCACCAGCGTGGACTGGAGCAGGCGCACCGGCTGGCTGACGCGCAGGCGCGCGGCGAGGCGGCGCAACGCCGCGACGCACGGCTCGGGCGCCGGGCGGATGCCCAGCGCGCGCAGCCGCCGCGCCGCCAGCCAGCCCGACGCGAGCCGCAGCGACAACGCCACGACGCCGGTGAGCCACAGCACCACGATCCAGGGGAGCAGGAGCTCGAGGCGCGCGCGAATGGGCGGCACCAGCCGCAGCACCGCGATCGCGGGCGCCGCCGAGCCGTAGCGGTGCGTGGCTTGGGGCGAGAGTGGCATGGGCTCGGGCGATGCCGCGGGCGCGCGCGAGGCCGGGGCTGGGGCCGCGGTGATGGGACTGCCGGCGGTCGTCTCCGGGGAGGCGTCATGCAGCCGCACCAACGTTCCGATCGGGAGCGCCAGCGTCAGGGCCAGCGTCGCGACGGCGAGCGCGTAGCGGGCCCGCGCCGCCCGCGGCGGCAGGACGGCGAGCAGGGCGGCGAGCCCGGCCGCGGCGAGCGCGCATTGCCACAGCGAATGCACCAGCGCCCACCCCAGGGCCTGTGTCACAGTCATGGTGTGCCTCCTACTATTTTGTCGAGCAGCTGGCGGACGTTGGCTAACCCCTGCGTCGTAGCGGGGGTGGTGGAGAGAGCGTACAGCACCAGCAACACGGTCGATCCTCCGAACGCGCGCTCCGCCAGGTCCAGGATCATGCGCCGCTGCGCGGCGTCCTGCGCCGTGGCCGCCGCGTACCGGTGCGAGCGCGTCGAGGCGTCGCGTGTCACGAGGCCCTTCTCCGTCATGATCTGCAGCAACTTCAGGACGGTGGTGTAGCCGACCGGCGTGGAGCGATCGAGCAACTGATGCACCTCGCGCACGGTGCAGCTCCCGCGCTGCCACAGCACGCGCAGGATTTCGAGCTCGGCGTTCGTCGGCTGCGTCCGGCGGCGCCGCGACAGGGAACGGATCGGCATTGCGCTACCCGCGTACGAAGACATTCGTAGCTACCCCCGGGACGGCGTGCGGGTTTCGCCCGTTTGCGGAACGGAGGACGTGGCGTTCGGGTATCCCGCGCATGCCCGCGGTGTGGCGCTCCTTCATCACGTTGGTCGTGTGCTTCGGCGTGCCGGGTATGTCGGCGCAGAATGTCGCGGCGCCGCCACGCCTCATTTCACGACCGCGTGTGCCGCTCGAGGGCTCGGTGGTCTTGCTCGAGCTCCGCCTCGGCTCTCCTGCGGGCGACAGCGTAACAACGCTGCGGGGCGAGCTGGCAGGCGAGCCGCTGCACTTTGAACGCGACTCGGACGGCTGGCGCGCGCTCGCCGCCGTACCGCTCGGCGCGGAAGACAGCGTGCCGGCCCGCGCGACGATCGAGCGGATAGGGGGAGCGAGCGACACCGTGGTCGCGTGGCTCGCGCCCCGGCGGCGCCGGGCGCCAAGCGAGCGGTTGCGGGCGGCGCCCGCGCTGGTGCAACCGCCGGACTCGCTCACGGGACGGATTCAGCAGGAGCGCGATCTCGTGGAAGGCGTGTACCGGCTGGCCCACGAGGTACCGCGACTGTGGCACGAGCCGTTCGTCCGGCCACGGTCGAGCGCGGTGACCGGTCGCTTCGGTGTGGCGCGCGTGTTCAACGGCGTATTGCGCAGCCGGCACCTGGGCGTCGACTTCGCCGGGCGGCGCGGCGCGCCGGTGCAGGCGTCGAACCGCGGCGTCGTCTCCCTGGTGGCCGATTTGTACCTGAGCGGCACCACCGTGCTGATCGATCACGGTGCCGGGCTCGTCACCGGATACCTGCATCTCAGCCGCGTCCTGGTCGCGGCCGGCGACACGGTGGGGCGCGGCCAGCTGATCGGCGAGGTCGGCGCCTCAGGGCGCGTGACCGGACCGCACCTGCACTGGCTCGCGGCGTACGGCCACATCACGTTTGATCCGCTGGGGCTGATCGGTCTCGATTTCGACAGGAAATGACAGGATGCAGGGGTGAGTGACGAGGAAATGCAAAGGCTAGATGTCGTTAACAAGAACGTTGTTCACTGAGCTCGAATAAGCGAGCCAGGGGCGGCCGCCGCTGCAAGGCAGTGTGCGGCCGCTCGACGTTGTAGCGCCGCAGAAACGCCGGCAGCGCCGTCGCGCGGGCGGCCGAGGTGCGGTACGGTCGTCCATACGCCCACTCCCGCAAACACGTTTGAATAAACCGCTCCGCCTTGCCGTTGGTCCGCGGACAGTACGGCCGGATCCGGACGTGCCGCGCCTGGAGCCCGCGCAGCACCGCGGCATACGCCTGCGACGTGTACGCTCGAGCGTTATCTGTCATCACGCGCTCGATCCGAATCCCCAGCTGTCCCAACCACCCCGCCGCGCGCTGCAGGAACGCGGCGACGCTCGTACCCGTCTCGTCAGCCAGGAGCTCGCTGTAGGCGACGCGGGTCGCATCATCCACGCACACATGCAGCGTCTCCCACCCCCGGCCCACACCGGGGCGGCGCTGGCGATCACCGTGGATCCGATGGCCAATCCCGGCAATCCGCGCCAGCCGTTTGGTATCCACGTGCACCAGCTCCCCCGGCCGCGCCCGCTCGTACCGCACGACGGGGGGGCGGGGCTCGAGCGCCCGCAGCCGGTTCAGGCCCAATCGCCGGAGCGTCAGCACCACCGTCGAGACCGGCAGGCCGAGCGCCTGCGCAATCCCCGGGCTCGTCCATCGCCGTCGGCGCAGCCGCTCGATCCGTCGCACGGCAGCGCGGCGCAGCCGATGAGGACACCGCCGCGGCCGCGACGACCGATCTACGAGGCCCGAGGCCCCTTCCACCCGCCAGCGCCGCACCCACTTGGCCACGGTCCGCCCACTCACCCCAAACGCGGCCGCCACCGCCACCTGCCGGACTCCTTGCCCGACGACGCGCTCCACCAACAGGGCTCGCCCTGCCGGCGTCAACTTGGCATTCTTATGGACGTTCACTGAGGCCTCCGAGGAGCTCACTGGTTTCTCGACAACTCCAGCTTCGCTCTTCGCGCCTCAGTGAACAACCTCCTTGTCAATTACAGCTAGACGCACAGACGCACGGACGCACAGACGCAACAGGGGCTGTCCACCTCTGTTGCGTCTGTGCGTCTATGCGTCTGTGCGTCTAGTTTGTTGCCGGTCCTACTATCTTTGCCCTCATGCCGGCACCCTCCGGTGAGCGCACGACTTTGTCGCGCGATCTCGCGGACTTCCTGATCGAGCTTTCGATCGCGCTGCACAAGCACGCCATGTATCCCGAGGGCCATCCGTCGCTCGCGCCCGCGGCGGCTGGGGTGACGCGGCGCGCCGAGCTGTTGCTCGAGGACCGTACCACGCTCTCGCTGGGCGTTGCCCGACAACAGCTGGTGATCGAGGGCGTCGCGACCGATCCCAAGCACCCGGTGCTGGCGGAGCTCGCCGCTCGACTACACCGTCACCACCTCGGAGCCGTGACGTTCCGGCGGGGGGTCGAGACGGCCGAGGTGGCGAGCGTCCTGAAGACGCTGGCTGTGGACGCCGAGCGCAGCGGGCAACCGCTCGGACTGGGCGCGCCGGAGCGGTTACGCGCCTGGGCGCACGCCCAGCTGCATCCCCTCACGTACGAGCGGCTCGAGCTGGTGGAAGAAGACGCTCCCGCATCCGAGCGCGGGGCGCGTGCCGCCCAGCTCTGGGTCGGTCTGGCCCGAGCCGCCCTCACGGCGCAAGCCGGGAACGACGACCAGCCGACGCCAACGGAACCGGCCGTCATCGCCCGGGCGATCGACGAGCACCCCAGGACGGACGCCGCGGCTTACGATCAAGTCATCGTCGGTTATCTGCTGCAGATCGCCGAGGAGTTGAAGACCGCCGGCAGCGCGGATGCCGTGGCGCTGCGGCGCCGCACGTCGCGGCTGATCCGCGCCCTCAAGCCGGAAACGCTGCGGCGGCTGGTGGACATGGGCGGCGACTTCACGCAGCGGCGCAAGTTCGTGCACGACGCGACCGACGGTATGGCGGTCGACGCGGTGCTCGAGATCGTCCGGGCCGCCGCGGATTCGTCGCACCAGACGATCTCGCACTCGCTGGTGCGGATGCTCTCCAAGCTGGCCGCGCACGCGGAGGGGGGGGCGCCCGAGGTGCGGCCCCAGGCGGACGCCGCGTTGCGCGACCAGGTGCGCCGGCTGCTCGAGGGCTGGACGCTCACGGACCCGAACCCGGACGCCTATGGCGCCGCGCTGCAGCGCATGGCCCGGGCGGCGCCGGCGCGCGCCGCGACCGGGGGCGAATACGCGACCGAGCCGGATCGCATCGTCGCCATGGCGCTCGAGGTGGACACCGTCAACGCGCACGTGCTCGGCGCGGCGGATCGCGTGGCGCAGGAGGGGCGGCTCGGCCAGCTGCTCGATGCGCTGGCCGAAGTCCCCGAGTCGCAAGGGGCCGCGTCCCAGGTGTGGGCGCGCCTCGCCACTGCGGACGTCGTCCGACAGCTCGCCATGCGCGAGCCGGTGGATTTTAAGACGTTGGAGCGGCTGGTGCCCCGGGTGGGGCTCCTGGCGGCGGCTCCGCTGCTGGATGCGCTTGCCGCGGCGGAGGCGCGTGGGGTGCGCCGCGGCCTGCTCGCCCAGCTCGCCAGGATGGGGCCGGAGATCGCTCCGGTCGTAATCCCGCGGCTCGAGGACTCACGCTGGTACGTCACCCGTAACATGCTCGCGCTGCTGGAGGACCTGTCGCCGCTCCCGCCGGGGTTTTCCGCGGCGGCCTACTTGCGCCACGCGGACGCCCGCGTGCGCTGGCAGGCGGTGAAGGTTCAGGTGAAGCTTCCCGCCGCGCGCGACGAGGCGCTGGCGCTCGGTCTCCAGGATCACGATCCCCGCACGCTGCGGCTGGCACTCGGTCTGGCAGTGGCACTCCAGAGCTGCCCGGACAGCGCGGTACCGGTGTTGACCGGACGCGCCACGGAGCGCGCGCTGCCGCCCGACGTGCGGACGCTCGCGGTGCGCGCCCTGGGCCACGCCCGGGCGCCGGCGGCGCTCACGACGCTGCTGCGGCTGGCCTCGACCGGCCGGACACTGTTCGGACGGGAGAAACTGCCGCCCAAGTCCCCGGAACTGTTGGCCGCCTTGGCCGGGCTCGCGAGCGGGTGGCAACAGGATCCGCGGGCGCGTGCGCTGTTGCGTCGGGCCGCGGGTTCGAGCGACCCCGACATCCGGGCTGCGGCAGACACGGGCGAGCGGCGGAGCGCGTCCTGACCGGCCCCGCGGGTTTCCTGTCGGCGTTCGCGCACGCCCTCGCGGCGATGACCCTGTACGGCGCAGGGCATCCCGCGCGCGAGCGCGCGATCGACGACGCGTTCCAGGAGCTGCACGACCTCCAGTCCGCGGCGCCCCATGCGCTGTTCACCTTCCTGGGCGATGAGATCGTGTTCGGGAACCTGCCGGTGCGTGAGCTCAAGGCGTGGGATTGGTCCCGCCGCCTCGCCCAGGCCGGCATCCAGCGGCTCGAGTTCGCCGATCGCGTGAGCCGCGAGGAATTCGAAGGGTTCCTGGACGACGTGCTGGCCCGCTTGACGCTCTCCGCGATCGACACGTCGGAGACGCATCAGCTGCGCCGCTCGAGCATCCGCTTCGGGTCGGTGGGCGTGAAGGGCGACGCCGGGCAGGCCGAGCCGGCGGTCGCGACGGCGACGATCAGCTACTCGCTGGGTGAAGAGGCCGACACGGTCCGCTGGTTTCAGGACGCGGTGAAGTCCCAAGGCGTGGTACCGCTCACCGAGGCGGAGGCCGTGGTGCGGTCCCTGTCGATCGCGATGCACAGCGACCGCCAACTCGTGATCCCGCTGCTGCAGCTCAAGGAGTTCGACCAGTACACGACCACTCACTCCATGAACGTCGCGGTGTTGACCATGGCGCTGGCGGAGCACCTGGGGTTGGGAGCGCGGGACGTGCGGGCCTTCGGCATCGCCGGCCTGCTGCACGACATCGGCAAGGTCACGATCCCGCTCGACGTGCTCACCAAACCCGGTCGCTTCACGGACGAGGAGCGCGCGCTCATGAACCAGCATCCGGTGGAAGGCGCCCGCATCATCCTCAAGTCGGAGGAGCAGCTCGAGCTGCCCGCCGTGGTGGCCTACGAGCATCACATCATGTTGAACGGCGGGGGCTACCCGGTCATGCGGTTCCGGCGCGACTGCCACCACGCGAGCAAGCTGGTGCACGTGTGCGACGTGTACGACGCGCTGCGGACCAACCGCCCCTACCGGGAGGCATGGCCACAAGACAAGACGCTGGCGTACGTGCGCGATCGGGCGGGGGTCGAGTTCGATCCCGAGCTGGCGGGAGCCTTCGTGCGGATGATGCAGCAGTGGGAGCCGAAGCTGGCGGTGATGACCGACGAGCGGACGCCGGTGCGCGCCGCGGGGACCTGAGCCACCGTCATGCTGCGCCTCTCCGCCCTCCTGCTGTTGTTCGGACTCGGGCCCCGTCTCGCCGCTCAGGCCACCCCCCCGCGGCACGCCCGCCTCGAGGGAAAGTGGCAAGCGAAGGCTGAGGACGAGATCCGCGACATCATGGTCCGCAGCGACAGCTCGGCGCAGTTCGGCGACCAGGTGGCGCGCTGGCGGGTCGTCGGGGACAGCCTGTGGATCACGTTGGGGGACGGCGTCTGGCAGGTGTACGGCATGAAGCTCGGCGGCGACAAGCTGACGCTGTCGGGCGGGGACCTCGAGAAACCGGTGACCATGCGGCGCGTCGGCCCGCCGACCGTCCGGGCTGACTCCGTGGCCATCCCGCCGCCGCCGGCCGCGACCGAGCGCGCCTGGGACTGACGGCTAACGCAGGTTGTGGATGTCGGCGACCCGCCAGCCGTCCGGCGTCTTGAGGAAGCGAATCGTCTGGCGCAACCGGCTCTCGCTCTGCGCGCCGCCCGGCGCCGGCACGTAGGTGTAGAGCGTCCGGACCGTGGCGTGCGCCTCGTCGCCGCGCACCGTGATCCCCTCGAGCGCATACCGCGCCGTGAGACGGGTATACTGCCGGAAGAACCGCTCCCAGCCCGCCACGTCCTGTTCCACCATGCCGGGCATCAGGACGCGCAGGTTCGCGACGCGCTCGCTCGAGACAGCGCGCTCGAGGTCTTGCAAAAGCACCGTGACGGCCGCCCGCGGATCGGGAGGCTGCGGGCTTGGCGGCGCCACGCCCGCCGCCACGCCGACCTGCTCGGCGTCGAGCGCGGCGAGTTTCGCGAGCGTGTACTCCATCGCGACGAACAGCGATTCGGCTCGTGCCAGTGAGGTCCCCGCGCGGCCAGCCTCCGGACGTGTCGCGAGGGCGTGCACCACCGGCGTCGCGCGGCCGATCGCCTGCTGCGCCTCGCGCCGCAGCCCCTCGGCTTCGTGCTGCGCCTTGGCATACTGCGTCACCGCGCTCAGGTACCCGCTCGTGGCGTGCGCCTGATCGCCGGCCCGTACCGCGCGCTCGGCGTTTTGGAGCACCGTCTCCGCCAAGAGCAGCGACGGCACGTTGTTCTTCATCGCCCCGGCGCGGTGCGCCCGGTCGCGGGCGGCCAGCGCGGAATCACGCTGCGCCGTCAGGGCCGCGTTGAGCCCCGTCGGCAGCGGATAGGCGAGCAGCTGGTCGAGCGTGGCCGTCGCATCGGTTTCCAACGGTGCGGCGGAGGGCGACGGCGAGCGCGACACGTACAGCAGCGTGAGCGCGGTCACCATGAGCGCCGTCAATACCGCCGCCCGCCACTTGAGCGACATGTGGGTCACGAGCCGCAGTGCGGCGTCGGGGAGCGGCGTCCATCGGGGGGCCAGCCGCGCCGTGGGCTCGGAGGCACCCGAGAGCGCCGCCCGGATGCCGGAAAGCGCCGACTGCATGTGACGCGCGGTCTCGTAGCGGTCCTCGGGCACCTTGTTCAGCGCCTTCGTCACCACGCGCTCGAGCGCCAGGGGAAGGGACGGGGCCAGCGCGCGGATGGGCTTGGGATCGGTCGTGAGGACCTGGTAGAGCACGCCGTGCACCGTCTCGCCTTCGAACGGCTTGCGATACGACAGCAGCTCGTACAGCAGGCACCCCACGGCGAACAGATCGGTCGCCGGCGTGATGGGCCCGTTGGTGATCTGCTCGGGCGCCATGTAGGTGGGGGTGCCGACGATCGCGCCCGAGCCGGTGATGTCCGCCGTCTGCAGGCGCGCGATTCCGAAGTCCATGATCTTCACGGAGCCGTCGGAGGCGATGCGCACGTTGGACGGCTTGATGTCGCGATGGATCACGCCGCGTCCGTGGGCGTAGGCGAGGCCCTGGAGCACGTCGATCGCGATGTCGAGCTTGCGCTCGAGGGTGAGCGACTCCTGCGCCGCGATCAGGTGGCTCAGGTCCCGCCCGTCCACCAGCTCGAGCGCGATGAACAGCTGGCCGTCCGCTTCGCCCAGGTCGTAGATCGTGACGATGTTGCGGTGCTGCAACCCGCCGGCGGCGCGCGCCTCCCGCAGGAAGCGGGCGCGTGCGTCCTGGGTGCGGCCGACCGCGCCGCTCAGGATCTTGAGGGCGACGTAGCGGCGGATGACGGAATCGTACGCCTTCCACACCGCGCCCATCGCGCCTTCCCCGATGAGCTCGTGCAGCTCGAACTTGCCGATGTGGCGGTGCTGATCCGTACCGGTCATACCGCTCCGTTTGGGCGAACTGACCAATGTGCGCACTGCCGGCCGACGGGGCAACGGGTGCGCGTCTCGTCAGCGCGCGGCCCACTCGTAAATGCGCTCCAACATGGTGCGCGTCGCCTCGTCTACGGCGACGTCTCGGCGGGGCAGGACGCGCTTGGCGATCTTGAGAAAACCGTCCTGGGTGAGCCGCGTGCCCGCCTCCCCCCTCGCCTCTCCTACCCCCCACGCGAGCGGCGGGATGTATTTGGGGGGGCGCACTGCGCCGAACACGTTGGCCCCGACGCCGATCACCGTGCCCGTGCCGAGCAGCGTGCCGAT
>Ga0209156_10003551_pt1 | contig 11701 bp, 8 predicted proteins | sample GraSoiAngelo_124_FD_185881 | JGI IMG/M metagenome (GOLD analysis project Ga0209156, IMG submission 185881) | Grasslands soil microbial communities from the Angelo Coastal Reserve, California, USA - 14_0927_05_20cm (SPAdes) (version 2) | ecosystem: Environmental > Terrestrial > Soil > Grasslands ...
CTATTTTCATCCTTCGTTGTGGCTCTCCGAGAGCCATGGGTTACTCCTATGAAAATAGCCGCGTATCTCATTGAAAAGATTGGCTCAGCAGCGAGCGGCTATTTTCATCCTTCGTTGTGGCTCTCCGAGAGCCATGAGTTACTCGTACCGCAGCGCCACCATCGGATCCACTTTCATCGCTCTTCGCGCCGGCAAATATCCAGCCAGAACGCCTACCGCCACCAACGCGCCAACCACACACGCCAGCGTCACCGCATCATTCGGCGAGAGCCCATACAACATATGGCCAAGCAGCCGCGTCGCCACCAGCGCGCATGGCAGTCCGATCCCGACTCCAGCACCGACGAGCACCAACGTCTCTCGCAGAATCATCTTCAGAACTCGCCCTCGCTCCGCTCCCAACGCCATGCGAATGCCAATTTCGCGCGTTCGCTGTGTCATTGCACAAGCCATCAGCCCGTAAAGTCCCATTGCCGCAAGCAAAAGCGCCAGCGCGCCAAAAAACGCCGAAAGCATCGCCGTAATCCGCTCCTGTAAGATGGACCGGTCAATGCTTTGCCGCACCGTCTGGATCGAAGAAATATACTCGCGTCCCAGCGACTCTACGGCCTCCCGCAGCGCTCCCGCTATCGCCGCCGGGGGCAACTCTGTCCGCACGAGCATGCTCGGCGATTCCATGAAATCTACGTATTGCGTCGAAGGCAGGTACACGGTCGGGGGTTTTTGCTTGCGAATGTCATACAGGCTGGCATTGGTCACCACGCCGATGATTTGCAGGTTCCGCCAGTTCCGCGCATTCATGACATCGAGACGCTGGCCGAGCGCCTTTCCTCCCGGGAAAAGCTTTTCGGCGAGGTTCTGGCTCACAATGGCCACTCTCGGCGCATGTTCGTCGTCTTGCCAACTAAAATTACGGCCTCGTAGCAGCGTTATTCCCGCTGTTTCAAAAAACTCCGGTGTACCCATTTCGAAATCTGCTTCCAGTCCTTCTGTGTCGCTGCCGGAGATACGCACTCTCTCGATGTTTTCGAGAATATTGCCAATTCCCGTCCTCACCATCCCGGCAGAGAGGACTCCCGGCAGATGTGAAACGCGCTCGGTCACTGTGTGGTAGTAATCCACAAGCGAAAGGTTTTTATACGCGTTCGGCTTGGCGAAAAGGCCGACAGCCAGCAAGTTCCGCGTGTGAAATCCCGGATCCACCGTGCGCAATTTTTCAAGGCTCCGGATAAATAGTCCCCCGCACGCCAGTGACACCACGGAAAGCGCCAACTGTGTCACAATTAGTCCTTTCCCCAGTGCGCCCGTTCCGTGCCCCAGCGTGCGCCCGCTTTGCTGCAGAGCCGCGTTTCCATCTTCGCGCGTGGCGCGCCACGCCGGCGCCAGTCCAAACAGAACACCGGTCAGAATCGTCGCGCTGGCCGTGAATCCCGCGATTCGCCAGTCGGGAGACAGGTTTGGAGCCGCAGGAATACTGAAGATCTCGCCTGCTATCAAACCTGCCAGGCCGCGGCTGGCCCAATAAGCGAGCAGGCATCCTGCTACAGAGCCCGCCACGGACAACGCCACGCTCTCTGTCATCATTTGTCTCGCAAGCCGCGCCCGGCTTGCTCCCAGCGCCACGCGCACTCCAAACTCGTGGTTGCGCGACGCTGCCCGCGCCAGCATCAAGCTCGCCAGATTCACGCACGCCAGCAGCAACACAAGTCCGGAAATGGCCAGCACAATGTAAAGTGGTTTGGCGAAGCGTCCGCGCAGCAGCGACTCTCCTTTCGCTCCGGACTCCACCCTAAGCTGCAACTCGCGAAAGCGGCCAAGCTCCGCGATTGCGTTATCCGTCGGAGCCATCTCTTGCCGAATCGCTGGCCACAACGCATCCAACTGCGCGCGGGCCTGTTCCAGCGTTGCCCCCGGTTTCAGGCGCCCTGCCGCCTGCAACCAGCGCGCTGACGGACGCCGCAAATACTTCTGCAAATCCGGCTCGTCTTCAAGCAGTTGCGTCGCCGGGAGTGGCAGCGTTACCTCCAGCTCGAAGTCCGCGCTAATTCCAGTGAACCCCTTGCGGGTCACACCGACGATGGTGAACGGAATTCCCTCGATCTTCAACGTCTTGCCGATGACGTCCCGCGATCCCCCATAATGCCGTTCCCAGAAGCCGTAGCTAAGCACCGCTACTTGTGCGGGTGCCGCGGCGCTCAGATTCTCTTCATCGGCATTGAACAAGCGGCCAATTTCCGGAACGGCGCCGAGTTCCGGATAGAAGTTGTTGTCCGCGCACCAAACATCCGCTTGCGCGAGCCTGCCGTCCATCTCCGCATTGAAGACCCCGTCGCCCCACCAGGCAAACGTGCCTGAGAACACCCTCTGTCCTCGTGAAAGCTCCTGAAACATCGGCAAGGACAACGCCGCATAGTCATCGCCAGGAACATGAGCGCCAAAACGCACCAGTTGGTCGGGATGGGGGACAGGCAGATCTCGCAGCACCACACCGTCCAGCAGCGAAAAAATCGCCGTATTCGCGCCAATGGCAAGGGCAAGGATGACAAACGCCACAACGAAGGAACCCGGAGACTTGCGCAGCATGCGGAGACCAAAGCGCAAATCCTGTATGAAGTCTTGAATCCAGTTCACTCTGCGCGCGTCGCGGCATTTCTCTTTGGTCTGCTCAACACCGCCCAGGTCGAGTCGTGCGCGGCGGTGCGCCTCTTCTTGCGTCATCCCTTGCGCGACGTATTCCTCGGTTTTTCGTTCCAGGTGGTCGCGCAACTCGTCATCCACTTCCTGGTCCGCCTGCGCCCAGCGAAACAACGACCGCAACCGTAGCGGAATCGTGTACAGCCAATGTTCCGGTCGCATGCCCCGGCCCTCCCTCACTCGTATCTCAGAGCGACGATGGGATCGACGCGCATCGCGCGGCGTGCTGGAATGTAACTGGCGGCACACGCCACGCCTATTAAGACGAGCACCACCAAACCAAAGGTCATGGGATCGCCCGAAGAGACGCCGTAGAGCAGGCTGCGGATCAATCGTGTTGCTGCGACCGCCGCCGGAAGGCCAAGCGCGACACCTGCGCCTCCAATCGCCATGCCGTCGCTGATCACATCACGAAGCACATCGGCTCGTCGCGCTCCTAGCGCCATTCGAACTCCAATCTCATGAGTGCGCTGAGCCACCAAATAGGCGATTGAGCCATAGAGCCCGATCGTCGTCAGAATTAACGCTAGCAGAGCAAACGATGCCATTAGCAGCGTGTTGTATCGTGGTTGGGTAAGTGTCTTGTCTATCTGGTAGTCTAAAGGCGATACGTCATAGAATGGCAAATCCTTATCCATGGCGTGCAGTTGCTGGCGCACCGCCCCCAGGATGCCCAAGGGGTTGCCTATTGTCCGCACGGCGACGTACATCGTGCTGTCTGAGGGAATCTGCGTGATAGGCCAATACACAGTCGGTTCGGAAGGCTGAACCAGAGAGTAGGTTTTCACGTCGCCAGCGACGCCAACGATGGTCCGCATCTGGGTCTTGCTGCCCGAGCCATCCCACATCACTGGCTCGATCTGTTGGCCGACCGGAATCTGCTTTCCAAAGTATTGACGTGCCGCGGCTTCGTTAATAATCACGACCGGCTCCGAATTGGTTATGTCGTGATCTGTGAACTCTCGTCCTGCTTTGATCGGAACCCGGAGAGTTCGGAAGTAACCTGGAGTTACGGGCACAAATACAATGCCCCGCCATTCGCTTTGAGGAATTGGCCGCCCCGCTACATTGTCGAGCACCGTGTGGCTAGCGCCTCCTTCGAACGGAAGAATGCCTCCCGCGCTTACCGACTCAACGCCAGGAACGGCACGCAACCGCGCCAACAATTCACGAAAGAAAGAGGACCAGCTTGCCTGCGGATATCGCTGCACAGGCAGGCTCACCGGGAAGGTCAATACATGGCTGGAATTGAAACCCGGGTCGGTACTCTCCAGGTTCATCAGGCTCCGCACGAGCAATCCTGCGGAGGAAAGCAGCGTGGCGGCAAGGGCCACTTGACCGATCACGAAAGCCTTGCGCGCACGATTCAAGCTGCGGCTTTCACCTGTCGCCTGCGCCCCTTCCTTCAAGCCGTACACCAAATCTGTTTTGGCAGCCCGAAATGCAGGAGCAAGACCGAAAATGACTGCCGATCCTACCGTTACGAGAACAGCGAATCCGAATACTCGGACATCGAGCGGCAGCTGAGTAAGCCAATTCACCCCAAGCACTCTGACCAATGTCTGGCGAACTATGACCGATAACCAGAGTCCGAGCGCCCCTCCGATTCCGGCGAGGAGCAGACTTTCCGCCAGCATCTGCACAGCAATGCGGCGCCGCCCGGCGCCAAGAGCCACGCGAATGGCCAACTCCCGCCGCCTGCTCGTGGCTCGCGTGAGGATCAAAGCGGCGACGTTCGCGCACGCGATAAGCAGCACGATCCCAACCGCCGCAAGCAGTACAAACAGAAGGGGGCGTACGTCACCGGTCATCGAGTCTTGCAGGCATTGGATACCAACACCCTCCTTTGGATCGTCTTTCGGATAGGCGTTCACCAGCTCCGCAGCTACATGGTCCATGTCAGCTTGGGCCTGCGCGAGTGTGACACTCGGCCGCAACCGGCCCAACACACTTAAGAACGAGACCTGGCGCTCTTCACTGAGCGGTTTGGTAGATTGGGGTGAGACTTCCGCTACTGGCGCTGCGGTTGTCCAAAACTGCGCGCGTGAATAACCCATCTGTGCTTCCACACCCCGAGGGGCCACGCCAACGACCACGAATGGCTTCCCACTAAGCGTAATGCCTCGTCCAATCACTTTGGGATCGGCTTGAAAAACGTCGTTCCAGGCTTTGTAGCTCAGAATGATTGCATCCGCGCCGTTGTCGGCATGAGGCTGGTCCTCTTCCAGCAAAAACGCCCGCCCCAGGATTGGCTGGATTCCCAAAACTTCGAACAAGCTGGCCGAGGCTGTGATGCCCTCCAAATGGATCGGCTCACCTTGGCCGGTGAGAACGTGGTCGGCGCTTGTGAATGCGGCCAAACCAGAAAAGCTGTGACTCCAATTCCGCCAGTCCACAAAATTGGGGTAGGAAACCACAGCATGGTTCCCCTTGTTTCCATAGTTGTCCCACAACCGCACTAACTCCTTAGAATCCGGAAAGGGCAGAGGACGAAGCAGCACCGCATTCGTCACGCTGAAGATCGCCGTGTCAGCGCCGATACCGAGAGCCAGTGTGAGGACGGCGACGCAGGTGAACCCCGGCGACTTGCGCAGCATGCGGAGACCAAAGCGCAAATCCTGTATGAAGTCTTGAATCCAGTTCACTCTGCGCGCGTCGCGGCATTTCTCTTTGCTCTGCTCGATACCATCCATATCGAGTCGCGCGCGGCGGCGCGCCTCTTCTTGCGTCATCCCTTTTGCGACGTATTCCTCGGTCTTTCGTTCCAGGTGGTCGCGCAGCTCTTCATCCAATTCCTGGTCCGCCTGCGCCCAGCGAAACAACGACCGTAACCGTAGCGGAATTGTGTACAGCCAATGCTCCGGTCGCATATCCATCCTCCTTCACTCATACCTCAGAGCGACCATCGGATCGACGTGCGTGGCGCGGCGGGCAGGCAGATAGCAGGCCATAAGCACAACAATTCCCAGCACTCCCGCGACACTGAGAAATATTGTCGGATCGTACGGTCCGACCTCAAATAACATGCTGCGCATGAATCGCACGAGTATGAATGCGGCCACTAGTCCCGCGCCGCCGCCAACTGCTGCCCATTTGATTCCGTAGCCCAGGAATGACCTCAGGATGCGTTGACGCGGTGCCCCAAGAGCCATCCGTACACCAATTTCGTGCCTGCTCTGCGCGACTGTGTACGCCAATACGCCATAAACTCCTACCGCAGCTAGAAGAAGCGCGATTCCCGCAAACACAGACAGGAGCACGGCGGGCAGTCGAGTCTGGGAGGTGGACGCAGAAACGATTTCTCCCAACGTCTGAACTTTGTAAATCGGAAGGTCAGGGTCGAGACTGTTGAGCTCCCGACGGATTGCATTCACGAGTTGCTGAGGTTCAGAACTCGTGCGAACGACCAAAGTCATCGAACGCAGGTCGGCCCACAACCCGAACGACTGCTCTGTGTAGAGGAAGTACAGTTCAGGCTTTGTCGGTTTACTCGAACCTTCGTTCTTAATGTCGCCCACAATTCCAACAACTGTAAGCCAAGGAGCATCTGATTTGAGCCTCAGCCGCTTGCCGATCGCGTCTTCGTCCGGCCAAATTTTGCGGGCAAGGGTTTGGTTCACAACGACAGTTGAAGGCGCCGGATTAAGGTCGTGCTCATCCAAAGCACGGCCACGGATGAATGGAATTCGCACCGCACTGAAGTAGTCGGGACTGATCACTTGTGTGTTGGCGATGTTCGTGCCTGTTTCCAGTTGCCGTCCTTCGACTTCAAAGGATGAATTCGCCAAGACTTCGCTCATGGGCAACTGGTTGACGATTGCAACTGCCTGTACGCTCGGTATGCTACGGACCTTTTCTTGGAAGTCCTTATAGAAAATTGCGAATCTGCCATTGGGATACCGCAATTCTGGTAGAGACAATCGAAGCGTGACGATATTTGCCGAATCGAATCCGAGTTGAACTCCGAGCAGTCGCATCAAGCTCGCGATCATGAGTCCTGCTCCTGCAAGTAGGACTACAGAGAACGCAATTTCAGACATGACCAATAAACTGCGATTGCGCGTATGGTGGCGGCTTCCCATCGCATCCCGTCCACTCTCTTTCAGCATTTCGTTCAGGTAAGGATGGGAGGTTTTAAGGGCTGGCATCAGGCCGAAGAGCAAACCAGTCGTTAGGAAAGTGACCACTGCGAAAGACAAAACCCGAAAATCGAGTGAGGGTCCTACCACTTGCTGGAGCGGGAGAGACTCTTCCACCGGAACAAGCTTCAAACTCAAGAACGCTAGCACCAGCCCTACAGCTCCGCCGGCGAGAAACAGGAGCAGGTTTTCGGCTAATAGCTGGCGAATGATACGCGTTCGACCGGCACCGATGGCTATTCTGGTGGCAATTTCTTTCTTTCGGACTTCTCCGCGTGTCAAAAGCAGACCGGCGATATTCGTGCAGGCAATTAAAAGCATAAAGCCCACGCCGGCCATCAACACCAACACCGTTGGCCGTACATTGCCAACCATCTGCTCGCGAAGTGGGACGAGATTCACGCCAAGACCGACAGCTCCGCTGTAATAGGCGGGATATTTTTGCTCAATACGGGCGAGTATTGTTTTCATCTCGGCGTTGGATTGTTGAAGACTGACTTCCGGTTTAAGGTCTCCGACAAGATACAAATAATGGTTGCCGAGGTTCGAACTATTCGCTGCAATGGACAATGGCTGCCACAAATCTACGTCGCCGCTCGGAAACCTAAAACTCGGGGGCATGACTCCTATAACGATTGAGCTTTTGCCATTCAGGATTACAGATTGACCGATGATCGCGGGATTCGATGCAAAGCGGTCTCGCCATAAATGGTGACTGAGAATTACAACTTGATCGTGCCCTGGCTGTTCTTCGGGTGAGAATGATCTGCCAAGTACGGGCGGTGTTCCGAGGACAGCAAGGAAGTCCGATGTCCCCCAACTGACGGAAAGTCGCGCCGGGTCTCCACGTCCGGTTAAGGTAATTGAACCGAGTGCAAATCCAGCGACGTGGGTCAAAGTTTGGCTCTGACGATATTCAAGGAATTCCGGCTCCGACGCGGTGAGTTCGGTCATTCCCCTGGGTGAGAACGTGTTCCAAATCCTGACGACCCGATGGGAATTTCGATAAGGAAGTGGTCGCAGCAAGAGAGAATCGACAACACTGAATATTGCGGTCGTTGCGCCAATGCCAAGCGCGAGGGTGAAAATCGCGACGCCAGCGAATCCTGGGGATTTGCGCAGCATGCGCAGGCTGAAGCGCAAATCATCCTGAACGAAATCTTGAATCCAATTTACCCGTCGCGTATCGCGGCATTTCTCTTTGGTCTGCTCCATACCTCCCAGGTCGAGTCGCGCACGGCGGTGCGCTTCTTCTTGCGTCATCCCTTGTGCGACGTATTCCTCGATTTTTCTTTCGAGGTGGTCGCGCAGCTCTTCATCCAATTCCTGGTCCGCCTGCGCCCAGCGAAACAACGACCGTAACCGCAACGGTATCGTGTACAGCCAATGCTCCGGTCGCATACTTCAACCTCCGTTTGGCGCCGCGCGACGCTCACGCCTCTTTCAGCTTAATGACCCGCGAGATCGCGCTCGAAAGCCTGCCCCAGTTATCTGCTTCTTTTTCAAGCTGTCGCCGCCCGAGTCGGGTGAGCGAATAGTATTTCGCGCGCCGCCCATACTCGGATGTTTTCCACTCGGCTGTAATCCATCCCTCTTGCTCCAACTTGTGCAAGGCCGGGTACAGCGATCCGTCGCTCACCTGCAACACGTCGCCGGACACTTGCTTTAACCGCTGACTGACGGCGAAGCCGTTCATCGGCTCAAGCGCCAGAAATTTCAGCAGCAACATGTCCAACGTGCCCTGCACCAAATCCGAAGGTCTGCTCATGCTTTATGTCCTCGGTAACCGATACTAGCATCATTGCCCTCGGTAAGCAAGGGGAGATGCTTTGCGGGGCGCCAGACTGATGCTCAAAGAAGTCTGTTGCCGCCGCTGCATTCCGCGAACTAGCATAAGGTTGGCTACGTTAGCGCAGACGATCAACAAGACAAAAGCCGAAACCATCATGAGGATGAGAAGCCAGTGCTCGTATCGTTGACGCATGCTCGTGATACCCGCACCCCCCGGTCCCAGGTACAGCGTCTGCTCGGGAAATCGTGCGCGATCGTTCGCGCTCATGTCACTCCAGTGCGAACGCAACCACTGCTTGAGCTCGACCCGCATTTCGGCCTCTATGGATGCGGGGTTCGCGCCTGGCTGGATGCGGCCAATCAACTCTAACCAATGCGTGTCGACCTTGTTCAGATCGGAATCGGTCTCAACATACGGTCCGGTATTCAGAGGCAGAAAAAAATCCGGTGGACTGCTGCGCAGACTGTCGCCAAAGAAACCGGGCGGAGTGATTCCCACCACGCTAAACGGCTTGCCGTCCACATCGAAGACGCTGCCGACTACCGATGGATCTAATCCGTACTTTTCCTGCCATAGGCGATAGCTCATCATCGCGACTGGCGGAGCGTTGGGTTGATCATCGGCAGGTATAAGCGTCCGTCCGATATACGCCCTTATGCCGAACATGGTGAGGTAATTGCCGGAGACAAACTCGCCTGGATAGCTCTGCGCACCTTCTGATGTACTCGAGCGCCGAACACCAAACAGCAGGTCGGCCACGGGGAAGGCCGCTAATTCCGAAAAACCTTTGGTGTTCTCCCGGAGGTATTTGTACAAATCGTAGGACACAAGGGAGAACTCCTTCAGAACTCCTTGTCTTGACTGTACCCCGCGATGTAATGTAACAACAGTGGGATTCTCTTCCCAGACGGTACAGTTCACCAGGATTCGACACTGGCAGCGACTTCAACAAAACCGCATCCACCAACGTAAAAATCGAAGTCGTCGCGCTAATGCCCAACGCCAGCGTCAGGACCGTTGCGCTGGTGAACGCTGGAGCCATTCGCAATCGTCGCAACGCGTGGCGCAAATCTTGAATTAAGTCCTGAATCCAATTTACGCGCCACGTGTCACGGCATTTCTCTTTGGTCTGCTCGATACCGTCCGGGTCGATTCGCGCGCGGCGGCGCGCTTCCTCCGACGTCGTCCCTTGCGCGACGTATTCCTCGGTTTTTCGTTCAAGGTGGCCGCGCAGCTCGTCGTCCAATTCCCGGTCCGCCTGCGCCCAGCGAAACAACGACCGCAGCCGCAGTGGAATCGTGTACAGCCAACGCTCCGGTCGCATTCTCCGGCCCTCCCTCATTCTCATTCGTATCTCAGGGCGACCATGGGATCAACGCGCATCGCCCGCCGCGCCGGCAAATAGCACGCGGCAAACCCCGTAAGGACAACTACTACCGGCGCGAAGATCAGCACCCATATGCTGTGGAACTGGAAGTTCTCAAATTCCGCCGCAGCGAGCTTTGGCAACCCGAGAGAAACGAGAATTCCGATCCCCGTGCCAACACCAACGAGCGCCATGCCTTTGCGAATCATCAGGCGCAGCACTCCGGCCGGCTCCGCACCCAAGGCCAAGCGAATCCCCATTTCCTGCGTGCGTTGTTCAACCAAATAAGACACCACCCCGAAGATTCCGACTGCTGCCATCAGCAGCCCGAGAAGGGCAAAGACCCCCATGGTCTCCGCCATCGCGTCATCTCCTGCGCCGGAATCCCTGATTACGCGGTCCATTGTTCGTATCTCGGTCACGGCCTGGTCGGGGTCAACCGCCCACACGGCGTGCCGTAGGGAATCCGATAGGCTTATAGGTCTCTGCATAAATAATGGAATGATTTAGCGCAAAAAAAGAGGCAGTTCAGACTGCAGGATGCAGCCGTGTAGCTTCTGGCGAGACCCTCGAATGCCGTTGACCGAACGAATGACATCTTCCATCAACTCCTCGACGTTCCTGGGACAACTATTGGCGAGTTCTCCCTTGGCCAACGACCAGACGCCTTCATCGGGGTTGAGGTCCGGCGCGTAGGCGGGAAAATGCTCGATTTTGAGACGAGGGTGTCGAGCACGAAGTTTCTCGAGCGGTTCCCCCTTATGCGTGGAGGAGTTATCCAACAGAACGATGATCGGGCCACGCAGATGCCGCAGCAACTCACGCAGGAACACACAAACTTCCTCCTGGCCGATGTTCTCAAAAAACAAGAGATAGTAGAGGCTCAGGCGGCGCCGCTTGGGACTGACCGAAATTCCCGAGATGACAGAGAGTTTGTCCCGCCGTCCCTGCCGATGCCGATGGATGGGGGTTTCCCCTTGCGGAGCCCAGGTCCGAACCACCGTGGGGATTAAGAGAAAGCCCGATTCGTCGGCAAATACGATGTGGGCGCCCAGCCGCGCAGCGTTTTTTTTACCCGGGGCCACTCCTCTTTCTTCCAGCGCTCGATCTCTGCATCTTTCCGCTCCAAGGCGCGCCGCTCGGGTTTCTGAGGACTCCATTTCAAGCTGTGCATCAACCGACCGACATGATCGCGGTGATAGCGGACTCTGAACTTCCGCTCAATCACCTCGGCAATGCGGGCCGTGGTCCACAGATTGGTTCGGTAACCATGCGCGATCGCTCCCTTGAGGAGCAGAGCGATCAAGCGCCGGCGTTGTTTCTTGCCCAGCTTCCAGGGACGGCCGGGAGAGAAGCGCACCTTCAAGGCTTTCGCTCCGCCTCGCCGCCGGGCATCCCGCCAGCGCATCACCGAACTCGCACTCGATCTAATCCGTCGCCCTACTTCGTTGAGAGAAAGACCAAGATCTAACAAAGCCAAAGCCCGCTTGCGCCGATCTTCCAATAGATCAGCGCTTCCACTCGGTCTGGGCACAGGCGTATTCCTCCTGTACCTATTATTCCATTATTTATGCAGAAGTCTATAAGCGTTGGGCGTAAGCGGCAAGATACAGCTTGCCGCTCGAGATGCCAGCTTCGAGCTGCACGGCGCGGTATCCGCGATTGTTCGGCAGTGAAATTGCCCGAGATCACCTCGGCAGATGTCGGTTA
>Ga0209156_10003558_pt1 | contig 11693 bp, 5 predicted proteins | sample GraSoiAngelo_124_FD_185881 | JGI IMG/M metagenome (GOLD analysis project Ga0209156, IMG submission 185881) | Grasslands soil microbial communities from the Angelo Coastal Reserve, California, USA - 14_0927_05_20cm (SPAdes) (version 2) | ecosystem: Environmental > Terrestrial > Soil > Grasslands ...
TGCGGGACCGGCGGGCGGCGTTCGGCGTGGCCGTGCTCGCGATCGTCGCGGCGGCGGGCGTCGCGGCGCCGCTCGTGACGGGCGGCCGGCCGACGGCGCAGGGCGACATCGTCGCCACACGCTTCCTGCCGCCGCTCGCCGCCGATGGCGCCGGCGGCTTCCACTTGTTGGGCACCGACCGGTTCGGCCGGGACGTGTGGACACGACTCGTCTATGGCGCGCGCGTGTCGCTCGCGGTGGGGACGCTCGCCGTGCTGCTGTCGATCACCCTCGGCGTGCTCGTGGGCGCCGCGGCCGGCGTCGGGCCCGGCGCCGTACGCCTGCCGCTGCTCGCCCTGACCGATTTCGCCCTCGCGCTGCCGCGCGTGGTGCTGCTGCTGGTGCTCGCCGCCCTGTGGCGACCGAGCGCGGCGCTCGTGGTGATCGTCTTGGGACTCACCGGGTGGATGCCGGTCGCGCGCCTGGTGCAGGCCGAGGTGCGCGCGCTCGCGGCGCGACCGTTCGTCGAAGGCGCCGTCGCCGTTGGATCGTCGCGCGGTCGCGTGCTGTGGCGCCACATCCTCCCCAACGCGCTCACGCCGGTGATCGTGGCCGCGGCGCTGGGGCTGGGCAACGCGATCACGCTCGAGGCCGGGCTGTCGTTCCTCGGGCTCGGCGTCCAGCCACCGGCGCCGTCGTGGGGCAATATGATCGCGTCGGGACGGGACACGCTGGTCAACGCCCCGTGGGTCGCCGCGGCCCCCGGCGTGGCGCTCGTCGTGATCGTGGTGGCGTGTACGCTGCTGGGCGACGCGCTGCAGGATGCCTGGGACCCCGAGCGGCGTCACTCCCTCACGCCGCCGCGAGCTCCTTCAGGGCGGCCTCGTTGAGCTCGTGCCCCCCGGCGAACGGGATCTCCCGGTACGGGATGTCGTGCGCCCTGAGCCGCTCGGTGACACCGGCGAGCACCTTCGGCGTGATATACTCGTCGGAGCGGCCGTACACGAGCGTGAGCCGCGCGGCGCGCAGCCGTGCGGCGACGTCGGCGCCGGTGAGATCCAGGTCCGGAGGGAACTCACCGCCCCAGAGAATCACGCGGTCGATGCGGGACTTCCCCATGGCGGTCCAGCGGCTCACGGTGGCCGCTCCTTGCGAGAACCCCAGGGCGTGCACCGTCACGCGCGCGCGATCGATCCGCTGGAAGACGTCGTCGTACACCGCGTCCAGGTAGCGCACGTAGTCTTCGATCTCGGCCAGCCGGTCCTCCCGTGTCATCCAGGTCGCGCCTACGCGACGCTCGGCGGGACTCTCGGTCAGATAGAAGCGCGACAGGCCTTCGGGGGCGACGACATGACGCCGGCCGTCGTCCAGCCCGCGCAGCTTCTCGAGGAACCGGCCGGCCAGCTGACCATAGCCGTGACACGCGAACCAGACCTCCCCCGCACCGGCCGGGCTTCCCAGCGTGAAATAGCGCGCCGTGCGCGCGACCGACAGCCGGTGTTCGTGCAAGCGCCCTCCTCAGGTCACTAAGATCGTCACGATCTCGTGGGGCCCAGCTTCGAACCGCACGACCTTCCCCCGCCCCTCGAGCACCAGCGCGGTCGATTCGCGCTCGTCGGCGCGCACGCGATGCGCGCTCTTCACGCCTTCGGCGAAACGCCACGCGCCCGCCGCCGGCCGCCCCGTGGCATTGTAGCAGCGCAGCACGAGCGGCGAGCCCTGCTGCGCCGTCTTCACGGCCGATAGCACGAGCCCCGAGCCTTCGAGCGCCACGTCCACCGCCGCCACGGCGAGGTCCACCGCGTCGCGCAGCCAGAAGCCCCGCAACGGCAGGAAGGCATCCTCCCACAGCGCGGGGAGCACGTCGCCCCGCTCCAGCTCCGCCTGCGACACAGGCGCCAGCGCCAGGTCGATACGGCTCTGCCCCAGGCACTGGGCGAGCGGCGTCGCGGTCGGCCAGCCGGCGTGTCCCGGGCGCGTCGGCAGGTCGCCGCGCGACAGCTCGCCCACGCACCGGAGCAACGTGTACACCAGATCGCCGCCCGCTGTCCACTCGTACTCGAAGAACCCGGGAGCGAGGAGCGCGATCCCGCGCGGCCCGCCCGCCGCCGCCACGAAGCGGTGCGCCGGCGCCGTGCGCACCGGCGTCTCGAGCGGATACGCGGCGGTGGGCACGGCGACCGCCGGTCGGGCGACCGTGCCGAAGGCCGTCCCGGCCACAGCCGTCGTGCCAGCGAGACCGGTGGGCACGCGCGCACGCAGCCGATGCCACGTCGCCTGATTGTCGACGTCGATGATACAGCGCACCACGGGGCTGTCGGCGTGTAGCGTCGCAACGAGCCGCACGTGCACGCTTCCGGGACGACTTTGCGCTACGCTCTTTGCGCGACGTCTCTGCGTGACGCCGTTCCTGGCGCGCATCTCGAACGTGGTCTCGAGCGCCGCGACCAGCGGTCCGGCGGCGAGCCGCCGCACGGTGATCGGGCCGGCGGCGCGCGTCACCCGGTCGCCCGCCGGCGGGCAATAACTATAGGTGTCGCCCGCATCGCCGCCGGCTTCGACGCGCAGTACGTCGGTAAACCGCTGCCCGCTGCGCCGATCGTGCAGCGCCAGTGCACCCGTTGGCTCGAGCGTCACCTCGATCCAGTGATTGACGAGCGTACGGGCTTTGACCTGCACGCCCTCCCCGCTCGGGCGCGCTCCTGGCGCGGTGGCGCCGCTTGCGATCGCCACGGTCGCGAGCCCGAGTCCGGCCAGGGGAGGCGCTCGCAACGCGATGCGCACCTGGTCCACCTCGTCCTGGTCGGGGTAGTGGCGCGGCGCGTCGAGCCGCTCGTTCGTGATGCGCCGGTCGAGCACCTGCACCGGAATCGCGCGGCCGTCCGCCGTCGCGAGCATCACGGGCCGGTATCCCCGTCCCTCCCGAGGCACCCGGGCGCCCGGGGGCCCGACCAGCACGTCGCGCCGAAACAGGGTCACATCGGCGATCGCCACACCGCGCCGCGGGCGCGCCGCCGGATTCCACAGGACCAGGGTGGGCTGCGCATCTCCCGGGCGCGCGCGCGCCGCGTCGGGATCGTGATGCGCGAGATCGTGTACGCTGCCGCGCACGATCTCCGACGCCAGCGCTTCGACGCCGCCGAGGCGCGTCTCGAGCGCGCGCGCCACGGCATCGCTCACGCAGCCGGCGATGCTATCGTGAAACTGGCAGCGCACCAGCCCCCGCCACGCGAGCTCGAGCAACGGCCGCCGGTCGCGACCGCCCGCCCGGCGCGCCAGCGCGGCGAGCGGCTCGGCCAGCCGCGTCAGCGCCAGCTCGGCCTCGACGTAGCGCCGCTTGAGCGGCGCCCGGGTCGCATGTACGCCCTGGAGCGTCCAGGCGTACCGGTACGACCAGCGCAGCTCGCCCACGAGCGGTGCCGGCTTCGCCCCCTCGGCGGCCGCCTGGAAGAACTCATCGAGTCGCGACACGCGGTAGGCGCTCTGCGGATCGATCTCCGCCAGGAGGTCGCGCAGGCGGGACACCTCGGGGTGCGCCGCGTGGTGATCGGCTCCGATAAAGACCGGAATGTGCTTGCCGGCGGCGCGCGCCACGAGCGCCCCGCGCACCGGCGCCCAGGCGGCGAACACGCGCTCGGGGTGGGTGGAGAGCGCCGCGCCGACCTCGTACCCCGCGGGCGGCAGGTGCCACAGCAGCACGTCCTTGCCGTCGAGCCCGGCCCAGCGGTACAGGTCGCGCTCCTGCCCCACTTCGCCGCCCAAGCCGCGCCACACGACGCCGTAGCGGATGCCGAATTCGCGCGCCAGCGTGGGCCACGCCGCCGGGTGGCCGAACGCGTCGGGCGAGTACAGTACGTCGAGGCGCCCGCCCCACCGCTCCGCGTCCGCGGCGCCGAGCAGCAGGTTCCGCACCAACCCTTCGCCCGACGGAATCTGCTCGTCGGGCAGCACGTACCACGGCCCGACCTGGAGGCGCCCCGTCTTGACCAGCGCCTTGACGTCGGTCTCGCGCTCGGGACGGGCGCGCATGTAGTCCTCGAGCAGCACGGTCTGTCCGTCCAGCAGGAACGTGCGGTACGCCGGGTCGCGCTGTAGCCGCTCGATCAGGTCGTCCAGCACGGCGACGAGGCGCGCCTGGAACGCGGCGCGCGGCAGATACCACTCGCGGTCCCAGTGGGTGTGCGGGATGAGGTGGAAGATCAGCCCGGTCATTGGCGCTGAAGCCTAAGGGGATGACGTCGCGCTCGCGAGCGGCCATATTGGCGCCATGCGCATCCGATCTCTGCTCGCCGTGCCGGCGCTCGCCGGCCTCGCCTTCCTCGCCACGCGCGTCGTGCCCGGCCGGCTGCGCGATGGCACCACGCTGTTGCCCTCGGGGTGGCGCATTCGGCCGGCGGGCCGGAGCGTGGCCGTGGGCACTCTGCCCCTGGGCCTCGTCACGCTGTCGGACGGCTCGCTCATGGTCGCGAACAACGGGTACGGCCCCAACGGCCTGACACGGATCGATCCGGTGAAGGGCGCGGTCGTGTGGGAAAAGAAGCTGCCGGCGTGGCTCGGCCTGGCACGCTCGGGCGGCGAATGGCGCGACACGGTGTGGGTGAGCGGCGCCGGCACGAACCGGGTGTACCGACTCGCGTGGCAGGGCGGCATGACGTGGACGCTCGACAGCGTCGCGCTCGCCGACCCGAGCGCTCACCTCTTTCCCGGCGGCATCGCGCTCGTCCCGCGCCGTGGTCTGGTGGCGGTCGTCGGTAATCAGAACGACTCGGTCTACCTCATCGACGCCGCGACGCTGGCGCGCCGGGGCACCGTCGCGGTGGGCCGCCGGCCGTACGGCGCGGTCGCGGACTCGACGCACCTGTACGTCAGCGATTGGGGCGACTCGACCGTGAGCGTGATCGATGTGTCGGCCGGTCCGCCCTTCCGCCGCACCACACTCTCCGTCGGCCCGCATCCTTCCGCGCTCGCGCTGCGCGGCACGGATCTGTACGCCGCGCTGGCCGGCGCGAACGCCGTCGCGCGCGTCGATCTGCGCACCGGCACCGTCGTCGAGCAGCTCGCCGTCGCTCTGTCTCCTCACGCGGCGACCGGCAGCGATCCCAACGCGCTGGCGCTCTCGCCCGACGGCCGCACCCTGTACGTGGCCATGGCCGGGAACAACGCGGTCGCCGTGGTCCGGATCGGGCGCACGGGGATGCAGGTCGCCGGACTCATCCCCGCGGGCTGGTACCCGACCGCGGTCGCGACCTCGGCCGACGGCCGCACCCTGTTCGTCGCCAACGGCAAGGGGAACGGCTCCGGCGCCAATCGCGATGAGACGTACATCGGCAACGTGATCACCGGCTCGGTGTCGATCGTGCCCGTGCCCGACGACGCGACGCTCGCCCGCTACACCCGCGATGTGTACGCCCTGAGCCCTTACTCGAACGCCCGTATTCGTCCCACCGTCCGTGCGTCAGACCGTCCAACGCAGGTGAAACACGTCGTCTACATCATCCGTGAGAACCGGACGTACGACCAGGTGTTGGGCGACGTGCGCGGCGCCAACGGCGATCCGGAGCTCGCCATCTTCAACGATTCCATCACGCCCAACGCGCACGCGATCGCGCATCGCTGGGTGCTGTTCGACAACTTTTACGTGAACGGCGAGGTCTCGGCGGACGGACACGAGTGGTCCGACCGCGCGTTCGCGGGCGATTACAACGAAAAGACCTGGCCCCAGATCTACGGGCACGGGCGCAAGTGGGATCTGGACGACGGCGACGACCTGGTCAACCCGCATGGCGCCTATCTGTGGGACGCCGCGCGTCGCCAGGGGCTGTGGGTCGTGAACTTTGGCGAGCGCTCCGAAACCGACTCCGGGCCCGGGGGCGCCACGCACACGGCGCTCTCCGGCCTCGACAGCATCACCGTGCCGAGCTATCCCGCGTTCCGGCTCGAGATCCGCGACACCACGCGCGCGCGCCTGTTCGCCGACTCGGTGGCGAGCTGGGATCGACAGGGACGCTTCCCCGACCTCGTGCTCCTGTGGCTGCCGCGGGACCACACCTACGGTCGCGCCGCTGGGCAGCCGACCCCGCGCTCGATGGTGGCCGACAACGACCTCGCGCTCGGGCAGGTCATCGAGCGCCTCTCGGTGTCGCCCGCCTGGGCCTCGCTCGCGGTGTTCGTGCTGGAAGACGACGCGCAGAACGGACCGGATCACGTGGATGCGCACCGCTCGGTACTGCTCGTCGCCTCGCCGTACGCGAAGAGCGGCGTGGTGGACAGCACGTTCTACACGACCAGCTCCGTGCTGCGCTCCATCGGGCAGCTGCTCGGCTTGCCGCCGCTCAGCCAGTACGATTCCGCCGCAACGCCGCTGTGGAACGCCTTCGCGCGACGCGTGGACTCGACGTCGTTCACAGCCCTGCCGAACACCTGGTCGCTCGACGAGATGAACCCCCAGGCGTACCGCTCGCCGATTCCGCCCGGCGATTTCGCGGTCGCCGACCGCGCGGACGAGGTGCTGCTGAATCGCGAGATCTGGGAGAGCGTGCATCCGCGCACGGCAGCGCCGCCCGTGCGACGGGCCTGGGTGCTGGGCGAACAACCACCCCCCCGGTGACGAGGGTCACGCGCGGACGCGCGGCGTGCTGCGCGTGCGCACCTGCGCGCTCTCGACAGCTGCAGCAGGCCGTGCCGAAATCTGCCCACGCGTCCTCCGTTCCATTACGAACGATCCGCTCGATGACCGCTTGCCGACACGCGCGTTAACGAATTGATGCCGTAGCGTGCCAGCATCGTGATCATCGCTGGCACGGCCGTTGCCCGTCGGCGCGCGACCGCCGTCGCCGGCGCGGGTGGACCAAGATGACCCGCGTCACACTGTTGGATCATGGTCCGCGCGCCGGTGCGAGCCGCTGGACCCTCCTCACATCACTCCATGCGGAGTAATCGGACACCATGAGCGCGACAGCGCACGCCGTCCTCTGGGGCAGGCTCGCCTGGCATCCGGCCGTGGAGGCCTGGAACGGCTTCTCCAAGGGCCCGGTCGAGCCACCCGAGCAGATCGAGATCCTCCAACAGAGCAGTACGTCGGCCACGTATCGACTGGTCGCGGACGGAGGCGGACGCTCCATCGTGGCGCGGCGATCGCTCACGCCGGGCGCGTCGATCGAGCGGACCGTGCACGAGCGGATTCTGCCGTCCCTCCCCGTCACATCACCGCGCTATTGCGGATTCCGGGCGGACGACGCCGAGCGCGCATGGATCTTCCTCGAGGCCGCGGGCGACGAGCGGTATGCAGCGAGCGACCCGACCCATCGGTCACTCGCGGGACGCTGGGTAGGCACGATGCACAGCGCGGGCGCGCGCCTTTCCACGGCCGCTTCCCTCCCCGACGCCGGGCCGTCACGCTACCTGGGCCTGCTGCGCAGCGCCCGCGAGATCATCCGCACCCACAAGACGAACCGGGTGCTCAGCACGCGCGACATGAAGGCGCTCGAGCGACTCGCCACTGACCTCGACGTCCTCGACGACGGGTGGGCCCGCCTCGAGCAGGCCTGCGCGGGCGTCCCGGCGACGGTCACGCACGGCGACTATCGGCTGCGACACGCCTATGTCCGCCGTCGCGCCACCGGGCTCGAGCTCCTCCTCCTTAACTGGGAGATGGCGGGATGGGGCGTGCCGACCGTCGATCTGACCCACGTCGACCTCGACGCGTACCTGGCGATCATCCAACCCACCTGGCCCCGTCTGGAGCGGGAAGACCTGCAGCGCCTCGTGACGGTAGGCCACGTTTTTGGGCACCTGGCGGCGATCCTGGCCGTGAGCCAGCGGCTCGGCACCCAGACTACCCACGAGCTGCGCCCGACGCTCGACACGCTGCAGTCGTTGCACGCGCAGTTGACGGACGCCGCCCAGACTCTGGACGGGCAAAACAATTAAAGAGCGTCGGCGGCCGGTGGCGGTAACGCGCGGCGTTGCGCTCAGTTAAGGGATGCTGCGTCGACGCAACTGCTGTCGCCCCCCTGTTGTGACGCCGCACACACGTGCGTCGCAGGGCCGACGGTTGTCGGACGTGGCGGTCGCGATCCTAGCCGTTGCGCGAGAACTCGTTGAGGTCGAAGGCGGGCCATCGCGCAGTTCGGTCAGCTCGTTGTCACGTTTTGGTCACGACTTGGCACGTGTGTTGCGCTGCCTCTTCTCGATCGACTTCGATCCCCCGCGCTGCGTGCAGCTCGCAGTGGGGCCGAGGGCCCGACCGGGCCCGCCGACACCCGGTGAGGGGAGGGCCACTTGGATCGCACGCACCGGCCGAGCGCTGGCAGCGCGCGCCCGACGACAGCCCCGAGTCAACACGTGTCCGCTCCAAAGGTAGTCACGCCGCGCGCCAGCCCCGTTTCGACACCGCTGCCCGTCGCCAGCCCCCTGGCCCCGGCCCCCCGGCCGAGCGTACGCGGCAAGTTCCTCTTCGTCGGCGACACCAAGCTCCGCATCCGCGGCGTCACGTATGGCGCCTTCGCGCCAGACGCCCAGGGACGCGAGTATCACGACCTCGAGGTGATCGAGCGCGACTTCGCCCTGATGGCCGCCGCCGGGATCAACGCGGTCCGGATTCCGCACACGATGCCGCCGCGAGCGCTGCTCGACCTGGCGGCCGCGTGCGGGCTGCACGTGATGGTCGGGCTCAGCGCCGAGCAGTACATCGGGTTCCTGATCGACCGTCGCCGCGACGCCCCCGACATCGCCGATCTGGTTCGCGCGAAAGTGCAGTCCTGCGCTGGCCATCCGGCTCTCCTGTGTTACGCGCTCGGCAATGAGATCCCGGCTCCGATGGCCCGCTGGCTGGGCCGTCGGAAGGTGGAGCGCTATCTCGAGCGGCTGTACCGCGTGGTGAAGGAGGCTGACCCGGAGGGGCTGGTCACCTACGTGAATTACCCCACCACGGAATACCTCCGGCTGCCGTTCCTGGATCTGCTGTGCTTCAACGTCTATCTCGAGTCGCAGGAGCGTTTCGACGCCTATCTCGCCCGGTTGCAGAACCTCGCCGGCGACCGCCCGCTCGTGATGAGCGAGCTGGGACTCGACAGCCTGCGCAACGGCGAAGTCGTCCAGGCCCGGTCCCTCGACTGGCAGGTGCGCACGACCTTCGCCGCCGGGTGCGGCGGCGTGTTCGTGTTCTCCTGGACGGATGAGTGGTATCGGCATGCGAACGACGTTCCCGATTGGTTGTTCGGGCTCACCCGTGCCGACCGCTCGCCCAAGCCGGCCCTTGCGGCGGTGAGCGAGGCGTTCGCCGAAGCTCCGTTTGCGCCGGGCCTGCCCTGGCCGCGCGTGTCCGTGGTGGTGTGCACCTACAATGGCGCGCGCACCATCCGCGATTGTCTCGACGGATTGAGCCGCCTGGACTACCCCGACTACGAGGTCATCGTGGTGGACGATGGGTCCACCGACGCGACCGGCGTGATCGCGCGCCAGTACGATTGCCGCCTGATCCAGACGGAGAACCGGGGACTCGCCAACGCCCGCAACACCGGTCTCGCCGCGGCCACCGGGGAGATCATTGCGTACCTGGACGACGACGCCTACCCCGACCCGGACTGGCTCAGGTACTTGGCGGCCACGTTCCTGCGCACCGGATACGCGGGAGTGGGCGGGCCCAACATCGCGCCGCCCGGCGACGGTTCGATCGCGGAGTGCGTGGCGCGCGCGCCCGGTGGGCCGGTGCACGTGCTCGTGACGGACCGCGAGGCCGAGCACATCCCCGGCTGCAACATGGCCTTCCGGAAGTCGAGCCTCGAGGCGATCGGCGGCTTCGATCCGCAGTTCCGCACCGCCGGCGACGACGTGGATGTGTGCTGGCGCCTGCAGGAACGGGGCTGGACGCTGGGATTCCATCCCGCCGCCATGGTCTGGCACCACCGCCGCAACTCGCTGCGTACCTACTGGCGGCAGCAGATCGGCTACGGCCGGGCGGAGGCCATGCTCGAGCGCAAGTGGCCCGAGAAGTACAACGGCCCGGGGCACGTGCGCTGGGCGGGCCGCATTTACGGCAGCGGGCTGACCCACGCGCTCGGCTGGCGCCGGCCGCGCGTGTACCACGGTGTGTGGGGCGCGGCCCCCTTCCAGTCGCTGTACCAGCCCGCGCCCAGCCTGCTCGGATCGCTTCCGCAAATGCCGGAATGGTATCTGATGATCGCGAGCCTCGCCACGATCGCCGCGTTGAGCGCCGTGTGGCGACCGTTCACGCTTGCGGTGCCGCTCCTCGCCGTGGCGATCGTGCCGCCGCTCGCCCAGGCGTGGCTCAGCGCCATGCGCGCGTCGTTCCCCGAGATGCCCGCGGCCCCCTGGCCGACGCGCGTGCGCCGCCGTCTCCTCACGGCGCTGCTCCATCTGGCCCAGCCGTTGGCCCGGCTGCGCGGGCGTCTGAAGGAAGGCCTCACGCCTTGGCGTCGGCGCGGTACGCCCGCGCCGGCCCCGCTGTGGCCCGTCACGACGTCGATCTGGACGGAGCACCGGGAGGAGCAGGACCAGCGGCTCAGAACGATGGAGGCCGGGCTGCGCGCCGAGGGGGCGTGTGTGCTGCGCGGCGGCCGGCACGATCGCTGGGATCTGGAGGTGCGCGGTGGATTCTTCGGGGCCGCCCGCCTGCTGCTCGGCGTGGAGGATCATCCCGGCGGCTGTCAGATGCTCCGCTTGCGCTGGTGGCCCGACGTGCCGGCGCGGGGGCCCATCCTCACGCTTGCCTTCGCGCTGCTCACGCGCAGCGCGTGGCACGACCATGCGTGGGTCGCTGTGGGTGTGCTGGGCGCGGGCGCCCTCTTCTTCTTCTGGCGCACGCTCGAGCAAAGCACGGCCGCGATGGCCACCATCCGGGACGCCGTCACTCGGCTGCGCGGCGCGTCGGCCCAATGAGAGTCATGGCGCGCCGCCGACCGGCAGGCGCGGGAGTGCCAGTCCTGCGATACGCACTTGTGACGCGTCTGTGGCAAAAACTGGCATCGCCGAGCGCCGGCGATGTCCGCCGGCCACCGCGCGGACGGCAAGGGAGCACACGGCTTACGTCACGCCAGCCCGCTCGGTCGACGCTGCGGCACCGGGTGTGCAGCATAGTGCAGTTTGGCCCTAGCACCTGTCGTGAAACGCAAGCGGAGAGTGAGCCCACCTGCCATGCGGGTTCTGCGAGCGCACGGGTGAACGACGGAGACCTCAGTCATTCTCCAGAGCTGCGCCGCTCCTGGAGGCTCCCGGTCGCGCCCCCAGGTGATGTCGTCCTCCCGGGCCGTGCGCCCGCACCCCATCCAGTGCCGATCACCGCGTCCTTCCGGCCGCAGGTGCGGGGCAAGTTCCTCTTCCTAGGCCACGAAAAGCTCTACATCAAGGGCGTCACGTATGGCGCGTTTCAGCCGGACGCGAACGGCCGCGAATATCACAACCTGGCGACCGTGGAACGAGACTTCGCGCAGATGGCCGCCAGCGGGATCAATGCGGTCCGCATCCCTCACACCGTTGCACCCCGCACGCTGCTCGATGCCGCCAGTCGTCACGGCCTCCACGTGATGGTGGGGCTCTCGGCCGAGCAGTTGGTCGGGGCTCTCATCGAAGGTCGGGGCGGGCGGGACCTCGAGGCGTCGATTCGCGCCAAGGTGCGCACCTGCGCCGGTCATCCGGCCTTGTTGTGTTACGCGCTGGGCAACGAGATTCCTGCCACGATCGCGCGTTGGCTGGGG
>Ga0209156_10003559_pt1 | contig 11692 bp, 11 predicted proteins | sample GraSoiAngelo_124_FD_185881 | JGI IMG/M metagenome (GOLD analysis project Ga0209156, IMG submission 185881) | Grasslands soil microbial communities from the Angelo Coastal Reserve, California, USA - 14_0927_05_20cm (SPAdes) (version 2) | ecosystem: Environmental > Terrestrial > Soil > Grasslands...
GGCCGAACACCAGCATCGCGCCCCAGATCGCCGTCGCGCTGTACGCCACGAGCAGGAGCCGCGTGAACTCCTTGCTCAGCCGGTCGTAGCGCTCGTCGCCGCCGAAGATGCCGATCGCCTCCGTCACGACGGCGAACATCGGCACGCCGAGCACGAAGGCGGCGAACATCAGGTGCACTTCGGCCGTGATCCACACGAACGCCCGCGCGCCGATGACGGGGAACTCGCCATAGGCCCGTGTGGTGTCGGCCGCGGCTTGCAGCAGCAGCGCGTCGGCGGTCATCGGCCGTCGGCCACGAAAAAGGGCCGCCGCTTCGAGAAGTCGATCGGCATGGCGCTGCGCACTTCGGCGAGCAGCTCCGGCGTCACTTCGCGGCGTCCCTGGCGGCGCGCCCACGCCTCCACCCGCTGCATCACGACGCTGCGCACGAACGAGGGAATCCGGGCCACCCGCTCGCGCGCCGCCGGCGTCCACGCCAGCGCCGGTTGAAAATCGCCGCCGTAGCGCACGGCGCGGGCCGGCTCGATGGGGGCCGCGTCGCCCGTCGGCTCATAGACGCACGACGGATCGGCGGCGAGCACGTCCCCCTCGAGCGCGAACCCGCGCGCCCGGCAGCCGCCGCACAGCGCGCGATACTCGCAGACCCCGCACTTTCCCTGGAGCGCGCCCTCGCGGAGGCGGCGGAACAGGGGCGACGAGCGCCACACGTCGGCGAAGCGCTGCGACTTGAGATCGCCGGCCACCTCGGGCAGGTACGGGCACGGCGTGACCTTGCCGTCCGGCGTGATGCGGCAGTACTGCGTCCCGCAGGGACAGCGCGTCTCGTAATTCAGCACCGGGGACTCGGGGTCGGTCTGATGGACCAGACGCATGAAGTGGGGGGCGCATTTCGCCCGCACCAGCATGCGGCCCCGGTAGGCCCGTTCCCAGCGCGCCAGGTCGGTGAGCACCGCCTCGTAGTCCGCGGGCGCCAGATCCGACAGCGCCGCGCCGCGGCCCGTGGGAACGAGGAAGTAGCAGTTGAACGAGACGGCCCCCTCTTCCGCCGCCCACGCCACCAGCGCCCCGAGCTCCGCGCGGTTCCCCTTGGTGACCGTCGTCTGCACGATGAAGTCGAGCCGCGCCGCCCGCAGCCGCGCGAGCGCCGCCTGTACGTCGGCGAGCGCGCCCCTGCCGTGTCGGAAGTTGTCGTGATAGGAGGGTCGCAGCGAGTCGACGCTGACCGCCACCCCCCGCACGCCGGCGTCCGTGAGCGCCGCGATGCGCTCGTCCGTGAGCAGCGTACCGTTCGTCCCGACCACGACCGTCGCTCCCTTGGCCGACGCATAGCCGGCGATCTCGCCCAGGTCCTGCCGCAGCAGCGGCTCGCCGCCCGACAGAATGAGCAGCGGGGCGGGGTTCACGGCCAGCAGCTGGTCCACGATGGCGAGGCACTCCGCCGTCTCGAGCTCGGCGGCGGCGTTCTCGCTCGGCCCAGCCGAGATGTAGCAATGCGCGCACTCGAGGTTGCAGCGCCTAGTCAGATTCCAGGCGATCACGTGCGGGACGAAGTTCACTGCAGCAACTTCTCCACCGCCTGCTTCGCCTCTTCGGGCGTCAGACCCGTGAAGTCGACCGGGCACTTCCCCATCTTTTCCTCGATGTCCCGAATGGGGCAACGCGTGATCCCCTGCGCTTTCGCCTCCTCGATGAACGCCCGCATCTCGGGACTCAACCCATCGCGCCCCCCCCCTTCGGCCTCGGCCCGGATCTGCTTGGCGCGCAGCTCCTGGAACATCACCATCATCGTGTCCACGTCGAACTCGTCGGCCGCGATCATCGCCTGCTTGTTCTCGTCCATCACCCGGGTGCTCACCCGCCAGACGTCGTGGCCGCGCGCGAACCGCTCGACCGTGTTCCGCGCCAGCGGCCGCGCGATGAGGGGGACGAGCTGCAGCCGCTGCCAGGCTTCCTCCGTCCAGACGATGGGATCGGTTGCGACGCGCGGGCGCGTGCTGACCGCCCCGGTGACCGGACACCGCACCTCGGTTTCCGGTGTCCGGGGCTCGGGGTCCGTGTCGTGCCCCTGTACTTTCGTGGCCTTCATCTGCTCCTGGGCTTTCACCTCGGCGAGCGCGATCTCCTCCGCCGTGCCGATCCCCATGATGAGCTGCATGTGCGTGGGGAGGAGCTTCCTGATCGCCTCGTCCAGCCACCGGTTCGTGACTGTCGCCGGCTCGCCCTGCGTCTGCTCGAGCACATACTCCTCGACAGCCCGGCGCGCGATCCCCTGCGCGAACGGCGGCACGCGGAGAATCCGCACCTCGGCGTCGGGCGCCCAGGGCAGCCCGGCGACGCCGTCCTCCTCGATCCAGGGGATATCTTCTGGCTTCACGCCGCCGGTGCCGGCCAGCAACACGTTGCACGTTGCAAGTCTCACGAGGTTCTCGGCCTGGCTTCCCAGCTCCGTGCCTTCGATGCGGTGCGCGCCGTGCCGCGCCAGCACCAGCAGCGACGGCGTGATCTCCTCGGCCCACTGCATGATCACCTGGAACGGCTTACCCACCAGGATCTGCGTCTTGAGCGGGACGCCGGGGAACTCCTGCGCCATCACCTCGGCGCGCTTCAGGTTCGCCTGGCACAGCTTGAGGAGTCCCTTGTCGATGATGTTGTTGTGCAGCTCCTCCTGCTCCTCGAACTTGAAGACTTTGGAGGCCTGATACGAGAGCACATCCTTGATGTTGTGGAACACCACGTGGTGGTACTCGACGTCGAACGCGCTGCACACGAACAGCGATCCGCCGAACGCCTGGGCCAGCTCGAGCGCCAGCCGCATCGCCCGATAGCTGTATGACGACCCGTCCACGCACACCAGGAAGCGCCCACCCTCGAAGGGCCGGTCGTCGCGCACCAGCAGCACATCCTTTTCGATGCCGCGCAGCACGCGCGACACAACGCCGCCGAGCTGCGAGTAGGGCTGGCGGCCCAGGCCGTGCGCGCCGATGGCGAGCAGGTCGTACTGGCGGCCCGACGAGCCGGTGAGCCGCGCGGCGCTGTCCTCATCTTCCGCGATGAGCCGCCCGTTCTCGCCCACCTTCACGTCCGAGCGGGTCTTGTCGCCCCCATCGTAGCCCGCGGCGTGGTCGGGGTCGAAGCCGATCAGCCCGGGGAGTCGGCCCGCGCCACGGTTCACCTCGTTGACGATCTCCTCGTAGTTGATCCCTTCGAGTAGCTGGCGGGTGAGCCGCACGCCGGCGGCTTCGCATCGCTTGCCCAGCTGATCGAGAAAGCTGTCCGCGATCAGCTGCAGGCCTTTTTCAATCAGCTTGTCGTGGATCTTGCGCTGCTTCTTGATCTCGTCGGGGGTCTGGAACCGGGCGGGGAGACCGGTCTCGAGCTGGCGAAAGCGGACATCGTGGAGGCGGGCGGCGTAGACGTGGTTTCCGGTGATGCGGCCGTCGGTTTTGCGGCACAACTCGATGGCCCGGTCCACGGCCCAGTCCGACGGGCTCGAGTTGTCGACCGGAACAAAGATCTCGCGGTACACCGGCACCTCCCCCTTTTTGGGCGGGGCGAGTATGTGAACGACGTGACAGGCTGTCAAGTAAGCAGGGAACAGAAGATGCAACAGCTAGACGCAACAGACGCACTGGGGTGAACGGAGCTGAGCGCGCGGACGCTCCTGTCGACCGCTCCCTATTTACCGCTGTGCGTCTGCACGTCTACCCGTGGCCTGTCCTGGCACCAGCTGCCTACCCTCTGAGTCCCAAACGGTTATCGCATCTACCGGGCATGCCTCGCACGCGCGCAGCAGCCGCTCGCGCTCGACCCGCTCCGGCTCGAGGAACGTGGCGATCGTGTCGGCGTCCAATTTGAAACCCTCGGGAGCCTCCGTCGCGCAGTCGCCGAACCCGACGCACTGGTCGCGGTCGATCACGATGCGCAATCCATGGGCCGTTCGCTCGTCCAGGCTCACATGCCCTCGAGCCCCAGCTCGCTGCGCGCGCTGTCCATCACGGCCGGCGTGATCTCGGCGATGCCGCGGTCCCTGGCATAGTCGGCGTAGATCTTCTTCACCATCCCGCGCACGAAGCTGGGCACCCGAGTCAGACGCTCCTGAGCTTCGCGGGACCAGGCGGGGACGGGACCTTTCCCCTTTCCCGTTTCCCATGTCCCGTCTTCGTTCCCGTCTTCGAAGGCATCCTCGCGCCCCGTCGCCACCATCCCCCGCACCGTTTCGAGCGGCTGCGGGTCGATGGTCGTCCCGCCGATCTTCACGCCCAGCGACGCCACCAACTGTGTCTCCATCGGATTGGTCAGCAACCCGACGGCGCGGCCGCACTGGGGGCAGCGGAACGCGGCCGCGAGCGTGCCGTCGCCGGGGAGCTGGCGCTCCTCGAACAGCATCTGCCGGTCGCATTCCACACAGAGAAACTTCATCTTCACTCCCACGACGCGCGCTGCATTCTTCGCGCCACCCCATCCCACACGTCGGGACTCGGGTGCCACGGGATCCGCGCGAGGAGTGGCACGCGGAACTCCCCCGCGAGCGCTTCGCCCGCGTCGCCCGCGAACGGACCGTCCACCATGTTCTCCACCACGCCGAGCAGGTCCGCGCCGCGCTCCCGCGCGAACTGCATCGCCCGGCGCACTGCGTCGCGCGACTCCGCCGTGGGGATGGTCACCGTGAGCACCGCGGGCGGCGCCGGCAACAGATCCGCGAGCTCCTGAAACCGCTGAATCCCGGGCGGCAAGTCGACCAGCAGCCGATCGAGCGCGCCCCAGGCGACGTCGGCCAGGAACTCCCGCAGCGTCGCGGCCTCGAGCGTCTCGCGCCACACATGGCTCTCCGACTCCGGCCCCCGGAACCCGAGCGGCCGGCCGTCCTGGAGCAGCAGCGCCATGGAAAAGCAGCGGATGCCCTCCGGACTCACGGCTGGTTCGATTGCGTCGTCGTGTAACGTGCAACGAGCAACGGGAAGGTGAAGCAGGGCGGGGATGGTCGGCCCGTTGAAGTCGGCGTCGAGCACGCCCGTGGCCCCGCCGCCGCGCGCCAGGGCCCGGGCGAGCCCCGCCGTCACGAAGCTCTTCCCCACGCCGCCCTTGCCGCTCATCACGGCGACCACGCGGCCCACGCCCGCGAGCCGGGCCGCCACCCGGCGCCGCTGGGCCGCGATCTGGCCCGCTAGCCCCGAGCGATCCGGTTCCGTCAGCTCATGATAGGTGCGGATGTTGAGGGGCATGGAGAATACTAGACGGCGAGACGGGTAGACGGCTAGACGGGCAGACGGCGAGACGGCTAGACCGACCGGTCTAACCGTCCACCCGTGTACCCCTCTAGATTTCTCCTCCTATGCTCGCGGAACTCAGAGAGAAGCTCCAGACCGAGGTCGAGCGCTTGAACCACGAGATCAACTTCGTGCTGCCGAAGGAGATCGAGCGGGCGCGTGCGCACGGCGACCTGCGGGAGAATTCCGAGTACAAGGCCGCGCTCGAGCGCCAGCAGTTCGTGACGTCGCGCTTGAGCCACCTGCGCCTGCGCCTCTCCAAGCTCTCGAGCGTCCAGGAATCCGACATCCCACGCGACTGCGTCGGCTTCGGCTCCCGCGTGACCGTGCAGGACGTCGATACCAAGAAGCGGGAGACCTACGCGCTCACGCTCGGCGAGTTCATCGAGGGCGACGACGACGGCACCGAGACGCCCGTCTCGATGGCCTCCCCCCTGGGCAAGGCGCTGCTGGGCGCCAAGGTGGGGCAATCGGTCACCACCGCCCTCCCGATGGGGCAGCGGCGTCTCAAGATCGTGGAGCTCGAAACCGTTCACGACCTGGCGGGGAAGTAGGGGCGCAGCATGCTGCGCCCCTACCTATAGATCGACGCGGAACACCGTGGGCCCGCTCGGACTCGCCGAGCCGGCCCGCGGCTCGATGGTCATCGCGGCGCCCTTGACCTGCTCCCCTGCTTGCGGCAACGACAGCCCCATCACCATGGGTTGGTCTCGATCCATCAGCATCACCCCCGCGGGCCGCGTCCCCTTGTCGGTGACGAACCAGAGCTGGTAGGCCTGGTCTCTGGCGTTCGGGGCCAGGCCTTCGCACCGCACCAGCCAGCGGTGCCGCACGCTGTCGACGAAAATCGTCACCGACCCGACACGCCCGCCCGTCGAGACGGGAACCTGGATGAGTCGGGTCGCAGGGTCGTGGATGAAGCTCGCCACCGTGTCGTCGAGCGCCGCCACACGAGCCGCGAGCCGATCACGCTCGGCCACAAGGGCGGCGATCGTACGGTGCGCCCACCACGCGCCTCCCGCTCCGGCCGCGATGAGAACGAGCGCCGCCGCCACCGCGAGCGGCCAACGCCGCCGGCGCGCCAGGGCGCGCACCAGCACCCGCCCCTTGAGCTCGGGGCGAGGCGTCCGCGGCGGCACCGACATACCCAACCAGTCCGTCATTCCAGCCAATCCTTGAGATGTCCCAACTGGTCCGTGAGCTTGCGATGAGCGGCCCGCAGCCGCGTCTTCACCGTCCCCAACGGCTGCTGCAGGCGACGCGCGATCTGGCTGTGCGACAGCCCTTCGAAATACGCCAGCGTCACCACGCGCCGCAGCTCGTCCGGTAGCGTCGCGAGGGCGGCGTGCACCTCGCGGTGCAACGGCCACCCCGGCACGGCGGCTTCGTTCGGCGCACGGTCGCCGGCCTCCTCGACAGTCCCCTGAGCCTGCTCCCAGCGCTCCGCTTTCCGCCACCACCGCCGGCGCCGCCGCAATTCGTCGAGCGCCCGATTACGGGTGATCGACAAGATCCAAGGCACGAGCGGGCCGCGCCGCGAGTCGTGCGTGTGGACCTGGCGCCACACTTTCACAAAAACGTCGCTGACGACGTCTTCGGCCTCGGCCTCATCGTGCAAGATGCGATGCGCCAGGCCAAGGACCCACGGTGCGAGCGTGTCGTACAACTCCTGAAGCGCGTGCTCGTCTCGCGCCTTGAGCCGGCGCACCAAGGAGCGCTCTTCCTCTTGACTGAGACGTCTTAGCAGGGTCACTTAGATGCCCATAGTAGATCGCCCGTGGGGGCGAAGCCAGGCCCAAGGGTGTAACTTCAAACCTTGGGGATCGGCGCGGTGCGGCCGCGATTCACAAGGCTTGAAGTGGAGGGCCCATGGCAGCTCATGAAGAGGGCGGCGACGAACGCTTCTCGTTCGAGGCTTTCACCCAGCACCCGTTCTTCACGGAGGTCAACCGCTGGATCGTCGAGCGGGTCATGTGCCCCGGTCGCCGCAAGATCGTCGACCTGGGTTGCGGCCCCGGAGCCGTCACCAAGCTGATCCTGGAGCGCCTGGACGACGCGCGCAACGCCAAGGTCATCGGCATCGATCCCTCCGCATCCGCGCTCTCCAAAGCCCGAGCCGCCATCCACTCCAAGGTCGTCGAGTTCATCGAGGGCAGCGCCGAGTGGGTGTCACGCATCGTCTCGTCGGCCGACGCCGTCGTGTTCCTGAACGCCATCCACCTCGTGCCCGACAAGGCGCAGGTGATGGGCGAAATCCGCAAGGCGCTGAAGCGAGACGGCGTGTTCGCGTTCAATACGACCTTCTTCAACGGCGCCTACGTCGACGGTACGGCGGGGTTCTGGCGCCGCTGGGTGGTGCGTGCGGTGCAGGTGCTGCGCGAGCGCGGGCTCGAGGTCCAGCACCGGGCCCACGCGGTCGCGCGCCAGTTCCTTTCGGCCGAGGAGTACGGTGAGTTGTGCGTTCAGGCCGGGTTCACTCGCCCCGCGGTCGACCTGGTGCGCATCGAGATGACCCCCGAGGCCCTGGAAGACATCGGGCGCTTCTCGTTGTTCATCGAGGGAGCGCTACCGGGCGTGCCGCTCGAGGAAGGCTCGAGCGCGTTGAAAGAGGGTCTGCACCGCACGATCGACGAGACGGGCATGAACCACGTGCCGCGCAACTGGCTCGAGTGCGTGGCCACGGCGGCCTAATCCGCGGCGAGAACGAACTGCAGCCGCCCGTGCGCGGCACGCAAAGCCGCCTCGACCGCTTCGGGCGTCTCCCCGCGGGCAAAGATAAATCCCGGATAGCGCGCTCCCTCGGGCCACGGCACGAGCTCCTGGCCCGGATGCGCGGTGATCACGACCTCCTCGACCTGCGGCACGGCTCGCGCCGCGTCGACCCCCCGCACCTCCCGTAGCACCCCCGCGCCCGGCACCGGGATCATCATCACGCCGGAAGCCCGCCGCTCCCGTGCGAGCGCGGGCAGATCCATCCCCAGCGCGTGCCGGATGACGACCTCCTCGAGGGACAACGTTTCCCGTTTCCCCTTTCCCGTTTCCCGGATTTCGAAGCGCAGCGCCCCACTGCACCGCCCCCCGATCGGCCGTGCCGCGAGCTCGATCACCCAGGGTCCGCTGGAGTTCACGCGCAGCTCGGCGTGCACCGGTCCTGCCCGCAGGCCGAGCGCCGCGGCCGCCCGCTCCGCGCACGCGGCGACGGCGCGCTGCTGCTCCGCCGGCAGGCGCGACGGCGTGACGTAGATCGTCTCCTCGAAGTACGGACCGTCCAGGGGGTCGGGCTTGTCGAACAGCGCCAGTAGCTGCAGTCGACCGGCCACGAGCAGCCCCTCGAGCGCCACTTCGGGACCAGGCACGAAGTCCTCGACGAGAATCGAGCGGGACGCGGGACGCGGGATGGGGGATGCGCCCGCTTCCAGGCATCCCGCATCCCGCATCTCGCTTCCCGCGTCTTTGAGGATTCGCTTCACCCGCTCGAACGCTGCCACGAACTGCTCCGGCGCATCGGCGCGGATCACGCCGCGGCTGGCGGCCAGGCGCAGCGGCTTGAGCACGCACGGATAGGACACTCCCGCGGCGAGGCGCCGCGGATCGTCGTCCACGCCATGCAGCGTGAAGCGCGGCACGGGCACCCCCGCGGCGGCGAGCGACGTCCGCTGCTCGTGCTTGTCACGCGCCGCGCGCGCCGCAGCCGCGTCGTTGCCCACGAGACCCAGCTCCCCGGCGATGGCCGCGGCCACGACCGCCGTGTCGTCGTCCACGCCCACGACCCCGTGCAGCGGGTGCTGCTCTGCGAAGGCTCGCGCCTCTCGGGCGGCGCGGGCCGGATCGGACAGGTCGAGGGTGAGGAGGCCGCGGGGATTGGCGTCCTGGAACGTGCTGGGGCGCTCGGAGGCGACGGTGAGGTCGACTCCCAATCGGCGCGCGGCCTCGACGAACGCGGCCGTGCGGTAGGTAGCTGTCGGGAGGAGGAGGAGGAGCCGAGGCGCGTCGGGGCGCAGCATGCTGCGCCCTTACTTCTTGGCCGCCGCGAAGTACGGGTTCGAGCCGGCGGTGTGGTCGGTGATGTCGACCACGCCCTTCACGTCGGGGACGTTCTGCTGCAGCATCGCCTCGATCCCCTGGCGCAGCGTGACGTCGGCCATGCCGCATCCCTGGCACCCGCCCGCCATGCGGACCATCACGACGGCGTCCTGCACGTCGATCAGCTCGACCCGGCCGCCGTGCCGCGCGACCATCGGATTCACCTGGCTCTCGAACAGGTCGGCGACCCGCTCGTACAGCGCGTCGTCGTCCGCACCGGGCGTCGCCGGCGCGGCCGGCTTGGGCGCGACGGCCGGGCCGGCTCCGGCGAGGGCGGCGCGGATCACCTGGCCCACCGCTTTGCCCACCGTCTGCCACGGGGCCGGGCCACGCTTCACCACCGTCACCAGGTTCCCGGAGACGATCACCTCGGCGACGTCCGCGTCCGCAATCGCGAAAATGCCCTCGGCGAGCGGTGAGCCGCTCGCCTCGTCGGGCGACGCGAACCGCCGCACTCCGCCCGCGTGTACCGGCTCGCTCACCACGAACTTGCAGCGTTCGTTGTCGATCGGCTCGGCGGTGATCCTGATCTCGGCGGGGTTCATACCTCAAACATAACCCCGGGCGTCAGCCCGGGGAGCCCGGGGCTACTCGCGGGGGGCACCACTGACCCCGGGCGCGAGCCCGGGGCTCGGCACCGGCCGGAGCTGGCGCGCCGCATGCACCAGGTTGCGCAGCGCCGCCAGCGTCTCCTCCCAACCGCGCGTCTTGAGACCGCAGTCGGGATTGACCCAGATCTGGCGGTCGTTGAGCACCTCCTGCATGCGCTTCAACGCCTGCACGATCTCCGCCGTCGTCGGCACGCGGGGAGAATGGATGTCGTAGACGCCCGGCCCGATCTCGTTCGGGTAGCGGTACTCCTTGAAGCCTTCCAGCAGCTCCGACCCGGAGCGCGCGTTTTCGATCGAAATCACGTCGGCGTCCATCTTCTCGATCACCCGGATCACGTCGTTGAACTCGCTGTAGCACATGTGGGTGTGAATCTGGGTGGCATCCGACACGCCCGCCGTCGCGAGCCGGAACGCGTTCACCGCCCACTCGAGATACGCCGGCCAGTCCGCGCGTCGCAGCGGCAGGCCTTCGCGCAGCGCCGGCTCGTCGATCTGGATCACGCGGATTCCGGCCGCCTCGAGGTCCTTGACCTCGTCGCGGATCGCCAGCGCCAGCTGCTTGGCCGTTTCGGAGCGCGGCTGATCGTCGCGCACGAACGACCACTGCAGGATGGTCACCGGGCCGGTGAGCATGCCCTTCACCGGGCGCGCCGTCTTGGACTGGGCGAACGTGCTCCAGCGCACCGTCATCGGCTTGGGGCGGGACACGTCGCCGTAGATGATGGGCGGCTTCACGTAGCGCGTCCCGTACGACTGCACCCAGCCGTGCTCCGTGAAGGCGAATCCCTCGAGCTGCTCGCCGAAGTACTCCACCATGTCGTTGCGCTCGAACTCGCCGTGCACCAGCACGTCCAGCCCCAACTCTTCCTGCAGCTTCAACGTGCGGGTGATCTGCTCCGCGATAAAGGCGTCGTACTCGGACGCCGTCAGCTTGCCGTCGTGCAGCTGCTTACGGGCGGCACGGACTTCGGCCGTCTGGGGGAACGACCCGATGGTCGTCGTGGGGAAGAGCGGCAGCCGTAGCTGCTTGCGCCGCCGCTCGGCGAACGGCGACAAACGGCGCATGTCGCGCTCCGTCACGCCCCGCGCCCGTTGCTTCACGGCGGGGTTGTGGATGCGCCGGGAGATGCGGCGCCCCGCGAGCATGCGCTCGTTCGCTTCGAGCGCGGCCGCTATGGATTCCCGCCCGTCGCGCAACGCCCGCGCCAGCGTCGTCACCTCGACCAACTTCTGCTTCGCGAACGCCAGCCACCCTTTGAGCTCGCTGTCGAGCCGCCGCTCGAGGTCGAGATCGATCGGGACGTGGAGCAGCGAGCACGATGGCGCCACCCACAGCTGGGCGGCTCCGGCCCGCTCCAAGGCGTCCTCGAGCTGGCGCAGCACCGCGGCGAGATCGGCCTTCCAGATGTTGCGTCCGTCGATCACACCGAGCGACAGGATCTTGCCTTCCCTCCCTCCGCCCGCCGGCCACGCCTGCAGCAGCGACGCCAGCCGCGCCCCGGTGCGCACGGCGTCCACGTGCAGCCCGGCCACGGGCAGATCCAGCGCCGTCGTCAGATTATCGTCCAGCGCGCCGAAATACGTCGCGACCAGGAGCTTCACCTTGGGCGCCTGGTCGGCGAGGAAGCGATACGCCCGGGCGAACGCTTCGCGCTCGGCGGGCGCGCGGTCGAGAGCGAGGCACGGCTCGTCGAGCTGGAGCCAGGTGGCGCCCGCCGCGGCGAGACGCG
>Ga0209156_10003560_pt1 | contig 11691 bp, 10 predicted proteins | sample GraSoiAngelo_124_FD_185881 | JGI IMG/M metagenome (GOLD analysis project Ga0209156, IMG submission 185881) | Grasslands soil microbial communities from the Angelo Coastal Reserve, California, USA - 14_0927_05_20cm (SPAdes) (version 2) | ecosystem: Environmental > Terrestrial > Soil > Grasslands...
ACTTCCTACCGGGGTGCGGGGCGCTCGTCGAGGCCGTGGCCGTCGCGGCGGGCGTCCGGCCCATCGTCGTCGGCAAGCCCGAGGCGCCGCTGTTCCACATCGCGCTGGAGCGGCTCGGGCTCGCGCCGGCCGAGGCGGCGATGGTGGGCGACAGCCTGCCGTCGGACATCGCCGGCGCGCGCGCCGTCGGCATGCGGACGGTGCTCTACGCGCCCGCAGGCGCGCCCGCCGACGCGGCGGATCTCGTGGTCGGCTCCTTCGCCGAGCTCGCGGCCGCGGCGGGCGTCGGCTCCACGGCCGCGTGATACTCTAAAGCGCCATGTTCGACGTCGGCCTCCAGGAGATGCTCCTGATCGGCGTCATCGCGCTGCTCGTCTTCGGCCCGTCGAAGCTCCCCGAGCTCGGGCGCATGCTCGGTCGCGCGATGCGCGAGTTCAGGCGGGCGAGCGACGAGTTCCGCCAGACGGTGGAGACGAATCTGCACATCAACGATCCCGACCCGGTGATCCAGTCGCCCGCGGTCGAGACGCCGCCCGCCACGGCGAGCGCGCTCCCGTCGGAGACCGAGGCCGCGCCCGCCTTCGAGACGGCCGTCGCCACCGCGGTCGCCGAGCCAGGCGAGCCCTTCTGCGCCCAGCGCGGCTCGCGCCTTTTCCACAAGAGCGACTGCGCCTGGGTGAAGCGGATTCCGGAGACCGAGCGCCAGTACTTCAAGCACGTCGCCGAGGCGCGCGAAGGGGGTTACGTGACCTGCCCCGTCTGCGAGCCCTGGGAAGCGGGGTCCTGACCGGCTCTCTTTTTTTGGTTGACGAGCTCAACACCCGTTGAGTATTCTCTGAAGCCACGGGAGGCCGCCATGCGCGAGCTGACGACGAAGCAGCAGGAAGTCCTGGGCTTCATGAGGAGCTTTCAGGCCCGACATGGGGCACCGCCGACCGTGCGCGAGATCGCCCACCGGTTCAAGGTCACGCCGCGGGCCGCCTTCGACCATCTCCGGGCACTCGAGCGCAAGGGCGCACTCCAGCGGCGCGCGAGCGCCGGGCGCACCTCGCGCGCGCTCACGCTGGTGGACCCGGGCGCCGCGCCCGTGTATCGGCCCATCCCGATCCTCGGCCGCATCGCCGCCGGCTCGCCGCTCCTCGCCGAGGAGAACCGCGAGGGCGAGCTGCCCGTGGCCCCCTCGGCGCTCGCCGATCGCGGCGAGGACGTGTTCGCGCTCCGCGTCCGGGGTCAGAGCATGATCGACGCCCATATCATGGAAGGCGACCTCGTCCTGGTCCGCCGTCAGGAGACGGCCCAGCCGAATGACATCGTCGTCGCCCTGCTCGAGTCCGAGGCGGGCGGGGACGTCGAGGCCACCGTCAAGCGCTACCTGCGCGACGGCCAGCGCGTCGTGCTGAAGCCGGAGAACCCGACGATGAAGCCCATCGTCGTGGAGCCGGCGGAGCGGCAGGTGCAGATTCTCGGGAAGGTCATCGGACTGCTTCGCGGGTTCTGAGTCAGGAGGCTTTCATGCATTCCCACGCGGTCACGTACACGCTTCTCCATCGCCGGAGCTCCCGCGCCTTTTTTTTGGCGCCGACCACTCAACACATGGAGAGTCGGGGCGTCGTTCACGAGGTCGCCCGCGCCCTGATCGCGCTCGCGGCGCTCATCGGTTGGGGCGGCGTCTGTCTTCTTCTTGGAGGGTAGGCGCGACGTCGGCGCGCTCGTACACCCGGGCACCGATGAAGAGGTCGAGGAGCGCGCCGTCGATCCGCCCCTCGCGGCGCTCGGCGCCCAGGATGTCGAGCGCCGCCGCCACGGGCACAGCACCCTTGTAGGGCCGGTCGCCTGCGGTCAGTGCGTCGTAGATGTCGGCGATCGTCATGATCCTCGACTGCAGGGGGATCTCGTCCGCCTTCACTCCATAGGGGTAACCCGAGCCGTCGAGCTTCTCGTGGTGCGCACGCGCGATCTCCGGGATCCGCCGGAACTCCTTGGTCCACGGGATCTGGGCCAGGAACTGGTAGGTGTGGACCACGTGCGACTGGATCTGCCGCATCTCGTCCGGCGTGAGGCTGCCCCTGGGAATCGCGAGGACGGCGGCCTCGTCCGGCGTGAGCATGGTGGTGCGGTTTCCCAGATGATCCTCGAAACCGCGCAGCGCGAGGCGCTCGATCTGGGCGGCGAAATCCCGTGGCAGGACGGCCGGCTCGTTCGCCATCACGATGCGGTCGAGGCTCGCGTCGAGCTCGGCCAGGTACGCGGCGAGCTCGGCGTCGTACGCCGCGGCCTGCTCCTGGAACCGCCGCCGCCCCTTCTCCAGCAGGTACTCGATCTTCTTGCCCGCATACCGCAGCTCGAGACCGCGCTTGACGAGCTCGACGCGCTGGCGGATCCCGTCGAGCTCGCCGGGGTAGAGCTTCTTGGCCTTCACCAGCACCTGCTCGCGTACGCCGACCTTGCCGAAGTCGTGGAGGAGCGCGGCGTAGCGGAGCTCCATCATCTCGTCGGTCGAGAAGCGCGTGCCGCCGAACGACCCCGCGCTCGCCCGGTCGACGACGCTCGCCAGGCCGACGGTCAGGTTCGCGACGCGGAACGAATGGCCCGACGTGCTGGGGTCGCGCGACTCGATCGCGGTGACCGAGGCCTGCACGAAGCCCTCGAAGAGCTGACGGATGGCCTCGTAGAGACGACTGTTGGCGAGCGCCACGGCCGCCTGCGAGGCGAGCGACCCGGCGAGCTTCTCGTGCCGGGCGTCGAAAGGCCGGACCACCCGCTCGGTCTCTTCCGGCGAGCGAAGGACCAGTGCCCCGTCCGGCTTGCAGTTGATGAGCTGGAGCGCGCCGATGGTCTCGCCCTGCGGCGTCCGCATGGGCACGACGAGCATGGACTTCGTGCGGTAGCCGTCCTCCTCGTCGAACGAGCGGTTGATCGTGAACGGCGCGGCGGACGGCGGCGCGTACGCGTCGGCGAGGTTCAGGATCTGGCCGGTGAGCGCGACGTGGCCGGCGACGCTCTCGCTCGTCAGGGGCAGGCGCGTCGCGCGGAACGAGACCGGCACGCTGTCGTTCTGGGCGAGCGCGAAGCGGAGCTCGCGCGTGCCGTCGGGCGCCTCGTCGACCAGGTAGAGCGAGCCGGCGTCGCTCTTCGTGATCTCGCGAGCCTTCGTCAGGATCGTCTCGAGGAGCTCGCGCGGATTTCGCTCGGCGGAGAGCCGGATCCCGATCGCGTTCAGCTCCGACAGCTCCCGGTCGAGGCGGGCGACCTCGGCCGCGCGCTCGGTGTCGGCGAACGCGTTCTCCACCGCGCGCGCGACGATGGCGCGCCCCGAGCCCTCCGGCACCAGCGCGTACCAGTGACCGGGCCAGGGGCCGGGCGCCGTGGCGTTCACCAGACCGACGACGCGCACGTGGCGGCTCTCGGGCGGCGGGAGCCGCGAGTCCTCGCCGACGAGGACCACCGTCGGCGCGGCGGCGCCCGCGAGGGCTTCGGGCTCGAGCACGGCGGTCTCGAAGCGGTCGGCGAGCAGAGGGACGGCCGCCGCCGCGGCGCGCGAGGTCGCATCGTAGAGGACACGGCGACGCATGGAACGAGCCTAGGGCTCGCGCTCGCGCGAAGTCAAGAACGCGCGTCGCCCGCTACAATCACGCCGTGACGGAGCTCAGGCACCTGGCGACGCTGGTCGGCGAGCTCGAGGGGCGTCCGGCGCGGCTCGACAAGCTCCGGCTCGTCGCCGAGTGGCTCCGCGCGCTGCCATCCGACGACGTGCCGACCGCCGTCGCGTTCCTGACCGGTCGCGCGTTCACCGCGTCCGACCCGCGCGTCCTCGGCGCGCGCGGGCTGCCGGAGGCGGCGGCGCCCGCCGCCGGGCCGCCGCTCGAGCTCGCCGACGTCGCGGCGGCGTTCGCCGCGGTGGCCGAGGCGCAGGGGCCCGGCGCCCGGCGGGCGCGCGAGGAGCGCCTGCGTGCGCTCGCGGCCCGCGCGTCCGACTCCGAGCGCGACGTGCTCCGCCGGATCATCGGTGGCGAGATGCGCACCGGGGTCTCCGACGGGCTGGTGCTGGAGGCGATCGCCCGGGCCGCCGGCGCGCCGGTCGAGGCGGTGCGACGGGCGGCGCTCCTCGTCGGCGACCTCGCGACGGTCGCAGACCTGGCGCTCCGCAGCGGCGCCGCCGCGCTCGCCGCGACGGCCGCGCGGCCGGGCGTCCCGCTCCTGCCGATGCTCGCCGAGATCGCGCGCGACTTCGACGAGGTGCTCGTCGCGCACGGCGGGCGGACGGCGCTCGAGTACAAGTACGACGGCGCGCGCATCCAGCTCCACCATGACGGCGCGCGCGTCTCGGTCTGGTCGCGCCGCCTCTCCGACGTGACGCGGAGCCTCCCCGACGTCGTCGGGCTCGCCCGCGGGCTCGGCGGCGCGCCGTTCATCCTCGACGGCGAGGTCGTGGCACTCGACCCTGCGGGCCGCCCGCTCCCGTTCCAGGAGCTGATGCGGCGCTTCCGCCGGACGCACGAGGTCGAGGCGCTCGCGCGCGAGATGCCGCTCGCGATCCACTTCTTCGACTGCGTCATGGTGGACGGGCGCTCGCTCATCGACGAGCCGTACGCCCGGCGCTGGGAGGCGCTCGCGCGGGTGACGGGCGGCGCCTACCTCGCCGAGCGCCTCGTCGTGGAGGCCACGGACGCCGCGCGCGCGTTCTTCGCGCGGGCGCTCGCCGCGGGCCACGAGGGCGTGATGGCGAAGGACCTCGGGAGCCCCTACGAGCCCGGCGGGCGCGGCAAGCGCTGGCTCAAGCTGAAGGTCGCGGAGACGGTCGACTGCATCATCATCGCCGCCGACCGCGGCTCGGGCCGGCGCCGGGGCTGGCTCTCGAACTACCACCTGGCCGTCCGTGACGGCGACGGCTTCGCCGACGTGGGCAAGACCTTCAAGGGGCTCACCGACGTCCAGTTCGCCGCGATGACCGCCCGGCTGCAGGCGCTCGCCACCGGCGACGACGGCTACACGGTGCGCGTGCGCCCGGAGGTCGTCGTCGAGGTCGCCTACAACGAGATCCAGAAGAGCCCCACGTACCCCTCGGGCCTCGCCCTCCGCTTCGCCCGGATCACGCGCATCCGCGACGACAAGGGGCCGGACCAGGCGACGACGCTCGCGGCGCTACGCCTCCTCTACGAGCGTCAGTTCGCCACGAAGGGCCGGCCGGAGCCCTAGTGTAAAATCCACCCTCATGATCGACCGTGTCTCGACCGGCCTCCCGAAGCTCGACGCGATGCTCGGCGGCGGCCTGCTGCCGGGGACGCTCACGTGCGTCTACGGCGCCACCGGCATCGGCAAGACCCACCTCGGCCTCACCTTCGCCGAGCACGGTCGCGTCGCCGACGGCGCGCGCGGCATCGTGCTGGACATGAACGGTCGCGGCGACTCCCAGCAGCACGACGAGTACGCGGCGAGGCTGTTCCAGTGGCCGCTCAAGGCGTGGACGCACACCGTGACGCCGATGAGCGAGCCGTACCCGCCGGCCGGTGAGCTCGACGCGTTCTACTCGAACGCGCTCCGCTGGGTCGGGCGCGTGCGCGACTTCCAGGTTCCGACACCCGACGGCAGCTTCGAGTTCGACTGGAACTGGAAGGCGACGTACGGCCACGCCCTCTACACGGTGCGCCCGTTCGTCTACTTCCACCTCGCCGCGGGCACGCGGCGCGTGGTGGTGGACGGCGTCGAGCCCATGGACGCGCCGGCAGACTCGATCCAGGTCTTCATGTTCAACGAGCTCTACCGGACGATGATCCACCGGGACGCCGAGACGCTCGGGATGGAGATCTGTCTGCCCGTGTGGAAGCACCGCGAGTTCATCGACGCCCATCGGTACGACCACACGCGCGTCACGACGCTCCTGCTGGTCACCACCGAGGAGACGCGGCTCGAGGACCTCCTCGCGCGGAAGGTCGCCACGGGCGACGTCGGCGCCACCGCGAACACCATCCTGGCCCTCGGCAGCGAGCGCGTGGGCAGCCGGTTGGCGCGGCTGCTCTGCGTCGTCAAGCACCGGGGGAGCGCGATGAGCGACGGGATCGTCGAGTACAAGATCACGCCGACCGGCATCGAGATGTAGCGGGGCGGCGCCCGACGGGCGGGACGTACTAACGGCCCGCGAGGCGGGCGACCACGGGGGCGAAGGCGTCTCGGTCCGGCTCGAAGACGATGTAGTAAGAGATGCCCCAACGCTGCCGCCGCGCCCGGAGATCTTCGACCAGCTGGTCCACGGTGCCGACGAGCGCGTAGGGGCTCCGGAGGATGTCGTCGGGATGGAGCTGCGTCCACCGGCGCGCCAGCTCTTCTGCGGCCTGCCGACGATCGCCTGTCACCACCACCCGCTGGACGAGCGCGTTCAGCTCGAGCTTGTCGTATCGATCCCCAGCGGTCTCACGCACGAGCGCCACCCGCGTGTCGACATCTGACGCCCGGAACCCGGAGATGTCCCGGTCCGCTCCACCGCTCCTGAAGGTGATCCCGGTCAGGCCCACGATGTCGGCTTCCTTGGCGGCGAGGGTCAGGAGCCGGGAGACGTTGCCACCGATGAAGATGGGAGGATGGGGTCGCTGGACGGGCGAGGGGTAGATCGTGTGCTCCGTCACCCGGTAGTGGCGACCGGCGAAGCTGACCTGCTCACCCCGAAGCAGTCCCTTGATGATCGCGACCGCCTCCGCCAGCCGCTCGACTCTGGCGCCTCCTGCATCGAAGCCGAGGCCTGCCTGGTCGTACTCGGCTCTCATGTGCCCGGCGCCCAGGCCGAGCTCGAGCCGGCCGTCGGTCAGGAGGTCCACGGCGGCGGCCTCACGCGCGAGCAGGACCGGATGGCGGAAGTCGTTGTTGAGCACGGCCGTGCCGATCCGGAGGGTTTTCGTCACCGCCGCGGCGCTGACCAATGCCGGGATCGGCGCGATCATCTCGGCGAGGTGGTCGGGTACCGTCAGCGTGGAGTAGCCGAGGGCCTCGAGCTTCCGGGCCTTGTCCTCCCATTCAGCCCGCGATCCGGCGCTCCGGACGCTCACGCCGAAACGGAACGGCTTCATCGGCTGGTCCTACGTCTCCTGCGTCGGCACGAACGTCCGTCGCTCGATGAAGGCGCGCGGGCCGTTGAGCGTGTCGGGAAGGGCGAGGTTCGTGTTCCAGAGGGTGTTCTCGAGCCGCAGCCCGTCCTCGAGCGTCCGGCCGAGGCCGCGCAGGCAGGCCTCCTTGTCGGTCCGGAGCGAGGACTGGGGGTACGCGCAGATCCCCTCGGCGAGCGCCGTGCACTCGTCGAGGAGCTTCCGGCGCCCGACCACGCGGCTGACGAAGTTGATGCGGTAGGCCTCCTTCGCGTCGAACCACCGCCCCGTGAGCAGGAGGTCGAGCGCGACGCCGAGCCCCACGATGTGGGGCAGCCGCTGGGTCAGGCCCGACTCGGCCCCGACGTTCCAGCGGCGGTTCACCACGCCGAACTTCGCGTGGTCGGCGGCGATGCGGATGTCGCACGCCATCGCGAGCTCCATGCCGCCCGCGAGGCAGTAACCGTTGATCGCGGCGATGATCGGTTTCCAGACGTCGATACCCTTCGTGATGCCGCCGAGGTTCGGCCCCTCGTGCGCGCGCCGGCGGTTCCGCTCCGGCGACCGCTCCGAGATGGCCTTCACGTAGGACCGCAGATCCGAGCCCGCGCAGAAGGACTTCGCCCCGGCGCCGGTGAGGATCGCCACGTAGAGCTTCGGGTCGTCGCGGAAGTCGTGCCAGACCTTCCACAGGTCGCGGTCCACCGTCTCCTCGAGGCAGTTCTCGTGCTCCGGGTTGTCGAGCGTGACGTACGCGATGTGCCCCTTCTTCTCGTAGCGGACCTTGCGCAATTTGAGTGCCACGCCGGCGCCCTCCTGTTTAAATCGTGGCGATGGGTAGCGGGACTCTACCATGGCCACGCTGCGCCTCGACCGGCTGAGCCGCGCGCAGGAGGCGGCGCTGCGCGCGGTCCTCGCCGCCGCGCCGCGCCGGAGCGCGCCCGTCCTCGTCGGCGGCGCGGTGCGCGACGCCTGGCTCGCGCGCGCGCCCCGCTTCGGCCAAGCCGACCTCGACCTCGCGGTTGCCGCGGGCGCGCTCGAGCTGGCGCGGAAGGTCGCCGGCCGGCTCGGCGGTGCCTTCGTCCCGCTCGACGCCGAGCGCGGCACCGCGCGGGTCGTGGCCTCGGGCGTCCGGATCGACGTGGCCGACTGGCGCGCCCCCACGCTCGAGGCCGATCTCGCCGCGCGCGATTACACGGTGAACGCGCTCGCCGTCTCCGTGCGCGAGCTCCTGCGCGACGGCGCGGCGCCGGTCGTCGATCCCACGGGCGGGCTCGCCGACCTTCGCGCGCGGCGGCTCCGGCCGCCGCACGCGCGCGTGCTCACCGAGGACCCGCTGCGGGGGCTCCGCGGCGCCCGGCTCGAGGCGGCGCTGGGGCTCCGCCTGACGCCGGGGGCCGCGGCGGCGATCCGCCGCACGGCGCCCACGCTCGCGGGCGTGGCGCCGGAGCGGGTGAGGGACGAGATTCTCCTCGTGCTCGCGCTCCCCACCGCGGCGCGCGCGCTGCGCCGGATGGACGCGCTCGGCCTCCTGCCCGCGGTCGTGCCCGAGGTGGAGCCGATGCGGCGCACGGCGCAGCCCGCGCCCCACCGCTTTGCCGTGCTGGAGCACTCCCTCCGGGCGGTGGGGGGCGCCGACCTGGTGCTCGGCCGGACCGTCGAGCTCGTGCCCCTGGGCGAGGCGCTCGCCCGCCACACGGACGAGGCGCTCGGCGGCGGCGTCACGCGGGGTCAGGTGCTGAAGCTTGCCGCGCTGCTCCACGACGTGGCCAAGCCCGAGACGCGGCGGGTGATCGGCGGGCGCGTCCGCTTCTTCGAGCACGACGTGGTCGGCGCCGCGCGCGCGCGCGCGATCGGCGAGCGGCTTCGCCTGCCGGCGCGCGCCATCGACGTCCTCGAGCGGCTCGTGCGCCACCACCTGCGCCCGATGCACCTGGCGGCCGCGGGACCGGTGACCCACCGGGCGCGCTACCGCTTCTATCGTGACCTCGCCGAGGACGCTCAGGACCTCCTGCTCCTCGCGCTCGTCGACGCCGCCGCCGTGACGGGCGCCTCGCCCCTCCGCGTCTGGCGCGGCGCGGGTCTGCTCCGCGAGCTTCTCGCCGGATTTGCGGAAGTGCACGCCGTCCGCGCGGCGCCCCCGCTCCTCCGGGGCCAGGACGTGATGGCGCGGCTCGGGCTCCCGGCCGGCCCGGCGATCGGGCGGATGCTCGCGCGGCTGCGCGAGGCCCAGGACCTCGGGCGCCTGCGGACGCGAGAGGACGCGCTCGCGTATCTTGACTCTCTCGCGGGCGAACCCTAGAGTAGGCGCCGTCCCACACGCGACTCATGTCCCTCTCGCGAGGAGGCGTTCTCATGTGTGTCTGGCAGATCATGGCCGCGCTCGTCCTGGCCGTCGCGTTACCCGCGGCGGCCTTCGCAGCGCCGGCGGGGCAGGTCGTCATCGCGCAGGGCGTCGATCCGACGTCGCTCGACATGATGAACCAGCAGGAGACGCCGGCGTCCAACGTCGGCGCGCAGATGTTCGAGGCGCTGCTGGAACGCGACCAGAGCCTCAAGCTCGTGCCCGTGCTCGCCGCCGAGATGCCGAAACTGGTGGCGCCGACCACGTGGGAGTTCAAGCTGCGCCGCGGCGTCAAGTTCCACAACGGCGAGGACTTCAACGCCGACGCCGTGAAGTTCAGCATCGAGCGCCTGGCGAACCCGGCCAACAAGCTGCGCGGCTCCTCGTCGTTCGCGCCCATCGATCGGGTGGAGATCGTCGATCCGTACACCGTGAAGATCCACACCAAGAAGCCGTGGCCGACGTTCCTCGCCCACATCGCCCTGCGCCAGGCCTCGATCATCCCGTCCAAGGAGTACGCCGGCAAGGACACCGCGGCGGTCTCGCGCAACCCGATCGGGACAGGCCCCTACAAGTTCGTGCGCTGGGCGAAGGACGAAGAGGTCGTGATGGAGGCCTTCCCCGGCTACTGGGGTGGCGCGGCCAAGATCAAGACCGTCGTGTTCAAGCCCATTCCCGACGACGCCGTGCGCGTGGCGGCGCTGCAGAACAGCGAGATCGACGTGGCGGTCAACATTCCGCCCCACCTGGCCAACATCATCGAGAAGCACCCGAAGGTCTACCTCAGCACGGCGCCGTCCATCCGGACGATCCAGCTGATGATCTACACACACCAGATGGACGCGCAGCACAAGCCGATCGGGCCGTACAACGGGCCCACCGTCGACAAGCGCGTGCGGCAGGCCATCGCCTACGCCGTCGACGCCGATGAGATCGTGAAGGGCGTGATGGACGGCAAGGCGGTGCGTGTGCCGACCATGCTGACGAGCCTGCACTTCGGCTACGACCCCTCGCTGAAGCCGATCAAGCAGGACCTGGCCAAGACCAAGAAGCTGCTGGCCGACGCGGGCTTCCCCAACGGCGTCGACATCGTCCTCAATGGGCCACAGGGACGGTACGTGCGCGACAAGGAGGTCGCCGAGGCCGTTACCGGGCAGCTCACCAAGGCCGGGATCCGCACGACGCTGCGCACGCACGAATTCGTCAACTACCTGAACAGCATGGTCTACGTGCACAAGGCCGGCCCGGTGTGGCTCATCGGCTGGGGGCACCCGACGATGGACGCCGAGGCGATCTACGTGCCGCTCTTCAAGTCCCCCAACATCTTCGTCAACTGGCACAACGAGGACTTCAACGGGATGGTGGACGAGGCGCAGACGACGATGGACGAGAAGAAGCGCCTCGCCCTGTACCACCGGATCAACAAGCTGTGGATCGAGGAGACGCCGGCCGTGCCGCTCTATCAGCAGATCGATCTCTATGGCGCCAGCAAGCGCCTCAGCTGGAAGGCGCGCAGCGATGAGTTGATCCGCGCCTACGACATGGCGCTGAGGGACGGCAAGTAGGCGGCGCGTCGCCTCAGCGCTCGGGTCGCTGGAGTACTATGGGGGACGTCGGGCGGGCGTAATTCAGTGGCAGAATGCCAGCTTCCCAAGCTGGACGTCGCCGGTTCGAATCCGGTCGCCCGCTCCAAATACTCGGGGGGTTACGGGTCGTCCCGTAACCCCCTCGTCGTCTCGGGTCACCAGATGGTCACCATGAGGAGGCAGATGGTGAGGAAGACATGTGCCCGCCTCGGGAAGCACAGGAGGTCGTCGATTGACCACGCGCCGACGGCCAACGCATCCACGGTAGACGGCGCCGGTCAGAGCCCCTGATCGGCGAGTAGCCTGCTCGCCGCTGAGCCGTCTCGTCGCGTCAAGTTCGGGATGAAGCGGTGGTACCTCCGGATCACCATCTCAAGCGACGTGTGGCCGAGCTGCTTTGCCACCCAGCCAATGTCCTCGCCCGCGGCGAGCATCACTGTCGCGAACGTGTGCCGCGTCTGGTACATCGCGCGGTAACGCAGACCTGCACGCCGGAGGGCTGGCTTCCACACACGCTCACGCAGGTTCGTCATGTTCAGCGGACCACCGTCGCGGTTCGGGAAGATCCAAGGCGAGGGAACTTGGCTGGTGCCGCGCTGGGCGCGGAGCGCGCGCTCGACCGGTGGGAGCATGTCGACGTCGCGCGTCGACCCCACGGTCTTTGTGGGCCCCTCGCCGAAGCGACTCA
>Ga0209156_10003565_pt1 | contig 11683 bp, 14 predicted proteins | sample GraSoiAngelo_124_FD_185881 | JGI IMG/M metagenome (GOLD analysis project Ga0209156, IMG submission 185881) | Grasslands soil microbial communities from the Angelo Coastal Reserve, California, USA - 14_0927_05_20cm (SPAdes) (version 2) | ecosystem: Environmental > Terrestrial > Soil > Grasslands...
CACGACATCGTTTCGAGTCCGAGTTCCTCGATCGCCCGGCGAACGGGATCCGCGTGGTCCGGAAACGTGTTCACGTAGACCGTGGCTCCGGTGTCAATCGAGAAGAACGCAGGGATGCCCTGCTCCCGGAGGCGGCGGACCGCGAGGATTACCCGGAGGGTGTCGGGTTGCCACAGGACCATCTCCCCGGTCCCGGTCATCGTGATTCCATGCAGCATGAGCGTGTCCCGCTCGGCGAGGCCGCAGATCGAACCAATGTCCCGTTTTCGGATCGCCAACTCCATCTCGGCGATGAGCCGCGGCATCTCCGCGAGGCGCGCATGGAAGAACGGCGAGGTGAGGGCCTCGCGGTGGGCGTCCTCCGTCTGCTTGAATGCGCGGACGACGGCGACGACCATTCCGATCTGCAGATCCTCTCCCGCGAGCTGCGTCGCGTAGGAGTCCTCGTCCGTGAGGCCCATCTTCCATTTGCTGAAGCCCCCCGTCACCGACCGGGCTGCGGAACCGGCGCCGCGTCGGGCGAACCGGGAGATCTCTTCCGGGTTCAGGTGGAGTCCGGCCGCGTTCGCGGCGGCCATGGCGAGGGCCGCGAATCCGGATGCGCTCGCCCCCAATCCGATGTTCGATGGGAAGTCGTTCACGGACGCCATCCGAAACGGCGTGCGAAGGGACGCCTTGGCGCGGATTGCGTCGACGACGGAGCGGATACGTTCCATGTCCCGCGCCGTCACATCGCGCCCGTCGATCGTCGCCTGATCGTGGGGACCGTCGCCGAACTCGATTGTCGTCCGCGTCGTCAGCGGCGCGGTGCACACGCTGATTGAATCGTGGAACGGGAGGCGGAGGATCGGGTCGGCGAGACCGTGGTACTTGATCAGTCCCTGGATCGGATGGGCCACGGCCGTCGCCTTCATCGCCACCGCTCCAGGAGACGCGGGAGTTCGGCATGCCCGCGGATCTCCGCGTCGGCTCGGTCCGCTTTCGCATCTTTCCAGAATCCCGTGTTGAACCATACACCCCGCATGCCAATCGACTTCGCTCCGGCGACATCCGCGACGACATCGTCCCCGACATGGACGACCTCCTCCGCGGTTAGCGAGAGCTCGTCGAGAGCCACCTGGAAAATCGCCCGATCCGGTTTCCGAACGCCGACCTCGTCGGAGAATATCCGAACGTCAAAGGACTCGCCAATCCCCAGGCGGTCCTGGACCGGGCGAAGGAAACGGCCTCCGGTGCGCCCCGTGTTCGAGATGAGGCCCATGCGGTAGCCTCGGTCTTGGAGGGCGCGCAACGTCTCCCCGATTTCTGGATAGAGAGCCGGCAACCGGAACTCGATCGCGGAACCGAAGGCCTCCTGGATCGTTCGGAGGAGATCCTCTCGGCCCTCGCCCACTCCGAGAAACCGGAGATAGGCCCGAGCCTGTTCCTCAACCGAGAGATCCCGGAGATCGTTCCAAGTCCGAAGGAGGAGGTCCGTCTGGGCGTCGTAGGCGCGAGACAGAAGCGTCCGATTCACCTGAAGACCCGCATCCGCGAGCGCTTCCGCGGCCCGATCGACGCGGATCTCCTGCATCTGCTCGTCGTAATGAACGTCCCGGACCGCCGGGATCTCTACCACGGTCCCCCACCAATCAAATGTCACGCCCTTGATCGTCATGGATCGCCTAGATGTCGAAGATGACCTCGGCGATCCCTTTCTCCGGATCCACGGTGAGGCCGTGGCGCGTCACGGCCTTGATCACGAGCTTCAACTCGTGCCGATCCTTGTCGATCGCCTCCCCGCGTGCGTGCCCTTCGAGTGACCTTCCGACAACGTGCACGTCGAAGGACGAGAAGAGGAATCGCTGGGTCTCGTGGATGTACAGCAGTTCCCCAAGCCATCGGAGGAAGAGCGTTGGAAGGTCGTCCGCCTGGAGGCGCACCTCGATCGCTGAACATCCCCTCCGCGGCATTCACGAACAGTTCGTCCAAGGACCGCCCGTGCGCGCGGATGCCGACGTCGGCCGTGTGCTCGATTTCCTCGTATCGCACGCGTAGGAGAAGGCGGAGAAAGGATGAATCTTCTGTGCGGCGGTCCTAGATGCGGCGATCTCGGCCGGGCCAGATCAGTTTGTGCAGCTGGACCTGGAGACGGACCGGGAGCCGATCCTCGAGGATCCACTCGGCCAATCGAGCCGAGTCCAACCCGGTCGACACGTGGTGCGCCGCGACGACGGGGGAGAACAGCACGGTCTGCGCCTTCGTGCCGTACGAGGCGAGCACCCGCTTCGCGAATTCGTAGTCGTCCCGGTTCTGCAAGACGAACTTGACCTCGTCCTGTTCTCGGAGGATCCCGAGATTCGCGTACGCCTTCTCGGCCTTCATCCCCGATCCGGGGCATTTCACGTCCATCACGTACCGCAGGCGGCCGCCCTCCCGCTCATCGGACACGAGGGCATCGAACGCGCGCAGGTCGACCTCGCCGTCCGTCTCGAAGGAATGGACGAAGGTGTCCGGGAGCCGACGAATCGCGGCCGCGATGGACTCTCCCTGGAGGAGGGGCTCGCCGCCGGTCCAGCAGATATTCCGGATCCCTCCGCCGTCGGAGGACGAGCCCGAGAGCTCGCGGATCTGGCGGACGACGTCGTCCACGTGGACCTTCGTGAATTCGCCTCCTTCCACGGCGTACATGGAGTCGCACCATCGGCAGCGGAGGTTGCAGGCGTACAGGCGGACGAACACGGTCGGCAGTCCGACGAGCGAGCTCTCCCCTTGGACGGAGACGTACATCTCGTTGAGGAGCAACTCCTCTCCTTTCCGGAGGGCCCCGGCCCCTTGGGCCTGCATCGGCGGATACGATGCGCACGTCGGCACTTAAGCGTTCGTTGGCGGAGGCCTGGCGTACGGGAGCGGGTCCTCGATCCCGGCCTCGCGGAACCCCTTCCGCCGGAGTTGGCACGAGTCGCAGACCCCGCACGCCTTGGCCCGACCGTGATAGCAGGACCAGGTGAGGGCCCACGGCACCCCGAGCTCCTCCCCCGCGCGGACGATGTCCGCCTTCGACAGGTGGATGAGAGGAGTGCGGATCTCGATGACGTCGCCCTCGACGCCCCGTTTCGTGCCGAGGCGGGCGACCTCTTGGAAGGCCGCGTAGTATTCCGGCCGGCAATCCGGGTATCCCGAATAGTCGACTCGATTGGCCGCAATCACGATGGACTTCGCCCCCGCGGCCTCCGCCAAGCCGAGGGCGTAGGCCAACAAGATCGTGTTTCGAGCGGGCACATAGGTGATCGGGATTCCGCGGCCGATCTCTTCGATTCGCCGCTGCTCGGGGACCCGGATGTGCGCGTCCGTGAGGGCCGACCCGCCGATCGCGGAGAGGTCCATCGTCGCGACCCGGTGGTCCTTCACGCGGAAGTGCGCCGCGATTCGCTTGGCGGCCTCGATCTCTTTGCGATGGCGTTGACCGTAGTCGAACGTCAAGCCGGTCACGTCATGGCCCTCCTTGATCGTCATCGCGAGGGCGGTCGCAGAATCCATGCCCCCGGACAGGAGGACGACCGCGGTGTCTGCCATCCATGGAGGCATGCAGGCGGCCGCTAAAGGCCTTGCGAGCCAGCGCGCCCGAGGTTGAGTCCCCCGATCACCCGTTCGTATCGCTCGACGAGCGGGGCCACCCGTCGATGACCTTCCGTTCCTTTTCGTGGCTCTTCCAGCAGCCCAATCTCATGGCCCTCGGGGTCATGCAGGTAGGCGACGCGACCGTACGGTCGATTCGCGGGAGGGCCGAGGAATTCGGCCCCGCGAAGGCGCAACGCCTCGTGGACGACGGCGAGGTCCTCGACCCCGAATACGAGGAAGCCCTCCGGAGCCTCCCGACGTTGCCCCGGCGGACACCGATGGATCGCGAGCCGGATCGTTCCCGCGTCAAAATGGATCACGTGGCCTTCGTCGAGGAGGAGCGGCAGGCCGAGGACGTCTCGGTAGAACGCCCTCGCCCGATCCAGATCCTCCGAATACAGGACAATGCCTTCGACGGTCAACACCATTTCTTGCCAAACCCCTCGTCGCGAGGGGAGGCGGCCGTTATCACCTTTCCGCCGGTCGCCGCAGGTTTGCAAGGCACATTCGCGGTTGCCCTTGTTATAGTTAAATAACTATAACACATTGGGGACGCCCATGCAAATCGGTTGTGGTGTGTATGTGCACACGATCCGGGCGCGGGCCTATCTCTACTTCTGGCACTACGAGTCGAAGGGCTGGTCGCGGGTGCAAGTCAAGGAGTACATCGGGCCGGCAAAGGTCGCTCGATCAATCACGGAGGCGATCCGGCGTTGCGATGCCTATTACCTGCAGGCAGCGGAGGAACTGCAACGTCTGCGAGCCTCGTCCGAGGCCACGATTCGCGGATTTGTGTAGCCTGTCGGCCCCGCTGCACGGCCGACTTGGTTTTCATCAAGGAGGAACCGATGCAGGCCCGGCCTAGGCAAGTTCCTAGGCCCGAATCTCGTCGAACGCATAGTCGTCCCACGTTCGCTCGCCGAGCACGATCTCGAATTCTTGCGGCGTGAGCATCGGCTGCTTGTATTGCAGGATATCTTCGATCGCGATCCGAGGGCACGCCGTGTTCACCCAGGCATCCACGCGGTATCCCTGGAGCAGCTCGGGAGCGACGAGGTCCATGAGGAACAGGTTTGCCTGCTTCCCGTGTTTCTCGGCGAGGGCTTTCAGGTCCGTGGCCAACTCCATCCGTACCTGTCCCAGTTTCTTCGAGACGATGATTCCAAAGACGGTTGCGTCATGGGCACGTGCAATCGCGGCATGTCGCTGTCGAAGCACGTGGTCCCGCACCTCTTTGAGGTCCCGCGCCGTCCCGCGCTCGGGGTCCGCGACGATCACCGGCTTGTCGACGAGGATCGCGACGCCGAGCGGATGGAAGTCTCCCGTACCGATGTAGAGGTAGCCGTCGACCTCCTTCTCGACGACTGTGGCCGTGTAGTAATCGCAACCGAGGAGCTGACCGGCATATGCGACCCGTCGGTCCGGTTCCCCGATTCGGATGACATGTCCTTTCTTCTCCAGGTACTCCTTGATTGCGGGGAGCCACTGGCGGAACTGCGTCGTCGTCAGGAGGCCGACCCGTTTCGGCAAGAGCGGCTCCGCGGAGTCGACGAAGTCCATCGACGCGAGCGGCGGCCCCGGCAGGTCATAGAAGAAGACGCGGTGGTATCGGAGGTGCGGCATCGGAGCGTGGCCCAGGTGGACGATCAGGTCCACCGGCATCTCGGCGACATCGCATGCTCCGAACGAGGGATCCGCGGAGACGAGGCACATAACGCCTGCCTTTGCTTCGATCTCCTGGGCGAGCTCCACCGCTTTGGTACGTAGACCGACCGGGAACTGCAGGCCGACCGTCTTCGAGTTCCGGCCGCGAATCACGTCGAGGAGCCGGTCCGTTTCGCCCATGGATTTGGAAGGCAGACGCACGCGTCGAGAAAAAGGTGTCCCTACTTCGAGGGCTTCTTCTGCTTTTCCCGCTCGATCTCGATCCGCCACGGCGTGGGCAGCTTCACGCCGCCCTTGCGGAGCGCTTCCTTCGCGTCGTCGACATGCTCCTCGGTCGTCGAGATCGTGAAGATCTTCACGCCGGGGTGCACGCGTGCGGCGGTTCCCACGGCGCCGCCGAAGGCGGCGCGCATTCCTTCCGAGATGCGGTCCGCGCCCGCCCCCGTCGCGATCTTGTTCTCGCGGAGCACGTTGTGCGGGTACACCCGGAGCTTGAGGTGGTACGCGTTCCCCGCCTTCTTCACGATGTAGCGGTTCGCGGAGATGCGGGCCGCTTCCAGGGCGATGTGGCGGATCTGACACTGCTCCTCGGCGATCAGGTGGACGTGGACTGGGAATTTCGTCCGCAGATCCCCGATGTCGAACTGGCTGATCCGGATCCCGGGGACTCCGCCCATGTACCGCTTCTGGGCGTAGGCCTGTCCGCGGATCTCTCGATACATGCTTCCGGGTTTGCGCGTCATCGTCGGAGGGGCGCTCGAAAGGGCGGGCGCTATTTAATCCTTCTCGGATGGGCGGGCGCACCGGGAAAGCATTAAGTGTGACGCGATGCGTCGCCCGAATCTCCATGCTCCTTGTGAAGCTCGGCGGGAGCGTCCTCACGGAGAAGGCGCGTCTGCGGACGCCCCGACGCGCCGCGATCCGACGTCTCGCGGCGGAGCTTGCTTCCGTACGCCAACCTCTAGTGATCGTTCACGGCGCGGGTTCCTACGGACACATCCTCGCAAGTCGACACCGTCTGAAGGACGGAGGCTCGACCTCGGCGAAACGAGCCGCCGCGGCCCGCGTGCAGGCTGACGTGCGAGAGCTCGACCGTCTTGTCGTGGACGCTCTGAATCGCGCGGGGTTCGCCGCGGTCCCCATCGCCCCCTCCGTTGTATTGACCTTGGACGACGGGGGTGTCTCGACGATGGACCTCACGCCGTTCCTAGAGTTCTCCTCGCTTGGCTTCACGCCGGTGACCTTTGGCGACGTCGTGCGGGACTTGCGGCGCGGATTCTCGGTCTGTTCCGGCGACCTGCTCATGCTTGAACTCGCCCGTGCCTTCCGACCGGACCGAGCCGTCTTCGCGGCGGACGTCGACGGCCTCTTCACCGCGGACCCGAAGCGTCGACCGAAGGCGGATCTCCTGGAGACCGTGTCACCGAATGATTTGGCAAAGATTGAATTCTCGTCTCCACGAAGGACGGACGTCACCGGAAGCATCGAAGGGAAGGTGCGTCGGATGTTCGAGATCGCGGAACACGTCGACGCATGCATGATCGTCAACGGTAACGTAAAGAACCGAGTCCGGGATGCACTGCGCGGCAAGCGGGTCGTCGGCACCCGGATCGTCCGAGGTCCCTGAGATGGCGGAGCCGTCGAAGACGGAGCAGCGCAAAGCGGAACATGTGAACATCATCTTGAATGAGAACGTTTCCGCGGAGTACAACTATTGGAACGACATCCGCCTCGTGCACAACGCCCTCCCGGAAATTGACCTGGACGATATCGATCTGGGCGTGAAGTTCTTCGGGAAGCGTCTTCAGGCGCCTCTGATCATTTCCTCCATGACTGGCGGCTTCGGCATGGGGAAAGAGATCAACTCGAACCTCGCGAAGGCCGCGGCCGAGGTTGGCGTCGCGATGGGCGTGGGATCCCAACGCGCGGCGCTCGAGAAGCCCGACCTGATCCCCACGTACGCGGTCGTCAAGGATCATGGTGTGCCGCTCATCTTCGCGAACCTCGGAGCACCGCAGCTCGTCCCCCAGGAAGGCAAGCGGGCCTACGGCTTGGCCGACGCAAAGAAGGCGGTCGACATGATTCACGCGGACGCGCTCATCGTCCATCTCAACTTCTTACAAGAGGTCGTCCAGCCGGAGGGGGACCGGAGGGCGAAAGGATGTCTCGCCGCGATTCGCAGCCTCGCCGCGACATTTCCGGTCATGGCGAAGGAGACCGGCGCAGGGATCTCGCGGGAGACGGCGACGCTCCTCAAGCAGGCGGGCGTCCAAGCGATCGACGTGGGTGGACTCGGCGGGACCTCGTTCTCCGCGGTCGAACACTACCGGGCGCGGAAGGAGGCCTCGACGCTGAAGGAGCGCCTCGGGGCCACGTTCTGGAACTGGGGGATCCCGACGCCCGCCTCGATCCGCTTAGCTGACGTGGGCCTGCCGCTCGTCGCAACCGGTGGCATTCGGAGCGGGCTCGATGCGGCGAAAGGGATCGCGCTTGGGGCCACGATGGCGGGCATGGCGAAGCCGATGCTCGAGGCCGCGAAGGTCTCCGCGGACGCCGTCGTGACGGAGCTCCGCGCGGTGATCGAGGAACTGAAGGCCGCGATGTTCCTCACGGGGTCGACCTCGATCGAGCAGCTCCAGGACCGGCGTGTCATCGTGAGCCCGCCGACCGCGAGCTGGCTCGAGGCGCCAGAAGCGTGACCGGATGACCGCCTCAGAACCGGAGTCGGCGGAGGCGCGCCTCGATGCGCTCCTCCGGCCGTATCGAGAGGCCTCGAACGCCCAGATGGAGTCGATCTGGAACGAGTTCGCGGCCGAGCATCCGGAGAGTTCCTTTCCATCCTCTCAGACGATGCGACGGAACGCCCGCCTCTTCCTGACGGGGAAGCGATACCGCTTCGCCCTCGCCGTCGCCGGGTATCGCCTCCTGACCGGCGAGAGACCGTCGCGCGACCTGGAGCGGGCCGCGACCTGGCTCGAGTGGTACCACCTCTACACCCTCTTCCTCGATGACATCATGGACGAAGACGTCCGCCGCCGGACCTTGCCAAGCGCGTGGTCCACGAACGCGAAACTGTACCGCGGCCCCGATGCGAACAAACCCGCGGCCGTCTTCCGGACCCGTCGGCACCGGTACGGGGTCTCGCAGGCGATCCTCGATGCCCTCCGCATTCGCTCGCTGGCCGAGCGGTCCATCGAAGGAGCGGTGGGCTTGCATCCTTCGGTCCGTCTCGAGCTTCTCTCCGAGTTGACCAACGTGGACCTGATCGTCAGCGACGGCCAAGGCCTCGACATCGATTTCGAAGGCATGGAGCGGATTCCCGAGGAAGCTTACGTCCGGATGAGCGAGGCGAAGACCGGCCGCCTGTATTTGGGCGCGGCGGCAACCGCCTCGATCGCGGCGCGCGCTTCGTCCGAAGATCGGGCCGCCATCGAGGCGTTCGCGCGTACCTTCGCGGTCGCGTTCCAGGACCGAGACGACCTGCTAGGCTCGGGCGTCGTCTCGTCGAAGGTTGGGGGCTCCGCGGAAGGAGATATCCGTCAGGGGAAGCGGACGCGGCTGTACGTCCTCGCGCTCGAACGAATCCCGCGGAAGGACCGCGCGGGATTCCTGCGTTCTTACGGCCGCGGCCTCCGGACCACGAAGAAGGACGTGTCGACGGTGCGGGACCTGCTGCGGCGGTTCGCGCTCCCGGAGACGGAACGGCGGATCGAGTCCAATCTGGAGGCGGCCCGGAAAGCATTGGACCGTCTCTCGGCGAAGGATACGGAAGCCCGGAACGTCCTCGAGGCCCTCTTGGACGCGCAGCGGGTTCGGATCCGCTAAACCTCGAGTCCCTGGCCCGTGCTTGTCCAGGACCGCCGTGCGGGTGCTGGGCCCCGTCCGCTCGAACCGGACGATCGTCTTCGCGTTGTGGCTCAGCATGTGGCCTCCGAGCGGCATGTAGGCGCCCGTGTCGATGTCCGTGTACACCTGGGACGTGACGACGACCGGAATCCCACGCTCTCGAGAGACCCGGAGGAGCTTCGCGATTTGACGGGTGAGTCCGTACCGCTCTTCGCGCCGCGTCTCATCCCGCATCGTGAGGCGATAGTGCATTGTGATGCTGTCAATCACGATGAGGCCGACCTCCGACTTGCTGTTCGCGAGCTTCACGGCCTTCTCGATCAAGTTCTCCTGTTCCTCGAAGCTGTATGGCTCGGAGAACAGGATGTTCTTCGCGACGACCTCGAAGTCGTCCCCGCAGATCTGTCGCAACCGTTCGAGCGACACGCCCTCCGTGTCGATGTAGATCACCTTGCGTCCCGCCCGGACGACGTTCCGTGCGAGTTGGAGACAGAAGTTCGTCTTGCCGCTGCCCGCCTCTCCGTGCAGGAGGGTGATGCACCCCTCCTCGACTCCCCCGCCCAGGAGGTCGTCCAGGGCCCGGCAGCCCAGGGCCACCTTCATCATCTGTGTGGTCAAAGCCCCGGCGCCCTTTAATCCTTCGAGGCGTTCGCTGGTAGGGCCGATAGGTACGCGCCCTCCGGAGTCCAGACGACGACGGCTCGCGCGGTGGTCGTCTTCGATGCGGGCCGGAGGGGCCGCTCCTCCGCACTGTCGGGGTGGACGGCGACCGTTTCGCCCGACTCGAGTCGTTGCACGCGCGCCTCGAACCGTTCCGCGTCGATGCGCCTTGCGCCGCGGACGTCCTTCGGCTTGAAGCGTCTCCGTTCACCGGTCACGAGGTCCCGCAGCACGATGAACGGGCGGATCGAGGTCACCTCGGCAAGGGAACCCTTGTGTCGCACGACGTCGCCTTTCTGGAACGCCGCGAGTCGGACGAGGGCGGTGACCCGGTACACCTCTTTCCCCTGTTTCTGTCCGAACAACTTCGGGGAGGCCGACACGGTCCCGCCGAACGACCCCGCGATGTCGCGCGCGAGCCCCTTCGCGAGCGCATTCGTGCTCACATAGAAGTCGAGGCCTCCGTGGACCTCTTCGATCCGAGAGACGAACGTGGCCGTACCCTCCGACCGATTGACGCGCGCGGTGACGAAGGTTCGGACAGAACCCATTTCTCGGGGCGTGAGTTCGCGGTCCTCTCCGCGGACCTGCAGGATTCCTTCGTAGTACCGGCCCCATTGCTTCTGACACGAATCGCACAGGGACGGCTTGATCCGGACGCGGACGTGGAAGTCCTGGACGACGGCGAGGTCTTGGAACCGACCGACCGCCTTCACGGTGAGGGCTAGGTTGTTGGCGTCCTCGTCCCTCGTGACCTGGGTGAAGCCGACGCGCTCGTAGGGAGCGAGGGGCGCCATCGCCTCGCGAAGGAGCTGCGGCAACGCCAGCTCGCGGTCCACCTTGGACCATCCGGAGCGAAGGCGATGGGATCCGCAGGATTCGCATCGCGCGACGTCGAGGAGTTCGATTGGCTGGACGACAGCGTAGCGCTTCCGGAAGCACTTCGCGCAGAGGCCTTCGTACACGGGACCCTCCGTCCCGCATTCGACACAGAACATGTCCGCGCCGTTTCATTGGCCCGGCGCTACTTAAGTGCTGGCGTGCGTGCCACGGCCTCGGATATCCACACGGAAGGCCATAAGTATCCGGCGGCGCGTCGGTCGCCATCCATGAAGAAGGAGCCGTCCTGGTGGCGCCTACGTCAGATTCGCCACCGGGACGCCGTGATCCTGTCCGTACTTTCCTCCGCGTGCCTCCTCGCGGGGGAGCTCGTGGACAGCACGGAAATCAATATCACCACGGTGTACCGGGATTTCATTGCCCCTTACCTCGACAATCCGCCCGTTCTGATCGTCGTGATTGGGCTCACGATCCTCGGCTTCACGACGGTCTTCGGCGGCATCTTCGTCCTCCTCGGCGGACTGCACTTCTCCTGGGGGCGTATCGGTCGGGGTCGGTTCCTGACCGGACTCGGCCTGGGGGTCAGCTTGCTCGGTTTGGTCGGCAAACTCTCGCGGACGATCCTCGCGATTGGGCGCGCGACGGGGAAGCCGTTCGGAGATCCGGTCGTCGCCCTGCTGGCGGTCAGCGTGGGTCTCACGGGACCCGGGATCCTCCTCGGAATCGGAAGCCACACGCTGATGGGTCACTACGCCCTCATGCTGAAGAAGCATGCGAAACGGATCTGGCGCCGTTGGCGGAAGTCCCGGCGGCCAACGAACCGTTCATCCAAGTCGTGAGGGTCAGAGCATCATCACGAACTGGGCATGCGGGACCCCGTCGATCCACAGGATTCCGCCATCGGAGACGAATCCCGCCCGCATGGCCGCGTCGACGGTCTCCGCGCCGACGAAATTCCCGATCGTCGCGAGCGTCAGCTGGTCCAAGAACGTTTCCTCCGAGACGACGTCCCCTTCGTAGAACTTCCCCACCTCGATTTTGAACTTGCCCTCGCGGAAGGTCTTGCCGATCA
>Ga0209156_10003570_pt1 | contig 11668 bp, 10 predicted proteins | sample GraSoiAngelo_124_FD_185881 | JGI IMG/M metagenome (GOLD analysis project Ga0209156, IMG submission 185881) | Grasslands soil microbial communities from the Angelo Coastal Reserve, California, USA - 14_0927_05_20cm (SPAdes) (version 2) | ecosystem: Environmental > Terrestrial > Soil > Grasslands...
TTCAATCTGCAAATCTTTCGCCGCCTGATCGCGATTTCGACGCAATTGCTCGATCCGCTTTACAACTTCTGCGGTTGCGCGCGTTCCGGAACGACGCGGCCTGACCGGCCAATCTTTTTCCGGCAATTGCATTCCGCGCTCCGCCGCTTCTCGAAAAGCGCGGCGGCGGCGATCGGAAAAATGTTTGTAATCCGGAGATTCACCGGCGGCGAACTTTTCGGCAGAGTGCAGCAGCTCGCGGTTCTGTAAAATGTGAAATGGCGGACGATCCACCGCTTCGGCTTCCTTCTCTCGCCAATTCCATAATTCGCGCAAGACCGCGTAGGCGCGACCACGCAACGCACCGGCCCCGGAAATTCGCCACGCTTCATCGACATCGCGCTCGCGATCGATCGCGGCTTGCTCGAGTGCGCGCTGACAGGATTGCCGAAACCACTCCATTCGGTTTCGGGAATCCAATTCCTTTTCCAAACGTTCGGCCATCGGCAGCAAATAACGCGTGTCGTTGACCGCGTAGTCGGCCATTCGTGTGGGAAGCGGGCGCTGCGCCCAGTTTGCTTTTTGCGATCCTTTCGCCAGCTCGATTCCAAAATAACGCTGAACGAGCGCGGCTAGACTGAATTCGCGAATACCGATCAAACGCGCCGCGATTACGGTGTCGAAAATTCTTTCCGGGACGAAATTCAAATTCCGCCGGAGCAATCGCAGATCGTAATCGGCGCCGTGGAGAACGATTTCTTTGCCTGCGAGCGCATCACGCAACGGCGCAAGATCGACATTCGCCAGAGGATCGACAATAACGTCACGCCCCGGAATGCTAATCTGAAGCAGACAAAGTTTCTCTTTGTAGCAATGCAGGCTGTCGGCCTCGGTATCGATGGCCACCCTACCGACTGATTCAAGTTGGGGAAGCAGCTCGCGAAGCTGCGCCACGTTCGCGATCACTTCAATCCGCTCAGGAGTAGCTCGGCGTTGGTCTTGGTCGCGTTCAAGTTGTCGATCAATTTCTCCATCGCCTCGATCGGCGGCAGCGCAGCCATCGCTTTGCGCAGGAGCTGCACCCGTTCCCATTCTTCCGGATGATAAAGCAAATCTTCGCGCCGCGTGGCCGAAAGCATCGGATGAATCGCCGGATAAAGCCGTTTCTCCTGCAACGCGCGGTCGAGATGCAGCTCCATGTTGCCGGTGCCTTTGAATTCTTCGAAAATCAGTTCGTCCATGCGACTGCCGGTCTCGGTCAGCGCGGTCGCGAGAATAGTCAAGCTGCCGCCTTCTTCGACATTGCGGGCGGACCCAAAAAATTTCTTCGGCTTAGTCAACGCCTTTGCTTCGACGCCGCCCGACATGATTCGGCCTTTGCTCGGCTGCAAATTATTGTAGCCGCGCGAAAGCCGGGTCAGGCTGTCGAGCAAAATCACGACGTGTTTTTTCATCTCGACCAAACGCTTGGCCCGCTCGAGCACCATCTCCGCGACCTGCACGTGTCGGGTCACGTTCTCGTCAAAGTTCGAATGATAAATCTGGCAATCGATTTCGCGCTCAAGATCGGTCACTTCCTCGGGCCGCTCGTCCACCAGCAAGAGAATGAGAACGATTTCCGGATGATTCACCCGGATCGCTTTGGCGATTTCCTTGAGCAAAATTGTTTTGCCAACACGCGGCGGCGCCACGATCAACCCGCGTTGGCCGTGCCCGAGAGGCGCCAACAGATCGACTCCCCGCGCACAGATCGAATTCGTCTTTGGATTTTCGAGCATGATCCGGCCCTGCGGAAACTGGGGCGTTAATTTTTCGAAATCGGTCGGCTCGCTCCATTTCTCGGCGGGCTCGCCCTCGATTGTGACGACGTCGTCGAGCACAAGTCCTTTCTCACGATCGCGCGGCAGACGAAGTTTTCCGGCAAGTTCTTGTCCGGGCCGCAGATGATAAAGCTCAATCGCGGCGCGCGGTACATAAACGTCCTCCGGGACCGGCAGGAAATTGAGCTCCGGATAACGCAGTAAGCCGAACGAATCGGCGACTTGATCGAGAAAACCCTCGGCCGTGACGTTGGCCCCTTGGCCGAGCGCGGCCCGCGCGATGTCGAGAATATGATGATGCCTCGATCGCGCGGGATGGAGATGCAAATTGAAATCGCGCGCGACCGGAAGGAGATCGTCAAGTTTTTCCAGCTCGTTGATGCTCAACTCAGTTCGAGCCGGGGTGCGAGCCGCACTGGCACTTTTTTTGGTAGCCGGCGGCGCTGACGCCGGTTCTGAACCGCGATCATCGATCGCGGCTACAGATTCCGCCGCCGTCTCGGCGGCATTTTCGTTTAACTTTTCGTCCATTTTTCCTGACGCCACAGTTCCAGCAAACTTACAGCCTGCTCCGCAAGCACGGCTCGATCGCGGTTGTTCCAGGCAACGTGATCGGCTCGTTTGATTTTTTCTTCGAGAGGCATTTGCGATTTGATCATGGCTTCGGCCGGGGCGCGCTCGATCTTCATTCGCCGCATGAGATTGGCGCGCTGGATATCGGGCGAACAGGCGACCACCACCACCCGGTCGCACAAGGTTTCACCATCGGTTTCATAAAGAAGTGGAATGTCTGCGAAGAAAAATTCGGGAGATGTGCGGTGCCTGTCCGCTTCAACGCTCCATTGCCGGCGAATCCGGGGATGGAGAATCAGTTCGAGCGCCTGCTTTTTGGCGGCGTCCTGAAAGATTATCGCGCGGAGTGCCTCCCTATTCAAGTCGCCGTTGCGGGAAAAGATGCCGAATCCGAATTTGGCCAGGAGCTCCTGTTTAACTTCCTCAAGATCGACAAGTTGGCGCGCGACGGCATCGGCATCCAAAAATTTGGCTCCGGGAAGGATCTCGCGCAAACAATCGCAGAAAGTGCTCTTGCCCGTCGAAATGCCTCCGGTGATTCCAATTGCGGGCATTTCAGATCCAATGCAACTTCGTTTTCTTCGCCGGCATTCGCCCCCGGCAACATCGTGCGAGAAATACCGTCTTTGCGTACTGGTTCACGAAAATCTATGAGCAACCCGAGCGGAACATCCAACAACTACAGAGCGTGCATGGCGGAGGATCACTACACAAAAGATAACTAAGTAAACTAAGGCTGCTGCGCGGACGATTTAAGAAAGAAAACTTCGCTACCTTCGTTTTCTTCTGTTTAACAGAAACTACTTCTTGTAGGCCGGGATTTCCGGCAACACTGGCGGTTGCAGCTCTTCCTCTTGCTCCTCAGCAGCTTGACCTAGCGGAGTTACCTTTCTGGCCGTCACGAAGATAATCAGATTGCGTTTAACATGCTGATCGATATTGCTGCGGAACAGGCGGCCAACCATCGGAATGTCGCCGAGTAAAGGCGTCTTGTCTTCCACTTTCTGGACGTCTTCCCGCATCAATCCCCCGATAACCACTGTCTGACCGTCGGCAACCTGTACACTCGTCGTCACTTTGCGCGTGCTAAAGATTGGCTGATTAATCACGTTCTCAGTGAGAAGAATTGGCTGGGAGACCGATATGCCGGCCATCGTGTTCACGCCCACGGCATTGATGGGGCTCCCGTAATTGATGAAGCCTTCGAACTCGACCACTTGAGGAATCAGGTTCAGGTCGATCGTCGCTCCGTCTGCTCCTACCACTGGCTCAACCTCAAGAGTCACGCCGGTATTACGCGTCTCGAACTTTGTCGGCGTTGTCGGCGTCACCACTACAGGGACCGTTGTCGCAATCGGCAAGCCGGTTATAGGATTGACGGCGGCCGTGCCCGAGCTGGCAATCTGGGGAAGCTGCGGCTGCGTAAATTCTGTCGGGTAACGAAATTCTCTAACGATTTCTATGATGGCTCGTTGCCCGCTTTTGGTTGTCACTTTCGGCGCGGAAAGAAGATCGACCCCTTTTTTCTGATTGAGGGCCCGGATCACCACCTGAAACTGCGGATCGGTGAAAACGCCGGCCAGCCCGAAGATGCCCGGGGCAACGCTCATTCCGCCCGTACCGCCGGCCAACAGTGCATCGAGTGCGTTAGCGCTGATCCCAAAGGTGCCGCTCCGATTGCCAGCGGTAACCGGGCCGCCGCCGGTGCCGGTGCCGTTACTGTTGGTGAAGGTCGTTCCTCCGTTACCAACTGGATTTCCATTCGCGTCCAAGACTGGAAAATTCGCCGGGTTCACAGCCGTCCCTGTTCCCGAACTCCCGCCCGATCCAAACAGTTTGTGGTTGCCGATGTTGAACGGGCCGAGGAGCCAATCAAAGCCCAGCTCTTTTAGATTGGTCTGGGTGATCTCGATGAATTTTGCTTCGATCTCCACCTGCTTTGGACCGGAGGCGTTCGCCTGTTCAACCAAGGCGTCAACCATGTCGAGGTTGTCAGCCGTATTACGCACGACCAGTGTTCCGTTATGTGGAAAGAAGGTTGCGCTCGAGTTCGGGGGAAAACTGACACCCATGCTCTGCAAGAAAACCTTGGCATCGGCGCGGCCCACCAGCTGGCGATCATTAACTAACTGCTGCCGAGTGGTAAGATTCGTTTGTAGCGCCTGTGATGTACTTGCAGCTCCAGCTCCCGTACCGATCCCAGTCGCGTTCTGGAAACTGGCTGCATTTTTCTCGATAACGCCGGTAGCGACGGGTGCTGGCTGTATCGTTTGGCCCGCCCCGCTGGGGGCCTGGCCGCCGCCGCCAACCCCAGCCGACAGGTAATAGCCGACATCAAGCGGACCGCCGAAGAACTCGGGCGGCACCTTGTATGTTTTTGTGACCAATTCGTCGCTCTGTTCGGTTAGCGGGATGAGCAAGACCGCATGAGGTTCGACTTTAACTTTTAATCCCGCCTGATTGGCGATGTAGCGTAACGCGTCACCGAGGGGGATTTGATCGAGAGAAACTGTAATGCGCGCATTCTCGGGTGCGGCAACCACCGGGGCTTCGGCAGCTGGACGAGCCGGCGTAGCGACTGGCGCCTCAGCGGCGGGAGAACCAGCCGCAGCTGGTGGTGGGGCGGGTACCGCGGGCCCAACCGGGGGAGAAATTTCGCCAAGGCGCCGGGGACGCACTACGATGTTTACTCCTTTTTCGCCCTCGGGAGATGTATCGTTTGCGGCGGCTTGTTGCCGCAGAAAATCGATCGCTTCGCGAATGCTGGCATCCTGAAACTCAACTCGCGGGATGATGATGGTGTTAAGTTTGCGAGTAATGCGCGCTGTGTCGGTAAGATTTGCACTGACGGGGTTGAATATTTCAGGGACAGTCGCCCCGTACTGACGGAGGGGTTGCTGCCAGCCCTTTTGCACATCCGAGAGCTGACGTCCGCGCGTCTCGTTATAAGCGTCTTCACCGTAATGATACTTCGCGTTGTCGATCTTTTCTTCGCCGCGACGCGCGGCGGTGTTGTAAGGGTCGAGCGCCAGGACCTGCTCGTATTTCTTGAAAGCGAGATCGTAACGCGCGGAGTCGTAATAACCGTCCGCATCGGCCAGAAGTTTTTTCACTTCCTCAACTTTTTCGATGAATGTCGGGCCCATCGTTTTGTTGAAATAACCGGGCTGCTGCAAGTGGGCGAGCAATTCCAACGCCGGCCGGCAATTTGGATCGTAGCGGTCCTGCAAAACTTCGCGCAGAACCGACTCAGCTTCCGCAAAGTTGCCGTCGGCGATCCTTTGCTCGGCGACTTTCACGCCGCTCTCGCAGAAACCGGTCAGCGCTTCGTCGTGCACTTTGCCGGAAGTGACCGCGTCGGGGAGCAGCTCCAGCGCGCTCCGGAATTCTTCATGCGCAACCGCGTAATTTCTCGCCTTCATCGCCGCTTGTGCGCGGGCCAGGACTTCTACACCGCGCGGCAACGCCGCCTGGCGCCGCTCGATTTCGCGCTTCGAAATCCGGTCGACGTTTTGCGCGAGAACGGTCGAACTAAAACCGACTATAACAAGAAGAGCCGCAAGTGAGGAGGGGCGGAGGAATTTTGATTTCATGGTAGCAGATCATTGATTGAGCAGACCAATTTCAATCGGCTCGTCTGCCCGTTGCGAGTTCACGATCACCGCCTTGGCCAGCCCAATGTCTATCAGTTTATACTTGATCTGCTCCTGCGGTTTCAATGAAAATTCCTGGTCTTTTCTGACTTGGAATTCCCGACGCCCGCCCCAGGTGTAAACGAAGGTCGCCACCGACTCGGGTGACATCGCCACTTTCTCTTTCACGAGGGTAAGCTGTTGTTTCGTTTCTTCCTGTTCAAGCGTCAGTTCGGAAACATCGACGTTGGTCCCGTATTTGTTCGGCTGATATTTTTTTGCGAAGTTCACGATCTTAAAGCGCGTGCCTTTGATCGTGTGGCCAACTTTCAGAAATTGAGTCGGCTGCGTCATATCGATGGTATTGATCGCAAATGTATCCCCAACCCAGGATGAGAAGACGAGCCGAAAGGGCTCCTCGGTCGCCGATTTGAGTTTTAGCTTCGTGTAATACTCGGGATGGGAATTGCCGTCGGTCGGATTGGTATGCCCCTGCCATTCCTCGAGATTTGTGAAACCATCGCGGTCTGGATCCTGTTCAAGGACGTCGGCATCGGCGATTGGTAATCCAAATTGCTCGAGCCATTCATTAGGCACAGGCGGATGCACTTCGGTTGTTTGCAACGTCGCCGGTAAACCGTTCGCGCCGATGAAATGTTTTTCCGGGACAAAGAGGCCGGAGCGACCGCCAAAAGTCCATTGCGGCGGTTGGTGTAATTTAGCGGCGGCGGCGGCGAGCTCTTCCGCTTTCGCCAACGGCGATACACTCTTTAATGAGGGCGCCGGCGGCATCCCGGCAAGGGTCGAGCCGAAGCGGGCCGAGTTCCTCCAGATAAAAATCGAAGAGAGAAAGAGCAGCAACGCCGCCCCAATAAAGAGCGCTTTTTCATAATGAGTGCGGACCCAGTTCATGTTTAGAACGCAAATCGCACCATCTCGATCCTCGCCGTGATTTCGACATGTTCGTTGCCAACAATGAATTTTATCGCGCTTGCCGGCGGCGGCGTGGTCGCGGCGGTCGCGGCCGTCTGTTCTCGATCCGGCCCCTTCAATTGCTGGTTGCGAACGTACAACGTCCGAACAATGAAAAATTGCCGCTCTCCGCTCGCGATCTGATTCAAAACTTTGCGCATCGCTGATGGCGAAGCCGTGAATGTAAGATCGACAATCGCGCGCTCGACCACTGCCGGTGCGGCATCGGCCGCGCCGGCAGGTTTGCGCGCTGCTGGAGTCGTAGCTGCCGCCGTCTCCGGCGGCAGAATTCGTTTCACCGTCGTGATTGAATCCACTCGTGCGTCGATCAAAATGCCGAGAAGCAATTCAACCTGCGCCAGTTCCTGCCCGAGCAATGGCGCGGCGGCCGTGGTTGGCAACGTGGTTCTGAATTCGTCGAAGCCGAGATGAAAATTTTCCGGAAGTTTCACCCGGTTCGCCCGCGCTTTTTCGGTGGTGTTGACAATTGCCCGACGCAAGCGCGATTGAAATTCATTCGGTGCAATCGGCTCAACCGGCAGCACCCGCGCTCTTAGCTCCTCTTTTAACTTGGTAAGGGTCGCGCCGTAATCGTTGAGCGCGGCCTGCGTTTTGCGGAAATTCCCCTCGTTCGGGAAAGGATTGAGATGCTCGAGACGATTGCGCTCGGTCGCGGCTTCATTGAACTGGGCGGACGCTTCGGTAAAGCCGCTTCTGGCGCGGAAGAGAAACCAAAGCGCGAGCAGCGCGGTGACCGCGAACGCGATCAGGAAATTCCCAAGCCAGCGATTTTCGCGATACCAGTTCATGGCAGCTTCACCGGTTTTTTAAGATCGAGGCGCAATTCATAGGGAAACGCCCACTCGGCGTTGTTCGGAATGGTCGATTTAATTGCGCGCGCCTGATTGTTCGGATCGACGTTGAAAAAAGGCGACCGGACGAGGTTGCGAAAATAATCCACCACCACGTCCTGCTGCTTCGGATTGAACAAATAGAGTCCGCGCAGGAGAAGACCGTCAATCGCTGCGCTTCCCGCTTGCGCCTTCGTTGTCGATCTTGCAACGACAGATGGCGGCACGATTTCGGCCGCGCGTTTCTCGTCAACACCCACCGGCTTTCCGCCCGACATTGGCACAAGCTCGGTGATCCAAATATCTTCCTTGGGCAGACGCGCGTTCAGATCTTCGAGAATTTCTGTCCAAAAAAACCGATCGTTAATGGCGACGGCAAGCGGCGCGGCGACGGTGTCGAGCGATCCCGCCTGTTTGCGCAACTTGTCGATTTTCGCCTCCGCTGCCCGCATCGGCACATTGATGTTTGTAATCTTTGCCGCGCCAAACCGAGCCACCTGGGCGGCGCGGGTGTAGTAGAATCCCCAGCCCAGTAACGCAAGGACAACGGCGGCGGCCGCCATCACAAAAAACGGGCACCGCTTTTCCAGTTCCTGCCGGCGTACGACAACGGCCGGGGCCAAATTCAGCTCCATCGGGCAGGCGCTCACTGAACGAAGCGCCAACCCGACCAGCTCGCCGAGCAAATGCGCCGAGCGCGTCAATTCGTTGACCGGTGCGGAGTGCGCTACTGCAACATTGCGGAGAGGATTAAAAAATTCGATCGGCACATGCAGTTTCTCGCGAAAAAATTCGCGCATGTAGGGAGTGCTTGCGCTTCCGCCACAAAGAAAAACACGCTCCGGCGCGTTGCCCTGTTGCTGCGCGCGATAATGGCTGATGGACCGCATCACCTCAGCGTGAAGTCGCGTCATGGTGCTGCGCATGAGTTTGGAAACGCGCGCGATCTCCGGGTTCGCCGGCTCCGCATAGGCGCCGCCAAGACTGACAAAGCCGTCGCGCTTCTTGCGAAATTCTGCCGCCGCAACCGACTCATTGAATTCTTTGGCAATGGCTGCCGTGATTGAACTCCCTCCAACCGGAACGCTGCGCGAGAAAATTTTCTGCGGCTCGATGAAAACCAGATTGGTAGTGCGCGCCCCGATATCGACGAGCAACGAGCAGCCGCCGAGGTCGGCGTAGTTATAACGAAAGGCGTTGTAAAGCGCCATCGTGGCAACACCGACAATCTTCGTGCGCAGCCCTGTTTCTTCGACCGCGGCGTTGATCTCATCCACCAAATCCGCCTTGATCGCGACCAGCACGACCTGGACTTGCTCGTCACCGCCTCCGCCGATCAGCTGGTAGTCCCAAACGACTTCGTCGATCGGGAACGGCACATTTTGTTGCGCTTCAAAGGCGATGATCCGTTCGATTTTTTCCTCTTCGACCGCAGGCAGTTTCACAAAACGGGCGAACACTGATTGGGCGGGCACCGCGTAATTAACCACTTCGTGCCGGATTTGAAGTTCGGCCATCATTTCGCGCAACGTCGCGGCAATTTGCGTGTGGCGGATCCCCTCGCCCGCGGGATCGATCAAAACTTCGCGCAACCGGTAGTTTTGCAAAACGAGGCCGCCCCCCGCTTTTGCCTGAAATTCCGCGAGCCCGATCGTCTGCGACCCGAGATTGAGGCTAATGATGCGCATCGGTTTGGCCATTTTCATAAACGCCAAATTCGAAATCCCAAATCCGAAAAAATTTCCAAGCTCCAAATCTCAAATTTTGTAGCGGCGTTTGTGCCAAACGCCGAATTTAATAAATAGGCGCTCGCCGCGGCGAGCGCCTCTACAACACGCTGCGTTTTCGTCATTGTGATTTGGAGTTTCTTTGGAGTTTAAAAATGGGGATTTGGAACTTCCACGCTAACGCGCGGCTATTGGTGGTAAGGCCGCAAACCATTGCGGCGGCGCGCACACCAGACTCAGCTCATGCATCACCAACGGCAGAATCGATGAAAGACACAACAACAGCCGAACAGTTGCTCTCATCTCAGATGTCGATCTTGCAGTAAAGTGCAATTCCACCGCGAGCCGAAAAAATCCACAGACAACCGATTGAATTCGAGCCAACACCGGAAGGATTTCTGATATTCTATTCCGGTCGGAGCTGTCATGACTGGTTATTGTGACACCTGGATTTATCATATGTTGCCGCAGCTCCATCCAGCCACGTATTTTCTGCAAATGAATCCGGGTTCAGCCAACGCACCTGGCTCTCGACTGGCGCGTGATGTAGCAGGCGCAGATTGGCTTTTTCTTAATCGCGCGTGGGATTTCATCGTCGAGCCAAATCGCTCAGGGGAATTTGGGCCGGACGAGCCGAACAAAATTGTGCGGGCAGACTTTGATTTGTGGAGAGCCTACGGTCCCTATCTGATTTTACGAAACAAGCGGCTTCGCAACCTAGTCGAGAGAGAGATACCCGATAGGTAGCTCGCACGCTCGGCTAGATATCGACCTTTCGGAAATCGAAGAATTCCATCGAAACGCCGACTTGATTCCAGCACAACACTTTTCTTGGCGTCGCGCGACAGGCTCAAGTGAAGGTGGTACGGGATTGTCGGAACCGCTAATTCGTTCCGGCTTCAAGGACGCCAACGCGGAATCCGACCGTTAAATTCCTGATATGATGCGCCGACGTTGATTTGCATGTGCTCGTTGCCGACGCCGCCAGTGATGTAACTGCCAAACTCGTCGCCGCCGAATTTACCGCTGGAGTGCCCGTAATAGAAACCGATCTCGCCCCCGGTCCAAACCAACGACGCTCTTTCCGCGGCCAGCGCTTCAGGCGACGAATAATCTTTCCCATCTTTCGGATCTTTCACTGGCCCCGAGCCTGAGTTTCCTTTTTTCCGGGGCTGCGCGCTAGCCAATGCCATCGAAAAATTCGCGACCGGCGCCGTTCCCATTCGGCCGAGCGCGGTCGAGCCGGGCAAACGCCCGTCCAACAATTCCGTCATCGGCAGTTCGCGAACCAAAGCTGAACTATCGACGCTGGTAAAAATCTCGGGCCGATAAAACACAAACGTAGATGCCGAGTCGAACGGTTGCTGCGCCGCCAGCGGAAAGCAAAGCGCGATAAAGGCGGCGACCCCAAGAGTGCGCTTAAACATGGCAGAATTGAGAGCCGAAAACCTACAAACGCCAGCAAAATTTTGCATCTTAACCATTCAACATCCAAACCCCTCAACGGTTGCGCTCTTCTCTCATTTTCCTTCGATGTGAAAACGGTGCAGGAGCCGGTGTGCAAACGGCCCAATCATCAGTCCTGCGATACCGACGAAAGCGAGTCCGGAGAACAATGCATAGCCGGATGCGAAAAGCTTTGCCGCGTCCGAATGGAGCGGATCGACCGGCCCCATGCCGCCCAAGATCATGGAGGCGTTGAGAAGCGAATCGATCCAGTTCAAGCCTCCAATGTAATGGTATCCAAACACGCCGAGGCCGAGAGCGATGCCCACCAAAAAAAGCGCGAGCAGCAAACGGCGAGCGACGCGCCGGGCGAATTTCGCCCGACTTAGCAGCGGATGATTTCGCTGTTCATACATCGGAAGTTCACCCTCTCGCGTCTTTCAATGATTCTCGAAAATCGCTTTTTATCTTAATTTCGATTCTGGGTCGAGGCTAGCGCAGTTCACCGTTCGAGTTGCCGGATCTTATCCGCAGTAATTGGATTTGGGTATATCCGATAAATCTCCTGATATTCGCGGAGTGCTTCATTTTTTTTTCCGGCCGAGTCGAGCGATTTGGCTCGCTTTAAATGCGTCTCGGCCTCGTTCTTTGATCGATCGCACAACGAC
>Ga0209156_10003574_pt1 | contig 11657 bp, 11 predicted proteins | sample GraSoiAngelo_124_FD_185881 | JGI IMG/M metagenome (GOLD analysis project Ga0209156, IMG submission 185881) | Grasslands soil microbial communities from the Angelo Coastal Reserve, California, USA - 14_0927_05_20cm (SPAdes) (version 2) | ecosystem: Environmental > Terrestrial > Soil > Grasslands...
GACCACTCAGGCCCGGTGGGCTGCGGCGCCCCCGGCACCCCGCTTACTGCTGCTTCCTTCCGGACCTGACAGGGTTCACGGAACCAGGTCGCGCAGGACCAGGCCATCAACGCAGTCGCACGAAACGCCACTCCGGACAGCGCACCCCTCAAAGGGGAATTCGACCCCGCTAAAGCGGATTGCGGGTACAGGGCACCGCTGGCTCCCCGTCTAGCGCGATCCCGTCTATTTTACCGGTGGCTTCCGCGGAGGCTGAAAACGGAGCAGCGCCCAGGCGCCAAACCACCCGATCATGGCTCCGACGACGATCTCCAGCCCGAGCTGCTGACCGAGGGCGATAGCGACACCGCCCGTGTCGGAGGCTGCCTGCCTGGCGGCGGGGCTCAGATGGGCAATGGCCGACTGACCAGCCGGCAGGTAGGAAATGATGATGGCTGCCACCAGGTTGCGCATTAACTCGGTGATCCCGCCGGCCAGCGCACCCATCTGCAAGGAGGGCGTGGTCGTCCCCGTCGTTGCGGCCAGCTTGCGACCGGCCCCGCCGATGATCAGCAAGGTGAGGGCCGTGGTGACGAAACTCGAGAAGGGATTCGGCATCGCGGTGTTGGTCTCCAACAGCGCAACCAACCGGATGATCAACGCAAATACTCCGGCCAGCACACCGAAGATCAGCCCCTCACGAAGGACGAGACCAAGGTGCGGCATCAGTTCAGCCGGCTGATCAGCTGGCCTCGCAGCTGCTTGACGCGCGCCGAATCCTCGGGCTCCGGCCGCACCGCGAGATAGCGAGTGAAATCTTTCAAGGCCTCCGTGTCATGGCGCATCTGAAACTGGATCAGGCCGCGATCTCGCCACTCCGACGTGAGGTGCGGATCGCTCAGCATGATGCGATCGCTGGCCGCCAATGCGCGTGCCATATCACCGCGGGATAGATACAGGCTCTTGAGATTGTTGAGAATGCGGGTGAGAATCTGCCGCTTCGTCGATGGTTCGAGCAGCGCCGGCCGCATCTTCACCGTGCCGCCATACATATCCTCGAGCATCTTCGCGCATTCGGCGCGGCTCAGGGTTCGGCCGTTGAAGGCGTCGATGAAGATCTCGCCACTCGACGCCGGCGCGTATTTCACGAGGAAGTGTCCGGGCATGCCGACTCCGCGTACCGGTAAGCCGGCCCGTTCCCCCACCGCCACATAGACCACCGCCAGGGTGATCGGGATGCCAACGTGGCGCTCGAGGACGTCGTTGAGAAAGCTGTTGCGCGGGTCGTAGTACTCCTCGCGATTCCCCTTGAAATGCAGTTCCTCGAACAGGTAGACGTTGGCCGTTTCGACCACGCGCCGCGGCTCGACCTCGGAGCGGATCCGCCGTCTCAGCTCGGAGCCCATCCGGGCGATCTGCTCCAGATAGAGCGAGGGACGCAACTCTGGATATTCTTCGGCGGCAATCAGCAGAGCCGCCTCGGCGAGGTCCAGCTCCGCTTCCGGCGTTTGCAGCAGGCGCGTAAACGCGTCGCGTGCTTCGGCCGGCGTCATCGCCACATAGTGTAGATGGGAGTTTCCGTTGATCTCCCGCACCTGAGATATGCTCGGGTCGCCGTTGTCCTGCCCAAAAGTGGAGTTGTGAGACTGACCTCGCGCATTGCCCTCGCCGTTGCGGCGCTGACCGCTGTCATTGTGCTCGTCGCTTTCGGCGGATTCCTGGTTTTCCAGGCTGGTAGGCCGCGCGTCTCGCAGGCCGCCGCGACAGCGCTGGCCCTCCTGCAGGTACAGCAGATGGACCCAAACGTCCGCGGGTTTGTGGCCGTGTCAGCCCGCTACGACGCGGCGCCCGATCGCGTCTATGACGACCGAGGGAATGTGATCTTCTCCGAATCCCATTCGTCCTGCCAGATTTGGCTTTTCCAGGGTCCCGGTTGGCTGTGCCACGCTGATGGTGCCTGGATCGTCCACCTCCATGCCCCGCCCCAGGGCGGCTTCAACAACCACGACGCGTATATCCAGGTCAACGGCCAGAACGGGACGGTATCCAGCGCCTCAACGAATAGCTCGTGACGTTGCCGGATCGCATCTTTGTGATCGTGATCGAGTCTGAGGCTGGCCGGGATCCGGCGCTGATGCCCTTACTGAGTCGCAGCGACGCAAGCGGCAAGAAGCTGACGCCCGCGTTTAGCAGCATGCTGCTCGCGACGACGTTCTTGAATCAGGCCCAGGAACTCGGCTACTACGTCAAACTCGATTACATCTTCCCGGCCGATGGCCGGCGTGTCGCCGAGGACTTTCCCGAGCACGTGATTCAGCTGGATCCGAGCCCGGAGGGCTTCTTCGGTAGCGTCTCGGGCGTTTAGGCCGGCACAAGCTCGCCGCCCAGTCGCACGTTACATCCGCGCTCACATGTCGCAGTTCCGCCACCGGCTTGCCCTGAAGATCGTTCTTCCGTTCGCCGCCCTCACACTGGCGATCGGCGCGCTCGGCACGCTGACCGCCACCAGCGCCTTGAGCAGCCGTAGCCAGGAAGCCTTCGACAACCAGCTGATCCACGATGGCTTTGTCGCCCAGTCGATGGTGCAGGCGGGCGATGCCGATCGGCGGTCGATTCTTCGACTGCTGACTGCCGGCACTGGGCTGAGCCAGAACTGGGCCAATACGCCCGCCCTGCAGGCCTGGCTGGAGCGAGCACTGACGATTCATCCCAACGTGGTAGTCGAGACCGTCGATCCCTCCGGGCGCGAAATCGTCGGCGTCGTGGGGCACGGGGAGGTGGCCGATACGGTTACCCGCAGTCGCGACCTGAGCGCCTGGCCAAGCCTGTCCTACGTGCTGGCTGGCGGTGCCTCGGGCCTGGACCTGGTTGTCCCGGCGCCACGAGCCGCCATCTTCACCGGACAGCCCGTGCGCAATGCCGGCGGCGTACTGGTCGGTGCCATCCTGGTCGGCGACTTTCTCGATGATCGGGCGGCGGCCACCAAGGCGTCGCTGCACGACGACATCACGTACTACGACATCAATGGACAGGTGCTGGGCACCTCGTTAAGTCTCGTCCCCGGTCAGTGGTCGACGCTCGCTCTGGATACGACGACCCGGAATCGAGTCAGTCCGACCAGCGTGGTCGAGCTGTCAAGAAACGCCGGCGGTCCGGGGATGGAAATCCTCTCACCGTGGGCGGTGCGCACGACGAACCTCGGCTACATCGGTACGACCGCCTCGACGGCGGGTCTGCTGGCTGACGGCAACCAGTTGCGAATTCTCCTGGTCGCGCTCTTCCTCGCCGGCGTTCTCTTCACGCTGGCCATCGGCGTCTGGCTGGCGCGCCGGATCACGCGGCCGGTCCACCGCCTGGTCGAGGCCACCCGGCTCGTCAGTGCCGGCGACCTGGACCATCAGACCCCGGTAACTACGCGAGACGAAATCGGCGAGCTGACCGAGTCCTTCAACCAGATGACCCGCTCGCTGAAAGACAAGGGCGGGTCCCTGAAACTGACGATGACCCAGTTGCAGGACACCTACCTGATGACCATCGAGGCGCTGGCGGCGGCTGTCGAGGCGCGCGACCCGTACACCCACGGCCATACGCAACGGGTGGAGGAGTACGCGGTGATCATGGCGAAGGTGCTGGGGTGCGACGAAGCCGAGCTCAGCGCGATCCGCCGCGCCAGTGTGCTGCACGACATCGGCAAGATTGGCATCGAGGACCTGATCCTCCGCAAGCAGGCGCGCCTCGAGCCAGATGAGGAGATCCGGATGCAAAAGCACCCGGTGATCGGTGTGGACATGCTCAAGGGCATCGACTTCCTCGACCCGGTGTTGCCGCTCGTTCGTCATCATCACGAGCGCTGGGACGGCAACGGCTATCCAGACCAGCTCCACGCCGATGAGATCCCGCTCGGCGCCCGCATCCTGGCGGTGGCCGACGCCCTGGATGCGATGACGTCCGATCGACCCTACCGCGCGGCCCGCACCTTCGATTATGCGAAAACCGAGATTCTCAAAGGATCGGCCACGCACTTCGACCCTGAGGTCGTCACCGCCTTCATCAAGAGCCAGCGCGCGATCGAGGACTTGCTTCGACAGGCTGCGGGCGATGAGGTGAATCATCACCCCGATCCCGACGACGTCGGCGGCTGGCGTTTGCACGTCGTAGGCCGCTGAGTCTGCTCGTCGGTTCAGCGTCGGGCCAGTGAAATCTGCACGTTGGTCGTGTGGCCCGTCTTCACGCTGACGACCTGGCTCTGCGTGACATATCCGACCGCCGAGACCGTCAGAGTGTAGCTCCCGGTAAGCACGATCCCGTAGGCAAAGTTTCCGTTGAGGTCGGTGACCCGGACCATGCCGCTGGAGAGGCTGACCGTCGCGCCCAGGATTGGGACATCACTGAGGCTGTCGGTCACCGAGCCATTGAGGGAGCCGAAGGCGGTCGCGCTGACCAGCTTGAACAACAGGTTCGCTTTCTGTCCGCCGTTGACCGTCAGCGTCTGAGTGGCGCTGGTATAGCCACTCGCCTTCGCCGTGACACTGTACGTTCCCGGACTGACCCCGAGGCTGAAGTTGCCGCTGGCATCGGTGAGCACGGACTGCCCACCCGGGCTGACGGAGACCGTCGCCGCGACAATGGGAAGACGCGTCTGACTATCGGTCACCTGGCCGGCGATCGTCGCCCCACCGGGCATCGCCGTCGGCGTGGGACCAGGAAGCGGGCTGCTCGGACTCGGCAACGGCAGTGGGACTGGTTGCGCCGTCGGCGTCGGTGACGATGAGGTCGCCGGCCGCGGTGTCGCCGAGTTGCGACCGGACGCTGGGCTAGGAACGGAAGCCTTCGTCGCGTCCTGATTGGCGTCGTCGAGCACGCGAAGCGAAAGCGGTCCGAGTCGCTGGTTGGAAACACCGGCATAGGTGGCGAGGGTGAGTCCATGCACATTGACGCCAACGACCAGCCGGCCCGGCATGTCCGATGCCAGGACCGCGGTCAGCCAGAACACCATCCCGAATATCGGGAGCAAGGCTAGGATCGCCAGGCTACGCAGCGGCTGGTGTCGGTTCATGCGGCCTCCGCCTCAGCGATCGCGGCGCCTCGCCGTCCGCTCTGGCGAAGAATGGTTTCAATCGCCGGGCGTCGGGTCAGGAACGCCGTCACGACATCCGGGTCGAACTGCAGCCCCGCCTCGATGCGGATGGCGGCCGTTGCCGCCTCGAAGCTCAAGCCCTCGCGGTAGGGCCGGTCAGAGGTGAGTGCGTCGAAGACGTCCGCCACGGCCAGGATGCGGACCGGCAGCGGGATCGCATTCCCCATCAGTCCGGTCGGGTAGCCGGCCCCGTCCCAACGCTCGTGGTGATAGAGCACGCCCGGCAGGCTGGGCTGCAAGAAGCGCAGCCCCTTGAGCATCTCGTAGCCGATCCGCGGATGCTCGCGCATATCGTCGGCTTCCGCCGCGCTGAGCGGACCTGGCTTGCGCAGCACCTTGTCCTCGACGCCGATCTTGCCAATGTCGTGGAGCAGCGACGCCCGGCGCAGCGCCTCCCGATCCTTTGCCGAGAGCCCCATCGCGTCCGCGATCTCGAGGCTCACCGCGGCCACGCGGGCCGAGTGACCGAAGGTGGTGGGGTCGCGCGCGTCGATCGCCCGAGCCAGCGCCTCCATGCTGGCGAAGGTGGTCTCCTCGAGCGCCGCCGTCTTCTCCTCGAGGCTGGCCGTCATCTCGTTGAAGGTGCGCGCCAGATACCCAATTTCATCCTGGGAGACGACCGTGGCGCGATGCTGCAGGTCACCCGCGGAAACCGCCCGCATCGACCGCACCAGCAACTCGACGGGGCGGGTCAACAGTGAGGCCGTTGCCGTCCCCACGAGCAACGTCAGCAAGGCTGCGGCCGTAAAGACAAGAGCCAGGATGAGGCGCTGTTGTGCGACCAGGCTCAGCAGCGAGTCGGCGTCGGCTGTGAGGGCAAGAAATCCAAACTGACTTCCATGAATGATCCAGGTGCTGAAGAGCGTGCCGTAGTAGTGGCCGGCCAGCGTCTCGTTGACGCGCACCGCATTGTCCGCCGTGAGCTGATGGCGCACGGCCTCACTGGCAACCGGTGCCGCGGGCAGCGTCGTGGCCAACCGAAGCCCCGACAGATCGTAGAGGGTCGACCCTGGAATCCCAGCGGCGACTTCGGTGACGGACTCGCCGAGCAGCACGGCGCCGATGATGCGGTCACCGGTAGTCCGCACCGCTCCCACCCAATAGAGCACCGGCTGCGCCGGCTGATCACTGAGAAAGGCCGCACGCTCACCGGCGTTCGCGCCGGCCAGCACGCTGATCACCGCAGGCTGCCCTCGAAGGGCGCCGGCATCGCTGACGTTGATTGGGCCGGAGCCCTGGATGCGAAGCAGTTCCTGACCGTGGAGGTCGAGCACGCGTAGCTGGATGCTGGCGGCTGGCACGTTGGCGGCGATCGGAGTCAGCAGCCGCGCCAGTGTGCTGGCATCGCCTGAAGCGAGCGACTCGGCCACGCCGACGGTGTCGGTCGCCCGGCGCAGGTCGGCCATCCGATCGGCATCGACCTGCGACAGCAACTGGTTGGCCTGCAGGCTGCTGTGCAGCAGCCTCGCATCGAACTCAGCTGCCGCCCTATTCGTCAGCTGAGCCGTCGCCACGCCGGTGCCGATGACACCGACGAAGACGAGCAGCACGGTAAACGGCAGAATGATCTTGTAGCGGATGGAAAGCCGCATGGCGTTTCCACCCGATGATGTCGCCGGCGACTTGCAGCTACCGTTGCATTCGTAAGGTTCGCTGACCGTTAGGCCATTTGGACCCACCGGCAGGGCCGAATGGCGGATGGGTCGATGGGCCGTTTAGCGGCGTTTCTTGCGCTCGGCGCGGCGGGCCTCCCAGAAGGCCAGCCCGCTGCGAAGGCGCCGTAGCTCGGCCTCAAGGAACGGGATATCGTTGCCGCGTAACTCCTGGCTCATGTCCGGAACCTTCTCGAGCTCCCGCTGCGTCTGGCCGAGCAGCCCCTCCTTGAAGCGGATCATCTCGGTGTAGACGGCGCACCAGTGCTCGATGTCATCGGCATCGGTGCTGTCCCGGTTCTCGCCTTCCATCAACCGGTCGAAGTCGACGATCCGCTGAATGAACTGGGGCGCCTTCATCGAGATCAAATGATAATGCCTTGTTTAAGCTCCTTGCCGCTGGGTACGAGTCACGCAATGCTGTCCGACGTTGATCTGCTCGATGCCTACTCCCGAGCCGTGATTTCGGTCGTCGACACGGTCGGTCCGGCCGTCGTCGGAGTCAGCGGGGTCGGCACCGGGATGCTGATCACGCCCGACGGCTACGCGCTCACCAACAGCCACGTCGCGAGCGCCGTCAAAGCCTATGAGCTGACGCTGCGGGATGGCACCACGCTCAAGGCGGAGCTGGTCGGCAAGGATCCGCACACCGACCTCGCCGTGCTGCGCGCGACGGGCACCGGCTTGCCGCACGCCCGGCTCGGCGACTCCGGTCAATTGCGGGTCGGCCAGCTCGTAGTCGCCATCGGGCATCCGTTCGGCTTTCAATCGACGGTGACCACCGGCGTCGTCAGCGCGCTAGGTCGCACCATGCGGGCCCAGAGCGGCCGCACCATCGAGAACATCATTCAGACCGACGCCGCTCTCAATCCCGGCAACTCGGGCGGCCCGCTGGTGGACACGCGTGGTCAGGTGGTCGGCATCAACACCGCCATCATCGCCATGGCCCAAGGCATCTGCTTTGCCGTACCCAGCAACACGGCGCAGCGCGTCGTGTCACTCCTGATCCGCGACGGTCGCGTAATTCGGTCGTACCTGGGCATCACCGGCGAAACCTGGCCGATCCACCGCCGCGTCACGCGCTACTACCACCTCGAGCAGGAGAGCGGGGTACGCGTCGCCCACCTCGACCCGAATGGTCCGGCTCAACAGGCCGGTCTCAAGAAAGAGGACGTGCTGATCAGCCTGGCCAACCACCAGATGAAGGGCGTCGACGACCTCCAGCACTTCCTGACCGATTGGCCGGTTGGCATTCCGGCCGAAGCCCAGGTGCTTCGCGGGACTGAACTGGTCAAGCGCACCATTATCCCTACTGAGCTCAAGAGTTAGGCCAACAGCGCCTGCCCGCTAATCCAGATTCCGAAGCCGGCCAGCGCCATGCCGGAGACAAGGCCGATGGTTCGAGTCATTCGCGGCGTCACGCGATTACGCACCACCGAGGCCAGCGCCGTCACGATGACCCACCACAAAGCTGACCCCGCCATCACGCCGATTACCAGGGCAATGGCCGGCTGCCAGCCGGAGCCAACACGTGCGCCCAGCCCGGCGAACACGGCGCTGAACGACAGGATGGTGGGTGGATTGCTCAGCGTCAGCGCCACCATCGAGGCATATGCGCCGGCCGGACTACCATCCTTCCGCATCTCCCTCCCCCCTTGTGGGGGAGGGTCGGGGTGGGGGGTTTGCCGACCGACCAGTGTCCGAAGCCCAATGAGGATCAAGGCACCGCCCCCGACCAGGCCAATCCAGCGGCGCTGCCCGATCAGGAAATTGCTGACCACGGTGACACCGAAGGCCGCCAGCGCGGCGTAGATCGCATCGCCGGTGGCGACCCCGAGCCCGGAGATGAGGCCGCTATGCCAGCCGCGGGCGAGCGTGCGACGGAGGATCAGGAAGAAGATCGGGCCCGGTGACGCCGCGATCAGGAACCCGACGAGGAAGCCGAGCCCCAGCGCTCTGGCCATCTCCGCCTCGCATGCGCTGCATTGTAGGGGCCGTCCATCCGGGACGGCCCCCAGTTGGACTTACCCTGTCACCGGTTGGTCGTGGTCGACGTCGCGTTGCTGGTCGAGCTTGCGCCGCTCGCTGTAGCCGGCTCTCCCGCACCGGCGGCGATTGGACTGAAGCCGCCCACCACCGTGTAGGTCGCCTCGTCAAAGGGCGAGCCAACCGGCGCGTTGGCCACCTCGATGGCCGGATAGGCGAGACTGCCGCTGAATGAGGTGGACTCATAATCGCCCACCATGTAGCCCTGGCTCGTCAGTGGTAGCCAGGTGAGGTCCACAGGCCCGGATGTCTGTGTCGTTCCACCCCAGGTAGCGCCGCCGTCACCTGACGAGATGAACCCGCTGAAGAGCTCGCAGGCGGACGTGTTGGGCTTGCCGCAGTTGGCCTCGGGATAGTAGTAGTAGCTGAGCCCGACGTGCGCGGTCGCGCCAGAGGTCGCGGGGTCGACGGCGATGCCGGGGATGAAGTGATCGCCGACTCCGATCGGATCGATCGGCACCCGCGCCTTCGACGACCAGGTCAGGCCGTCACTCGAGGTGCTGAAGACGATGTCGTTCGACTGGCATCCGGGCTCGAAGGCGCAATCCTCCCAGGCGACGAATACCCGGCCGGCCCCGTCGATCTCGGCCGACGGTAAAGGTGAGGTCCGCAGGTTTCCAGCGACTTTGTGGAACTGAATCCGGTCAACTGTGACCGGATTAGTCCAGCTGGCCCCGCCGTCAGTTGACATGAACGAAAAGATGCGCGGCGGGCTAAAGCCCTCGATGGGAACGATGACCGTCCCGTTCGGTTGGACCACCGGCTGGCCGCCGATGGCGACAAACTTGCTCGGCATGGTTTTGGGCGTGCCCCAGGTCAGGCCGCCGTCGCTGGAGGTGCTCATGTAGACCACGTCGCCCTGCGCGAAGTTGTCGAACTCCGTATAGCAGTTTCCGTAGAAGGGACTTACGGGCGAGTTGTCGCAGGCCGTCCAGTTCTTGTCGAGATCAACCGGCACGCCGAGCGGTTGCGGAATAGTCACCGGGTTGCCCCATCGCGTGCCGCCGTTGGTCGATCGGCTAACTAACACATTTGGAACGCTCGTGGTCGCCGTCAGGGGAATCGATGAAATCATCCACACCCCATGCCTGGCGTCATATGCAACCGACGGGTCGCTGACACGGGGAAATGACCCGGCCGGCTTTGTGTAGAGCGTGATTCCGCGAAGGAACCCATGCGTCCAGCTGGCACCGCCATCTTGGGAGGTCGCCCAGCCGATGTCCGAGGCGCCGCCGTTTCGGAAGCGGCCCACCTGGAAGGTCGCGACGATTGTTGAACCGAAGGCAAACGTATCCGGCTCGACCTCGGTTTTGTGAAAGCTTGTCGTATTGGTAAATGGGTCGGAGCTGATCTGCACCAGAGCAGCGCTAGCGGATGCAGTTGTCGATACCGCAACAGCCAACCCTGCGGCCACGGCCAGTGCCGAAAGCGTTCGTTTCACAGGCAGCCTCCTTAACCTCCTCAAATTCCCGCGATGGCTCGACTAATGGTTCCCAGCACCTGCTGCTGGTAGAACAACCGATTCCCCTGGTCGGACATGACGTTCGACGGGTAATGGGTCGAGACGGACAGCGTGTAAATGTTGTCGCCGGAGATCGCGAGCCCGAAGTAATCGCCGATGAACGAACCCGTGCACGGATCGTTATGGGCGGAGCAGGCCATCTGGCCAAGGCCGCCGAGAGTCTGCAGGTTCGCGGTCGTCCCATCGGGATTGACGAGCAAGCCCGGCTGCTGCGGATCCCAAGTGTCATTGGAGACCCGGATATTCGCGCCTACCGGCACGGCCCCGGCGCCGTAATCATGGTAGGCCTGCAGGCTGGTGTCGATGCAGAAGTTTTGCCGGCCGACGTCCTGCCGGATGATGCTCTGGTTATTCGGGCAGGCGGCGCGCCGGTCGTAGAAGGCGACGGCCACGCCGCCGTTCGGGCCCGCCGCAACGCTTGGCTGGAACTGGTCCGTTCCGTCGCCCGCCGCGTTGTCGTTGACCGTAACCGGTGTCGACCACGTGGTGCCGCCATTGATCGACTGCGTGAACTTGACATCGAACTGAGTGCCGTCCCAATCCTCGTAAGTCAGGTAAAGGTGGCCGGGGTAGGTCGGTGACACCGCGAAGTTCTCGGTGATGCCGTCGCGGAACGTGGTGTTCGGCAGTGTCCCAGCTCCGCCTTCCAGGAGGCGGGCTGTGCTCGCTTGCACAAAGGGACCGAATGTCACGCCATCGTCCGTTGATTTCGTCACCCACAGGTGGTTGGTGGCTGCGGTTTCAGCCGGGCTGTTGCCTCCACGGGGCGGGAATGCCGCAAAAGCTACGTAGACGGTCCCATCCTTATCGATGCCCGGATAGACGTAGGTATTGAACTTCTGGTCGATTTTGGGAGGCACGATCGTCATCGCCTTGGAGAAGGTTTTCCCGCGATCGCGAGACACGGCCACCAAAATGTTGGCCTGGTTGCAGCACCCGCTAAAGACGGTCCACATCGCATATACGTGATCCGCGTACTTGTTTCCAGCAAAGTGATTGACGGCGATCCACTGCTTGTCTTCGAACTTGAAACTGAAGGAACTCTCGTTCGGTGACTTTTCGAGTGGCTGCCCACCGTTGCCGGTGACCCAATGATCGCCAAGGTCGTCGCTGTACGAGACGGTGATCTCCCCGTTCGGATGCAGGTTCGTCCAGTACGCATTGAAAGGCAGGACGGTCTGGTAAACGCGACCCATCGTATCGAAATCGACGTTCGGGTCGGTTGTATTCGTCCAGCTCGGAGGCATGGCCTGCGTCCCAACTGTGGTGCAGTCGTAACCCTGGACGATGGTGTTGTTTAGCGCCGCGCCATTTTGGATTC
>Ga0209156_10003578_pt1 | contig 11652 bp, 13 predicted proteins | sample GraSoiAngelo_124_FD_185881 | JGI IMG/M metagenome (GOLD analysis project Ga0209156, IMG submission 185881) | Grasslands soil microbial communities from the Angelo Coastal Reserve, California, USA - 14_0927_05_20cm (SPAdes) (version 2) | ecosystem: Environmental > Terrestrial > Soil > Grasslands...
ATAGACTCAGCCAAACAACCGGAGACACGTAGGCGCAGGGTCGAGAGAGCCTGCTCGATGGTTGCGGCCGGAAAGCGACGCCCCTGCTGTTATTCGATAGTGTCACTGGATCTTCACCTAGCCCTCAAGGCTACTCCGATGGCGAAGGCTCAGTGGAGTCATCTCACGCCGATCGAGCGCAGGGATTTTATTAGTTGGATGGGCTCAACCAAAGAACGGGAGAGACATAGACGCCGGATCGAGAAAGCCTGCGCGATGCTTGCGGCTGGAAAGCGCCGCCCCTGAGCAAGATCTAAGCTCACTTTATCTCAGAGTATCAATAGATGAATAAAATGAATCCCAAAGTTGATAAGTATCTAGCTAAAGCCAAAAAGTGGCAGAGAGAAATGGAGAAATTGAGAAGGATCAGTCTCGACTGTGGGCTGAGCGAAGAATTGAAGTGGGGTAAACCTTGTTACACGTTTCAGAACAGTAACATCGTTATCATACAAGGATTTAAAGAATTCTGTGCGCTTTTGTTTGTTAAAGGTGCCTTGTTAAATGATCCCAATGGTGTTCTTAAGAAATTTGGCTGGCAGGCGGCACGCCGGATTCCGTTCACCAATGTTCGAGAAATAGGTGAGATGGAACCCATCTTAAAAACCTATATTCATGAAGCCAGGGAAAAAGCCGGTTTGAAGGTGAATTTTAAAACGAAGCGAGAACCTATTCCCGAAGAACTGCAAAATAAACTGGATGAAATCCCTGCCTTGAAAACTGCTTTTGAGGCGTTGACGCCGGGACGGCAAAGAGGATACATCCTTTACTTTTCTGGAGCTAAACAATCCAAAACTCGGGAGTCGAGAGTTAAAAAATGTATGCCGCAAATTCTCAAGGGAAAAGGGTTGAATGATTAGTAATGCCACCAAACGTACGATTCTTCGCTGCGTTCACCTTATCTTAAGTATTCCGATACTCGGTTACATTTATGGTGAGCCTGCGGAAGTGCAACAGTATGCCCGCGCTACCCGGTCTGTCTTCGTTCCGGTAATTATCCTTTCGGGATTCTGGATGTATTCAGGCATATTCTTCGCCATCATCGGCGTCGCGCTATGGCTCGGTGCATATTACCTGTCTGGATATGGGACGGCTGTCCTGAGTCAGGTCGCGCTATTCATCACGCGGAAAACTTGGTTGGTGATTCGTGCGCGACATTCAAAGTGACCGGGCCTATCCCATGCAGTGCGGCCAACCGCTCGCTGCTGCGCGGTCAGCGCTGGCTGAACCTTTATCGTTAGGGCGAAACTAGGACACGCCTTTATGAAATTAGCTGTCTGCATTCTGACCTTCATAGTGACAATCGGGATTGCGCACGCTGCCGGCAAGAAGCCAGCGTCCATTCAATGGAAGCCGTATGATTGCAGCAGTCCGTTAATGCTGCCGGAACACGAGTTTGATGTCTCGCAGTTCGGTAAGGGCAAGTATCGGATAGATGGCGAGAAATCCGAGGGCCATTTCAACTGCATTTACATTGTCTTTCAAAGTACAAACTCGCTGGCTCCGGCTTCCGCCCCGGACGCTCACGAATCCTGGTTTATTGTCAAAGGCCAAAAGGTCACATGGCGGACCTATAAAACCACCGTTGAAGGCCGGTCTGTAATTCGCAAGGAAGCCTTGATGCCGAATATACTGCCACACCAGAAGCAGGGGAATGATTCTGATTTTATCTGGCTGCGGATTGACGCCGATTCGCAGGAAATACTTGACCGATTAACGCCTGATGCCGAAGGAGTGATCCAAGATGCCGCCGAACCAGGCGGTGCAGCGAACGGGAGCGAGCTAATTCGCTCACAGGCAAATTCAACGTCATCGGTAAGGAACAACCCATAGCGCGGTGGTGTCAGCTTTTAAGCTTCCCTACCATCCCTTCGGTAGCAAATCCTCTCGACAGGCCTCGTCCGAGTAGAACTACCAGGTAATCGCTTGCGTGAAGATTTGCATGCTCGCCCCATCGCGGGTATCGCTCCAAGCGGCATGTACTACAGCGTCGGGTCCGGACACCAGTTGAGTATAGTCGCCAAAGAAACCGCAGCCGGGAAAGCCAACGCAAGGGTTAAATGCAGTGTCGCTGACAGCCAGCTGCTTCGGGAATGTTTTCCCGCCATCGGTGGATTTACCGACGAAATACTCCACTTTGGCGTTAAATGGGTCATTGCGGTTATCGTACCAGCCCACGTAGACCGCGCCACCCGGAGTCGCAGTCGCCCAAGCGAAGAAGTGATCTTTGCTGTCGTTAAAAGGGTCATTATTGACACGGTGAATTGTGGATGCGCCGGTGAGCGTGTTAACGACGGCAAGGTAAACGCTGGGAGTGCTCTCGGCCGGGCCGCCAGCAATCTGACTCGCCGAGAAGGCGCAATAGGCGGTATCACCATGGACTCCGCATCCCGGGGCTACTGCGCCGAAGTCTCGGAAGCCCCACTGGATGTTGTTCAGTCCGTTGTAGACGAAACTCGCCACCGGTTTTCCGCTAACCACCCAGTTGCCACCTTTTAGTGTTGATTCCCACATCCTGATAAAGTTGGGGTCGGTAAAATCGTCGAAGAAAATGTGAGGCGTACCATGGCTATCGATGACCATGTGAGAGAACTGCTCTTGTGTGAGCGAGCCACTCACCAATTTTGGCGCCGAAAAGGGCAACCCCGCGCCAGGGGAATGCGATTCCAGGATCGCTGAGGAGAAGCGAGGAACAGTCGCATTCCCGTCCCCGCAACGTCTTTCATTGCAAAAGAGTGTATAATACACATAGACCGTCCCTTTATGCGGGCTGCCGGGCACATCGTCGACAGTGATCAGCGGCTTATCGAGCGTGGCAGGACAATTAAAGCTGGAGAAACTGCCGTTGCAGGGCTGATCGTCGATGGGAGTCGGGAGCAGAGAGGTGTAGGTGCCATTATCAAAGCCTTGAGCCACCTCAATCTCAGTGTCCAGATTGATGTAATTGTTGTCAAAGTCGAAAATTAAGTTGCCCGTTATGGTAGACAAAAAGCTGTGGCCCACCCGGTCAAACGCCACTCCCGGATCGCTCTGAAAGGTGAGAGGAATAAAGCCCGTGAAAGGGTCAAGTCCCCCCACCATGGAATCATCCGTCCAGGTTGCCCCATTCGTCGTTGAGACGTGGTAAAACATGTGGTCATAGTTCTCGCGAAAGTCATTCGACATCACGACATAGTTGTTCCCGCTGGTGGGGTTAACCGCGCCCGCAATTTCGGCTTTCGGCCACGGATTGCGGTCTTGATTTACCTTAATGTTTGATCCTTTGAGGAGGGGCGCGTTGGGGTTGATTTGGAGCCTTAGCACTTCCCCCTTGGGAAGCACGGCACCTTCACGGTCAAATGGCGCCCGATGGTGCGATTGCACATATTTGACAAAAGATTCCAAGTCCCTGGGTGCTGGTTCTTGGGCGCTTACTGGCTGTCCCCAAAGCAGGGTACCGAGCAGCGCAAGAACGGCTGCGTAGATTGTCTCGAAGTTAATTTTCATCCTGCTTAACGTGATAACTCAAGGAGCCTCGCAGGTGTCAAGCAAATTAGAAATGCCCTCCCCTTTCTTAGCGACCTGTGCGCGGAATGGGCAAAGGCCATCCCGGTCGCCGATTTCCTGGCCGCCTTGTGCAGGGCTGATTCATTCTTACGCCCCCTGCACACTCGCCGACGAAGCGTGACGGCTCGCGAAGAGCTGAAGGTTGCCCCCGTACATTCGACGAACTCAATCAGCCTCGAAACACTTTGGGAGCGGCTCAACCACCACAAGCCCGTTGTCACAGAGCATGATATTCCCCTTCCATTCAGTGACCAGCCACGCTAACCATTCGACGCAGCCAGCCGCGGACTATTCTCACGCATAGATTTCAGTCTTTCATGAATGCCACTTGCAATTCGCGCGGTGGTTGATCTTGTTCTCGTTAGGCCTAACCCCGTGGACAGCGATGGAAATTAATGGTGTGAGATGAGGAGGATGTTCGCGACTAAAGCCGAGGTTAGCGATCTGCGGGCGGAGGCGTTCGCGTTCAGCGCGCAGAAGACGATGTATGGTGGCAAGCACATCGCCAAAGGCGATACGATCTTTGTTTTCGCGAGCGAGAACGAAGGCGGGCCAGGTCTCATCGCGCGCGGCATCGTCACCGCGGCCAAAGCGATCGCAAAGAAACGTGGGATCGCCCGGCAAACGCCGCGGGTGAGCATCATTATCAGGCGGACCGCGCTGGCGAAGCGGCCCTTGGGGCGGAGCGAACTGAAACTTTTCTCCGACTGGAATGACGGAGGACCCGAGACCGAGCTCAATTTCAAATTCTATCGTCAGGCAACGAACAAGATTGCCGGGATCTCGGACGAAGCGGCGGCGTTCCTCTGCGGATTCTTTTAACGCGGCCGATTTCGAGATCAACACGATATGGCCTAACCAAGCGTTGGAGCGAACGGCCACTCGACTTGTTTATGAGCTTGCTCGTGGTTCAACCTTCCTTCTGAAGCCCATCGCGGCTCGACGATCGCACTCGCCTTCAATGACGCCTGAGGAATTTCGTTCTTTGTTGCCGGACGATAAAGGACCCGGCAGCATGAACTTCCGCACACGTTTACAAAATCTCGCGTCTATGAAAAATCTTTTAATTCTGACGGTATTTTTTGTTTCATTACCCATCACATGTCTGCGCGCTGACGATAAGCCACTGTTTGCTCCGCGGCCCTCAAAGGATCCAATGGCTAGCAAGAAACATTGTCAGGGCGCGGGGATATTCGAAATGATTGTCGATAAGCCTTCGGGCAAGGTTAAAGAGGTCTTCGTCAGGAGCAGCACAAACGATATATTTCTCGATGCTGATGTTGTAAACACGTTCCTACAGTGGCGCTTCAAACCGAACACCCAGTCGTCCATTAAAATTGTGGTCGCATTTACTGCTGAGAAGGATGCCGCTTTTTATCCAGTAGGTCATACCCTGCATCCCACCAATCGTGGTATCCCTGCCCCCTTGAATGAGCCGATTGCGCCGGCGAAATTATGGCAATGGTTTCCCGAGCTCTACGGTGCTGCGGGCCATCGATGACAAGCCGCCGGAAGCTTTATGGCAAAGCTAGAAACGGGCCTAACCAGAGGATGCAGCCAACGACTCTATCACATTGCGTTCCGATGCTAACCTTGGCTAGAGGGCTCAGTGACTAGCCCTGTGTGTATGCCGGAGTCGCGGCTGATCTTGCACTCGTTAGGCGTTGCTTGCCGTTTGCTATGGACCGTGCGAAAGAAACTCGGTGCGAACTTATCGCTCTGCTGACTCTGGCATTCTCGTCCCGGGAGGTGTCGCGTCCAACATTTCATGTTTGATTCTGTATTTGATCTGCCATTGGTCGTCGTCGGGATATCGATCCTGATTCTACTCTGCGTGTTTGCTTTGAGTGGGCTGGCCATCTTTAGCCGCCATATCCTCCCGCGTCTAAAACTCGGACCCGAAGAGTCGGTCTTTACCAGTGCCATGATGCAGGCGGTGATGGTTTTCTATGGACTCGCTGTAGCCTTGATTGCGGTGAGCGTTTGGCAGACTCACACCGATGCCGCGCAAACGATTTCCCGGGAAGCGACCGCGCTTGGTGTCCTGTATCGGGAGGTAAGCGGGTATCCCGAGCCGGTGCGTTCGCAACTGCAGCAGCTCTTGCGCGAATATGTGGATTACGTAATCCATGAGGCATGGCCGCAGCAGCGACAGGGGCAGGTCCCGAGTGGCGGCGTAGGAAAGGTCAATGATTTCGAGGCCAAGCTCGTCACTTTCGAACCGGCAACCGAAGGTCAAAAGATTTTGCACGGGGAAACACTTCGGGCCTACGGCCAAATGATCGAGGCTCGGCGGTTGCGCCTGGACGCCGTGCTCACCGGTTTGCCTGGCGTATTGTGGTTTGTGATTGTGATCGGCGCGCTCGTGAGCCTCGGTTCAACCTTTTTCTTCCAAGTCGAGGATGCGCGATTGCAGAGAATTCAGGTCGTTGTGCTGGCAATCTTCATCGGCCTGATCATTTTCATCATCTTCGCCCTGGATCGTCCATTTCGCGGCGACCTCGGTCTTCAGCCCGATCCATATCAACTGATCTACGACCAACTGATGAAGCCTTGATCCGAACTCATGGGACTGCGGTCATCCTGCTAAGATCGCTTCAGCGCAACGGGACTTCCGAACGGGTGTTGTATAAGCAAAGCGGTTGAAGGCAGATAACTTAATCGCGCAGCCGACGGCCGGCGGGTACGGTGACACCGACAACATGACTACTGACCACAGACTCCGGACTGTCTAAGTAAGTGCTGCAGCCAACTCCGAAAGCTTTCGTGAACAAGCTGGGCCCGCTCGTCATGCAGTCGATGTCGATTCGCGGCTAATGTGACTGATCCGCGACCACTCTCCACGGTGAGCAGGCTTGCGCCTGCGGGAGCCGTGGCTGAGCTTGAGCTCGTTCGACCTTAACGCTCGATACCAACAATGAACCTTAGCGACATCTTCACCAACGACAGCCAGAAGCCATTACCAAAATCCAACGCAGTTCGTCGGTTTAGCGGCGATGACGGCCCGTGGAATCCCGAGCATGTGCGCGGTATTATCTGCAATCCGTGCTACGCAGGAGTTGGGCCTTATCCTGGTCTCGTGCCCGAAGCAGCATGGGTGCATGCGGCCGCACGCACGATCCACGAGGACGGAGCAGAACAGTTTCTCGTCAACATGCTCCAAATGCTGCGCGAGTCCTTCGAGCATGCGCATCTTCGGTTTGGAGAGGCGGAAGACGAGTAAACTATGCACACGCAAAGACCTGACCAGGCGCTGCGCCAGCGGCTTCAGCTTGGTCTCGTTAGGTGATCCGCCATGTGCATTCATTGACACGAACCATCTCGACGCGAAGGAGCCGCGAGTGGGCTGGAAAGGCCGTTTCTTTCATTCCCAAAACATGACGTCCGCGTACTATGCCGTCGCGTCAGGCGCTTGGATTCATGTGCATTCGCATCCAAACGACGAAGCGTGGAACGTCATCGCGGGCGAGCTTGAGATCAAGATCGCCGTTGAGACTCGGGTCGCTGGTCCTGGATGTGCCGTGGTCGTTCCTCCAGAGATCAGAGATCATATGGCAGAGAAGACGTCACCAGATTTTTCTCGTTAGATCACGATGGAGATCACAGTGCCAGATGAAATCCGTGCAGCGCGGGTGTCACTGCGCAAGCCGCGCGCGGCTGACGGCGCCGCTAATGTTCAGTGCATATGCGCGAGACCCAGCAGTAACGCGCTATCTGACCTGGCGGCCACATGGAGATATCGCGGAAACGCGTGTGGTGATTGATCGCTTTCTGGCGGCATGGGAACGGCAGGAGGAGTTTTGCTGGCTGCTTTTCACGAACGACGCCGTCCAGATGATCGGATCGATCGCGGCGCGGAGAGAGGATGGTGGGTTCAATCTCGGCTTTCTTCTTGCACGTTCTCACTGGGGCCGCGGTTACATGCCGGAAGCCATCATTGCAGTTGTCGATTGGGCTTTTACCCAGCCGTGGGTCTCACGGGTTTGGGCAGTCTGTGATGTGGAAAACCATTCCTCGGCCCGGGCGCTGGAAAAGACTGGATTCAGCCGCGAGGGCGTTCTACCCCAGTTCTCAGTGCATCCCAACATCTCGTCGGCACCTCGTGATTGCTACGCCTATGCGCTCAGCCGCATTGCCTAAGCGGGAAGGCGTTATCCGTTCTCAGGATGAGGAGAGTCGGTGATCGATAATGCTTGAATCGAGGCATCGTCGATCGACAGAGGACGAATATGAATACGATTAAGAATAAGAGGGAGTGGAAGAGGAAACACTGAAAATCGAACGTCGAAACTGCTTATCAACCGTCAGCCCGTCTTCGTCATTCCTTCGTCATTCAATGCCAGTCCGGCTCGAACCATTCGAACTTCGTCATTTTCGATGCCCATCGAACTCAAACTTGAAGCATCAACCTTCCCCGATCCCCTGCCGGACCGGCTGTTTCGCGCGATATTGTTTGAGACGCGCCTGAAACTTGGAGCGAAGCGCCTCATCCGCCGAAAGAAGGGAGAGCGCTTTTAGCTGGTAACGTTCGGCCTCAGCAAAGTTACCGGCCTCGGCGTGCGCCGCCGCCAGAGTGTCGATTTGATCGGCATCCTTCCATTTATCTAACTGGCAGGCCCGCGAAGCCAGGTCGACCGCTTCTTTCCCGTTACGGAAAGCGGGATCCGGACAGGTCGCCCGAAACCAGGCAGCATTATTCAGCACATCGGGGTCGCGCGCGCCGAGTCGCACAGCGGCGACGAAGTCGTCTTGCGCTCGTTTGAATTGACCCAGATGGAGGTAAGCATTCCCGCGTTCACTTCTGCGTCGCGCCAAACCGCTATCATCATGTCGCAAATCAATCGCGCGTGTCATCGCATCGACTGCTTCTTGATAACGATTCGTTAGATTGTAGATAACGCCGGCGTCGTAGTAGCCAAGATCAAGCTTCGGCTGGATCCGAATGACTTCGAGGAAATCATTTAAAGCTTCATTGCGGCGGCCGAGATGTTTGTAAGCCAATCCGCGAAAGCGGCGGGCCAAAGCAACTTTAATAGCTTCTCCTTGTTCTTCTTCTATCGCACGGGTTAGCAATTTAACCGCTTCCTTGTAATCCTGACTCAATTCGGCTGCGATGCCGCGACCGAGATTCGTGTCCATATCGATCAGGACGCCCTGGGCGCGGTTGCCGGGAGGAGTAGTATTACCCATACTACGCGTCGGCCGCGACGTAACTGGCGCCCCCATCGGCGGATTACGCCGTGCTCCGGTGCGGGCCATGCCTTGCCCGTGCGCGCTATTCGCGAAAACTGTCAGGCTAACAATGAGCAGCCACGGCGACCTCACCCCTATCTATTACGGCAAATTCCCGCTGCCGCCAGCGACAGCGGGAGCTACGCACACTTTAACTTTCGCTCTTTCCACTGATCCGAGGAAGAGAGTAAGTGCAAGTTAACGTAAAAGGGCAAGGGAGATGGGCGCTCTCATCTTGAAACAGGAACTGGACAAAGAGCAGTCTTGCCCCGTGCGAGGAAATCTCTAACGAAAACCCTCAGCTTGCGGTTTTCTTGATTTTGTTGGCTCGCTCGCAGGGCGCTCGCTCGCCTGCGTTGCAAATCCTTCGCCAGGGCAGACCACCGACACCGCCGGCGCCGACGGAAGTCGGGCTTTTTTCTCCGCGCCACTATGCTTAATTGGACGTTTGCCATGGCTAGTTCTGCGAAGAGACCGGAAACAAGTTTCGAGACGGCGATGGAGCGGCTGGAAAAAATCGTGGAGGAGATGGAATCAGGAAAAATGTTGCTGGAAGATTTACTGGTGCGTTACGAGGAGGGAATGAAACTGGTGAAAGTTTGCCAGGACCGTCTCGCCCACGCGGAACAGAAGATTCAAATCATTACCCGCGATCATGCCGGCAAAACTTCAGTGAAAGATTTTGCCGCGACCGAGACCCCTCCGGCCTCGCCCGTTAACGATTCAATGGAGGAAAAAGATAACGATGACGTCAGACTCTTCTAAAAACGGAGGGCGTTTACTCGACAACATTCGCGGACCGGCGGATGTTAAGGCGATTGGCGAGCAGGATTTGCCACACCTCGCTCAGGAAGTACGCGAGGAGCTGATCAAGGTCCTCTCGCAGACCGGCGGCCATCTTGGGCCTAATCTCGGCGTGGTTGAATTGACCATTGCGCTGCATCGCGTTTTCAACACTCCGAAGGATCGCTTCGTTTTCGATGTCAGCCATCAGGGCTACGTCCACAAAATGTTTACCGGCCGTCTCGATCGCATCGGGACGATGCGGCAATACCAGGGGTTGAACGGATTCCTGTTGCGCACCGAAAGCGAACACGATTGCTACGGCGCCGGACATGCCGGCACGGCGTTGTCGGCGGGGCTGGGAATGGCGGTCGGACGCGATTTGCGCGGCGCCGATGATCAGCACGTGGTGGTAGTGGCAGGCGACGCCGCTTTCACCTGCGGCATCAGTTATGAAGCACTGAACAATGCCAAATCGCAGACGAAGCGCTTCATCGTCGTGCTGAACGATAACGAATGGTCGATCGCGAAAAATGTCGGTGCTATCGCTTCCTATTTTAACACCATCACCACTCATCCGATGTACGCAGGGCTTCACGAAAAAGCGCGTCGGTTTATCAAAGCGATTGCGGGCAAGGGCGCGGTGCATCTCGCGCACAAGTTTGAGGAAGGGGTCAAAAATTTGCTCGTGCCGAGCGTGATTTTCGAAGAACTTGGGCTGCGTTATTACGGACCGATCGATGGGCACGATATTCCGTTGTTGATCAAAACATTCGAGTTTTTGAAAACACAGGAAGAACCGGTGCTGTTGCATATCCTAACGAAAAAGGGAAAAGGATACGAACCGGCCATCGCCAAACCGGACAAGTTCCACGGGTTAGGCAAATACAAACTGGAGACAGGTGAGACGGCGCCGACTCCAACGCCGACTTACTCCGAAACAATCGGCAAAACGTTGGCGAAGTTCGCTGATTCAAATAAAAACATCGTTGCCATCACCGCGGCGATGCCAAGTGGCACCGGTCTGGGATTTTTTCAGGCGGCGCATCCCGACCGCTATTTCGACGTTGGCATTGCAGAAGAGCACGCCGCGCTGTTTGCCTGCGGCCTGGCAACGCAGGGACTCAAGCCGTTCCTCGCGATTTATTCGACTTTTTTCCAACGCGCCTACGACATGGCGATTCACGACATGGCAATTCAGAAACTAAACGTCGCGCTTTGCATGGACCGCGCCGGATTGAGCGGGGACGACGGACCGACTCATCACGGTTTGTTCGATATCGGGTATCTCCGGCATATCCCAAACTGGGTGCATATGCAGCCGAAGGACGAAGATGAATTCGTGGACATGCTTTGGACGATGGCGAACTATAAGGCCGGTCCGATTGCAATCCGTTATCCGCGCGGCGCTGGCACGGGCGCGAAACCGAAAGCTGAACCGAAACTGCTCGAGATCGGAAAAGCCGAGGTGGTGCAGCACGGACGAGAGGTCGCGATTTTCGGACTCGGCAACATGTTTGAAGTGGCGGAGGAAGCAGCCAAGAAACTGCAGGAAAATGGAATTTCGGTTGCGCTCATTAATCCGCGCTGGATCAAACCGCTCGACACCGGGACGCTCGAATTTTTTGCCCGGAGCGTCGAAGTCGTTTGTACCGTTGAGGACCACGTTTTGCACAATGGTTTTGGCTGCGCGGTGATGGAGCATTTGTATTCGCAGGGAATTCATACCCCGATCGTGCGCATTGGCTGGCCGGATGAATTCATCGAGCACGGCAGCGTACCAATTCTGCGCAAGAAACACGGCATCACGGCGGAGGCGCTGGTGGAAAAAGTGCTGCCGCTTTTGCGAAAAAAACCGGCGGCGAAATCGAGCGCGGCCTAGCCGAGTTCAGCCGTCAGGGCCGTGCAAGCGCGCGACGCCGAGTTTATAATTACGTGTTGCAGATGCAACACTTCAATATAAACGGCCTTCCTGGGTGTTCGCGGGATCAGGCAGATCAATGTTTGGCGTTACCCGGATTAGTCACCTACCTTGCAGGCCGGTAAGAAGTAGAC
>Ga0209156_10003579_pt1 | contig 11650 bp, 8 predicted proteins | sample GraSoiAngelo_124_FD_185881 | JGI IMG/M metagenome (GOLD analysis project Ga0209156, IMG submission 185881) | Grasslands soil microbial communities from the Angelo Coastal Reserve, California, USA - 14_0927_05_20cm (SPAdes) (version 2) | ecosystem: Environmental > Terrestrial > Soil > Grasslands ...
CGCCTCTGCCGAGATCGTTGGTCTACAGGCAACCGGTCAAAGAGTGTTCGACTATAAGTATCCTACCCACTTCTGCGACGAAATTTTTAATGCCTTCCCTATTCACCTTGAGCAGCTCAGCTTTTAGCCACTAGACCCCCTTTCAATACAGCTGCTTAAAGGCCTCTAGGAAGAAGCGGACGAACGGTGGCCTTGAACGGCTTGTTCGAGCGTCTCATACTCACGTTCAAGTAAAGGCTGCGTATTCGGAGGTGTGGTGCCATAGCGATTGCAGCGCATTGCCACGGTTGCGAAGTAATCCGGTCTCGTCGGTCCCTGGTCTAGTGGAAGGGCGGTTTCCAAGCTGCTGATCATGCGTTGCATTCGCGACGACCCGTCCACCCGAAACGTGATAATGCGGTAGTAAACCCAAGGCCGCCACTTAGCGATCAGGGTGTAGCCTTCGGTCACACGCAAGGGCTGGCGCTGGATTGTTGACGCTCATCGCGAAGGTCGCCGCTACATCGTCCATTCTGACGAACTGCTGAGCGCATTTCTGGAGTTGGAACAGACGCTACTGTGATCGGGTGCGTTGCTGTGGAATCAGTACGACAAAGATAATCCCGCGTTCAGCAAATGAGCTGGACACCGGTGAACGTTGGCGCACATGCTGCGGCCAAATAAATCTGAATCGACCGAGGTTAACCGTGAACCATGACACAAGTTAAACGATGAACACGCTGCCGAAATTGATTCTCCTGTTCTGTCTGATCGCAGCATCAGCCCACGCTGCGACGATGAAGGAAGCACCGAAAGGTATGTATATCTTCCCGAGTGGTTTTTTGTCAGCAACCAACCAAGCATTCAGCTCAGCAGGAACCGCTATAAGCAACGCGAACTGCGACGGCGTGCGCTGGCTGCTAAGGTGGTCGGACGTTGAAGCAACTCCAGATACCTACATTTGGCAGTACCTAGATGATGCAGTTGCATGGGCCGCTGCCAATAACAAGAAATGCGGAATATCTATTAATGCTGGTAAAGATTGCCCCGCATGGCTCTATGCGGCTCCTTACAACGCGCAGTCCTACACTATGCAGGACACGCCTGGAGCCATCGGCCGCGCGATTCCTGTTCCTGGCGACCCCGTGTTCATGACTCGGTGGCAGAAGTTCATCACCGACTTTGGTGCGCGCTACGACAGCAACCCCGCCGTGTCCTACGTCATAATAGCCGGTATAGGCAACCACGACGAGTGGGACATCGCGCCAGGGCCGCTCGACACGGCGGCTCTCGCCTCGACGCAGGCGGAGGTGGATGCCTGGAAATCATCGTCGAAGCAGATCATCGACTTCTATATGAGCGCATTCCCTAACACGACTGTGATGGGATACCCGGTTCCTCCCTTCAACCCATCGAATGCGGCTGAAGATCCGCTTACCTCCATGGGAGAGGTCAGCGACTATGCGACGAACACCTACAATTGCCACTTTGGCTACGCGGTTGCTCCGCTTCAGAGCAGTACGACGACGTCGAATTATCCTCCCGCCAACGAACTCTTCTTGCACTGGACGACCAACCCGACGCATGGCGAAACTTTATACCCCGCAAGCTCAGCTAACGACTTCGATGCAACTTTGCATGTTGCGCTTGATCTAAAGATACGTGGTATGGAGATATACAAGAAAGACTTCCAGAATGTTGCCCTGCAGAATTTTATAGTCAGCAGTGGTCCCTATGCGGGCCAAGCAGGCGGCATTACTCCACGGCGCGCCGACATGCTTGCGATACCGGCGCCGACACCGTGCCCCGCACCGGCCGATCTTCAGATAACTGTGAACGATTCGAAAACAGCCGTCGCGGCGGGTGCGCAAGACACTTATTCGATCAAAGTCGCCAACGTTGGGCCGAGCAATGTTAGCGAGGCGACCGTGACTGATATTTTCCCGGCAATTTTTACACAAGTGACCTTTACCGCGACACAGAGCGGCGGGGCCTCAGGATTTGAGGCCACTGGCACCGGCAACATCAATGACACCGTGACAATGCCCGCCGGTAGTGTGATTAGCTATAAGGCCAGTGGAAAAGTCAGTTCGAGCGCCACCGGCACTTTATCTAATACCGCGACAGTCACTGCTGCGTCCGACGTGCCTGATCCGAATACGGCCAATAACACGGCAACGGATTCTGACACGATCACATTTAGGGCTGATCTCAGGGTAACCGTGAACGACGGAAAGACCGCGACGGTTGCGGGGGCGAAGAATACCTACACGATTGTTGTGACCAACGGTGGACCAAGTAACGTTTCTGGCGCGGTCATCAACGACAGTTTCCCGAGCACTTTCACCGGCGTAATGTACACCGCCAGCCAGACCGGCGGTGCCTCAGGCTTCAGTGCGACCGGCGGCGCCGACATTCACGACACCGTCGCAATGCCCGCGGGCAGCAAGATCACCTACAAGGCCATCGTGACGATCAGCGCATCAGCCACTGGCTCTGTCGCTGATACCGCAACTCTTAGCGCACCCAGCGGAGTTACCGACCCAAAACTCGCGAATAACAACGCGACGGATACGGATACGCTTTGATTATTGCTGAACGCAGAGAGAGTGCGAAGGGGAACGCGATTAGCTACGCCAAAGGCGGGCCAAATTTGGACGCGGAGAGATTCGGGTGCTCAAACACGACGCGTTAGTGGAACGCGTCATCCGAGTTTAGCATCTCGCCGAGCGAACATGTGACTTGTAACCTTGGCGGTGGTACAATGCTCCATGCGCAGAATCTCGAAAGAAACATGGAAGCAAATTAAGACGGCCTATGCTTCAGGTTCTGGGCTGCGAGAGCTGGCGCGCCGCATGAATCTTTCTGAAGGTACGGTGTTGGCGCACGCAAAGAGGCACGGCTGGACACAGCAGATCGACGAAGCAAAAGCAATTGTTCTGCAGCCGCAATCAGATGCAATCGCACCGTCGCCAATGCAATCAGTGGCAGCGGTAATGGAGCAACGCGGAGAACGCTACCGCGAGCGCATGGCTGACATAAGCGAAAAGGTTGCTGGTCATTTGGACTCTCTGAAAATTCTTTTGCGAAGCGCACAGGTGGAAAAATCGATACCGTTGCACGTCGGATTTTTGGCTTGGACAGTCCAGCAGCAGGCAGCGGCACGCTCAACCTAAATGTGCTTACTGGTGGACGTGCGATTGTGCAGGTTAACCAAAAGAACGAGTAGTTCAGATAGGTGCCGAAAGGTAAAAACAAGATCGGTGCGTTCGCCATCAATTTCCCGGCGCTCCCCCCTTGCGCTATGGACGCCAGAACGCTCCAGAGGAAAAATAACAATCCTTTGTTTCGGCGCGACAGGTCGGGGGGACTACGGGTATGCCCCGGTTTCGGCTCGGCAGGCACTCCCGCCCGCCATAAGCACATCTTAGCCGTGCCGGGACTGACATTGATCGCCATTAGGGGAAAGCAATCATTGCATTTTACTAACCATTCATATTCATAAGTAATATTGTTTCTACTAGAAAATTTAGCAATCAATTCACCCTTTTGCGCTTGACCTAAAATAGGTGCCCGGAGAGCCTGTTCAGCGTAACGATGTTCGTTTCCTTCCGGACTGGCTTATTCAAACGCGCATGGCCGGTACATCTCGAGTGTGTGAGTCACAGGAAGCCCCACCTTGTTGAGTTATACCGCTGCCGGTGGTTCCTACAAAGCAAGCGTTTCAAAGCCCGTTTTCGCGGACTCATTGCCATAGTTACAGTGTATTTTAGTGCTCCCCCGTCCGCGTTGGCGCAGGATCCTGCCACGGTCGGCCAATGGTCTTCGGTAATGACCTGGCCTCGTGAGGCGATTCATGCTCATTTGCTCCCGACCGGGAAAGTGTTCTTCTGGACCCGGGGAGATCATTCCCAGCTCTGGGATCCAGCGAGTAATGTGGTGAGCGCCGCTCCGACTTCCGGTGCAAACATCTTCTGTTCCGGCCATGCCTTTCTAGCGGATGGACGTCTGCTTGTATCCGGCGGGCACATACAAAATTGGGTTGGTTTGCAGAGTAGCTACACCTATGACGCGTTCGGGAATGAATGGACGCAACTAGCTGATATGAATAATGGCCGCTGGTATCCAAGCGTTACTACCCTGCCAAATGGTGACATTCTCGTGACCAGCGGATGGATTGATACGACGCATGGCGATAACTCCATTCCTCAGGTATGGCAAGATGCGTCGAGTAGCTGGCGGGACCTCACGACAGCAGACCTGTCGCTGCCATTCTACCCGTTTATGTTTGTTGCACCCAACGGGAAAGTCTTCTGTGCCGGACCTGGCCAGGTTAGCCGCTACCTGGATGTTTCCAAAACCGGCGCGTGGAGTTTCGTAGCGAACAATCTGTACGGCACACGCAATTGGAGTTCGGCAGTGATGTACGATGACGGCAAAGTATTGGTGACCGGCGGGACACAATGTGGCCCGTACGCGACCAACTGTACGAAGCTCCCAACAAACACTGCGGAGACAATCGATTTGAATAGTCCCACTCCAGCCTGGAGCTATACCGGCTCAATGGCCGGAGCGCGCAAGCTTCACAATGCTACTTTACTTCCAGACGGAACGGTCCTGGTGACTGGAGGCAGCAGAGGTTTGGAGGACCCTAATAGCAATTCAAAAAACCCGGCATACTCTTCCGAAGTTTGGAATCCGTCTACTGGTTCCTGGTCCACGCAGGCCAGCCTCACTGTCTTTCGCGCGTATCACTCGATTGCTTTACTCCTGCCGGATGCCCGTGTGCTTTCCGCAGGCGGCGATTTCGGCGGAGCCTCAGCAGAGATTTACTCACCGCCATATCTCTTCAAAGGCGCGCGGCCGACCATCTCATCTGCGCCGGCCAGCATCAATTATGGCCGGACATTCTTTGTCGGCACGCCCAACGCCCAGAGTATCTCAGAGGTAACATTGCTTGCGCTCTCTTCTGTCACACATGGCTTTAACATGGGGCAGCGAATCGTCCGCCCATCCTTTTCCACCACCTCGGGTGGCCTGAACGTCACTGCATCAATGACTTCAAATTCTGCTCCGCCGGGCTGCTACATGCTTTTCATTTTGAATTCAACTGGCGTTCCTTCCGTGGCTAAGTTCGTCAAGCTAGCCGCTGCTGCACCTACACCTACACCTACACCTAGCCCGACAGCCACGCCTACGGCAACATCGACGCCTACTGTCACTCCAACACCAACAGCCACGCCTTCCCCGACCCCTACGCCCACCGTCACCCCGACTCCTACACTCACACCAACACCATCTGGCTCACAGTTATCAGGAATGACCGTGGTTACCGCTCCAAGTGGCGCGGTGGTGGGCGCGTTCACTAACGGCTATAACTATGATATTGGGAATAGTCTTAGTGTGCGAGCCGACCCGCTCTCTGGAGTAGCCAGCGTTGTCTTCAAGCTCGACGGCAAAGTAATACGAAAGGAAAACATGGTGCCATATTCTGTTGCCGGGGACAACAACGGGTCCTATACGACATGGAGGCCGGCGGTGGGCGACCACGCATTAATCGCAACGCCTTTTAGCGCAACAGGCGGCACGGGTACAGCGGGGACGCCGGTCACAATTACATTCACCGTTATCAATAGCGGCGCAACTCCAACCCCTACACCGAGTCCCACTGCGACAGTTAGTTCGAGACCAACACCACCAGAGACTCCCATTCCATCTCCGACGCCCTAATCAGTTCCCGTTATGTCACCACTCTTTTTGCTGCGCCCGCGAGCAGTTGCCGGTCGGCTGACTTTACTGCTCTTGATGCTGCCTGGTTTCTTACAGGTGAGCGGGCGCGCACACGCGCAATCAGCCGCCTACACTGTTTTCGAACTACCCGGCGCCGGCGATGGAATTCAAGTGCCCGCTTGTCTTAATAGCTTCGGTGACGTAGTAGGCAGAGGACCCGATAGCGTTGAATCCTCAACCCGAGCTACTATCTGGCGTCAATATAGCCGTACACCGAAATTACTACCCGCACCCTTTGCCGGTGAATTCACTTCAGCTTCGAGCATAAACGATCTCGGCGTGATCGTCGGCGCATCCAACACTGATCAAGCTCTTGTTCCATGTTTCTGGACAGCGGCCGCCAGCATGCAGCGCGTGCCGCTATTGCCAGGCCATAACGCTGGTCAGGCATTGGCAATTAATAACCATGGACAGGTGGTTGGATATTCTTCCGGTGCAGGCGGGACCAGGGCATTTGTGTGGTCGCGCCGAACAGGCGCCCGCGAGCTCGCGCTTCTTCCGGGCGGTAACCACAGTAGAGCGCGCGGCGTCAACGACGCTGGCGAGATCATCGGCACGGCGGGCACCGCGACGGGCGAGCATGCCGTTTTCTGGAACAAGGACGGCAGCATTCACGATCTTGGTACACTCGCGGGTGATACCTCGAGCACCGCCATGGGAATTAACAGCGCCGGTGACGTGGTTGGCTATTCGAAAGGAGCAGCTGGCATGCGCGCGTTTCTGTGGACGAAGACCGGCGGAATGCAGGATTTGGGCGTGCTGGAGGGGGGGAACAGCAGCCGCGCTTTTAATGTTAACGCCTCTCGCGCTGTGGTTGGCACGTCCACAAGTGCCGCTGGCGATCGAGCCTTTGTATGGAAGCCACAGGTTGGGATGAAAGATTTGAATGAGGCAATTCCGGCCGACCAGCGCCTTGTATTGGTCGAGGCACATCTGATTAACAATCGGGGCCAGATCGTTGTGATGGGAACCCGGATGGAAGACTCCACCGATCATGTGCCCACTGTCGCCGACGCTGATGTATGCGCTCCAGCTCCGGCTACCGTTTACCTGCTGACGCCGAGCAAATGAGCGCTCGCTTTTGCTCACTAATCCGCTTGGAGTGGAAACGGGGACCATCGGCAATCAGTAAAGCTGCGGAGCCCAACCAGCAGTCGAACGCAATCCGGATTCCCGATAGCGTGCAGTCCTGATTCCCCAGTCGGTTCGGGCCTACAAGGTGCCAGCGGCGGCGGCAACGCGACCTCTTTGAGCATCGCCGCAGTGCGCGTCAACGATGTAACGCGATCCACTTTGCGGTGGCGACAGCGCAGTAGCCCCACGTCCAACCTGATACGGCGATCTTGTCCGCGATGGTCTCCCAGTATTTCGCTCGATGATGTACCCGTCCCTCACGGCTCTCTAAAGTTCCCGGCGTGTTCCTCTATATTGACAAATGAGCGGGATTTCTGACACGCTCTCCGCCGTCGAATAGATGATCTGGATCTGGCGTAGAACGCTCATCCTGGGGGCTTCTCCCCTCTTTCAGACCTCTACTCGCAAGGTTAAACGAACAGGGGAAGGAAAAGTTTATATGTATCAGCCGATTCAGCTAACAAATACAATTCCATCGCTAAGAAATTTAATTAACACCTCGCCGTTGCAGCGTGGTTTTCTTCTCATCCCACTCGGCCTTGCGCTTGCATGGTTTGCGCTTTCGCCGGCGGCTAGAGCGGTTAGCCCGCCACCGGACGGAGGGTATCCTAATGGCTGAGGGTGATGGGGCGCTCGCAAGCAATACCAGCGGCGCTGACAATACCGCCATTGGCAACATTGCACTCTCCAGTAACACGACAGGCGGCTTCAACACAGCCGCTGGCTGGCTGGCCCTTTCAGCTAACATCGATGGTATTGCCAATACTGCGACCGGTGCCAATTCGCTTCAGAATAACACGAGCGGTTTCGACAACACCGCGAGCGGAGTTGAAGCACTCTTCAGCAATACGACAGGACAGGAAAACACTGCGACCGGCAGGTTCGCTCTTTCTAACAACACGACGGGTAACGACAACACCGCCGCTGGCCGGGAGGCGCTCGCGTTCAATACAACCGGTGAGTTCAACGCGGCCACAGGTGTTGAAGCCCTCATTAGCAATACTACCGGGCATAATAACACCGCGAATGGCGCGGATGCACTAGCGAGCAACACGACCGGCGTTGCTAATACGGCGACTGGCTCTGGTGCGCTCCAAAGCAATACGACTGCCAGCGAGAACACAGCCGACGGTTCCCAAGCGCTCTTTAGCAATACAACCGGCGTCTGCAACGCAGCACTGGGTTTTCATGCGCTGCGTAAAAGCACAACCGGCCGCAACAATACAGCCACGGGTTGGGGTGCGATGGAATTCAACACCACTGGCAACAACAACACCGCCAGCGGTTTTGAAGCGCTCTATAATAATACAACGGGCAGAAACAACATCGCATTAGGCAATTTAGCCGGTTTCAACATTACAACCGACGGTAATAACATCGATATTGGTAACCACGGGCTCGCGGCGGAGGCCAAGACTATTCGCATCGGCACCCAAGGAACTCAGACCGGCACCTTCATCGCGGGTATCTCCGGCGTGGCGGTGAGTGGCAGCACTGTAGTCGTAAACTCAAGTGGCAAGCTCGGTGTCGCCACCTCCTCGGCCCGCTTCAAGCAAAACATCAAGCCCATGGACAAGGCGAGCGAAGCAATACTTGCGCTCAAACCAGTCACGTTCTGCTACAAAGAGGATATTGATCCAGATGGTATTCCACAGTTCGGCTTGGTAGCTGAAGAAGTAGAGAAGATTAATCCTGATCTAGTAGTTCGAGGCGAGGATGGAAAAGTCATGACGGTCCGATATGAAGCAGTAAACGCGATGTTACTCAACGAGTTCCTGAAAGAGCATGGCAAAGTCGAGGCGCAGGAGCGCAACGCGCAGGAACAGCAATCAACCATCACCGCGCTAAAAGGTGCGGTGGCGCAGCAGCAGATGCAGATTGAAGCTTTGACTGCGGGTCCTCAGAAGGTGAACGAGCAACTCGCCCTCAGCAAACCTGCACCACAATTAGTCGCCAACCCTTAAATAGCCTCGTCGCGGACTCGCTTGCGCCCTGACCGTAGAAAACGACCGTGAAAAATCAAGAACTGATTTTAATGTGAGAGCGGTTTATCGAGTAATGCGGGCCTGTAGCTCAGCGGTTAGAGCAGGGGACTCATAATCCCTTGGTCCCAGGTTCGAATCCTGGCGGGCCCAGTCTACGCTCGCCTCGTCGAGGAGAGCGTAGACTGAACTTGTCGGCGCCAACGGTGCGAGCTACGACTCGGCAGGCCAAAAATTATATGAGCCGCTTCACATACATTTACATCCTTCAAAGCCAAATTGAGTCAGAGCGGGTTTTACATTGGCCGCACCAAGGATCTTCTCGGGCGGTTATCATCCCCATAATGCAGGGAACGTCCGTCACACAAGAAGATGGAAACCGTGGCGCGCGCTAAAACTTACATTGCAGTTCTAGATTCAGCGCGTGGTCGCGCTGGAGCGTTATTTTAAATCGTCAGCTGGCCGAGTGTTCATCAAGAAACGCCTCTAAAGTCCTTCACACCGGCGCACCGGATATTTTTGGATTTCGGATTGTAGATTTCGGAATAAAAACGAGACATGCGGCGGCGCCTCGCGTTCCTGGCGGAAATCATTTTCATCAGTGCGTTAATTCTTGTCACACGGTGTGCGAATTACGGCGACGTCTTCTTCGGCGGGCAAATCAATTTCATTGATGCCGATTGCTATTCGCGGATGACACGTGCGCGAATTTGCTTCGAACACCCGGGCACGATTGTCAGGCGCCATGATTTTGAGAATTTTCCGAAGGGAACGTCTCCGCACACGACCGCGCCTTTCGATTATTTGATCGTGGCGCTTGCGACTGCACTGATACCATTGAGTAAAAATGCGCTCGATCTGGCGGGGGCAATCGTGTCGCCGCTCCTATCCATCTGGCTGGGAATTTTTCTTTGCTGGTGGACGCGAAAAATACGCCTCCGATTTCGCTGGGGATTTCTCATTCTTTACGGGGCAAGCCCAATGCTGGCGCATGGGTTTGCGCTCGGCCGGCCCGATCATCAATCGGTCTTGATTACATTGATTGCGGTCGCGTTGTGCGCGGAATGGACGCTCACGCAACAGGCAACGCGTGGGTGGGGGATCGTGAGCGGCGCGAACTGGGCCCTGGCGCTTTGGGTATCGCTCTACGAGCCGCTTGTTTTGCTCGCGATCGTCGTCGCGTGTTGTGCGCGCAGTATGATGAAGCGGGAACGACGAATAGGCTGGATTGTATTCGCGGCAGTTCTCGCAATTGCATTCATCATTGAGCGGAGAATTCCAGTGTGGCCGACTCGGGAATTTGGCGGTGCGCTGAGAAATTGGAGCGCTACGGTGGGAGAATTGGCCCACGTCTCGTTAGCGAGCACGATCTGGTTCAACTGGTGCGGCTGGTTGTTGTTGCTCGCGCCGATTTTGGTTTGGCCAAAACGGAATCGAAACACACCGATATTTTTAACCGTGCTTTTGATCAGCACGTTTGCCCTGACAATTTGGCAGGCGCGTTGGAGTTATTTCTTTATGATGATTTTCGCGATGCTGGTTCCGCAAATCTTGTCTGTCCTACGCAAACCGCTGATTGCCGCAACTGTTTTCACTGTTGCATTGTTTCCGATCGCGCAAGCCTGGGATCACGCGTTTGCCGACGAAGAATTGGCGCGGCGCGCGGAAACTAAAATCGAGCAGTTCGAGTTGCGGGCAATTTCTTTGCAAATCGACGGTCCATTCATTGCGCCGTGGTGGTTTTCACCAGCGGTTAGTTATTGGTCGCGGCAGGCGGGGGTGGGCGGAAGCTCGCATGAGAGCATTCAAGGAATAGTTGAAACCGCCAAATTTTTTGAGGCGCAAAATGCGGAAGAAGCAATGCAAATAATTGATCGACATGATGTTACCCGGATCGTCTCATATGATGCCGACCGGGTGGCGCAGAATTCTGCGCAGATTCTTGGCAGCCCAGTTCCCAAAAACGCTTGGTGTTATCTGCTCGATCGCCGCGCCAGCGAAGTCCCACCGTTTTTGCGTCTCATCGTACAGAGCGGACACTTCAAACTCTTTCGCGCGGAGAAATCATAAAAAAGCTCATCGTTCGAGGGAACAGTTTGACAGAGTGGGACTGCGTCACAATACTGTTATGTGTTAAAGAAATTCATCCCGCAAAGGCCCGCGCCATCGGTCGGCGAGGGCTCGCTAAAGACGGGAAATGAGGAAGACAATCGGGTCGCCTACCGCGAAGAAACCAGAAAATCAACATTAACCGAGCATCCAAAACATATGGCAGAACACAATGGCAAAGACGTTCTTTCGAGCGACGTCGAAATTAAAGGCTCGATCAAGTTTCAGAAGGAACTTCTGATCGACGGGAAGGTGGAGGGCGAGATTAATTCCGATGGGGTCCTGACCATTGGGGAGAACGCAGACATCCGTGGCGAGATCAAAACCAAGTCGATCACGGTTTACGGAAAAGTTCAGGGCAACATCACCGTGGGCGAACGCTGTGAGCTCAAGTCGCGCTGCACTTTGCAGGGTGATTTGAAAGCGGCGCGTCTCGTTATTGAGGAAGGGGCGACGTTCATCGGGAAATCGGAAGTCACTAGTGGCACCTCGCTTGGGGGAAATTCCCAGGCGGCCAAGGCAGCCCACGCGCGTCCGGACGTAATTCGTCAACAGGAGCCGGTAAAGACGGCAGCGTTCGGGGCACGGGCATAAGGTAACCTTTTTTAAGCGAGACCGTGGCAAAGTCGTCGCCTGTTAAAGTCAGTGTGGAATGT
>Ga0209156_10003583_pt1 | contig 11645 bp, 10 predicted proteins | sample GraSoiAngelo_124_FD_185881 | JGI IMG/M metagenome (GOLD analysis project Ga0209156, IMG submission 185881) | Grasslands soil microbial communities from the Angelo Coastal Reserve, California, USA - 14_0927_05_20cm (SPAdes) (version 2) | ecosystem: Environmental > Terrestrial > Soil > Grasslands...
ATCGCGGGCAACATGCTCCTCGGCGCTGCAGTCATCGAGGACACGGCCGCGGCTTATGCAATGAATACCGCACTCCCTTTTCCTCGCCGGCTGATCGCCGCGTTGCGCGTCGGCGAGGCGGCTGGCGGCGACAAGCGCGGAAAGCAATCGGCCGCGCTGGTAATTTGTGGTGAGGAGGAATGGCCGGACCTCAACCTGCGCGTCGACGATCACGCTGATCCGCTCGCCGAGCTCGAACGGCTCGAAAAGGTGAGCCGCGCGCACTTTGTGCATTTCCGGCGGTTCCTGCCGAACCGCCGTGACCGCGTCGGGCTGACGGATCTGGCCCTTATCGAGAGCGAAATCGGCAAGGCTCTCGCCGCGGAAGACGCCTCGTGAGTTCGTAGCGAGATGGCGAAGCAGCGCTCCAGCCTCGCGACTCGCATCGCGGAGTGACGCTGTCCTATGTCGCAATCGCGGCTTAACCAAATTGCATAATTGGTGAGCCGCGTCACACTGGCGGTTACGCCTAGGTGGCAGTATGCTCATTCCTGCGGCGGCGAATGGGGGGTCTTGCCAATGGTAGACCGAGCCGACGAGTTGAAGGAGACCGCGGCGCAGTGCCTGGCGCTGGCGCACACGACGAGCGATCCGCAAACCCGCACCGCGCTGCTCACCATGGCGCAAAGGCTCTACGAGCGCGCCAATACGCCGCCCGCAGACTACGAGGCGGCCCAGCGCGCCTTCAACGACCAGCAGATGCTGCCGCGTTCACCCATGCAGCAGCCCGCTTCCCCGATGCAGCAACAGCAGCAAATCCAGCCGAAGAAAGCGAAATAGATCCGTAGCCGTCTTTCGGTGCCGGGCCCATCGCTTCGTAAGGAGTCATCCGGAGGAGAACGCGATGCCCGGCGGCTGGATTGCGGTCATCGTGCTGATCCTGCTGCTCGGGGGTGCCGCATGGGTCGCCTATGAGGGTTGGACCGCGCATTCCGGCGGCATCGAGTTGCCGGACTGGGGCTACGCGCTCTTGGGCGTCGGCGTGATGTTCGGATTAGTGATCGGCTGCGGCCTCATGGCGCTTGCCTTCTACAGCAGCCGCCGCGGCTATGACGAACCCACGGTCATTGAGCACGACGACCAAAAGGGCGATGAGCGGCTATGAAATAAACTGGACCCGCAGCACACGCCTTCATCGCGTTTGCGGGGACGAGCTTGAGATCGGGAGCGCAGTTAGGACGCAATCACGTCTGCGCAGACGCAGATCACCGGGTGCCGAAACAGAAGGAGAGTTCGCGAAGCGAACCGGTATCAGGCGTGCGATCGCGAAAAGGCCGCTGGCGACTATGACGCAGTTGGCCTGCTACACCCGCATCGGCATCAGCACGTAGAGCGCGCCCTTGGTATCGCGGTCCTGGATCAGCGTCGGCGAACCGGGATCGGCGAGCTTCAGCACCGCGGCTTCGCCTTCGAGTTGCGCGGCGATATCGAGCAGATAACGGGAATTGAAGCCGATATCCAGCGGCTCGGACCCGTACTCCACTTCGATTTCTTCGGTCGCGCTGCCGGAATCTGGGTTGGTCACGGACAGCATGAGTTTCCCATTGCTCAACGACAGCTTGACTGCGCGGCCGCGCTCACTCGAGACGGTGGAGACACGGTCCACCGCCTGTTCGAACGCCTTCTTGTCGACCGTGAGTTTCTTGTCATTGCCGACAGGAATGACGCGCACGTAGTCCGGAAACGTGCCATCGATCAGCTTGGAGGTGAGCACCGTCTCGGCGAGCCGGAAACGTATCTTCCCCTGGGACAGCTCCACAGTGACCTCGGCGTCATTGTCCTCAATCAGACGCTGCATCTCGGCGACGGTCTTGCGTGGGACGATGATGCCAGGCATGCCGCTGGCGCCGGCGGGCAGCGGCAGCTCGAACTGCGCCAAGCGATGCCCGTCGGTCGCGACCCCACGCAGCGTAGGCGATTTGGCGGTGCCAGCGCTGTGCAGGTAAATCCCATTGAGATAATAGCGCGTCTCCTCGGTTGAGATGGCGAATTGAGTCTTGTCGACGAGTCGTTTGAGATCCGCGGCCGCGACCTTGAAGGTGTGCGTCATGTCGCCTGCCGCAAGATCCGGAAAATCGCTCTCCGGCAGCGTTTGTAAGGTGAAACGGGAACGACCGGCGCGGATCGTCAGCACGGCGCGATCGCCGGAGGCCTCGATCACGATCTGGGTACCTTCCGGGAGCTTACGGACGATCTCGTAGAACATGTGCGCGGGAACCGTGGTCGCGCCGCCGGGGCCCACCTCGGCGGAGATCGTTTCCGTGATCTCGACATCAAGATCGGTCGCTTTGAAGGCGAGTCTGGATTTCTCCGCCTTGATCAGCACATTGGCGAGAATTGGAATGGTGTTCCGCCGCTCGACCACACGATGGACGTGGCCGAGCGACCTCAACAGCGCTGCGCGTTCGACGGTGACTTTCATTGTTTCCATCCGCCTGCTCGCGTTGGGGGGCCTCGAAGGGGGTAAGGAAGTTGGCGCGTGTGCGCGTTTTTCGCAAGGCCCGAGGCCGACCGAAGCCCCCACTTACCCAACGCCTTTGGCAGCAGTCCCCCGGGCGAGGGCGCCCACGACTGCCGGCGGTCGACTGCGGCCGGGCATGCCTAGCTCCAACCGGCGTTTTTTTGGCTTGGCGGTGGCCCCTCAGCCTCGACGCAGCGCCCCTACTCCTGCAATTGGCGTTTGAGCAGCTCGATCTCTTCGGCGAGCGCGGAGTCTGTGCCCACGAGATTTTCGATCTTTCGCACGGCGTGTAGCACCGTGGTATGGTCGCGACCGCCGAACCGTCGACCGATCTCCGGGAGCGAACGCAATGTCAGGGTCTTGGCGAGATACATCGCTACCTGGCGCGGACGCACCACATTGGCTGTGCGCCGCGACGACAGAAGGTCCGCGCGGCTGACGTTGTATTGCCGCGCCACCACCCGCTGAATGTCTTCGATTTTTACCCGCTTGGGCTCCTGCGGACGGATCAAGTCGCGCACCTCGCGCTCGGCCATTTCGAGCGTGACTGGCTGGCCGGTCAGCTTGCTGTGAGCCAAAAGGCGGTTGAGCGCGCCTTCGAGATCGCGGCCGTTGTGGGTTACGCTTTTTGCGATGAACTCCAGCACCGGGAGCGGAACATCGAATCCGGGATGATGCTGTCTGGCGGCGGTGGCCCGGCATTTGAGGATTTCGAGCCGTAGCTCCTCGCCGAGCGATCCCATTTCGACTACGAGGCCGCCGGCGAGCCGTGAGCGCACACGCTCGTCCAAGCTTTCGAGATCCGAAGGAGGCCGATCGGCGGCGATCACGACCTGGCGCCCGGCGTCAATGAGGGCGTTAAGCGTGTGACAGAACTCGGCCTGGGTCGACCTGCCCTGGAGGAACTGCAGATCGTCGATCACCAGGACGTCGATGGTGCGCAGCGCATCCTTGAATGCCAGCGCATTCTGCGCCCGCAAGGCCGCGACAAAGCCGTACATGAACTTCTCCGCGGTCAGATACAGCACCTTGCGCTCGGCGGTGATGTTGCCGGCCCACGCCAGTGACTGCAGCAGGTGTGTCTTCCCGAGCCCCACTCCCGCGTGAATATAGAGCGGGTTGAACATGACGACATCGCCTCGCCTGCCCTGCGCGACTTGCTTGGCGGCCGCATGGGCGAGCGTGTTGCTGCGTCCGATCACGAACGTCTCGAACGTGAGGCGCGGATCAAGCGGCGAGCCGCCCAGCGCCTCGTGCACGGCCGAGATCGGTCCAACCGTATGGCGGAGGTCAAAGCCATTGAGCTTGACTTCGCGGCTGTCGCGTTGAGGGGCCGCAATCTCCGTCTGCTTTATTTTTGGCGGTAGCGTGCGGATCACCGCGGAGCGGACCGTGAGCTCGATCCGCGAAAAATTCGGCTGTTCGGCCTGCCAGCAGGCCAGCACCCGCTCCGCATAGTGGGACTGGATCCAGCTCTTGAGAAAGCGCGTGGGTACGGACAGTTTGACGGTATCTCCTTCGCTGCCGTCGAGTTCCAGGCGCGCGAACCAGCTCGTGTAGACGTCGTCACCGACCTCGGCGCGAAGACGGTCCTTTACGCGTGTCCAGCCGTCCAGATCCATGCTCGTCATTGCGTATCTCGTTGATGGCGCAAACCGATGGGAACGCGGGGGGACGCGATACTTCGACGCGAAACGTGAGGCGGAGGTTATGCGGCCAGCCGGCCGGCAAGGAAGCTGTGGGAAAAAGTAGGCGCAGCCGAGGCCGATGCTCAGTGCGGCGGTGGGGCTGGGCCTCGAGCAGCGATAATGAAATGAAGCAAACGGCCGTCCGGCTGGCGGCCCATACCGCGAGCCATGTTAACCCTCACTCTTGCCATGTGACCCCCCTTATTGCTCGCCCATTCTCGTGAGGGCTGTGCACGGGTTTCGAACCTACGCTTGTTTGGTGATCAGCAGAAACTCGACATCCTCGCGCGCACTTAATCTCCACAGTGACCAAGCACTTGCCGATCCGAAGCTCAGGACATGAGGCATGACTCACCCGCGCTCATCTTCGATGAGCTTAAGCACGACCTTTTACTGAGAACCGCCGCTGGCCCAGCGGCGGTTTGAAAGTAGCATGGCGCAGCCCCCCTGCAATGCCCGCGCTCGCCTGCGCTGTGCGCGACACGACAAGCTGCGCAGTTCAGCCGTTGCGGCTCAGAGCATTCAGCATACGATAATATTTTGAATTCGCTTGGCTATTCGAAGCGTCCGCGGCCGCGCCCTGACGCCGGTACGAGAGGACGATTTTCATTTCAAATAAAAAGGTTCCTGTGTTCGAAAATGACAGAAATCAAAGCCCTCATGGGTGCTTTCCCTTTAAACCATTCTGCACACAGTTATTTCCATGTGCGGAAATAGAGGGTAGCCCCCGCCACAAACGCGAGTTCGTCAGCGCAATAACCGATCGCGCGATTATCGTAATTTTGTGTGACAGTTTTTGAACAGCAAGCACGAGATGCTAATCATCGTCGGTTGCCAAATGCGATCCGGGTGCGCGCAATGTCCCCGCTGCGCTGGTCGCGGCGAGCTGCGCTGTTCGCCGCGATCGTTGATAAGGCTCGGCTCTTTGTGAAGACGTGCGGGCGAACTAGGTAGCGAGCTTGGCGACCTTGTGAGCCAGGCGAGATACCTTGCGGCTTGCCGCATTGGCATGCACGACGCCCTTCTGCGCCGCGCGCATGATCACCGGCTCTGCTTCCTTCAGCGCCGTAAGCGCCGTGCTGCGATCGCCTCCCGCGATTGCTTCCTCGACCTTGCGCACGAGGCTGCGCATCTGCGAGTTGCGCGACTTGTTGATTTCCGTGCGCCGGGCGATCTGACGGACTGCCTTACGGGCAGAAGAAGTATTGGGCATGGCTACGCTCGTTGGCGGGCGGCCGCTCGCCCGGCGTATTGTCGTGCGGCTCGGCATCCATAAAAGCAAGCGGCGGCGAGCATCTCGCCGCCAAGACGGGGCTTATAGTCGCCAGCTCCCTAAGCGTCAACGGCAGTCAGGATCAAGCAGAAACGATTAAATCACCTGGTCCAGCGGTCCAGTTGCCGTTGGATGGGCGGCGGCTAGGGCGAACTTTCTTACCTCGCCTGGACAGCGGCGGCGAGCCTAGGCGGCTTTGAGCGGGACGCCGCGCAGCCTCTCATAGGCGGCAGCCACGAACGCCTGCTCACCGGCGGGAAACGCGCTCAGCGGCGGCTTGACCCGTGTCCAGGCTGCATCGCCATGAATATGGGCGATGAGCGCCTTGACGCCGGGGACCAGCGGCTTGCCATCGAACAGTTTGCGGATGCGAACCGCGGCGTCGAGAGCCTCCCCATCGCTGCTGCGCCACGCGCGCGCGCATAAATCGGCGTTGAGATTGGCGGTGGCCGAAATACAGCCGGCGAACTCCCCGGAACGTGCTTGCATCAGCACCGCTTCGGTCGAGGGGAACACGTCGAACGCAGGCGAGATCGCCGCCGCTTGGCGCGCATAGGCCATATCGCCAGACGAATCCTTGAGCCCGACGATACGGGTGCCAAAGGTTTCGAGCAGGCGTTTGACCAGAGGAATAGGCCACGGCAGGCCGGACTGGGCGGGAAAGTGGTAAAGATAAAGCGGGATCGGTTTTGCCCTCGTCGCGCTCACGATCGCCTCGATATAGCCGACGAGTCCCTCGTCCGGCACGCCTTTGTAGTAGAAGGGCGGCAGAAGCAGCGCGCCTGCGAAGCCCAGCTCAGCGGCGTGCTGCGTCAGCGCGACTGCATCGGCCACCGCGGCGGCACCGGTGCCGACCATGAGACGGTCGAGCGGCAGGCCCTTCTCCCGGTAACCGGTCATCAGGCGCTTGCGTTGCTCGAGCGAGAAGGAGGTCGCCTCCCCCGTGGTCCCCAGCACGTTCAGTCCGTCGCAGCCGTTCGCGAGCAGAAAACGGGCCAGCGTGGCCGAGCGGGCGCAATCGGGCTCACCTTCCTCATCCACGGCCGTCGCAATAGCGGCAATTACGCCGCGCAGCTTATCGCTCATGTGGTCTCTCCGCGGCTTCACCCGCTGACATTGAACGCCGCGAGCGCGGCAATATTGACCAGCTGGGCGTCATTGGCCGAAAGCGGTGCGATTTGCACCGACTGGTCCAGTCCGACCAGAATCGGACCTATTACGGTGGCTCCGCCGAGCTCTTGCAACAGCTTGGTCGATATCGACGCCGAATGGAACGCCGGCATGATCAGCACATTGGCCGGGCCTGACAGCCGGCAGAATGGATAGGCCTCGCGCAGCTCCATATTGAGAGCGACATCGGCAGCCATGTCGCCGTCATATTCGAAATCGACGCGCCGCTGATCGAGGATGCGCACCGCTCCCTGCACGTGCGCCGAACGCTCCCCCGGGGGGTGGCCGAATGTCGAGAACGCCAGCAGGGCGATGCGTGGTTCATAGCCGAAGCGGCGCGCGACACCCGCGGCTTCGATGGCGATGTCTGCCAAAATGTCCGCATTGGGCATCTCGGTCACAGCGGTGTCCGCCACCAGGACAGTACGCCCGCGTGCAAGCACCAGCGACACGCCCATCACGCGATGGCCCGGCTTAGGATCGATGCAGCGGCGCACATCCGCGAGTGCCACCGAGAAGTTGCGCGTGACGCCAGTCACCATCGCGTCGGCATCGCCGAGCGCCACCATGCAGGCGGCGAAATGGTTGCGGTCCTGGTTGACCAGACGTTGGACGTCGCGCTGGAGAAAGCCGTCGCGCTGGAGCCGCTCGTAGAGGAAGGCGGCGTAGGCTGCGTTACGCTGCGAAAGTCGGGCGTTGATGATCTCGATCCCGCCGCCCAACTCGATACCCAGCGCGCGAGCGCTCTCGCGCACGCGGTCCTCGCGCCCGACGAGCAGCGCCGTCCCAAGTCCCTCGTGAACGAAGCTCGCCGCGGCGCGGATGACCTGCTCTTCTTCGCCTTCGGCGAACACGACCCGTTGCGGACGTCGCCGCAGCCGCTCGTAAACGCGCTGGAGAAACCCGGCTACTGGGTCGCGCCGCGAGCGCAACTGCGCCCGGTAAGCATCCATATCGATGATCGGTCGCCGGGCCACGCCGCTGTCCATGGCGGCAGCGGCGATGGCGGGGGGAATGAACGAGATCAGCCGCGGGTCGAACGGGACCGGAATGATGTATTCGGGCCCATATTTCGGCCGGATGCCATACGCGGCGGCGACCTCATCGGGAACATCCTCTCGCGCGAGCGCAGCCAGCGCCTTCGCGGCCGCAATCTTCATCTCCATGTTGATGGCGGTCGCGCGCACATCGAGCGCGCCACGAAAGATGTAGGGAAAGCCGAGCACGTTGTTGATCTGATTGGGGTAGTCGGAACGTCCCGTCGCCATGATGGCGTCGTTGCGCACCTGCGCCACCTCCTCGGCGGTAATTTCCGGATCAGGATTGGCCATGGCGAAGATGATGGGCTTTGCCCCCATCGACTTCACCATCTCTTTGGTCACCGCGCCTTTAACCGACAATCCGAAGAACACATCGGCGCCCGCCAGCGCCTCGGCCAGCGTGCGCGCGGACGTTTTTACCGCATGCGCCGATTTCCACTGATTCATGCCCTCGGTGCGGCCCTGATAGATGACGCCTTTGGTGTCGCAGAGGATGATGTTACTGGGTGTAAATCCGATCGCTTTGAGCAGTTCGAGACAGGCGATGCCGGCGGCGCCAGCCCCGTTGCACACGAGCTTGGTGGATTTGATATCGCGCCCGGTGAGATCCAGTGCATTCATTAGGCCGGCCGCGGCAATGATCGCAGTGCCGTGCTGATCGTCGTGGAACACAGGAATGTCGAGCAGCTCCCGCAACCGCTGCTCGATGACAAAGCATTCCGGGGCGCGGATGTCCTCGAGGTTGATACCGCCCCAGCTCTTGCCGAGCAGCCTGACGCAATTGACGATCTCATCGGGATCTTCGGAGGAAACTTCAAGATCGATGGAGTCGATATCGGCGAAGCGCTTGAAAAGAACTGCCTTGCCTTCCATCACGGGTTTGGCCGCGAGCGCGCCCCGATTGCCAAGGCCTAGAATCGCGGTGCCATTCGTGATGACGGCGACAAAATTGCCCTTGGTGGTGTAATCGAAGGCACGATCCTCGTCCTCGGCGATGGCAAGCACCGGAATAGCGACGCCGGGCGAGTACGCCAACGACAGATCGCGCTGGGTGGCCATCGGCTTGGTGGCCACCACTTCAAGCTTGCCCGGACGGCCCTGGCTGTGGAACAGCAGCGCTTCCTGGTCGGTAAACGTCGGTCGTGTCCCGCGGCCATCGATTTTGGAGGACATCTCAACCCCTTAAGGCCTCGGCGGATTACCTTACCAACGTACCGGATCGCGCTCCCCTTGCTCAAGGCAAGGGACAAAAGGCGTCGCCGGGCCCGCTGCCATCATCCGCAGTCTCGCGAGTGGCGATAGCGAGAGCCCAATTGAACGGGACCCGCGAGCGGGGTAAGCGGTAACGGGGCAGTGCATGTTCGCGCGTAGAACGCCATGATCCGGTTTGTGCTGAGGTTCGTCGGTCTGTTGTCGCTTGCTCTCGGATTCATTTTTTTGGTCTATGACGGCACCAAATCCATCGCCGACCAGACCGTCTACATCAGCACCGTGGAGTCGACCTGGTCGAACATCCATCAAAACTCCCTGACATCGCTGCAGCCGGAGGTCGAGCGCCGTGTCGGCACATGGGTCTGGCACGGCCTGGTTCAGCCCTACTTTCTCGATCAGCCGGTCTCGCTCGTGCTCGCCATCATCGGCGCCATCCTGATTCTGCTCGGACGAAAGAAAAAGCCGCTCATCGGTTACGCGCGCGATTGAAACGGGCTGCAGGCGTTGCGGCCGCAGCCCGTCGCATAGTGTCGCCTGCGCTGCTATTTCAGGGCATTCACGCCGGCCATGCAGGTCTGCAGATCTTGTGGTCCCGCGCCGCCGCTGCAGCCGATCGCCCCGATCAGCTTGCCGCCGGAGATCAGCGGCACCCCGCCCTGCGACGCGATCATGCCATCGAGGGTCAGCTGATAGAGGAATTCGAACCCTTTACCGAGATTCTCCTCGAAGGCCTTGGTCGGCCGCCGGAAGATCGCAGCCGCGCGCGCCTTGTGCTGCGAGATCGTGACCGAGGCGTGTTGCGTGTTGTCCATTTTGGCGAAATAGACGAGATCACCGGCCGGGCCGACCACCGTGATTGCCATGAGCCAGTTGTTCTTCTTGGCCTCGGCCATGGCGGCGTCCACGATTGTTTTCGCCTGCTCGAGGTTGATCGACTCGCCATAAGGCGGTGGCGCTGCCGGCGGAGCGGCCTGTTGCGCTTGGGCGGCAGACCCGATCACGAGCGCGGCACACGCAGAGATCACGACAAGACTACGCATTCGCAGTTCCTCCAGCTTGATCTTCGCCGTCCTCGAAAGGGTCGGCGTTCATGCAGCGGCAGCATAAGGTTTCCTCGGCGCGGGCGATATGGGGATGCGAGCCACGCTGGTCTCCACTCGCGTGGCCGTGACGCGGCCCTCTGCTCGGGACTGGCTGCAATGTGATGGGGTGAGCGGCGTCAATGCAGATGCGCGCGGGCCGCGCCGCGCCTATATTGCTTCAGCACCAGCGGAGACGTGGCCATGTTCATGTTCAACAAGAAGCTTGGAATGCCGTCCGCGGCTGAGGCGCTGCCTGGCCGCACGACACCGATCCCGACGGCGCGGGAGCATTTCATTTTTCAACGGCCGCTGCAGGGGCCGTACCCGGCTGGCTTTGAAATGGCAATGTTCGGGATGGGCTGCTTCTGGGGCGCTGAGCGCAAGTTTTGGGAATTGGGCGAAGGCATTTACATCACGGCGGTCGGATATGCGGGCGGCTATACGCCAAATCCGACATACGAGGAAGTTTGTTCCGGCCGCGCCGGGCATAACGAGGTGGTGCTTGTGGTTTATGACCCGAAGAAGGTCACCTATGAGCAGCTGCTTAAGACATTTTGGGAAAATCATGATCCGACCCAGGGCATGCGCCAGGGCAACGACGTGGGCACGCAATATCGCTCCGGCATTTATGCCTTCACCGCGGATCAGCGCCGAGCCGCGGAAGCATCGAAAGAGGTATACGGCACGCAGCTCAAGGCGCAGCGCTTTGGGTCAATCACCACCGAAATCCTCGATGCGCCCCCATTCTACTTTGCCGAGGACTACCACCAGCAGTATTTGGCGAAGAATCCGATGGGCTATTGCGGCCTCGGCGGGACGGGCGTGAGCTGTCCGGTCGGGGTTGCCGCGGCGCAGGCTTAACAGCGCACGACGCTCTCGCAGCCGTCCGGGGACGCGATAGATGCGCGGGCTCGATCCGCGCATCTATCAAATAACAAGGCGATGGATGCTGCGTCCGCGATGGATGCTGCGTGCTACGCCCACGTCACTTCTTGACGTGCTTGTTGAGAAAATCCATGGCGCGCTGCCAGGCGGTCTTGGCGCTCGCTTCATGGAAGCTCCCCCGCTCGTCGCAATGGAAGCCGTGCCCCGCGCCCGCATAGACGTAAATCTCGCTGTCACCACCACGCTTTTTCTTGATCGTCTCGACGTCGGTCATCGGGATCGACGCATCCTGATCGCCGAAATGCATCTGCGTGGGTACCTTCGGCTTCTCATCGGCATTCTTGGCGATCTGCCCGCCGTAATAGCACACCGCAGCCGAAAGCCCATTGAGCTTGCAAGCCGCTAGGAAGGCGATCGTGCCACCCATGCAGAAGCCCATGATGGCGACGGGACCATCTTTCTTGAGCTCATCGATGGCGGCTTGAGTGTCGCGCAGCATGGCGCCCCAATCCGGGTTGGCGACGAATTTGCGCGCATTCGCGATTTCATCGGGACTATAGCCGCATTCGAAATTCTTCTCCTGACGATCGAACAAGGCAGGCGCCAGCGCAGCATAACCTTCGCCCGCGAGCCGGTCGCAAACCGCCCGGATGTGATGATTGACGCCGAAAATTTCCTGGATGACCACAATGCCGCCTTTTGCTGGGCCCGCTGGATCGGCGCGGTAGGCACCCAACTGAAATTTGTCGGTTGACGTGAGCGAGAACTGCTTACCCAAGGCGACCTCCTCTGAAT
>Ga0209156_10003586_pt1 | contig 11638 bp, 10 predicted proteins | sample GraSoiAngelo_124_FD_185881 | JGI IMG/M metagenome (GOLD analysis project Ga0209156, IMG submission 185881) | Grasslands soil microbial communities from the Angelo Coastal Reserve, California, USA - 14_0927_05_20cm (SPAdes) (version 2) | ecosystem: Environmental > Terrestrial > Soil > Grasslands...
CGGGCCGTAGCGCTTTTCGGACGGGGGTTCGACTCCCCCCGCCTCCACCATTTCCATGTCCTTGCACTAAGAACCTATCAACCTATCTTTTAATATGCGGAACGCTCATGGGATTCGAGGCGACAAGATATTGTCCTTCATCGGAGCTTATCGGGTCCAATGTGATGGACATCCCCGTAACATTGTTGCCGTGTCCGTTATCGGGTCCAAGCTCATAGGTGACGCGTGCGCGGAAGTAATGCTGCTTCCCTGCCTCGGCAGCGAAGACGGTAAAGGCAGCTTCCCTAGAAAGCCGCTTGAAGTGCGATTGCCACTTCAAGCACAGGTGGTACTCGCAAGGTTCCACGTTGAAAGAAAAATAGGAGTTACCCTTGACGGTGCCGACCCATTCGCCATCTACCCCTATGCGAAGTGTAGGGTCGCCCATTTCGCCTGTAGCCTTTTTGAAAACCTCGCTTACAAAGACCATGGCTTTACCGGATACGGCTTGCGTAATGGGAGGGCCTGACACCTTTTCCACGTCGAAGCGAGCTTGATCATGACCGCAAGGACCTTGCAGATCAACTTGCGTTGTGTTGTTTTGAGCGAACACTGGAGCTGCGAATAGAACAGCTAAGATGAGAGCACCTTTCATGCCTTTCCTCCTATTTGCAGCCGCGCCAATGCGTGCGCGCCAGTCCAGGGATTGAACCCGTGATGTGTTCCTTGGTTGCATTGAACTTGACGCTCGGAAAAATCAGATAGGCCACCGCGCAAAAGAACAGTAAATCCCTGAAAACAAAATATTTAACGCGATCAAAGCAGACCTTGCAACCTCCGCCCCGAGGTACCGTAGGAGATTCACCTACATAGGGTTTCGTGTACTCACCGGATTGTAGTTTAGGACCCTGCTTCCTAGTCTGGATAGGTCTGCAGCCAGGGTTGCAGACTTGGTGTGGAACTGCGATGTGCTGCGGGGTTCGCACGACCATTAAGAATCGAGGTGGTGAGATGACTTTCCCCTCTTATCCTACTACCCATCCCGCGAGACTCATAATCGTGGCAGTGGTTGTCTTTGGCGTCGCGGCTGCGGGCGCAAAAGGCCAAGGAAATAGCTCGCGCCCGGCAAAGGTTCTCCGCCAACAGACCTCGACGGCCACAACCAGTTCTTCAACCTCAACCTTAGCCTCGGCGAATGCAAATTCGTCGTACATCATTGGGCCTGGCGACCTGCTTGCCATCAACGTGCTTCACGAACCGGAAGTTTCGCAGAAAGTGCCGGTGCGCATGGACGGCAAGATCACCATGCCATTGATTGGGGAAGTCCAGGCAAGTGGAATGAAGCCGGGCAACCTTCAGGAGACGATAGCCGCGAAACTTCATGACTACATCAAGGACGCGGAAGTCACAGTTGTGGTGGAAGAAATAAAAAGCAGGCAATTCACCGTCATGGGGGAAGTGGAACATCCAGGATCGTTTCCACTGGTTAAGGCGACAACGGTGCTGGACGGCCTGGCGCAGGCTGGAGCATTCCGCGACTTCGCCAAGCTCACGAAAATTCATGTCTTGAGAAAGACTGCCGAGGGAACAACGATCAGCCTTCCCTTCAATTACAAGGAAGTTTCTAAAGGAAAGAATGAATCGCAGAACATCGAGCTACAGGCTGGGGACACCATCATTGTTCCCTAGGGGTTGCGCTCATGGAACACTCGAAGAGATCGTTTTTCCGAATCGCCGCTTTTCTTACGCTGACGGGCACTCCTCTCACCGTGCTGGGGCAGGAGCAGCCTACCGCTCCCAAAGAGCCCGAGAAAAACTCTCGTTATGTGGCGGAAGAACCCGAAACCAGTGGGTTTGCCATGGAAATGCATAGTTCGACGAGTTGGGACGACAACATTCTAGGAGACAACGCGCACCGCATCAGAGACTACGTGTTTGAAGAGGGCGGGCGGCTGAGTTTGTGGACCCGGAAACCGAGTTGGAGGCTTGGACTGGACTACCGTCCCAACGCGCTGATTTACAAAACCGCCAGCGGCTTCAATCAGGTGGACCAGCGCCTGGACTTTGACAACGAGTTTCATACCGGCCGCCATCTGCTCTTCAAATTGAAGGATTCGGTGGATTACGCAACTGGCATCTTAGAACCGCAGACCAACGGAAACGTTTCCCTTCCCGGTACCGGTGGTTCCAGTCTGAATAACACGATCATAACGCCCTTTGCTCGCCAGTTTGGCAATGATGCTTCAGGAGAAATTGAATATCAGGCAAGTCTCCGCAGTTCCCTTGATTTCTCAGGTGGACACGGATTCCGGCGCTTCAAAAACATAGGTAATCCAAATCCCAGCTTTGCAACGAGCCTTTTTAATACGCAGACTGACACAGGCTCGGGAAGCTACAACTACCGGATGACCAAGCATCTTACCACTAGTTTGGAATACCGATTCGAGAACTTTCGTTTCAGCCCGGTTTTTCACACGAGGACGCAAGGTGGATATTTGAAGCTGCTATGGGAAGCTAGCCCGTATGTCACGTTTAGCATTTACGGAGGAGCGGAGAACGCCGACTCCCTAGGGCAATTCCAGGTTCCCTCTACAAATCCTTTGCAGCCTGGAAACACCACTGTCACTCTGCGAACCCTGCAATGGAACCCAGGAGGCGGCGGATCGGTGACATTCCGCTCCAATCAGACAGTTTTTCGATTGACCGGACAACGGTTGGTGGCGGATGGGGGAGGACTGCTGGCGGCGGTTACGACTTCTTACGAAGGGGCGGAGGTCCGCCAGCGATTCGCGGCGAGATGGGACGTGGCTCTAACCGCATCGAACGCAAGGTCAGTCGCCCTGCAAGGACCCTCGGGGAAAGGCGTAGTGGATACGCAAGCGGCCGGTATGGCCATTGAACACGCGATTGTGCAAACCCTGAGCATACATGTTGGATACGATTATTTGCGCCAACGCACAAACCAGTTCGTGCCGTTTGCATTAAATGCGGACAGGAACCGCTTTACGCTCGGAATTTTTTACCGCACCCGTGACTTCGTGTTTTAAAGCAAGGATGCGGGGGCAAATCCATGACGTGGACGACCATAAGCAAATTGGGGGGATTCCCTTTAGGCGTGGTTCAGGTGTTTGCACATATCCGGATGGGGAACGTGCCTGATTGTTCGCAGAGTCATCGTTCATTACTCTGCCCTCCAAGTGCGAGCCCTCCTGAGGAGGGCTCAAGCAGAATCCGGGGAACTGTTCGACCGGAAGCAGGTCAACATTTAGACATCCGCTTGTGCCTGGCGGTGCCGTGCCGGAAATACTTGTTTCCGCCAGTAGTTTGTCGAGCGCCGGCAGCCAGTGGTTCGTGCGTCCAGCCACGAGCGACGGTGTGAGAAGCAGGAGAGTGAGGTAAGAAGTGGAAGTTCATCGGCAGATGGGTGTGGAGGAGTACTTGACGCTTCTGCTTCGGCGGAAGTGGTTGCTTCTCACGATGGCGGTACTGGGGGGCACAGGGGGCTTCCTTTCGTCCGTACTGATTCCGGCGCAGTACACGTCGCACACCATGGTGCTGGTGGAAGAACCAGTGGTTCCGGAAGGATATGTGAAACCAGTCGTAACTGAAGACGTGAACCAGCGGCTAGCAAGCATGCAGGGAGAAATCTTGAGCCGCACGAGACTCCAGGACCTCGTAGAGCAATTCAACCCTTACAAGAAAGACACGGGCAAAGTGGCCCTGGAAGTAATGATCGGGCGGTTGAGAAAATCAATCAAAGTAGCACCCCTAAACCCGATGCCTGGGACATCGTCCCACGACCTGCCGGGCTTCACAGTGGACGTGACACTCGGCGATCCTCGCTTGGCCCAGCAGATCTGCAATGAAATCAGCTCCATGTTCAGAAATCAAAATATCCACCAGCGCCAGAAGCAGACTGAGGAAACAACAGAGTTTTTGGCCATACAACTGGAGGAAGCCAAAACCAAACTCGATGAGCAGGACGCTAGAGTAGCTGCATTTAAAAAGCAACACATGGGAGAGCTGCCTGACGATGAAAGGACCAATCTCACTTTGCTGACCGGCCTGACCTCCCAGCTCGATGCCGCAACACAGGGCCTGAATCAAGCCAGGCAAGAGAAAACTTTTTTGGAATCGATGCTGAACCAGCAACTCGCAGTATTAAAAACAAGTTCCAGCGGTCAGAGCGCGCAAACCCTCGAACAACAGCTGCAGGACTTAAGGAATCAACTTGCGGTGCTCCAAAGAAGCTATACAGATAAACATCCAAGCGTCATAAAGGCCAAACAAGCGATTGCACAACTGGAAAAGCAAATGGAAGCGACTCCTCCAAAGGATCTGAGCGCCGCAGAGAAAAAGCCAGTGATTCCGGTTATCGAGACTCCGGAGATACAGCACTATCGCGCGCAGCTTCACCAGCAGGAACTAATTATCAGCCAGAAAACAAAACAGCAGGAGGACCTGCAACGAGAGATCCGCGTGCTTCAGGGCAAGATTGAGGCAAGCCCAGGAGCCCAACAGGAATTTCAAGCCCTGACCCGCGACTATGAAACCGCGCGCAATTTCTACAACGACCTGCTTAAGAGGCGAAATGAGTCTCAAATGGCCACCGAGCTGGAAAACGGGCAGCAAGCGGAAAAGTTTCGGGTGCTAGATCCGGCGAGCTTGCCAGAGACGCCTTCCTTCCCGAATCGCCAGCTTTTCACCCTGGGCGGACTCTGCGCGGGACTGGCGCTGGGAGTTGGCATTGTTCATCTTTCGGAGGTTCGGGATAAGTCCATCCGAACCCGGCAGGACGTTGAGACTTACCTGGGAGTCCAAACGCTGGCGGTGATCTCTCATACCGGGAATGGAAGGAAGGTTCGTAGTTTGGGAAACGCCAGAAGGCGGCCCGAATTGAGTTTGACTGCTTCGTCGTGGAAAGAGAGAAATGTATAAGAAGTTTTTTGGCTTGCGAGAGAGCCCTTTCAAGGTCAATCCGGATCCCCGGTATTTGTTCCTGACGCCGGGAATTCAAGAAGCATTGGCCAGTCTGGCCTATGGGATACGCGGCCGGAGGGGCATCATCCTCCTGACCGGCGAAGTGGGCACGGGTAAGACGACTCTGCTAAACATGGTGCTCGATTGGCTTCGTCAGAACCGGGCGGCAACGGCATTCATTTTCAATACGCACCTGACTACTTCCGAATTGTTCGAATGCCTGATGGCGGACCTCGGGATTCCCTGCGAGTCACATTCGAAGAGCGAGATTCTGATGCGCCTCAATCGCTGGCTATTGGACCGGTACAGCAGCGGACAAACGGCGGTGCTCATCGTAGATGAGGCACAGAGCCTTTCCGACGAGGTATTGGAAGAAATCCGGTTTCTCACGAATCTCGAAACGTCTACGGAAAAACTCCTGCAAGTTGTCCTTTCGGGCCAGCCCGAGCTTGAAGAAAAGTTGCGGCAGCCTCACTTGAGGCAGCTTCGGCAGCGGATCACCGTGCGATGCAAGACGAGCCCTTTGTCGGTGGAGGAAACGCAAGGTTACATCGCAGAGCGCTTGCGAATTGCTGGAGCAAGCAACGGACCGCTGTTCTCTCCGGAAGCGATCGAAAGTATTTACCGGCATACAAGAGGAATTCCGCGCGTCATCAACGTGCTCTGCGAGCATGCCTTGATCAACTGTTTCGCAGATCAGCAAAAGACCGTTACTCCTGAGCACATTGAAGGAGTCGCGCGCGAATTCGAGATGGACATTAATACCGTGCGCACGACGCCGCTAAGCGCGCATCAGGACAATTTGACGTCAGTTGAAAAAGTGTTGCGCGATTTATCCAGCGTTCTGGAACGAATGCGTCAGCCTGCTTCCCTACCCGTCGGGTCTGAGGGGAAACTATGAGCCGTATTCATGAGGCGTTGAAAAAGGCAGAGGAACAAAAGCCGCCCGCTTGGCGGCCTACAGATCCGACTCCGCTCAACTATGTCGGTGAAAGTGAGGTTGCGGCGGCTTCGGGAGTTTTGCATTCGCCCCGGCGGGGAGAAATGCCCGCAACGGGGCGTTGCCTGCGGCTCGAAGAGTTGCGGCAAAGGTGCATCAAGCCGGGTTGGAGACTGAATCCGGACTACGACGTTTTTTCAACACAGCAATCTTCCGCTTTATGCGCGGAGCAGTTTCGCACGCTGCGCTCGCGTCTGTACCGGCTTCGCGAGAAGAGCCCGATTCGAACGCTGCTTGTAACCAGCACGCTACCCGGCGAGGGAAAAACCTTTGTAGCTCTCAATCTCGCGCTGGCGATTGCGCGTCAGCATGAAAGGCGCGCGTTGCTCATCGATGCTGACTTGCGTGCATCAAGGCTCCACGTGCGGCTTGGAGCGCCTTCTGCGCCGGGCTTGAGTGACTATCTCAGCGGCCGAGCCGATGAATTTTCGATTCTCCAGGCGGATCCAAAGGTAGAGCTTTTCCTTGTTCCGGCAGGCAGGTCGGCGCCGAACCCTTCAGAGCTACTCGCAAACGGAACACTAAAACGCTTTCTTGATGGAATGAGCCCCATTTTCGACTGGGTGATTATAGATGCGCCGCCCGTTTTGGCAGTGGCGGACCCCAGCATCATTGCAGAATTTTGCGACGGGGTGCTTGTAGTGGTCCAGGCAGGCGAGACGGCCCACGACTTGGTCAAGACGACTTTACAAGAGTTTCGCGGGAACAATCTTCTTGGCGTCGTGCTGAACGGCGCGAACGAAGGTACGAATTACGGTGGCTATTCGTATTATGCCGGATTCGGAATGGACAAGAAGTGATGTCCAAACTGCCCAACCTGTAGCGGTGGGCAGCACTCTGCGCGAAACACCTAGCAGATTTTTCCCGGAGTCAGCGTTTGGGACTCTCATGGCGGTAGTTTGTCTGGCTTACTGAGTGGTTAGTAATGGAAAATAGCTGAGACTTTTACGGGCGATGAACGTGACTTACACAGATCAAACCCATCCGTGGTTTGCAGTCCAAACCAGGACGCGGTACGAGAATCTCGCCGCCAAGCAGTTGAGTGGCCGGGGCTACGAGGTTTTCCTGCCCTTCTATCAATGTAAGCGGCGCTGGTCTGATCGTATGCAGGAATTTGATGTCCCGCTCTTCCCTGGTTACTTGTTTTGCCGATTCAATCTGCTGGATCGTCTCCCCATTCTTACGACCCCTGGAGTCATCCAGATCGTAGGAATTGGAAAAACGCCGATTCCGGTGGACGAAGAGGAAGTCGTCGCTCTCCAAACCACGGTAAGGACAGGCATACCCAGGCATCCCTGGCCGTTTCTAAAGGTAGGACAAAAAGTCAGGGTGGAAGCAGGTCCCCTCTGCGGCCTGGAAGGAGTCCTGTTAAATTTCAAGGGACGTTACCGGTTGGTATTGTCGGTTTCCCTGCTTCAGCGGTCTGTTGCAGTAGAAGTTGACGGCGCTTGGGTGACTTCGGTCTTACAGCAATCGGGAAGAACCACTGCTCTAAGCTCTTCCGCTCTTAGCTCCTAATCAGAGGACCCAGACCATCTGCTTGGAGTTTCCGAACCGCGCTGTTTCTTTTATGGGTTGGTCGAAGTGACTCTAGACAGGCAGGATTTATGTGTGGCATAGCAGGCATGATAGGCACTGAGCCGGGTTACTCCGCCGAAGCGGCGGATGTCCACCAAATGTGCCAGACCATCGTGCACCGTGGCCCGGACGATGAAGGAATCTATGTGCATGGCCGCTTGGGCCTAGGCATGCGGCGGCTTAGCATCATTGATTTGTCCACGGGGCATCAGCCCATTCACAACGAAGAGGAGAATCTTTGGGTTGTTTTTAATGGCGAAATCTACAACTTCCCTGAACTTCGCCCCGAGCTTGAAGCGCGCGGCCACCGCTTCTACACCAACTCAGACACGGAAGTAATTGTCCATTTGTATGAAGAATATGGGGCGGAGTGCGTGAAACATCTGCGCGGAATGTTCGCGCTGGCACTCTGGGATCAACGAAAGGAAAAGTTGCTCCTTGCGCGCGATCGCTTCGGGAAGAAACCGTTGTACTACGCTATGGACGGCCGCAGGCTGCTATTTGGCTCGGAGATCAAAGCCATCTTAGCAATTGCACCCGGGCTGGCCGAAATTGCGCCGCAAGGTTTGCTGAGCTTCTTCCACTTTGGCTATATCCCTGATCCTGACACATCCTTCAAACGCATCAAGAAGCTGCCACCCGGACATTATCTCGAATTCTCAAACGGGCAAATCCAAATCCGCAAATACTGGGACTTACCCGCTTACGGAACCTATGATCCCGAATCCGAAGAGCAATGTCTTGAAGAACTCGAACATAGGATGGCGGAAGCGGTCCGGATACGGCTGATCAGCGATGTTCCACTTGGGGCGCTGTTAAGCGGAGGTGTTGATTCCTCGATTGTGGTGGCGATGATGGCGCGGTTCAGTTCGCGCCCCGTCAAGACGTTTTCCATCGGTTTCCCACATGCGGACTTCAATGAGAGCGATCATGCCCGAGCGGTCGCGCGGGAATTCGGGACTGACCACCATGAACTGTACGTTGAGCCGGACATCGAGGAAACTGTACATCTATTGACTAGCTCCCTGGAAGAACCCTTCGGCGACGCTTCCATCGTGCCTACCTACCATGTGTGCCGCTTGGCGAGGCAACACGTCACGGTGGCGCTGGCTGGGGATGGAGGCGATGAGCTTTTCGCCGGATATGAGCGCTACGGTTCTTATCTAGACCGACGGGGAATCCGGTTATTCCCTTTCGGAATGGGACAGTGGTACCGAAAGCGCGTACACCCCCTCATTCCGCCCAACTGGCGCGGACGCCGGTTTGTCTACAACCTTTCTCTGCCTCCACGGGAACGGTATTTAGATGGAATATCGCTACTGCCCACGGGCCACCGGGAGAAGAATATCTTTTCCAAAGATTTCCTGGTTTGGGCCGACAAACAACCGTCGCCTTACGATTCGTTTATGCAGTTTTTGGAAGATGGGCCGGCCTCGGACCCGCTGAGTGAAGTGCAGTATCTCGATGCAAAAACTTATTTGCCGGGCGACATACTGACTAAGGTAGACCGTATGAGCATGGCAAATTCGCTGGAGGTCAGGGCGCCCTTTCTGGACCATTCTTTGGCCGAGTGGGCCGCCATGCTCTCGCCACGGTGGAAGTCGCGATTCGGAGAGCTCAAATACGTGTTGAAGAAGCTGGCGGAGCGGCTGAACATCCCCAAGAAAGTGCTTTACCGCCCCAAGCAGGGTTTTGCAATGCCGCTTCTCCACTGGTTCCGAGATAATCCCGCCCCTGCTCTGCTCGACATTCTGTTGGAACAGAGAACGATGTGGCGGGGATATTTTGACGAGAGTGGAGTTCGACAACTGCTGAATGAGCACCGCAAACGAATTCGAGATCGCTCTTGGGAACTCTGGCACCTGCTAATCTTCGAGCTCTGGCACCGCAATTTTGTGGAAAAGCGGACTACTATCCAATCGACGACTCCGAGCGTGCGCGGTCTATCCCTTTGTGGTGCAACTCTTGGCAAGAGCACGGCCGAGTTTGCCAACATTTAGCTCGGCCCTGGGGAATAAATCCCCGATTGAGCGAACAGAGGCGTTCTCCATGCAGGACAGGAAGATGAACCGAATATGAATAGCGCTATCTCTTCAGAACAGAACGGCACACGAGTATTGATGTTCATCCAGTCGCTGGACTTGGGCGGATCCGAAACACAGTGTGTCGAAATGGCCCGGCAGCTCAAATGGGAAGGATACAGAGTAACCGTCGGCTGCTTGCGGGCCGACGGCCCTTTGAAGGCAAGGTTGAACGAAGCTGAGCTTGAGTGTGTGGAGTTTCCCGTGCATACAAGTTTGCTTCGGCTTAATGCGTTTTTGCAGATGTTGAAGCTAGTAGCCTTCCTTCGCAAGAGACAATTCAAAGTCGTTCACGCCAGCGATCTGTACTCAAATTTGTTTGCTGTTCCTGCGGCATGGCTGGCAAGAGTCCCGGTCGTCATTTCGAGTCAAAGAGATTTGGGGCGGTGGTGGTGGTACACACCCGTAAGGAGAAAAATTCTTCGGAGGGTTCAGGAGCTTTCAACACAGGTTCTAGTGAACTCGGAGGCCGTTCGCCAAGAATTGCTAATAAAAGACGGCTTTCGTCCTGAGAAGATCCACGTGGTTTACAACGGAATTGACGCACAGAAATACGTCCAAGCGACTGGCGACCGGAAGAATTTGCTTCCAGGTGTCTCTTCGATTCACAAACTGATCATAACCGTTGCGAACATGCACACCGGCGCGAAGGGCCACGGCGATTTGATTGAAGCGGCGCGAACAATACGCAAAGAGCACCCAGAGGCAAGGTTCGTCCTTGCGGGCGATGGCGAAATGCGCCAATTCTTTGAGAACCAGGTCCGTGCTGCGGGGCTACAAGAAATGTTTGCCTTTCTGGGACACCGCATGGACATCCCTGCATTGTTGGCCAGCTGTGATATCGGGGTCCTTGCCTCAAGGACGGAGGGACTACCAAACGCGGTCCTGGAGTATATGGCCGCTGGTCTACCGGTTGTAGCCACTACAGTCGGCGGCGTGCCCGAAATCATAGAAAACGAAACCAATGGCCTTCTGATTCCAGCAGAGAACCCAACCGCTCTTTCCGGCGCCCTTCTACGTCTGCTGAAAGACGAGCAGCTGCGCAAGCGACTGGGACACGCCGGTCGAAAAAGAATCCTGGCGCAATTCAATTTTGCAAGCGTTATGGCAAGGCTGAAGCAGCTTTATAGGGATCCACAGCATCCCGCTGAGCTTCGCCGCACCTTTCCAGCGAATTCTCTCAGCCAGGCGAACAGAGGCAGCGAGAATCTCTAGTCGCTGCCGTCGGAAAGAGCCGCCTGAAAATCTTGCCAATATCAACAGTATGGAGTTCTAAACCATGGCTCGCGTAAGCGTATTCGGATTGGGTTATGTGGGGGCGGTGACCGCGGCTTGCCTGGCACACAAGGGCCACGAGGTCGTCGGTGTAGACGTTAATCCGCTGAAAGTAGAAATGATGGAATCAGGCCAGGCACCGGTACTGGAGCCTAGGCTCAAGGAACTGATTGAGGAAGGTCACAGGTCCGCAAGGCTGCGCGCTACGACGGATACGCATTCCGCCGTGCTCCAATCCGATGTCTCCTTCGTCTGCGTAGGCACACCAAGCCTTAGGAACGGCTGCTTGGACCTAAACAGTGTGAAACGCAGTTGCCAAGACATTGGCGAGGCGCTGCGATCGAAGAAGGGTTTCCATACAGTCGTGATTCGCAGCACCATTTTGCCGGGAACAGCCATGTCTGTGATCATCCCCGCAATTGAAGAAGCAAGCGGCAAACGGAGCGGGATCGATTTCGCCGTGTGCTCGAACCCGGAATTTACGCGCGAAGGTTGCGCGGTCTCCGATTTCTTGAATCCCACAATCACGGTTTTAGGGGCCGATAACTATTCGCATTTGGACGCGCTGCGTGATCTCTATCGTGATGCGCCAGGACAAATCTTCGAGACCTCCCTGGGAGAAGCAGAAATGGTTAAGTATGTTTGCAACGCTTTTCACGCGCTGAAGGTAACCTTCGCAAACGAAATCGGTTCTCTGTGCACTCAGCTGAATCTGGATGTGCGCAGGGTGACAGAGATCTTCGCG
>Ga0209156_10003591_pt1 | contig 11632 bp, 11 predicted proteins | sample GraSoiAngelo_124_FD_185881 | JGI IMG/M metagenome (GOLD analysis project Ga0209156, IMG submission 185881) | Grasslands soil microbial communities from the Angelo Coastal Reserve, California, USA - 14_0927_05_20cm (SPAdes) (version 2) | ecosystem: Environmental > Terrestrial > Soil > Grasslands...
CGCCTCGTCATCGTCGCGGTACACCGTGCACCACAGCCGCGCCGGGTCGAGTCCCAGGGTGTGGATGAGGAAATCCCAGGCGAAATGAATCGCCTCGCGCTTGAAATAGTCGCCAAAGGAGAAGTTGCCGAGCATCTCGAAGAAGGTGTGGTGCCGGGCGGTGTAACCCACGTTCTCCAGGTCGTTGTGCTTGCCGCCGGCGCGCACGCAGCGCTGGCTGGAGACAGCGCGCAGGTAGTCGCGCTGCTCCCTGCCGGTAAACACGTCCTTGAACTGCACCATGCCGGCGTTGGTAAAGAGCAGCGTCGGGTCATCCCCGGGCACGAGCGAGCTCGAGGGCACGACCTGGTGGCTGTGCGCGCGAAAGAACTCCAGAAACGCGCTGCGCACGTCCGCGGCGCTCATGTAAGTCGGCTTGCTCAAAGGTTTTCAGTCCGCATCCGGATCGGCGCCCGTCGCCGCGCGGATATGATCCGACGAAAAGCCACGATACTGCAAAAAACGCGCTTGCCGGGCCTTCTCCGCCCAGCTCGCCGGCGGCTGCGGGCCGAACCTGGCGCTGCGCGCGCGGCGCGCGAGCGCCTGCCAATCCGGTCCGCCGGCGAGCGCCGCATCGACCAGCGCCTCGGGCAGGCCGCACCGGCGCAGCTGCGCGGCGATGCGGATCGGGCCCTGGCCGCGCCCGGCGTGCCAGTTGACATAGTTCTGCGCGAAGCGCCGGTCATCGAGCACCCCGCGGGTAGCGAGCTCGGCGATCGCCTGCCCCGCGGCGGCGTCCTCAAACCCCTTGGAACACAGCTTCACGCGCAGCTCGGCGCTGGCGAAGTCCCGCCGCGCGAGCAGCGCGACGGCCGCCGTGCGCGCCGCCTCGGGATCTGTGCGCTGTTGTGTATTGGCCGCTTTGGATGATCTGCGCAGGGCCATGGCTTGCAGTATAGTGGTTTGTCGGCCGCTCGCCCGGAGCCACCGCCCCTCATTCAAACAGGTATAGGAACACGACCATGCGATTCGTTGTTGGAGTGCTGGCGTGCATCGGTGCTGGCGTCCTGACTGTCGCGGTGGCGGACCCGCCCGAGCAGCCGGTACACGCCGCGTCCTCCCCGAGCACGATCGCCCCTGCCGCGCAGGCCCCCGCTGCGCCTCAGTCGGACCGCGTCGCGCCGACCGTCGCCAAGCCGACGATCGACCCGGAAGAGAAACGCCTCATCGCGCAGGGTTACAAGCCCGAGATGCTCAACGGCCAGAAGGTCTTCTGCCGGCGCGAGCAGACCCTGGGATCACGCCTCGGTGAGGCGAAGCACTGTGCGACCGCCGAGCAGCTGAAGATCTCGCGGCAGGAAAGCCACGACGTGATAGAAAAGATCCAGCGTACCCAGAAAAATCCCGCCGGGGGCTGAGCCCTACCGGGCATTGGTGGCAATCAGGCCGAATTGGCCGCCTGCTCGACGTTGCGCTGCGGCCGCGGCGGCAGGAGGCGCGCCCTCACCTGCTCCTCGATCTCGCGCGCGACCTCCTTGTTGGCCAGCAGGTAGGCGCGCGCGTTGTCCTTGCCCTGGCCGATGCGGCTGCCCTTGTAGGCATACCAGGCGCCCGACTTCTCGATGATCCCGAGCGAGCTGCCGAGCTCGATGATCTCGCCCTCGCGCGAGATGCCCTGCCCGTACATGATCTCGAACTCCGCCTCCCGGAACGGCGGTGCGACCTTGTTCTTCACCACCTTGACGCGCGTCATGTTGCCGGTGACTTCCTCGCCGTTCTTGATCGCACCGATGCGCCGGATGTCGAGGCGCACCGAGGCATAGAACTTCAGCGCGTTGCCGCCGGTGGTGGTTTCGGGATTGCCGAACATCACGCCGATCTTCATGCGGATCTGGTTGATGAAGACGACGATGGTGTTCGAGCGGCTGATGTTGCCGGTGAGCTTGCGCAGCGCCTGCGACATGAGACGCGCGTGCAGCCCGACCTGCATCTCGCCCATCTCGCCCTCGATCTCGGCTCGCGGCGTGAGGGCCGCCACCGAATCCACCACCACGATGTCGACGGCGTTCGAGCGCACCAGCATGTCGGTGATCTCCAGCGCCTGCTCGCCGGTATCCGGCTGCGACACCAGCAGATCGTTGATGTTCACGCCGAGCTTCTCGGCGTACGACGGATCGAGCGCGTGCTCCGCATCGACGAACGCGGCCGTGCCGCCGCCGCGTTGCACTTCGGCGATGACCTGCAGGGTGAGTGTGGTCTTGCCCGAAGACTCGGGCCCGTAGACCTCCACCACCCGGCCGCGCGGCAGTCCGCCTACGCCCAAGGCGATGTCGAGTCCGAGCGAACCGGTGGACACGGTCTCCACGTCGTAGTTCGCCGCGGCATCGCCTAAGCGCATCACCGAGCCCTTGCCGAACTGCTTTTCGATCTGTCCCAGTGCGGCGGCGAGCGCCTTCTTGCGATTTTCTTCCATCTGCGAGATTCCGTAAGAGTGTGGCGGGGGGCGAGAGAATTTCCTGGTCGCAATTATCACATAAACATGCGGCGATCGGTGCGCGCTTACCGGCGCTGTTTTGCGGCTACTCGTGCGCTTTCTCCGCCTTAACCAGTAAATACGATTCAATGACACTGTATACGGGGCCGCCCGGGTCAGTGCGGCTCTCGATCAGCGCGAATGCGTCGAAGCGCCACAGTACCGGTTGCACGGCGAGCGTGGACGGCGCGTGTGCAACCTTGCGCGCCACGGTGACATGCGTGCGGAAGGGCTTGAGATCCGGACTAAACCCAGCGGCGGCGGTTTCGTTCTTGAGCATCGCCGAGAGCGCCGGCGCGCCTGCCACAATCGCCTCGCCCCGCTCACCGGCGGCCTGCGCAGCCCCGGGCTCGCCGCTGCCGAGCGCGCACAGGATCTGCGCTCGCGCCCAGTGCGCCAGGCGATCGAAACTCAGCAGCAGCGGCCGCCCGCCCGCGGGGAATCCCTGCGCGACCCGGCGTGCGATCCCGTCGAGCTCCGGAACGCGGCCCTCAGGCACGGCGCCGAGGAACGCGAGCGTCACGTGCAGGCTCGGCACCGGCACCGGACGGCCGCCGCAGGATCTGACGCCCTTGCGGGTGGCGGAGTGAAGCGCGCCGCGCTGCTGTGCATCCGGCCACAGCGCGAAGAACAGCCGCCGCGTCGGTTCGCGCGCGGGCGGGGCTGGGGCCTGCCCCTCGGCCGGCGGGCGCGACGGTCCGCCGCCGCTCAAACCGCATCCGTGCGCGGCGTGGCTTCCACACGCACCGGCAGATCGAGCCGCAGGATGAGCCGCAGCGCGTGCTGCACCGAATGGCGGCGCACGGACGCGCGATCCCCGCCGAAGAGCTTCTGCTCGGCGATGATGTCGATCGAGCGCGCCTGACGGGCGGCGGCGCAGAACCACACGGTACCGACCGGCTTACTCGGCGTGCCGCCATCGGGACCGGCGATGCCGCTGACCGCCAGCGCCACGCTGGCGCCGGAAACGCGCAACGCCCCTGCGGCCATCTCCCGCACGCTCTGCTCGCTCACCGCGCCGAAGCCTGCGAGCGTACGCGCCCCCACGCCCAGGTCGCGCACCTTCGCGGCATCCGAATAGGTCACGTAGCCGCACTCGAACCACCGTGAACTGCCGGGCACGTCGGTGAGCGCCTTGGCGACCCACCCGGCGGTGCAGGACTCGGCGGTGACCAGGCGCCGCTCGGCGGCGTGGAGCTTCCGGCCGACGCGCTCGGCCAGCTCGTAGAGCTCAGGATCGCTCGCCACCATGGCGCGAGGCTAACCCAGCCGTGAGTCCCGACGGTAGCCTCGGCCGGGGTGGCGGGCGGCGGCGACCTTGGCCCGCTGTCACCGAAGCCCGCCCATGCGGGTCGTCTTGCGGTAGCCTTCGCGCACCATGAACGACGCGGTCCGCTCGCAGCATACGCCGGTGATGCAGCAGTACCTGCGCATCAAGAGTCAGCACCCGGACACGCTGCTCTTCTACCGCATGGGCGATTTCTACGAGCTGTTCTACGACGATGCCCGCCGCGCTGCGGCGCTCCTCGACATCACCCTCACCACGCGCGGGCAATCGGCGGGGGAGGCGATCCCCATGGCCGGGGTGCCGTTTCACGCCGTGGACAGCTACCTCGCCCGGCTCGTGCACAAGGGCGAGAGCGTCGCAATCTGCGAGCAGCTCACCGATCCGGCGACCTCGAAGGGACCCGTGGAGCGGGCGGTGGTGCGTATCGTCACGCCCGGCACGGTGACGGACACCGCGCTCCTCGAGGAGCGCCAGGACACCCTGGTCGCCGCCGTGGCACGCGACGGCGAGCGTTTCGGGCTGGCCTGGCTCGACCTCGCCGCCGGGCGCTTCACGGTGCTGCAGGGCGAGGGGCTCCAGGGGCTCGCGGGGGAGCTCGAGCGGCTGCGCCCCGCGGAGCTGCTGCAGGCCGAGGGCGCGGGCGATGAGCCCGTGGCGCGAGCAGGGACGGCGCTGCGGACGCGACCGCCGTGGCACTTCGAGCTCGCCAGCGCCTCGCGGCTGCTGACCGACCAGCTTGGCACACTCGACCTCAGGGGCTTCGGCGCCGACGACCTCCCGCTGGCCATCGCCGCGGCCGGGGCGCTGCTGCAGTACGTGCGCGACACGCAGAAATCGGCGCTGCCGCACATCCGCGCGCTGCACGTCGAGGAGCGTGGTGAGGCGCTGATACTCGATGCCGCTACCCGCCGCAACCTCGAGCTCGACGCGAGTCTGAGCGGGCGTGAGGACGCGACGCTGTTCGCGGTGATCGACAGCTGCGTCACCGCCATGGGCTCGCGGCAGCTGCGCCGCTGGCTCAACCGTCCGCTGACCCGTCAGCCGCTGCTGCGCGAGCGCTACCACGCCCTCGGCGCCCTGATCGAGGCGCGCGGCTTCGACGCCGTGCGCCGGCACTTGAAGGGCGTGGGCGATGTCGAACGCATTCTCGCGCGGGTGGCGCTGCGCTCGGCGCGGCCGCGCGACCTCACGCAGCTGCGCAGCTCGCTCAGCGCCCTGCCGGGCGTGCGGGCCGCGCTCGCCCTGGATGCGCCGCTCCTTGAGGAGCTGCGCGGGCGCATGCACGAGCACGAGGACGTGGTGACTCTGCTCACTGCCGCCATCGCCGCCGAGCCTGCCGCGCTGGTGCGCGACGGCGACGTGATCGCCGCCGGCTACGACCCCGAGCTCGATGAGCTGCGGCGCATCGCCACCCACACCGATGCCTTCCTGCTCGAGCTGGAGCGGCGCGAACGCGAGCGCACGGGGCTCCCCACCCTCAAGCTCGGCTACAACCGCGTGCAGGGCTTCTTCATCGAGGTCCCGCGCCGCGATGCCGAGCGTGTGCCGAAGGACTACGTCCGTCGCCAGACCGTGAAGTCCGCCGAGCGCTTCATTACCGAGGAGCTGAAGCGCTTCGAGGAGCGGGTGCTGGGCGCACGCGATCAGGCGCTGGCGCGCGAGAAGCAGCTGTACGAGGAGATTCTGGCGCGGCTCATCGGCGCCTTAGGCCCGCTGCAGGCCACCGCCGGCGCGCTCGCCGAGCTCGACGCCCTCGCCGCTCTCGCGGAGCGCGCCTGCGTGCTCGAGTGGACACGTCCCGAGCTGACCGCGGAGGCGCGCCTCAGCATCGAGGGCGGGCGCCACCCGGTGGTCGAGCGCTTCTCGGAGGGTGCGTTCGTGCCCAACGACCTGCGGCTCGATGCCGAGCGGCGCATGCTCATCATCACCGGGCCCAACATGGGCGGCAAGTCGACCTACATGCGCCAGGCGGCGCTCATCGCGCTGCTGGCGCACCTGGGCAGCTACGTGCCCGCGGAGCGCGCCGTGCTGGGGCCGATCGATCGCATCTTTACGCGCATCGGCGCGGCGGATGACCTCGCCGGCGGGCGCTCCACCTTCATGGTGGAGATGACCGAGGCCGCCAACATCCTGCACAACGCCACCGCGCGCAGTCTCATTCTCCTCGATGAGATCGGCCGCGGCACCAGTACCTTCGACGGTCTGTCGCTCGCCTGGGCGATGGCGCGCGACATCGCCACGCGCGTGCGTGCCTTCACGCTGTTCGCCACACACTACTTCGAGCTCACCACGCTCGCCACCGAGGTCGACGGCTGCGCCAACGTGCACCTGGACGCGACCGAGCATGGCGATGGCATCGTGTTCCTGCACGCGGTGAAGGACGGGCCCGCCGATCGCAGCTATGGCCTGCAGGTGGCGCAGCTTGCGGGGGTACCGGCGAGCGTGATCGGGGAGGCACGGCGCTACCTCGAAGCCCTGGAGTCGCAGCGCGATCGCGAGCGCGCCTCGGCCAACGGTCGCGGGACTCCCGCGGCGCAAACGGAACTGCCCTTCCTCGCCACGGCCACTGAGGCGTCCGCGCGCAGCGCGGCGCAGGATGAGATCCGCGCGGCGCTCGCAGCCCTTGACCCGGATGAGCTGTCGCCGAAGGCTGCGCTGGAAGTGCTCTATCGCCTGCGGCGGCTGCGGGACGCTAGCGAATCGTAAAGCGCCCGTGGGTGAGGAACGACCCTGTCTCGCGCGCCACGCGCGCGGACAGGAGCATCCCCAGGTGGCTCACCGGCAGCACGATGTGATCGGTGGCGCCGGGCATGCGCGTCTCGCTCACCGCGACCGTGCCGTCGTTCTCCTCGGCGAAACCCGCCAGCAGCTGCCCCACGCCGAGCGGCTGGCTGCCGGCGATGATGCCGAGCGGCCGCGCCTGCACCCAGCGCCGCTCGTGCGGCTGTAACAGCTCCTGCGCGACCGAGGGCCCCATGAGGTGCGCGATCGGCGCGAAGCGGGCGGCCCCTTGGGCCGCACGACTCCCCACGCACGGCGGGCCGAGGAACACGGCCCGGCCCGGAGGCTGGTCGGGAAAGCGCTCGAGGAAGCGATGGATGACGAGCCCGCCTAAGCTGTGGCCGAGGAAATGCACCGCCGGGGCCTTAAGCTCGCGCACGAAGCTCTCGAGGTGCGCGGTGATATCGCCCATGCTCGAAGAGGCCGCGGAGTAGCGGAAGGCCTGCAGCGCGAGGTCGAAGCCGCGCGCGAGCCGGTGACGCAGGATGAGGGACTCCTCGCCGGGCAGCCACAGGCCGTGCACGTAGACGACCGGCGTACTCAAGGCTGCGGTACGCGCACCCGCACATGCAGCTCCCGCAGCTGCGCTTCGCTCACCTCCGTCGGCGCATCGGTGAGCGGATCCGCGGCCGTCTGGGTCTTCGGGAAGGCGATCACCTCGCGGATGCTGTCGGCGCCGGCCATGAGCATGGCCAGCCGATCGAGCCCAAAGGCAATGCCCCCGTGCGGCGGTGCACCGAATTTGAGCGCATCGAGCAGGAAGCCGAATTTCTTCTGCGCCTCCTCGGAGGCGATCCCGAGCAGCTCGAACACCGTGGACTGCATCTCCTGGCGGTGGATGCGCACCGAGCCGCCGCCGATCTCAGAGCCGTTCAACACCAGGTCGTAGGCGCGCGCCAGCGCCGCGCCCGGAGCCGCGCGTAGCGCCGCCAGGTCATCGTCACGGGGCGCGGTGAAGGGGTGGTGCATGGCGACCCAGCGCTTTTCGCCCGCGTCCCACTCGAACATGGGGAAGTCGACGACCCACAGCGGCCACCAGCCCGGCTCCAGGAGCTTCAGATCCTGGCCGATCTTCAGGCGCAGGGCCCCGAGGGAGTCGTTGACCACCTTGGCGGTGTCGGCGCCGAAGAAAATCAGGTCATTGTCGGCGGCGCCGGTGCGCTCGAGAATGCCCTCGAGCGCGGCATCGCTCAGGAACTTGATGATCGGGGACTGCAGCCCCTCGCGCCCCCGGGCGCGCTGGTTCACCTTGAGGTACGCGAGCCCCTTCGCGCCGTAGCGGGCCACGAACGCCGTGTAGTCATCGACGGCTGAGCGCGGCAGCGCGCCGCCCCCCGGCACGCGCAGCGCCGCGACCCTTCCGGCGGGATCCTTCGCCGGGCCCGCGAACACCTTGAAGTCGCACGCCTTCACCAGCTCGGCGACGTCCACCAGCTCGAGCGCGATGCGCAGGTCGGGCTTGTCGGATGCGTAGCGGCGCAGGGCTTGCGCATAGGTGATGCGCGGGAAGGGACGAGGGAGCTCCGCCCCCAGGACCTCCCTGAAGAAATGGCGCACCAGCTCCTCCATGAGTTCCATGATCTGGTCCTGCGCGAGGAACGAGGTCTCGATGTCGAGCTGGGTGAACTCCGGCTGGCGGTCGGCGCGCAGATCCTCATCGCGGAAGCAGCGCACGATCTGGTAGTAGCGATCGAACCCGGCAATCATCAGCAGCTGCTTGAAGATCTGCGGCGATTGCGGCAGCGCAAAGAACTTGCCCGGATGGGTGCGGCTCGGCACCAGGTAATCGCGCGCCCCCTCGGGCGTCGCCTTGGTGAGCATCGGCGTCTCGAGGTCGATGAAGCCGTGGGTGTCCAGATAGCCGCGCATCGAGCGGGTAATGCGATGACGCAGCCGCAGGCGCTGGCTCATGACCTCGCGACGCAGGTCGAGATAGCGGTAGCGCAGCCGCACCTCTTCACCGACCTGCTCGTCGAGCTGGAACGGCAGGGGCTCGGAGCGGTTCAGGAGCTCCAGCTCGCGCGCCACGAGCTCCACGCGTCCGGAAGCAAGGCTCGCGTTCACCGTGCCTGGGGGCCGCTCGCGCACCTTACCCGTCACCCGGATGACGAACTCGTTACGCAGGCGCTCGGCTTCCCCAAAGACCGAGGCGGCGCCGGGGTCGAACACGATCTGCAGCAGCCCCTCACGATCGCGCAGATCGACGAAAATGACCCCGCCGTGATCGCGCCGGCGGTGCACCCAGCCGGCCACGGTCACCTCCTGGCCGAGGTGCTGCTCGTTGACCTGTCCGCAGTAATGTGACCGCATGAGGCGCGCGATGTTACCAAAAGCGGCCCCGGCCCCCGCAATCGACCGTCAATGCCCCGGCATCTCCAGCACCGCGGCCCCCTGCAGCGCCCCGCTGCGCAGCCGCTCGAGGGCGAGATTCGCCTCAGCGAGCGCAAAGCGCTGCACGGTGGCGGTGAGGCCCATGCGCGTGGCGAGCGCGAGGAACTCCTGTCCGTCGGCGCGGGTGAGATTCGCGACCGAGGACAGCGCACGCTCGCCCCACAGCAGCCGGTACGGAAAGGCCGGCACGTCGCTCATGTGAATGCCGGCGCAGACCACGCGCCCGCCGGGACGCACGCATTTCAAGGCGGCCGGCACCAGCGCCCCCACCGGCGCAAACAGGATCGCGCCATCGAGCCATTCGCCAGGGTGCTCGTCGGAGCCACCGGCCCACACCGCGCCGAGCTCGCGCGCGAAGCGCTGGCCGGCGGCATCTCCGGGGCGCGTGAAGGCGAACACTCGCCGGCCCTGGGCGCGGGCCACCTGGGCAAGCAGATGCGCCGCGGCCCCGAAGCCGTACAGGCCGAGATTGCGGCCCTCGCCCGCGGCACGGTAGGCGCGATAGCCGATGAGCCCGGCGCACAAGAGCGGCGCCAGTTCCGCGGCCGCCGGCTGCGGGGGCAGCGCCAGACAGTAGCGCGCATCGGCGAGCGCCTGCTCCGCGTAACCCCCGTCTCGGGTATAACCGGTAAAGCGCGCCCGCTCACACAGATTCTCCTGCCCCGAGCGGCAATAGGCGCACTCGCCGCAGGTGAAGGCAAGCCACGGCACCCCCACGCGATCGCCGATGCGGAAGCGTGTGACCTCGGGTCCCAGGGCGGCGACGATGCCGACCACTTCGTGCCCCGGTGTGACGGGCAAGGGTATGGCCGGCAGCTCGCCATCCAGCAGATGCAGGTCCGTGCGGCACACGCCGCAGGCCTGCACGGCAAGCAGCAGCTCGTGCCCGGAGGGCGGCGGCAGGCTCACCTCGGTGAGCGTGAGCGGCGCGCCCGGCGCCAGCAGGCGCATTGCCTTCACGGCGGCCGTGCCCGCGCCCCGGCGCCGGGCCGTGGCTCCTCAGGCGGCGGGCAACGCCCGCTGGACTCTGGCGGCGCCCGTGTGGGAAGCATGCGGAACCACCACACCACAGGTGATGATCATCTTCATGGCCTCATCCACCGACATGTCGAGCTCGACCACCTGCCGGCGCGGCACGATCACCAGGTACCCGGCGGTGGCATTGAGCGCGGCGGACAGATACACGGCCACGTGCGGCTCGCCCAGCTTGTCGCTCACTTCCGGAACATCCTCCGCGGTGAGAAAGCCGATGCTCCAGACCCCGGCACGCGGGTACTCCACCATCACGACCTTGCGAAAGGCGTTGGATTGCGAGAAGACACTCTCGGCGAAACTCTTGACGCCGCCGTACACCGTGCGCACCAGCGGAATTCGATTGAGCAGCTCCTCGCCCCAGATGACCAGGCGCCGGCCGATGAGGTTCGTGACCAGAAGCCCGGTCAGCAGCAGCACGATCAGCGCGAACAGCGCCCCGAGGCCCGGGAGCGAGAAGCCCACCAGCGCCTCGGGCCGGTAGCTGGGCGGCAGCAGCAGCAGCGTGCGGTCCATGAGGCGCAGCATGAAGCTCACCACCCCGATGGTGGCGAGAATCGGCAGCCACACCAGCACCCCGGCGACCAGGTAGCGCCGCAGGTTGCGTTTCTTTCTCGCGCCGCCGTTCATGGCTAGCGCCGCCGCCGCCGCGCGCCTTTAGCTCTCGAGGGCCGCGTCGGTTTGCGCGCCAAGGCGGCGCGGGCCGCTTTCGCGGACACGCTCACCCGCTTGCGCGATGAGCCGGTCGCACTGCCGGCGGCGGCGGCCTTGGGTGCCTCGGACTTCGGCTCCGCGGGCTTCGTCTCCTGCGCCTTCGCGTCCTTCGCCTCCTGCACCGCCGGCTTGCCCTCGGCGCCTTCCGCCTTCCCGGCAGCCGCGGGTTCCTCTTTCTCAGCGCCGAGGAGGTTGCGCTTGTTCTCCTTTTCGGACTTGAAGTCGGTCTCGTACCACCCGCCCCCCTTGAGGCGGAATACCGGCGCCGACACGAGTTTCTTCAGGCTGCGCTTGCCGCACGACGGACAGCGGGTGAGCGGCGTATCCGTGATCTTCTGCATGACCTCCATGTAGAACTTACAGGCCTGGCATTCGTATTCGTAAAACGGCATTGATGTTGTCTTCAGGGGTGCTGCGAGGATTATAACGAACGTGGGCAGCGATCGCGCCCGCAACGCGCCGTGCCCATGGTTAACCGCGTGCGGCCTTGCGCTCATCCAGCTTGGCGAAGCTCAGCTGGCCCTCGTGCGCCGTGACGCGGATGCGGTCCCCGGGCCCGAACTCTCCCTGCAGGATCTTCTGCGCCAGGGGGTTCTCGATCTGCTGCTGGATGGCGCGCTTGAGCGGCCGCGCGCCATACACCGGATCGAAGCCGGCCTCCCCGAGCAGGTCGCGGGCGCCGTCATCGAGCGTGAGATCCATGTTGCGTTCGGCCAGGCGCTTGCGCAGGTAGATGAGCTGGATGTCGACGATCGCGCGGATCTGGCGCGTGCCGAGCGGATGGAAGACCACGATGTCGTCGATGCGGTTGATGAACTCCGGCCGGAAGCTCTGCTGCACCACTTCCATCACCGCGCTCTTCATCTTGGTGTAATTCTTCTCGCCCGCGTACTCCTGGATGATCTGCGAGCCGA
>Ga0209156_10003594_pt1 | contig 11630 bp, 8 predicted proteins | sample GraSoiAngelo_124_FD_185881 | JGI IMG/M metagenome (GOLD analysis project Ga0209156, IMG submission 185881) | Grasslands soil microbial communities from the Angelo Coastal Reserve, California, USA - 14_0927_05_20cm (SPAdes) (version 2) | ecosystem: Environmental > Terrestrial > Soil > Grasslands ...
ATCAAGTCGGGCGGCGATGTCGGCGCCGAGCTGCAGGGCAGTCCGCCGTCGCAAAAGCCGCTCGCACTCTATTCCGGTATCGTCACGGTCGCAGCCGATGGCACGGCCGAGATCAATTTCGATATTCCGGAATTTGCTGGCACGGCACGCGTCATGGCGGTGGCCTGGAGCGCGACCAAGCTCGGCCGCGCCACGGCTGACGTCACGGTACGCGATCCCGTGGTGCTGACGGCAACCTTGCCGCGCTTCCTGCTCAACGGCGATCACGGCACCGTGAGTTTTGATGTCGACAACGTCGAGGGTGCGGCAGGCGACTACACCGTCAACGTCAAGGCGTCAGGGCCGGTAACGGTTTTGGGCAATCCAGCGACCACCGTAAAGCTCGCCGCAAAGCAGCGCAGCTCGATGTCGCTGGCGCTCGATGCCGACGGCGCCGGCACCGCGCAGCTCGATGTCGACATCAGGGGACCGGAAGGCCCGACGCTGGCGCGGCACTACGCGCTCGACGTCAAGGCCGCCACGCAGATCCTGGCGCGCCGTACGATCCGGACCCTGGCCAAGGGCGAGAGCCTGACGCTGACCTCGGACATGTTCTCCGATCTCGTGCCGGGCACCGGCAGCGTTTCGTTGTCGGCAGGCCTTTCCACGGCGCTCGATGCCGCGACCATCCTGAAAGCGCTCGACCGCTATCCGCACGGATGTTCGGAGCAAATCACCAGCCGCGCGATGCCGTTGCTCTATGTCAACGAACTCGCGGCCGGCGCGCACCTCGCCATCGACACCGAGGTCGATCAGCGCATCAAGGACGCGATCGACCGGCTGTTGGCGCGGCAGGGCTCGAACGGTTCGTTCGGGTTGTGGTCGGCGGGGGGAGACGATGCCTGGCTCGATGCTTACGTGACGGATTTCCTGACCCGCGCCCGCGAAAAGGGATTTGCGGTGCCGGACATCCTGTTCAAAAGCGCGCTCGATCGCATCCGTAATTCGGTGGTCAACGCCAATGAGCCGGAAAAGGACGGCGGACGCCATCTCGCCTACGGTCTTTACGTGCTGGCGCGCAATGGTGCCGCGCCAATCGGTGACCTGCGCTATCTCGCCGATACCAAGCTCAACGATCTGGCGACGCCAATCGCCAAATCGCAACTGGCGGCAGCGCTGGCGCTGGTCGGCGATCGCAACCGGGCAGAGCGGGTCTATGCCGCAGCCCTCGACAGTCTCGCGCCGAAACCCGCACTGGAGTTCGGCCGGGTCGATTACGGCTCGGCGCTGCGCGACGCCGCGGCTTTGATCTCATTGGCCGGCGAGGGCAACGCGCCACGCGCAACGCTGACGCAAGCGGTGATGCGAGTTGAAGCCGCGCGCGGGCTCACGCCTTACACCTCGACCCAGGAAAATGCCTGGATGGTGCTGGCCGCGCGGGCGCTCGCCAAGGAGTCGCTGACGCTCGATCTCGACGGCGCACCGGTGAAGACCGCGCTTTATCGCAGCTACGGGGCGAGCGAGATGGCAAACAAGCCGGTCAGGATCACCAATACGGGCGATGCGCCGGTGCAGGCGGTGGTTTCGGTTTCCGGCTCGCCGATCACGCCGGAGCCCGCGGCTTCGAACGGTTTCAAGATCGAACGTAATTACTTCACGCTCGACGGCAAGCCGGCCGACATCTCAAAGGCCAGGCAGAACGATCGCTTTGCGGTGGTGCTGAAGGTTACCGAGGCCAAGCCTGAGTTCGGTCACATCATGGTGTCGGATTATCTGCCGGCAGGCCTTGAGATCGACAATCCGCATCTGGTCTCCTCCGGCGAGACCGGCACGCTCGACTGGATCGAGGACGGCGAAGAGCCCGAAAACGCCGAATTCCGCGATGACCGCTTCACCGCGGCAATCGATCGCGCGGCCGACGACAAGGCGGTGTTCACGGTCGCCTATGTCGTGCGTGCCGTATCGCCCGGCAAATATGTGCTGCCGCAGGCCTATGTGGAGGACATGTATAATCCCTCGCGTTACGGCCGCACCGGCACGGGCGCGATCGAGGTGCGTGCCGCGAAATGAGCGAGGCGATGACTATAGCGCCGGTTGAGCATCGCGCTCGCCGCTGGCGACGGATCAAGAAAGCGGCGGTCGTCTCCGTCGCAGCGTTCTTGATCCTGATCGGCGCCATCACAGCCTGGGTGGTGTCGCTCGGGCCGTTGCCGCTGACGCAGGCGAGGGAAGTCTCCACCAGCATTATCGATCGCAATGGCAAGCTGCTCCGTGCCTATGCGATGGCTGACGGCCGCTGGCGGCTGCCGGTCGATGCCAAAACCGACGTCGATACTGCCTATCTCAAATTGCTGCTGGCTTTTGAGGACCAGCGCTTCCGCACCCATGCCGGCGTCGATCCGTTGGCGCTGGCGCGGGCCGCGTTTCAGCTCGCGGCGCGGGGCCACATCGTCTCCGGCGGCTCGACCATCACCATGCAGCTCGCCCGGCTGATGGAGCCGCGTCGCCAGCGGTCGCTCTATGCCAAGCTGCGGCAGATCGTGCGGGCGCTCGAAATCGAGCGGCAGATGAACAAGGACCAGATCCTTGATCTTTATCTGGCGCTGGCGCCGTTCGGCGGCAATCTCGAAGGCATCCGCGCGGCCTCGATCGCCTATTTCGGCAAGGAGCCGAAGCGCCTGTCGATCGCGGAGGCGGCGCTTTTGGTGGCCATGCCGCAGTCGCCGGAAACCAGGAGGCTCGATCGATATCCGCAAGCCGCCCGCGCCGCGCGCGACCGCGTGCTCGATCGCATGGTGGAAGAGGGCCGCGTTTCGAAAGAGGACGCCGCTCAAGCAAAGGCCGTGGCGGTGCCGCGGTTGCGCAAGCTGATGCCGATCCTGGCGCCGCATTCGTCCGACCAGGCAATTTCGATCGTCAAAGGCGCGCCCATTATCAAGCTGACACTGGATTCAAACCTGCAGAAGGTCCTTGAACCGTTGGCGCGGGATCGTGCCATCGCGCTCGGCCCGAATATTTCGGTCGGTATCATCGTCGTCGACAATGCGAGCGGCGATGTGCTGGCGCGGATTGGTTCGGCCGATTACTTCGACGATAGCCGCGCTGGACAAGTGGACATGACGCGCGCGGTGCGCTCGCCAGGTTCGACGCTAAAGCCGTTCATCTATGGTCTCGCCTTCGAGGATGGTTTCGTTCACCCCGACAGCCTGATCGACGATCGCCCGATCCGCTTCGGCTCTTACGCGCCGGAAAATTTCGACATGACCTATCAGGGCACGGTACCAGTCAAGCGAGCACTGCAATTGTCGCTGAACGTCCCCGCCATCGCCTTGCTCGACCGCGTCGGTTCGAGTCGCCTGTCGTCGCGCTTGCGGCAGGCGGGCGTCAATCTGGTGCTGCCCAAGGAGGAAGCGCCGGGGCTTGCGATGGGCCTCGGTGGCGTCGGCGTCACCTTGCAGGATCTGGCGCAGCTCTATGCCGGGTTGGCGCGGCTCGGAACCACCAAGCCGTTGCGCGAGATCATGAGCGTGCACGATGACCCGCGCGATTCCTTGCGGCTACTGGATCAGGTGGCGGCATGGCAGGTCGCCAACGTGCTCATGGGCACGCCGCCACCGGAGAACGGCGTGCATGGACGGATCGCATTCAAGACCGGCACCAGCTACGGCTATCGCGACGCGTGGTCGGTTGGCTTCGATGGCCGCATGACCATCGGCGTCTGGGTCGGCCGCCCCGATGGTGCGCCGGTACCGGGGTTGATCGGGAGGGCCGCCGCGGCGCCGATCCTGTTTGATGCTTTTGCGCGAACCGGCAAGCTTCCGGTACCGCTGCCCAAACCACCCCATGGCGCATTGCTCGCAAGCAATGCAAAACTTCCGCTGCCGCTGCGCCGGTTCCGCCCCGTCGGTGAACTGGTCCGCACCGGCGGCGAGCAGGCGCCGCACATCCAGTTCCCGCTCAATGGCTCGCGGATCGATGTCGATCGCACCGCCGATGCCTCGTCGGCCGCGATGCCGGTCAAGATCGCCGGTGGAGTGCTGCCGATGACGATGCTGGTGAACGGGATGTCAGTGGGCGTTATCGATGGCCGCCGACAGCGGCTGATCGACCCGCCGGGGCCGGGGTTTGCCAGGCTGACCGTAATCGATGCCACGGGCGCGGTGGACACAGTCGTTGTCAGAATTCAGTAGGTGAATGCTAAGCGGTTGTGGGGATAGCGGTTTCGGCGTATGCGGAACCGATGGTCGAGACCTATGCCCGCCCCCGATTTGGAGAGCCGCGCGAGCCGAAGAGCCGCGCAAATCCGGCGAACCGGCTGGTCCGCCTGATCGACCTCGTCACGGCGAGCCACGCCCGCGCCGTGGCTTTCCTGCTCGTGTGCGGCTTGCTGCTGTTTCTGCCCGGATTCTTCAACATCCCGCCGATCGATCGCGACGAGGCGCGGTTTGCGCAGGCGACCAAGCAGATGGTCGAGACCGGCGATTTCGTCGACATTCGTTTCCAGGATGACGTCCGCTACAAAAAACCGGTCGGCATTTACTGGCTGCAAGCTGCCGCCGTGGAAACCGCCTCAGCGCTCGGCCTGCCGCGCGCGGAATTGCGGATCTGGGTGTATCGCGTCCCCTCGTTGATCGGTGCAATTGGCGCGGTGCTTTTGACCTATTGGACGGCGCTGGCGTTCGTGACACGGCGCGCGGCCGTGCTCGCCGCGCTGATGATGTGCAGTTCGGTGCTGCTTGGCGTCGAAGCACGACTGGCGAAAACCGATGCGATGCTGCTGCTTACGGTCGTCGCCGCGATGGGCGCACTGGCGAGGGTCTATCTGTCCTGGCAGCGGGGCGAGGATCCCGAGCATCCGCCCTGGAGTTGGCCCGCTATCTTCTGGACGGCACTGGCCGGCGGCGTGCTGCTGAAGGGACCGCTGATCCTGATGTTCGTCGCGCTGACGATCGTCACGCTCGCGATCCTCGATCGCAGTGCAGCCTGGCTGTGGCGGCTGCGACTGGTATGGGGCCTGATGTGGACGCTGGTGCTGGTGCTGCCGTGGTTCGTTGCGATCTTCTGGCGCGCGGGCGAAACCTTCTTCACCGACTCCATCGGCGGCGACATGTTGAGCAAGCTGGCGGCGCAGGAATCTCATGGCTCGCCGCCCGGTCTCTATCTGTTATTGTTCTGGATAACGTTTTGGCCCGGTGCGCCGCTTGCGGGCATGGCTGCTCCCGCGGTTTGGCGAGCGCGGCGGGAGCCCGGCGCGCAGTTCCTCCTCGCGTGGCTGGTTCCGTCCTGGATCGTGTTCGAGCTTGTGCTGACAAAGCTGCCGCATTACGTGCTGCCGCTCTATCCGGCGATCGCAATCCTCACGGTCGGCGCGCTCGAGCGGCGCGTGCTGTCACGCTCATGGCTGATGCGCGGCTCAGCCTGGTGGTTCATTATCCCGGCGCTGGCCTCGATCATCGCCGTAGTCGGTGCGATCGCGCTCACGCGCCAACCGGCGTTCCTGGCGTGGCCGCTCGCGGCAGCAGCGATGATCCTCGGACTGTTTGCGTGGTGGCTCTACGACGACAGCCGCGCCGAACGCTCGCTGTTGAACGCCGTGGTCGCGGCGATGTTGCTGGCGGCGGCGGTATACGGCGTGGTGGTGCCGTCGCTGACGGCGCTGTTTCCAAGCGCGGAAATCGCCCGCGCCCTGCGTAATGTGGTTTGCGTCGGACCGAAGGCGGCTGCGGCCGGTTTCCACGAGCCCAGCCTTGTCTTCATGACCGACACCTCGACCGTGCTGACGGACGGTTCGGGCGCGGCGGATTTCCTCAATCAGGGCAGCTGCCGATTTGCGCTGGTGGAGCAGCGTTCGGAACGCAGCTTTGTTCAGCGCGCCGAAGCAATCGGGCTGCGCTACAACGTGGCGCGCCGCATCGACGGCTATAATATCTCGCAGGGCAAGGCGGTCTCGATCGCGATCTTCCGCTCCGAAGGTACGGAGTAAGATGCCGTCCGGCTATTTTCCGCAACTGTTCGCACTCGTTCGAAGGTCTTTCGTGGTGCTAGGGCGTCGGCCGTCGAGCCCGCAGCCCGAGCAAGCCTTGCGGAGACTAATATGGCAGACATTCGGGTTGGCGGCAGTCGGCACGATGGTCATCATAGCCCTCATGATGTGGGTCGATACGTGGGAAATCGGCCTGATGCCGCCGCGCGGCGCGCCGAACCTGTGGCCGTTCCGCGTGCTGACTGATTTCGGCAAGGACGCCTATGTGCTGTCTCTGCTGTTCACGATACTTCTTGTCGCAGCGCTTCTCGTGCCGCGTTCACGCGATCATACGCGCGCAAGACTGCTCCGCTGTGCGGCGCGAGCCGGTTACCTGTTCCTGGCGGTGCTGGTCCCGGTGCTGATCGCCGAAATTCTCAAATGGGGGATCGGCCGCGGCCGGCCGTTCGTCGGCGGCAAGGCCAATGCCTTCAACTTCGCGCCTTTCGCCGGAAGCGAGGCCTATTTCAGCCTCCCATCGGCGCATGTGGTCACCGCCTTCGCGCTTGCCTCCGCTATCGCCGCGGTCTGGCCGCGGGCGCGGGTCGTGATATTTGCCTATGCAGTCATGATCGCGATCACACGCCTGGTGCTGCTGGCACATCATCCGAGCGACGTCGTCGCCGGTGCAGTAGTCGGGATGGTCGGCGCGATGTGGGTGCACTACTGGTTTGCCGCTCGCAACATTGGCTTCGTGATCGGCCAGGACAGCAAGATAGCGCTCGTTCCGGCAGCGTGACTTTCCGGCCTGAAAAGGGTTGCTCGCGGCGCTTTGCGCCCATAAGAAGCGGGCGTCGTGTTGGCCAGATCGTTGGTCCCGGCCGCGGGCCGGACCCTAACCGAGATGCGTGGATTTGCTTTCCCCCGAACCAGTCGTTTCCATTGTCGTCCCCGTGCGCAACGAGGCCGACAACATCGCGCCATTGATCGAGGAAATATCAAGCGCGATCGACGGCCGCTGGGCCTATGAAATCATCTACGTCAATGACGGCTCGACCGATGCGACCGCCGATCGCCTTGCCGCCATCATGAAGCAACGCTCAAATCTGCGCCAACTCCGCCACGCAACGTCCTCCGGCCAATCGGCGGCGGTGCGCAGCGGCGTGCGTGCCGCGCGTGGCGCCATCGTGGCGACGCTCGACGGCGACGGGCAGAACAACCCCGCGTTCTTGCCGGATTTGATCGCCGCGATCGAAAATGGCGGCGACCGCGTCGGTCTTGCCGCCGGCCAGCGGGTCGGGCGCAAGGATACGGGTTTCAAGAAATTGCAGTCGCGCATCGCCAACGGCGTGCGCAGCTCATTTCTGCACGACGGCACCCGCGACACCGGCTGTGGCCTGAAGGCGTTCCGGCGCGAGGTATTTTTGATGATGCCGTATTTTGACGGGCTGCATCGCTTTCTGCCGGCGCTGGTGCGCCGCGAGGGTTACGAGATCGCCTATGTCGACGTGATCGATCGTCCACGCCATTCCGGCGTGTCAAATTACGGCTTCTTCGATCGGCTATGGATCGGACTAATGGATCTCGCCGGCGTCTGGTGGCTGATCCGCCGCAAGAAGCCGACTCCGATTGCAACCGAGGTGACGTCTCATGACTGACCTGATCAATTACCTGCACGACGTCTTCATCATCAAATTCGATGCATGGGTCGTTCTCGGGTTTGTGGCGCAGGGGTTTTTCACGATGCGCTTTGTGGTGCAATGGATCGCTTCCGAACGCGCGCGCAAGAGCGTGATTCCGGTGGCGTTCTGGTTTTTCTCGATCGGCGGCGGTGCGTTGCTCCTGGTCTACGCGCTCTATCGCCGCGACCCGGTGTTCATCGCGGGCCAGGCGCTCGGCCTCATCGTTTATATCCGCAATCTCTATTTCATCATTCTCACGGGGCGGCAGGCTTCGCGGGGATGATCTCGCCGGTGATCCCGGGCAACACGGTAAACAGCGCCAAAAAACAACGGCTACATTGCAACAAGTTCCGCTAAACAGATTCCAACGACTCCTCAAGTAAAACAATGGCAACGCCGGACGGACCGCCGCGCGGGATGAGGGTTGAGAATGCTTGCCAATCGCCGCAGAAGCGAACGTCGTCTGTGCAGGAGAATCGCTAAAATCCAGTCCGGCGCCGGTTCGTTACCGCGCGACTGCACGATCACGGACATATCGGATGGCGGCGTGAAGGCGATTGCCGAATATTTGGAAATCCCCCCTCACTTCACCCTCATCTTCGCACCTGACCATTCGCGCCAATGTCGCCTTGCATGGCGGATTGGTGCCGAATTCGGCGCTGAATTCATCGATTGAATCGAAAAGTCGCCTCAACAGGTCGATTTCGAATCGGGCCGCCAGTCTTGAGCATCCCGACCGATCAGGACGCCCTTCGGCGCTCCGCGGCTCTATTGCCCCGCAGCTTCCTGATGATCGGCGAGAGGAACGAACCCCGCGGCTTCTTGAATTCGCCGCGGCCCGTCAGTTGCTCCGCGATCTGCCGAAATATCTGAGTGGTGCGGTGGCCGGCGGAGATTTCCGCGATCATCTGGCCATTGTTCGCAGCCGTGCCGAACATCCGCGAATCGAATGGAATGACTGCAAGGGGCGGGCTCTCGATCGCCTTGGCGAACCCGCCCACGTCGATTTCCGGTCGCTTGTGCATGCCGACTTGGTTGAGGCAATAGAGCGGCGCACGGTCGTTGGGCCGCGACGCTTTCATCACGTTGAGCAAGTTCTTGGCGTTGCGCAAATTGGCGAGGTCCGGTTCGGCAACGATCAGGATCTCATCCGCGCTCATCAGGACCCGCTTGGACCATCCCGACCATTGGTGTGGAACGTCGAGCACGATGCACGGTGTGGTCATGCGCAACGTATCGAAGATCGCATCGAAGGCTTCGGCGCCGAAGTCATAGACCCGTTCCAGCGTGGCTGGCGCCGCCAACAGGCTGAGGCGATCGGTACATTTCGCCAGCAGGCGTTCCATCAGCATCGTGTCCGGTCGATCGGATTGGAACACGGCATTGGCGATGCCTTGCAGGGGATCCTGATTGTAGTCGAGACCGGCAGTGCCGAACGCGAGGTCGAGATCGATCACGACGGAATCCAGCGCGAGGTCGCGCGCGATCATCCAGGCCACGTTGTGCGCGACAGTGGATGCGCCAACGCCGCCTTTGGCGCCGACGACCGCAATGATTCGGCCGGTGGTGACGGCTTCGGATGCCGAGAACAAGCCGCAAATCGATCGAACGACGTCAAGAGTATCGACCGGGCCAACGACGTAGTCGTTGACGCCGCGACGCACCAGTTCGCGGTAGGGCGCGTCATCGTGTTCACTGCCGATGACGACAACGCGGGTGCCGGGGTCGCATACGGTCGCGAGTTGATCAAGGCCGGCCAGGATATTGATGCCCGCCTCGGATTCCAAGAGGATCACGTTGGGAGTGGGCATGGCGCCGTAGGCTTCAATCGCGGCGGCGAGACCCCCCATCTTGACCGTGAGATGGACCTTGCCGAGCCGGCGATCTTCACCCGCTGACTTTACGGCAGCTGCGGTTTCGGCGGTCTCGCAGAAGGCCTGCACCGACACGCGAGGCGCCGGCGCGATGTGTTCGCCCGAGGGGGGCGGGAGGCGATCTGCGGTTTCTTCGGCACTATGAACGGCGGAGCTGGTCATTTTCCTGCATCGCTGAGTTTCGCCTTGTCGGCTTCGGGATAGTCTGTCGTGGTCGCGGCGCCCTTGCGATATTTCTCGAACGCGGCCGTGCGACGCGCGGTGTAGGCAGGGGTTTCTGATCGCGGCTGCACGAGGTCCGATGGATTGTCGATCATCGCCGCGAGGTTGCGCTGGGTCGCGCAACCAAAATTGTGGTACTGCTTGTTCTCGCTATAGCGGTCGTTCAAGATCGAGGGTCCAAGGTCCTCGGGCCACAGACCACAGGGGCCGGCAACCGCGGAGATTTTCGGATAGCTCAGCCGGATCGTCGGCAACGTTCGAGGATCGTCCGGGTGGTAATGGTGCAAGACGATCCCGCGCGAAGGCACGCCGCCTGCCGCAAGTACCGCCTGAATCTCGCGGAACGCCGTTGCTGCCGCCCATGCATTCGGGGTGTCGACGGGCACGTCCGCCACGATCGCGCCGGTTGCTTCGCGAACCCATGTCTGCGCCAGCCCCGCGACATCGGCGCGCTGCGATGCGGACAGGCCGCCGCGGGCGTGACCGACGAAAACAACGATCGAGCGGTCGGCCTCCTGAACCGCGATGGGATGACGGAGGCGGTAGTCGTCGGGAACGCTCGCCGTCACGACTTCGCCGCTGGTGTAGGTGCATGCACCCAGCGCGACTGAAAGACCAGCGAGCGCGCCCAACAGATGCAGGGCGCGGTAGCGATCGACCGCTATTGTCTGTTTCATCGTTCTGTCCTTAAGCCCACATTGGTCGATTAGCTCTTTTCAATCGATGATAAAGCCGAAGCCGCACCGGCAGCCGGCAACTGGTTCGATGCGGCCGGCGATGCCATAGACTCGATTGATTTGAGCCAGCAGGGTCGATTGGGAATCGGAGGCGGGCGCGAAGCCGTCATCGGGACGGGACAACTCCTTCTGAGCGACGGCACGAACGACATAGGGCGTGACCAGAACCACGAGTTCGGTCTCGCTGTTGACAAAGTTCTGGCTGCGGAACAGCGCTCCGAAAATCGGCAACGAGTCTACGCCTGGCAATCCGTTGATGGCCTGCTTGGTCTGCTCCTGGATCAGGCCCGCCATCGCCATCGAGCCGCCCGACGGAATCTCCAGCGTGGTTTCCGCGCGGCGGGTCTTGATCGAGGGAATCGTTGTTCCATTTTGACCGCCGGTCAAAGAGTTTTCGGTCGAGACTTCGGATACTTCGGTCATCACGCGCAGGCTGATCCGCCCCTCGGTCAGCACCACCGGCGTGAAGTTGAGCGAGATGCCGAATTTCTTGTAGCTCACCGTCTGGACGCAATTTCCGATAGCGCCCGCCGTCGTCGTTTGGCAGGTCACGCCGGTCGGAATGGGAAATTCGCCGCCCGAGATGAATGTCGCGGACTCGCCGGAGATAGTCGTCAGACTGGGTTCGGCGAGTGTCCGCACGACACCGGCGCTTTCCATCGCGCGCAGTACCGCCTGGACCGACACCGGCGAGCCGAACGATGCGCCAAGGCCGTTCTCGGGAACGAGCGGCCCATTGCTTGCGGTGAACGGATTGCTATTGTTGAATCTCACGACCGTGGTGCCGTAATTCAGGTTGGCGCTGAGATCGATGCCCATCTGCTTGACAATGTCCCGCCGCACTTCCGCGACCGTGACCTTCAACATCACCTGATCGCGGCCGCGGACGGAGATGCTGTTGACGACCTTGTCGGCACCTCCGACCAGCCGGGCCGCCAGATCGCCCGCTTGCTGTGCCTCGATCGGACTCGACACCGAGCCGGTCAGCATCACGCCGTCACCGACGCCTTCGATCTGGATTCCCGGCAGGGTTTGCCTCAACGCGGCGCGCACGCCGTTGAGGTCGCGCTTGACCGCGATGTCGTAGGCCGCGATCTGCGCGCCCGTGGAATCGAAGAAGACGATGTTGGTCTGGCCGACCGCGGCGCCGATGATATAGGCGCGCTGGGTCGAG
>Ga0209156_10003595_pt1 | contig 11627 bp, 7 predicted proteins | sample GraSoiAngelo_124_FD_185881 | JGI IMG/M metagenome (GOLD analysis project Ga0209156, IMG submission 185881) | Grasslands soil microbial communities from the Angelo Coastal Reserve, California, USA - 14_0927_05_20cm (SPAdes) (version 2) | ecosystem: Environmental > Terrestrial > Soil > Grasslands ...
GGCAGCGGCGATGGCCGGCTCCGTCGCGCCAACGCTGCCTCGCTCTTTGTGTTTCGCATCGGCCGGCCGCACCACACCACGGTTGGCGGCTTCCCATGCTTTCATTTTCTCGTGGGTTTCCCGCGTCGGGTGGACTCCGTGTCGGTAGGGGTGACCGTAGCGCGGCGAATGCGGATTGATGGCATCCGTGGCATTACCGGCGTCCTTGGCGACAGCGACACCGGCGAACGCAAAAGAGGCAAACGTGAGAAGGGCGAATCTACGGGCATGCATGAGTGGCTCCATTCTCCTGGTTCTGGGAATTTCCACTTGACGCCGCGATAGGGGCTTGGTCTCCGACAGTGCTTCTAAGTACGACGGCGCCGATGCCATCCGCATGAAATTGCTCCAAAGAGTCCGCATCGTCCACTCTCGCAGTTGCAGGCATCGCGAGCAGCGCTTAGAGAGCGACTAGAGCGGCGATGTTCTTTCCTAATATTTTCGTTTCCTCCTTAGTGTTCCTTCCGTGCTATTAGCTTGTCTTTGGCTCCCCTCCTTGTCAGACTTTACGATGCATATAACTCCCTCGGCGCCGCCGAACATTTCTAGGTCCTGTCTTGGCGTCGGGTCGTCGCGCGCAAGCCCGCGACACGTCACGCGTTCGGCTATGTTCTGACGGGTTGCGTTCGTTCGCTGGTTCTTCCATGTCGATTCCCGCCATCAATGGCCTGTTGCGCCTGGTGCGAACGGAACAAGATCAGATGGGAAGAGTTCCCTATCTTTATGCACGGAGAGAAGAATTCCCTTTAAAACGGGAGGAGCGTGCTCACCTCAAATGCGACTGTCAATGGGGGTTAAGGCATACGGACCTAACAGTTGTGCAACATGGTTTCCCCCGCGCTACGCCAATCGGTTGAACTGAGCGAGCAAGCTGCCCTGGCGCTCGTCGGCGCGCGCCAAGGCGCTGGCGGATGCGCAAACTGACTCCGGCAGAGTGGCTGTAACAAAGCCCTAACGCTCGTGAGGATCGCTTACATCAGGGGGATGCCGGGCAGCATTGCCGTGACCGCGTTGGTGCGGGGCCACCACCCAGCGGTTCCTCGCTCCGCTGCGAAAAGAGTCGCGTTCTCCGGCCGATTGAGCAGGTGACCAAAGTCTCTGACCAACCGACCAACAGCGTGAACATAAGCGTGGCCTGTCGGGCGGAAACAGTTGCCACGCATGCTCAAGGCACTTGGGCAGCAGCAGAAGACGTTTACTGCCGCAGGTGTGCAGATCGAAAATTCTTACAACGGCCTCGTTGCCAGCGAAGAAATAGAAGCGAAAGCCGGCTGTGGATCCGTCCGCGCATTTCTTCAGAGACTTTGACCCTCAGGCTGTTGCTTTCATTGACAACACCCGGCCAGTGTTGCTATCGTAAGCAACGTGAAGGCCGAGCTGCTGATGCGCGAGCGCTTAGTTCTCAGTCGCCGCGCCTTCGTGAAGATCGTGATCTGGAGGGTGCCGCAGCCGGCGCGTTCGAGCACGCATCCTTGGTACCCTACCGGTTCACCGATGTGGATTCGCTGCAGTCGGATTTTTGGACGGAAGTGAAGAAGTGCAGGAGAGGAAAGTGAGTACCGTCACGATCGGCGTGTCTTCGCTTGGCGATGCCCAGCGGCGGACCGCCGCTGCGTTCCGCGGTAAGAAGCAGGGCGCACGGATCTCGTTCGCGTCCGAGGAGCTGCTGTGGAAGACGCTGACGCCGAAGCGCTGGGCACTCCTCAAGGTGATGGCCGGCGGCGGATCGCTGGCGATTCGCGAGATTGCGCGGCGGGCTGGCCGCGATGTGCGCGCGGTTCACAGCGACGTCCATGTTCTGCTGCGGGCGGGCGTGCTGGAGAAGACGGCGGATGGGGGCGTCATCTTCCCTTACGACGCGATCCACGTGGACTTTCTGCTGAAGGTCGCCTGAGCGCACAGTAGCGGACCTCGATAGGGCGGGCAACGTCGCCGGTACATGCTCCCCGCGATCAACGGCATCGTGGCTGGGAAGCGCAAAGCCGACTTTGGATCGAAAGAGCGAAAACCCGATCGGCGCGCGCCCGGGGGGAGCTGTCTAATAGCTACTCGGCGTAACTCACCGAATCAGGCGGTTGCGAGCGTCCATATCCATGGCGGGAGTAGACCAGAACAGGGCAGTGGGTCGCGCATCTCAAGTGAGTCTTCAACTCCGCGCTGGCGCAGTGCGGCGGGGTTCCCGCGCCTGCTCACGAAGCTTGAACGGGTGGGTCTTGCCGGTCGCGATCTTGCGCAGGTCGGACAGGAACTCGACCCAGCGAGAGTACTTGTACGTTGCCAGTCGAGACTTCACGTTGGGCTTCACCTCCTCAGCGAGCGCCGCGCTGGATAAGGCTGTTCGCGCGAGTCCGGAAGTGCCTTAAGCCGTTCGCTCGGCTGTGAGGCCCAGCTCGTGCTGCATCTGTTGGCGCAGCACGAATTTCTGCACTTTGCCGGTCACAGTCATCGGGAATGCGTCCACGAAACGTACGTAGCGCGGCACCTTGTAGTGTGCGATCTGTTCGCGGCAGAAGTCCCTGATCTCCTGCGCATCCGTGCTCACACCCTCGCGCAAACGGATGACTGCGCATACCTCTTCACCGTACTTGGGATCCGGGACACCGACCACCGCGACGTCCAGGATCTTCGGGTGCTGGTAGAGGAACTCCTCAATTTCCCGGGGATAGACGTTTTCGCCGCCGCGGATGATCATGTCCTTTAGGCGCCCGACGATATTGCAGTATCCCTCCTCGTCGAGCGTCGCGAGATCACCCGTATGCATCCAACCGTCTGCATCGACCGCTTCAGCGGTGCGCGCCGCATCGTCCCAATAGCCCCGCATGACGCTGTAACCGCGGGTCAGCAATTCGCCAGCTTGGCCCCGCGGCACCACTTGGCCGTCGGGAGAGATGATCTTCACCTGAACGTGAGGATGCACCCTCCCGACGGTCGTGACGCGCTTTTCGAGCGGATCATCGACGTGCGATTGGAAGCTGACGGGGCTCGTCTCGGTCATGCCGTAGGCGATGGTGAGCTCACGCAAGTGCATCTCGTCGATCACGCGACGCATGATGGAGATGGGACACGGCGCTCCAGCCATGATGCCGGTGCGCAGTGATCGTAGATCGAATTCCCGGAAGCGAGGGTGATCGAGCTCAGCGATGAACATTGTGGGCACACCGTGCAACGCCGTGCAGCGCTCTGCCGCGACTGCCATGAGTACCGCTTCCGCGTCGAAGGACTCGGCGGGGAGTACGATGGCGGCACCGTGGGTCGTAGCGGCAAGCACGCCGAGAACCATCCCGAAGCAGTGATAGAGCGGCACTGGGACGCATAGGCGGTCGGTGGCTCCGAGATTCATGCCTTCGGCGACAAAGAATGCATTGTTGACGATGTTGAAATGGGTCAGCGTCGCCCCCTTGGGTTGGCCCGTCGTGCCGCTGGTGAACTGTATGTTTATCGGTTGATGCGGATCGAGCTGCGTTGCTAGGTCCTCAAGCCGGCTGTCCGCAGCAGATTCGGTATTCGCGGCACACAGGTCGTCGAACGCCATGAAGCCGCTCGCCGCTTGAGGTCCGAGTTGCGCCACCCACTCGAGTGCGGGAAAGGGATCTGCACGCACTTGGCCGCGACCCTGGAAGGCGGAAGCCGGAAGCATCCCACGCACGATTGCCACGTAGTCGCTGCTCTTGAAGGAGGGCGCGAGAATTAACATGCGGCAGCCGACCTTGCGCAAGGCGAATTCGAGCTCGACGCGCCGGTAGGCCGGATTCAAATTCACGAGGATGAGGCCGGCACGCGCGGTGGCGAACTGTGTCAATACCCACTGCGCGTTATTCGGCGACCAGATGCCGACGCGGTCGCCCGGACTGAGTCCGGCAGCAAGAAAGCCCTTCGCTAGGCGGGTCACCTGTTCGTTTAATTCGCGGTATGTAAGGCGTACTCCCTGATGACGGACTACGAGAGCCTCGCGTTCTGGCCACTCTTGCGCAGCGCACGCCAGTACGTCTCCAACGGTGCGATGGAGCAAGGGTCGCTCAGTGTTTCCGGAAACGTGGCTGAGGCTCATTGGAACGGACATCGTGGCAGGAACGTGACGTATACTCGGGTTTAACTCGCCCCCTGTCTCTTCCGGCTCATTGCCTGGCGACGGCCTGAGCTTGCTGACCAACCATCGGGAGCCGTACGACAGGTAAGCCTGAGGGCACTTGAGCCGGAACCTCTGGCGCCATCGTCTCGTCCGTCAAAGTGAGCATAAAGGCCACCACATCCTGGATGTCCTGCTCGCTGAGCACGGGGCGGCGAAGCGCCATCCGCCAGTCTATCTTCAGGTGCACGCCTGGCGGCGCCGCGTGACCCGGACGATCATTGTAGAATCTGACGACGTCCGTTAACGAGGAAAGCTGTCCGGCGTGCATGTAAGGCGCCGTGCGCGCGATATTTCGCAGCGTTGGCGTCCTGAATGCGCCGAGGAATTCGCGTGTAGCGGCGACTCCTCCGGCCCCTGGATCGAACGGAAGTCCAGGCGCATTGGCGATGCCGGTTACTTCCAGCTCGTCGTTCGTGAAGAGAGGCGGAGTGTGGCATTGCGAGCAGCTGAGCGTCACGCCGCGGAAGATGTTGAGCCCCCGCTTTTCTTGTTCTGTTAACGCCTCATCATCCCCATGGGCATAGCGGTCGTAGCGACTGTTAAGCGAAATCAGCGTGCTCTCGAATGCACTGAGTGCGCGAATCACTAGGGGAAGTGTAATCCCTGTCTGCAACTCTGAACCAAACGCTTGGCTGAAAAGCTGCCGATAATCACGACTTTCATTGAGCTCCCGCTCGAGCCGTTCGCGCGAGTTTGCCATTTCATCAGCTGCGAATAGCGGGCCCTGGGCCTGTTCGACCAGAGAATGGGCGCGGCCGTCCCAAAACAGATTGCGCAGGAAGCCGCTGTTCCACAGCGTAGGCGCACGTCTCCGGGAGGGTGGGGGTCCACCTCGACCTTGGGCACCGCCCCCACTTCTCGCGCCGCGCGCACGGCCGTCGCTGAAGCCCCGGTCCGGCTGGTGGCAGGTGGCGCAGGAGAGGTCATGATTGCGCGAAAGCAACGGATCGAAGAACAGATAGCGTCCCAGGTCGATCTGCTGCGGCGAGAACCCGTCCGCGAGGGGCGGTAATGAAACCCGCAGCCCACCCCCACCGGGATTGGCGGCATACAGCTGATACAGGCTGCGAAACCGGCAGCTGTACCCATCGACCAGTTCAAAACTCGGCGGACACTGCTTAGAAAGCTGGAACTTGCTCGGGGAGATCGGTTGGCGAACCCCCGCGAAAGGGCTGAAAAGCTGTGGGCGATAACCGACCCAGAGGGTCGCTGCGCCAGCTAATGCTAATGCGATCGCAACCGTTGGGACCGCTTTACGCATCTCTTCCTGCTCTTGGCTCGGCGCGGCGCGAGTTGCACGTCCCCAGAACGTGATGTATCGTCATATTCAAAGTAGAATCGTAGGGCGCATTTGTCAATGGATTCGCCGGGTGCGGTATCGTTGCCGATAGCGTCCGCGTGTGCCTGCCTAACGCCTGGTAGTCGCTACTGCTGTCCGCATGGTTTCAGCCCCGGCCGTTCGCATCGATGCACGCGTTCCACAGCAGTCGCGGAGTCGCAAGCGCCGCGAAAACATCTTGAGCGCGGCCAATGCGTTGATTGCGCAGCATGGGATTCTCGGCCTCAGGATGAACGACGTCGCGAAGCTCGCCCAGGTCCCCATCGGATCGGTCTACCAGTATTTCCCAACAAAGAGCGTCCTGGTGGCGTGCCTGTTTTCCCGGCAACTGGACTTCTATCACGGATTGGGAAGGCGCTACCTGCGGGAAGTGCGGCGGCGGCAAGATGTAGCGTCGAAGCTTCGCCGGCTCGTTACCGAGGTATACGAGGACAACCGCAGCAACGTGCTCATGCAGGAGGTTTGGGCCGGAGTGCAGGCGGATCGCACGATTCGGAAGTTTCATTTGCAGGACAATGAGTTTTTCGTGGATCTCTTCGTAAGCGTCCTGCGCCGCGCGCGATCGGCCATTCCAGAATCCCTGCTCCGCCGACGATGCCAGGTCGTCAACGAGATGTGGGACGGAACGATTCGGCTCGCGATCACGCTCGAAAGGAAGGAAGGCGATGCTCTCGTGAAAGAGAGCATCGATCTCGGCTTAGCTAATCTGGGCTTGGCCCGATCGCAAGCTGCCTTTTGATATCCGGTCACCGGGAGGGCACGCTATGTCCAGCCTACCGCGAATTCCTGGCCAGCCAGTCTCAGCTGTACGTACGCGCAAGCGCGCAGTCGCATCCGCCGTGCTCTTCGCTGCATGGTTGCTTTGCTCTGCGGACCAGTTGCCCGTAAATCCTGAGGCGGCCGCACAGGCAAAGTACACGTGTCAGGCGTTCGCGGACAAGGCCGCCAAAGCGCAGGCCGCCATGGCGCTCAGTGTGAAGACCAGCGATAAGAACGCACTGGCCTGCACGGCGGATTTGCGGTTCGAGGTGGCCTCGGGTTCGCATGATCGCGGGGCCTATCTCGCGGCGCTGAGCGCCGTTCTGCGTTATATTGATCACGTCCATTCGCTCAAGTATTTCGATCTCGGCCACACGAATTGGCCGGAGTACGTTCTGCGTCTGCAGCATGCGGCAGCGCTCGGCGCAAAGCTTCAAGCGGACGTGCGCGCCAACTGGCCTGACGATCCCGAGCTTACGATCTTGAGCGGTGGCATCGAGCAGTCACTGGCTGGGCCAGACGACCCTCAGCGTACGATGTCCGCCGTGGAACGAATGAGCGCCGCGGTCAACAGGAAACCGGGAGCCCTCGGCGGTCTCGGCGAGCTCCTGATCGGTAAGAGTTATCTTGAGGTGCCGCCCATCTTTGGCGGGGCAGTGGACAAGGCCGTGCCGTACTTGGAGCGTGCCCACCGCGCATCCCCGAACGACCCGCGTGCGTTGCGATATCTTGCCGAGGCTTACGATCAGCTTGGCGAGCGCGATCAGGCGGGGAGGATGCTTGTGGCACTCAGCAGTCTGCCCGCCCAGGATTCGGACTTACAGACGTCGGCTGACGAATGGCGAATGGGGGAGGGGCTCGCGAGTCGAATGCACGATAAGGCGCTGGCGCAAAAGTTCGTCGCGCGGCGCACGGCATTGATGGATTCCCATCCGGAGTTGCTGGTGCGAAAGATCGAGACGGTGCTCGGTCACGGGGGTGATGATCCGATGACGGGCAGACCGCAATACAACAGCGAGCCCGCTAACTCGCATTAGCTATTGTCCTGCGTCTCCGCGGCGTTCGGCCTAACGGGAGTGCGTGATGAATAGATGGCTTGTTTTTGGAATCTGCGGGGGGATCTGCCACATTGCCGCTGCGGGAGTGATTACCGTTTCGGTGCCGCAGACCATTCAGTCGGCAATCAACCGTGCCAAGCCGGGCGATACGGTGCGAGTGATGCCCGGTCTGTACAAGGAAACCGTTTTCGTCGACAAGGATAGAGTTCGGCTCTCCGGAGTCATCCAAGGCGACCGATGGCCGGTTCTGGACGGTGAAAACACTCGCAATGACGGCATCCTGGTTTCCGGCCACGGCGTGACTGTCGAGCACTTTATGGTTGAGCGCTATCTGGGCAATGGCATTATGATCCAGGGCGCCAATAACTTCGCAGTTTTGGACAACCGCGTCGAAGGTCCAGGGTTCTACGGGATCTTTCCACAATACGGCCAGAATGGCCTGATCGAGCGCAACGTGATCTCGGGCATCCATGGCAGCGCGATGTACATCGGGATGTCCAGGAATATCGACGTCGTGCACAACGAGACGGCTGACAATTTCGGGTTCGGGATCGAGGTTGAAAACTCGCAGCGAGTGCTGATCGAGGGGAACTACTCGCACGGCAACATGATCGGTGTGGTGCTCAATCTGATCCCGGGACTACCGACCAAGGAAGAGGAACAGGTCGTCGTTCGGAACAACTTCATCGTGGCCAATAAACCGCCGCCGGAGAAGTCGGCGGCTGCCGATACGTCCGTCATAGACAGCGGCAGCGGCGAGCCGCCCGAGGGCACTGGACTCCTCATTAACGGCGCGGATGCGAGCACCGTCGAGGGGAATCTCTTCGAAGGCAACCCGGGCCCCCCGATCTTTGTCATGGACCACAAATTTGGGCAGCTGTTTCCGGTCCCCGATCCCAAGGTGGACCCCTTCCCAGATGAGACTCGAATCCTCAGGAACCTTTTTGTAGATAATGGCCGCGCACCGATTGGCCGGACCAAGAAAATACTCGCGTTGCTCAAACGCACCGAGGCGCCGGATGTCCTCATGGCCGGATACGGCCGACGCAATTGCATCCTCGGGAAGGATTCCGTGGCGGCTATCGGCCTGGAGTCCTGGACGGAGTGCGCCCCGGGGAGCACGAGCGCGAACCTGCGAACGATGCGGTTGGAAAAGCCGGTCGAGAGTCCGTCGCTCACGTTGCAGCAACGGGTCAGGCTGACCTGGTTGGCGGTCTGTACAGGATGCCACAGCTTTACGATGCGGCTTCATGGGCCTCCGATGGTGGCCGCACGAGTCCCCTATATGGGCAATCCACAAAAGCTGGCGGATTGGATCGCTCATCCCACTAAGAAGCGCGCGGACTATCCCGCCATGCCACCCCAGAGCTACCTGCCGCCGGAGGTTCGCCTGGAAGTGGCTAAGTATGTGCTGGAGATCAAAGAACCCTGATCCGCACGATCGTGCGCTCCACGTCTGCTCTCTTACTGGGGTTCCTGGCGGCAGCGCTTACGGGCAGCGCATGGCCAGATGCCGGATCACGGGGAGCCCAGGTCTACGTGATTTGTGGGTCCTGTCATGGGGCGCGAGCGGAGGGAGAGCCGCGGCTCGATGCTCCCTCGCTAGCCGGGCTGCCGGAGGAGTATCTCCTGCGACAGCTGCGCTACTTCCGGGATGGCATCCGCGGGGCAGGTCAGGATGAGCAGGGCCGGCAGATGCGGCAGATCCTGCTCGATGCGGTACCGAGCGAGGAGGACTGGATCGCGGTGGTCGGCTACATTCACTCACTACCTGCTGCCGTACCGCCCGTAACGTTGAGGGGCGACCGCCGGAGGGGAGCGGAGCTCTACGCGAGCTGTGCGGGCTGCCACGGACCTCGGGCCGAAGGAAACGACGCAGTCAAGGCGCCACCCTTGCGGTGGTTGCCGGATTGGTACATTGCCAGGCAGGTCAACAAGTTTGGAACTGGCCAGCGTGGGTCCGCACCTGAGGACGTGCCTGGCACGCAGATGCGTGCCGCTGCCGCGACGCTGCACTCGGACTCGGATGCACCGGCGGTGGCCGCATTCATAGTGACGAGTCTGAGCCGGTGAGCACAGCGAGAGCATAGCTGGCGCGAGCGCCGGTGGCGTCAACGCATCAAGAAGAGCAGAAGAGGGTTTATGTGTTCCATCTCTTTGTCTCGGTCGGTCAGAACGGTTTTCGTATCCATTATCTTCGCAGCAAGCGCACCCGTTATGGCCCAGGAGTCCGCCACGACTGCACCGCCGGCTGGCTCTGAGGCCCTAGAGGAGGTTGTGGTCACCGCGACCAAACGAGCCGAGTCGCTGCAGGCAGTGCCGCTGTCGATCACTGCGCTCACCGGACGAGATCTCGAGAGTAAAGAGGCCGTCAACTTCGTGGACTACGCGCGAACGGTGCCCAATCTGACGTTCACCGACCTCGGCGCAGGCCGTGAACGGATATCCATTCGCGGTGTTGACTCCAAGCTCGGCTCAACTGTCGTCGGCTATTACCTTGACGAGACGCCGATTCCGGACAGCAGCTCGGTTAGTGCCGAACGGGTCGCCTTTGACCCGGAGCTGATCGACGTGGACCGAGTGGAAGTGCTCCGCGGCCCACAGGGTACCACTTACGGTGCGGGCTCGATGGGTGGTGTGATCCGCATTATTCCCAAGCGGGCTGATCCGATGCGCCGAGAAAGTTCAGCTCGCGCGGAGTTGTCCAACACGGACAACGCTAATGTGCCTTCCGAGCTCTTCAACGGGATGCTGAATGCGCCGATCATTTCCGGCCGGCTCGCCCTCCGGTTGGTGGGGTGGGTGCATCAGGAGAGCGGTTTCAACTCCAAACAGGTCGCCACGCCTTCCAGTCTCGCAGCTCATAACGCAACCGGAGCTCCTCTGGATTTTGAGAAGGTGGCCACCGTGCCGGAGGGCACCGCCTACGGCGGACGTGTTGCGCTTCGGTACACGCCAAGTGATTGGTTCGATGTCGAGGCGAGTTACTTTTACGATTCACAGCTCTATCGCGGATTTCAGGACATCACCACCGGTGCTATGAATCCCAACGATGCACTCGAACAGAACTTTTACTTCAACACTCCTGAACAGAATCGCAATCGCCTGAGCATTGCCAATTTGAAATCCACAGTCGACCTGGGATTTGCGGATCTGATGGCGAGTGCGGCGTACACGCGGCGGCTCTTGTTTCTAAAAGAGGAGGCGGGTGAAGCTCTGGTCTTTGTCGGCTTTACCCCGCCACTCAATGCACCCCCGATCACGGAGGAAGGTCGCGATATAAGTTCGTCCGTAGAGGTCCGGCTCTCTTCCACACGATCAGGTGAGCATGGTTCGGATCTGTTCCAGTGGTTGGTCGGGGTATTTTACGATTATCAGAAAGGGTGGACGAACGTCGATTGGCGAGTGCCGGGCTTCACCACAGCGTTCGGATCACTGGTTGGACCTGTTGCGGATGACAACCTGTTCACCGGTCACTTCCTTGACTACTACAAACAAAAAGCCGTGTTCGGCGAGCTCTCGGTCTATCCCATCGATCGCCTCATGCTTACGGGCGGCGTACGGTGGTTCAAACTCAGCCGGCTCGACTCCACGCCGCAGAATGGTCTATTCGCTGGAACTCCCAACGATGGTTCCATACCCAATCCGTATGCCTACCCGTTTATTCGGGGCGATACGAACAATGAGGCGTACAAAGGCGTGATACGTTGGCAGCAGACGAAAAATCTCATGCTCTATGCTCAGGCTGCGGAAGGATTTCGAACCGGATTCGGACGCCCGGCCCTCCCTACCGCGTGCCTTCCGCAAGCCGCGCTACTGGGAAACAATGGCGCCGCGGGTGAAGTGGCGGGCGATAAGCTGTGGAACTACGAAGTTGGGATCAAGAGTGACTGGCACCAGAACCGGTTGCGCGTCAACGTTGCGGGCTACCGAATCAACTGGACGGACATTCAGCAATCCGTTTTCCTCGACTGCGGATTCCCCCTTGAGCTGAATCTCGGGTTAGTGCAGAACACCGGTGCCGAGCTTGAGGTGGAAAGCCGGCCCCTCGAGGCTGTGACGGCGGGCGCTGCGTTCGGGTATATCCATAGTGCCTTGCAGCAAGACATCTACGGGATTCCCGCGACCAAGGGTAAACCGCTTCCCGATGTCCCTGAGGTCACCGCAAGTGCCTTTGTAACCTATGATTTTCACGCGTTTGGAGGCTGGGCGGGAAACCTCCGCGGAGACTACTCCTATACGGACCGATCCCTGTCCACCTACGTCGCGAACTCGTCCTTTACTCCCGACAAGACGGCGATTT
>Ga0209156_10003596_pt1 | contig 11625 bp, 12 predicted proteins | sample GraSoiAngelo_124_FD_185881 | JGI IMG/M metagenome (GOLD analysis project Ga0209156, IMG submission 185881) | Grasslands soil microbial communities from the Angelo Coastal Reserve, California, USA - 14_0927_05_20cm (SPAdes) (version 2) | ecosystem: Environmental > Terrestrial > Soil > Grasslands...
CGAAACACACGGCGCCGGGGTTCGGGCCGCTGGTGCAGGTCCCCGCGTTCACACATTCGCTCCCCGGGCCCGACCCCTTGGTGCAGTCGAGCTTGCCGGTCCCGTTGCTGGCGATGAGCTGACCGGGACAGCCTACGTCGAGGTAGGAGGTGGCTCCGGCCGGGGTGGCGCCGGGCGGGATCGTGTTGGCACTGCCGCCGCCGATGTACAGACAGGAGGCACCAAGATCGAAAGTCTTTACCGAGCAGGCGGGGTCGGAGTCGATCGCGCCCGTGAACGGCATGGACGCGGGGCTCGAGAAGCCCGCCCCGCCACAACTCGTCGTGCCGGCAGTCGTCGTGTACTTGAGCGAGAGGCCCGACGGTGCGCAGGTGGTGCTGGTCGTGCTCGGTGCCGCGCTGCTCGTCGTCGTGGTCGCCGCCGCGCTGGACGTCGTCGTGGTCGCCGCCGCGCTGCTCGTCGTCGTGGTCGCCGCCCCGGTGCTCGTCGTCGTGGTCGCCGCCCCGGTGCTCGTCGTCGTGGTCGGCGCCGTGACGGTCGTCGTCGTGGTCGGCGCCGCCACGGTCGTCGTCGTGGTCGTCGGTGGGCACAGCGACGCGATCATTGAGCCGCAGGTGCCGGTCGTCGTGACGGTACCGCAGGTACAGGTACCCGCCTTGCACGCTTTGACGACGTCGTTCGTACAGCGGCTCAACACCCCGCCGCTAAACCCTGATAGCCCGGCGTCGTCTGCGCAGGCGCTACGACTGCATGGCGACGAAGGTGCCGCCGCCTGTCCGAGCGAGGGTGCAACGCTCAGCCAGAAAAGGGCGGCCACAACGGTGGTCGTCCGAATCACAGTACCCATGACTTCCTCCGTCTTGCCGCGGGGACAGGCTCCGCGCGAGTCCTGTTCGAGTGCGAATCGACGATACCAAGGGGATGCCGACTGAATGAGGACCGCAATACCGACGATAGGGGAGGCGCGGGAGAGTTAGTGTGTGAGACTCGCGCGGGAGCGGAGCAGCATCCGTCTCTTGGCGATCGAACGGCTCGCGAGAGCGCTAGGGGTAGAGGCGTGGGAGCTGCTACACCCGGGGTGCGGGATGAAGTAGCGGAAACGGGAGGCGGCCATGCTTCGACTCCGCGAGTTGCGCGCCCTGCTCCGCCCGCATTCTCGCGTCTCTCGTCCCGGCCCTTCTCGCAAGAGCGCGGGTGCGCGTGGTGCGGGGCTCGGTACGAGATCCGCGTGCATTTCGATCGCGACTGCGCGGAGGTGCGCGGGGGCAACCACTTCCACCGTCTCCGTCGCTGCGGGCACCGGTGGCATGAGCAGTGCAGCGAGGATCCGTTCGCGGCGTGACCCTCCGGCGAGTCAACCATTCCCTTGACGCCGGGCCTGCTGCTAGACGAACCTCCCGCCCCGGAGGAGCCAACCATGAAGCGGACTCTCTGTGCCGTCGGACTCGGAGCACTCTGCGTGATGGGGGTCGCCCCCGCCCTCGCCGGGACGCTCAAGTGTCCGCCCGACTCGGTGAAGGTCGGCAACGCCTGCATCGACCTCTACGAGGCGAGCGTCTGGCAGATCGCGCTCTCGAATACGGCGCTCGTCCAGAAGGTGCAGGCGGGCACGGCGACGCTCGCGGACCTCACGGGTGGCGGGGCAACGCAGTTGAGCCCGTCATCGTCGTGCAGCCCGGTCTACCCGGCGAACTTCCCGAACGACGGCAACTGGACGCCCGTCCTCGGGTCGAGCCCGCCGTCGCCAGGGGTCTACGCCGTCTCCATCTCGGGTGTGCATCCGAGCGCCTGCGTCACATGGTTCCAGGCGAACCAGGCATGCCTACTCTCGGGGAAGCGGCTGCTCACCAACCACGAGTGGCAGGGGGCGGCGGCGGGCACACCCGATCCGGGCACGGACAACGGAACATCCGACTGTAACATCTCAGCCGCCGGTGACGCGGTGAACACGGGTTCTCGGTCGAATTGCAAGTCAAGCTGGGGCGTGTTCGACATGGTGGGGAACGTGACCGAGTGGGTGGCGGACTGGGCCGATAGGTCGGTCAACTGCACGGACTGGACGAGCCAGACCGGGATCGCGGGCGGCGACTTTAGTTGCTTTGGCGGACCGGGGACCACCGGCAACGCCGGGGAGACTGGTAACTTTAATAGCATTCCGGGCGCGTTGATTCGCGGCGGCAGCTTCCGCTACGGCGCGAATGCCGGGGTCTTCGCGGTGCGTGCCGACGGCATCCCGTCGGACTCCAGCCTCCTCCTCGGCTTCCGGTGTGCCCGCTAGTCGTCCCGGGCTTTGGCTCTTTGACCGTTTGACCCTCGGCTCTCCTCGGGTGGAGCGGGCGTAGTTCACACCGTTGTCCCGTGCCGTCCTCGTCGCGGCGCTCAACGGATCGCGCCCGGCCGGCGTTCCCGCCGCCTCCTGCACCACGGCGTCTATCTGTGGTTCGACGGATGACCGGGCCAGCGCGTGGACCTGCCTTGCCGTACAGGTATCCTCCTTTCCCCTTGCACGCCTAACCGCGACCGCGGGATAAGCCGTGATCGTCAGAAGGGGGATGCGGCATGGGGTGGACGGAGAATATGTCATCCCAGGAGTTCCACGAGGAGTTCCACGCCTTCGCCAACGTGACGCAGCGAATCCTCTGGCAAGGGGTCGCCGCCGTCAGGCGCGCCCGATCGAGCATCGCGGACAGCCGGAGACTCTGCGAGGAAACGCGGGAGCTATTGGCGGCCCGGCGTGATGGTCGCCTATTCCGCCGCCGTCCTCTGAACGCGCACTAATCGCGCCCCGCCCACGCCTCGGCGAGCCGGCGGCCGGCGTTCGCGCCTGCTGTGAGCACCGACGCGCGCAGTACACCTGCTTTCCGCGCTTGATGAAGAGCCGCTGACACTGTTGGTTCTGACGTCGGGCCATGTACCAAACGCGGCACACGTTCGCCTCGAACGCGCTGGCAGCGGGCGAGTCACCGACCTGGGTGGCGCGCATGCTCGGGCACGCCACACCCGAAATGCTGTTCAAGGTCTACGCGCGGTTCATCCCGAACTTGACGCGACGCGATGGCAGCGCGCTCGCGGCCCGTATGGGCCCGAAAGAGTCGCGGCGTACTCCCGAAATACTCCTGACGGCGACCGTTTCAGATCGGGAGACCAAGGAAATCAAGGGGTTGTCTTGGGAGGATTCCCGAAGTCGACCTTCGGCACCTTCTTCGCCTCCGCCGGGGCCTCGAAGTACTTCTGCGGCCGAAAGCCGAAGGCGTTCGCGTAGAGCACCGTCGGGAAGCTCTTGATGAAGGAGTTGTAGGCGCGGACGGCCTCGTTGTAGCGCATGCGCTCGACGGCGATTCGGTTCTCGGTGCCGGCGAGCTCGTCGGAGAGACGGGCGAACTGCTGGTTCGCCTTCAGATCGGGGTAGCGCTCGGCGATGGCGAGCAGCCGCCCGAGCGCACCACTCAGCTCGCCCGCGGCGTCGATCTTCTCGTCCCGCGAGCCGGCGGACATGAGCTTCGCCCGCGCGTCGGCGACGCGCTCGAAGATCTCCTTCTCGTGCGCGGCATAGCCCTTGGTCACCTCGATCAGGTTGGGGATCAGGTCGTTGCGCCGCTGGAGCTGGTTCTCGACCTGCGCCCACGCCGCATCGATCTGCTCCCGCAGGGCGACGATCTGGTTGTAGCCGCAGCCCGCCACGAGCGTCGCGAGCGCCATCACTGCCATCGCTCTCCGCATCGCTCCCTCCTTACCAGCCCCGGCCGGCGCCACCGCCCCCGAAGCTCCCCCCGCCGAACCCTCCGAAGCCACCACCGCCGCCGCCGAAGCCGCCCCCAAAGCCGCCGGAATAGAAGCCGCCGCGACGCCCGTACATCAACCGTGGCCCACCCCCGTATGCTAGCACGAGGCTCAAGAAGATCAGGATGACGACCAGCAGGACGAGGGGGATGGCAGCGAGACCGGGCGCGGAGCCCGGTAGCTCGACGGGGTGGCTCGTCACGCCGGTGAGCTCGACGCCGCGGGCGGCGGCGATCCTTCCCGCCAGCGCGACGACGCCGCGCCAGATGCCCTCGTCCATGCGGCCTGCCCGGAAGGCCGGCACGATCTCGCGGTCCTCGATCTCGCCCACCAGGCCGTCCGGCAGGATGCCCTCGAGCCCGTAGCCGGTCAGGATGCGGAGCTTGCGCTCCTGGACCGCGACCAGGAAGACGACGCCGGTGTCCTCGCGCTTGCGGCCCGGCTTCCAGGCGTCCGCGATCCGCATGGCATAGGTGAAGTCGTCGAGGGGCGCGGTCGTCGGCACGGTGACCACCGCGATCTCGGCGCCGGTCTTCTGCTTGAGCTCCTCGAGGAGCGCGGTCAGGCGCTCGCGCGTCGCGGGCGGGATGACGCCCGCGCGGTCGGTGACGAAGCCCTCGGGCGCCGGGATGCGCGGCTCGGCCGCGAGGGCCGGCAGCGCGAGCGCGAGGAGGCCGAGCGCGAGAGCGAGCCCGCTACGCATCGAGCGCGTCGACCGCCTCCACGATGCGCTCGACCTCGCCCAGGTAGGGGCCGAACTCGGCGCGCAGGACCGCGGGCGGCAGGCGTGCGTCGCCGGCGCGATGGGCTAGCAGTTTCCGCATCGTGGGCAAGGGCCCCACGATGCCCTCCCCGGCGGCGAGGACGGCAGCGTAGCCGTGGCCGCCGTCCGTGTGCCGGAGGTGGAGCACATGGCGCAGCACCACGATGAAGCTCTTCGCCGACTCGACCATGAGCTGCTCGAGGGCCGCCGGCTTGCGGCCGGTCTCCAGGAAGAGCACGCGCAGGCGCAGCAGCTTGCCGCGCGCCTCGTGCTCGCACTCGCGGCGCAACGCCGCCGGGTCGAGCGCCAGGTCGGCGAACAGGTCCGCTCCCGCGAGCAGCCGGTGCTGGCGCCTGATGTCGTCCAGCTCCATGGGGAAGGTGTCGCGCGCGCGGCGCAGGTACTCGTAGTCCATCACGACGGGCAGCGCGAAGCCGCGCTGGCCCCAGCGGGCGACGAGCGGTGCCAGGCGCTCGAGGACCGCGAACGTCACGCGCGGCACGACCAGCGCCGTGTTGATGTCCGAGCGACCCGCGACCCACTCGTCGCCGGCGGCGCTGCCGTGGAGGGCAAGGCAGATGAGCTCCTCTCCGAGCGCCGCGCACACCTCCTTCGTGAAGGTGGCGATCTCCTGCTCGGCGCGCGCGCCGGATCGCGGCATGAGCGTCTCTGATAGTGACGGGCGGGCGGGACCGCAAGCCTTGACCGCGCCGCGGCCGCCCGCTACGCCCCGCCCGCGATGGCGGTCTTCGAGGAGATCCGCGCGGCGGTCGGCTGCCTCACCGCCTTCACGCGTCCGGCCGCCGGCGCCTCACGCCCGGCGCTGGCGGGTGGGCTCGCCTTCTATCCCGTGGTCGGGCTGGCGCTCGGCGGGCTCGCGGCCGGGGTGGCCACCGCCACGGAGACGGTGCTCCCCGCGGCCGCGGGGCCCGCGGGCGTGCTCGCGCTGGTGGGGCTCGCCGGGGCCCGCGGGGCGCGCGGGCTCGCCGCGGCGGCGGAAGCGCTCCTCCGCCGCGGCGACGCGGTGGTCGTGCTCGGGCGACTCCGCACGACGCCGGGTCCGCTCGGCATTGCCGCCGCGGGCGCCGCGCTCGCCGCACGTGCGGCGGCCGCCGCGATCCTCCCCCCGCCGGCGCGCACGACCGCGCTCCTCCTGGCGCCCCTGCTGGGCGCGTGGGCGGTCGTCGTCGAGTGCTACGGCGGCGTGCCCACCCACGCGAGCGGCACCGCGGCCGCGCTCGTGGGCCGCGCGCGCTTTCGCGAGTTCGGCTGGGCGAGCGTCACGGCGCTCGGCATGACGCTCGCCGTCGGCGAGCCGATCGGCCTGGTGATCGTGCTCGCCGCCTCGCTGGCGACGGTCGGAATGCGGGTCGGCGCCTACCGCCGCCTCGGCGGGCTCACCGGGCGGCTCCTCGCTGCGACCCGCGAGCTCGTCGAGACGGTGGTGCTGGTGACGCTCGGCGTCCTCGCCCAGTTGAAGACGTAGGTCGCCTGCAGGTCGATGCCTCGCTCGCGCGGCAGCCTCACGCTCAGGGCTCACGCGGGTGCGCCAGCCGGTCGGACGGGGCTACGGCGCTACGGCGAGCGGCGTGCGAGCTCGCCGAGCGCCGCGTCGCCGAGCGCATCGAGGCCCTCCAAGCGCGCCCAGAACCGACGCCAGTCCTTCACGACGCGCGGCCCGAGGCCCGTGCGAAGGGTGAAGTCGGTGATGCGGGTGATCGTGAAGCGGAGGGCGGCGATACGCGCCTCGTTCCAGAGGGCACTCCGCTCAGCGGGTGAGAGCGCGCGCACCTCCTGGTATCCCGTCAGGAGCGCCCGCACGAGCACCAGATCGAAGTCGGCGCCGTAGCACCAGGCGAGCACGGTGACCATCAGGTCGTACGCCCACGAGCCCTCGCAGGCACTCTCGAAATCGAGCAGGGCGACGATCGCGCCGTCTCGCCACAGCACGTTGTCGCGAAACAGGTCGCCGTGCACGATGCCGCCGGGCAGGGCGGGGTTGCGCGCCGCCGCGGCCCGATCGAGACGCTCCGTGATCGCGGGCGCGAGGGACCGGAGCTCGGCATCTGGCGCACGCCCGATCGCCTGCAGGCGGGCGCGCAGATCCTGGAGGCGAAACCGCCCCGGCCGAGGCTCGCGGACGCTGGCGAGGGCCAGGTGCACGCGCGCGAGCGCGTGGCCCACGCGAGCCGTCACCGTCGGAGTGACCCGCGCCTGGCAGAGGATCTCCCCCTCCTGCCATGGAAACAGGGCGACCGGGCGCCCGCCGACGGTGGACGGATGGAGTGCCGTGAAGCCGCGGCCGTCCACACGTGGGACGGGAGACGGTGCCGGAATGCCCGCCGCGGCGAGGCGTTCGATGAGCTGCGCCTCGGCCTCGGCGTCCTGGGGCGCCTGCTCCTCGTAGATGCGCGCCAGGAAGGACTCGCCCGCGACGGTCTCCAGACGGTAGTTCGAGTTGACCGATCCCGCCGGAACGGGCGCGACTGCGCTCACCTCGATCCCGAAGGAGCGGCCGACGGCGCGGGCGTCGGACAGCTCGAACCGGGTGAAGGTCGCCATCGGGTGGCGCATCGTAGCGCACGGAATCGCCGAAGGGCAGCGCGCTGCGCGCGCAGGGCAGGGGGCTTTACCACCCCATGGCTGACACAAGCTGGGCAAAGAGGATCGTGGTCGACGCCGCTCCGCACATCGCTGGATATGAGCCTGGCCATCCCTTGTAGCCTCTGGATGAACGGTGCGGTAATTGTGCGGCCTGATAGTTGCTCTCGCCAGAAGAGGCAAGGGATGCGTGGCATGAATGCGGGGATTCGTGCCATCGCCCTCGGTCTCACGCTTCTCCTGCCTGGGCGAGCGGTGGCGGAGGAGGTCGTGATCCTCGCGGCGACGAGCCTGACGGACGCGCTGCGAGAGATCGGCGAGGGCTACGAGGCCACCTCGGGAAACCATCTCACCTTCAACTTCGGTGCCTCGAATGACCTCGCCCGCCAGATCAGGGCGGGAGCGCCCGCCGACGTCTTCTTCTCGGCCGATCTCGCGCAGATGGAGGGCCTCGAGCGGGAGGGGCTCGTCCGTCGCGCGGACCGCCTCGACGTGCTCTCGAACCTGCTCTCGGCGATCGTCCCCGTGGGGTCGACGCTCGACATCCGCGGGCCGCGGGACCTCCTCGAGGTGAAGTATCTGGCGCTCGCAAGCCCGGAGGCCGTGCCGGCGGGCGTCTATGCGAAGAGGTACCTCGAGTCGATCGGCCTCTGGGACGACATCAAGGCGAAGGTGGTTCCCACCCTCGACGTGCGTGCAACCCTGGCTGCCGTCGAGGCCGGCCACGCAGATGCGGGAATCGTCTACCGAACCGACGCCGCGCTCTCGAAGCGAGTGCGGACCGCCTTCGACGTGCCGCGGGGCCAGGGGCCGCCGATCGTCTACCCCCTGGCCCCGATCGCCACCTCGAAGCGGGGGGAGGCGGCCGCGGCGGTGGTCCGCTATCTCGTGGGACCGGAGGCCCTCGCCGTCTACCAGCGGTTCGGCTTCCTGGTCATCCTGGGCAGGTGAGCATGCTCGCCGCGGGCGACGTCGAGATGGTCCTCTTCACCATCCAGATCGCGCTCCTCGGGACGGCGCTGAACCTCGTGCCGGGGACCGCGGCGGCGCTCTTTCTGGCGCGCTACCGGGGACCGGGCAAGGAGGCCATCGAGACCGTCCTCTCCCTGCCACTCGTGCTGCCCCCGACGGCGGTCGGCATCCTCCTGCTCAGAGCACTCGCCCGCCGAGGGCTCCTCGGCACTCTGCTCGGCGATCTGGGCATCGAGATCGTCTTCACCTGGAAGGCCGTCTTGCTCGCCACCATGGTGATGTCGTTCCCGCTCCTCGTGCGCTCGGCGCGGACGGCCTTCGAGGAGGTCGATCCCCGCCTGGTCGGGATCGCCCGCACTCTCGGCTGCGGCCCCGCGCGCGCCTTCTTCCGCGTGACCCTGCCGCTCGCGTGGCGGGGCATCCTGGCGGGAAGCGTCCTTGCCTTCTCGCGTGCCCTCGGGGAATTTGGGGCTACCGTCATGGTCGCGGGCAACATCCCGGGAAGGACCCAGACGCTCCCCCTCGCCATCTTCCACTACGACCAGATCGGCCGCGACGACCGGGCGCTCGCACTCGTGGGCGTGACCGTGGTCCTCGCCTTCGTGGCGCTCTGGAGCGCCGAGCTCGTGTCCCGCCGCCGGTCGGGGAGAACGGCGGCGTGATCGCCTTTGCGGTCGAGCTGCGGCTCGCCCGCTTCGACCTCCGGGCCGAGGCGCGCCTCGAGGGCGGCGTCACGGCGATCATGGGACCGTCGGGCTCGGGCAAGACGTCGCTCCTCGAGGTGCTCGCCGGCCTCCGCCGAGGGGCGCGCGGCCGCGTCGCGATCGGCGGCGAGGTGGTGCTCGACACGGAGCGGGGCGTGCGGCTTCCGCCCGAGCGGCGGCGCGTCGGCTACGTGCCGCAGGACGCGGCGCTCCTGCCCCATCTGACGGCGCTCCGGAATGTCCGCTTCGGCGCGCGGGGCGACCGCGCGCGCGTCGACTCGGCCATCGAGACGCTCGAGCTTGCGCCGCTCCTCGAGCGCTACCCGCTGTCCCTCTCGGGGGGCGAGAAGCAACGGGTGGCCCTCGCGCGCGCGCTCGCGAGCGACCCCCGCCTCCTGCTCCTCGACGAGCCGCTCGCGGCGCTCGATGTGGCGCTCCGCGAGCGCATCCTCCCCTACCTGCTGCGTATCCGCGACGAGTGGAGGGTGCCCGCGCTGTACGTGACCCACAACGTGGGCGAGGCGGTTGCGCTCGCCGACCGTGTGCTTCTCCTGCGCGACGGAGCGGTGGAGGCCTTGGGTGCGCCCCTCGACCTCCTCGCCATGCCAGTGCTCGCCGAGGCGGCAGCGGCGGGGATCGAGAACCTCCTCCAGGGGCGCGTGTCGTCCCACGACGAGGCGGGCGGCGTCACGCGCGTGGTTCTCGACGGTGGCGCCGAGGTCGCGATCCCGCTCGCGCGCGAGCGGCTCGTCGGCACGCCCGTCGTGCTCGCGGTCCGGGCCGAGGACGTGCTGGTGACGACGGGCGCCATCGCCGGGCTCTCGGCGCGCAACGTGCTTCCCGCCCGGGTGCTGAGCCTCGAACGTACAGGCCCGGACGTGACCCTCCGCTGCGCGACGGACGGCGGCACGCCCCCCTGGCTCGTCCGCCTCACCCCCGCCGCCGTCGCAGCCCTCGGCCTCCGCCCCGGCGCCACGGTCTCGCTCGCCGTCAAGAGCCACTCTGTCCGCGTCGTGTAGCCCGGGCGCTCAGGCGTCGTACCTGATCTCGGCGGCGCGTCGCGTAGCCACGATCAAGCCGTAGGGGTCGGTCGCGAGCGCGTGGAAGCCGAGCGCGGCGGCCGGGTACTCACCGGCGTGTCCTCGCGTCCACCCCACTCGCTCCACGAGCCGTCGTAGACCGCCGTGTCCGGGCACCCGACGAGGTGCAGTGCGAGCGCCAGGACCGAGGCCGTCACGCCCGAGCCGCACGTGGTGACCACGGGTCGCGCGAGGTCGATGCCCGCGCGCTCGAGCGCGCGGCGCAACTGGTCGGTGGAGTGCAGTGTTTCGTCCGGACGGTACAGTGTGTCGTAGGGCAGGTTGCGGCTGCCGGGGATGTGGCCGCCGCGCAGTCCCGGCCGCGGCTCCGGCTCCCTGCCGAGGAAGCGCCCGCGCGAGCGCGCGTCGAGCACCTGCTCCCGGCGGCTGGCGAGGTTCGCGCGGATGGCAGCGAGGTCGCGCACCAGCTCCGCGCGCAAGCGCGGAGTGAACCGTCGCGGCGCCGGCGAGACCACGCCGGATTCAACGGGACGGCCCTCGGCGCGCCACTTCGGCAGCCCCCCGTCCAGCACGGCCACCGGCTCGTGGCCGAAGACGCGGAACGTCCACCAGACGCGCGCGGCGCTCACCGCGGCACGGGTGTTGTAGACCACCACCCGGTCCCCGTCGCCGATGCCGAGTGCGCCCACGGCCCGGCCGAACTCTTCGGGGCGCGGCAGCATGTGGGGCAGCGACGTCCGCTTGTCGGCGATCTCGTCGATGTCGAAGAAGAGCGCACCGGGGATGTGGGCTTCGGCCCACTCCTTGCGGGCATCGCGCTCGAGGCGGGGCAAGTGCCAGGAGCCGTCCACGACGCGAAGGTCGGGCTCGCCGAGATGGGCCGCGAGCCAGTCCGTGGTGACGAGCGGGCCGACCATGGGCCGATTCTACGCCGCTCCGGTCACGCCCGGCGATTCCCCCACGCGCTGTTCAACTGTGGGTTCGGGGCCTTTCGCTTGGCTCCGGGAGAGAGGTATCACCCGGCGATGGCCCAAGCGACCCGAGTGGAACGATGGGGAACGAGCTGACCCTGGAGGAGCTTGCCGAGCTGATTGCAGCTCCGGCGGATCAGCTGCACGAGTGGCGCTCGCTCGGGCTCATCGGCCGCGAATCGGCGCATACGTTCGGGCCCCGAAGACGCGCAGCGGATACGCTTGATCCAGTTGCTCCTGCGACGAGGGATCGGTCTCGCAGCGATCGCACGGGTCGAGCGGGAGCAGGGATTCCTCTCCCGCTACATCGACGTGATGTTCCCCGCAGGCGTTCGAGCGATCCATTCGCTGGCCGAGGTGACCCGGATGCTCGGCATGGACGCCGGTCCCGTGCGGCGGTTCTGGGAGGCATCGGGACTCGCCGGCCGAGGCGACCTGCTCGGCGAGGAGGACGTGCAGGCGCTGAAGGCCATCCGTGTCGTCATGGAAGCAGGCTTTCCCGAAGAGGCGTTGGTGCAGCTGGCGCACGTGTACGCCGATGCGCTCGGCCGGGTCGCGGAGGCGGAGGCGCGGCTGTTCCACTTCTACGTGCACGAGCGGCTGAAGGCGACGGGGATGTCCGAGCGTGAGCTGATGCAGGCTTCGGATGCCGCTCGAGACCAGACGGCACCGCTGATCGAACCCCTGATCCTCTACTTCCATCGCAAGGGCCTGGAGCGGGCACTCAGGGAGGACGCCGTGATGCACCTGCAGGAGGACGTCGGGCTGGCGAGCCCGGCCGAGCTGCCTGGGCA
>Ga0209156_10003597_pt1 | contig 11624 bp, 13 predicted proteins | sample GraSoiAngelo_124_FD_185881 | JGI IMG/M metagenome (GOLD analysis project Ga0209156, IMG submission 185881) | Grasslands soil microbial communities from the Angelo Coastal Reserve, California, USA - 14_0927_05_20cm (SPAdes) (version 2) | ecosystem: Environmental > Terrestrial > Soil > Grasslands...
CACAAGCTCGAAGGCCAGGGGCAGGTGATCGCGCCCGATCTCACGCACGTCGGCTCGCGCCGGGACGCGGAATCGATTCGCAAAAAGATCCTGGATCCAGCCTCGTCGATCGCGAAGGGCTACGAGAAGCTCGCGGGGATCATGCCCAAGACGTTCGGCACCATGATGAACGCCGCGCAGCTCGAAGCGCTGGCGCAATACCTGGCCGCGCACAAATGACCAGCACGTCCGCGCTGCGGCGCTACGCCGCGCACCCGTTCTGGCAGGCCGTAGCGATTCTCGTGCTCGCCTACGTGCTGGTCGTGTGGGTGGTGCCGCTGCTGCCGGGCAGCGCCATCGTCCCCAAGAGCGTGGTGCTGCAATACATGGTCACGGTGCTGGTCGGCGTCCTCATCTACGTGAGCGACAACGAGGAGCGCTGGGGCCGCTTCAAGGAGCCGATTCAGGCCGTGCTGGTCGAACCGCGGCTGCGCCTGGCCCGGGCGGCGCTGCTGATGGTGGTAACGGCGCTGGTGGGGCTGATTGCGTACGGCCAGGTGGCCACCACCGTCGCGGCGCCGCCCAATCTGCGCTCGATTCACCCCGCGCCGCCGACGGAAATCACGTTCCGGGGCAGGTCGATCACGCTGACCGGGCTCGAGAACCCGCTGCGCGCGCACCCCGATTCGCTCGCCATCTATCTGGCGGAGGGGAAGAGCGTCTACTACCGGAACTGCCTGCCCTGTCACGGCGACCACCTGGACGGTCAGGGGCACTTCGCGTCCGGCTTCAACCCGCTCCCGGCCAATTTCCAGGACAACGGCACGATCGCGCAGCTCACCGAGAGCTTCGTGTTCTGGCGCGTGGCCAAGGGCGGCCCCGGGCTGCCGCGCGAGGGCACGCCGTGGAACTCGGCGATGCCCAAGTGGGAGGATTTCCTCACGGAGCGCGAGATCTGGTCGGTCATCCTCTTCCTTTACGATCAAACCGGGTGGACGCCGAGGACGTGGGAGAAGACGGGAAACGGGAAAGGGGAAACGGGAAACGGGGGCGTCCCATGACGGCCAGTCGCGCCGGTTTGGCTCTGTTCCTGGCGCTCGTACGTGTCCCGTTTCCCGTTTCCCGTCTCCCGGCCCAAGACACGACGAAAGGCAAGGCCGTCTATGTGAAATGGTGCGCCGGTTGCCACGGCGACGGGGGCGCGGGCGACGGCACGGCCGCGGGGCACATGCTCCCCCGGCCGCGCAACTTCACGGGCGCCATCTACAAGATCCGCACGACGGCCTCCGGCCAGCTGCCGACCGACGCGGACCTGATGCGAGCGATCGACGAGGGGCTGCCGGGGAGCGCGATGCCGGCGTGGAAGGGGCGGCTGTCGGACGCCGAGCGGCGCGACGTAGCGGCGTACATCAAGACGTTCTCGTCGTTTTTCGCGGATACGAGCCAGCACGTGGCGCCGCTCAAGTTCTCGAGCGAGCCGAGCGGCGGCACCGGGGCGACCGCGCTCAAGACGGGGCGGCAGTTCTACGATTCTATCGGGTGCCGCAAGTGTCATGGCGACCAGGGGCGGGGGGACGGGCCGTCCGCGCCCACGCTCAAGGACGACGCCGGCTTCCCCATTTTTGCGGCGGACCTGCATCAGAGCTGGCGGTTTCGCGGCGGGGGCAGCGCGGCGGACATCTACCGGCGGCTGCGCACCGGGCTCGACGGGACGCCGATGCCGTCGTTCTCGGACCTGATCGACCAGAAGTTCCTGACCGACGAGCAGCTGTGGCGCCTGGCCCAGTACGTGCGCTCGCTCTCGCCGCCCGAGTCGCCCGAGGTGCGCGACGTCATTCATGCCCCGCAGATCGCCGGCACGGTGCCGGTCTCGCCGGACGACTCGGTGTGGGGGCGAGTGAGCCGCTACTGGTTCCCGCTCGTCGGCCAGGTGGTCCGTAAGGCGCGCTGGTTCGCGCCGGCCGTGACGGGGGTGTGGGTGCAGGCGGTGCACGACGGCCACACGCTCGCGCTGCGGGTGAGCTGGGACGACCGCACCCAGAGCCCCGACAGCGCGTGGCTCGGGTTCGAGCAACGTGTGCTCGAGACCGTCGCCGGCGACGACTCGGCCCCGCCGCCCCCCAAGGCGGAGCCGTGGCCCGATCAGCTGGCGGTGCAGTTCCCCCGCCACATCCCTGCGGGGACGGAGCGGCCGTACTTCCTCATGGGAAGTGAGACCGATCCGGTTTACCAGTGGCGCTGGACGAGCCGGCCGCGCCGCAGCGTCGCCGGGCTGGCCCGAGGCATCGAGCGGTTCGACACCCTCCCCGGGGCGCCGGCGGGGCAGGCGAGCTTCGATCACGGCGAGTGGCGGCTGGTATTGACGCGCGCCCTTGCGACGCCCGACACCGCGAACGAAGTTCAGCTTGAGGCCGGCCGGGCGATCCCGGTGGCCTTCTTCGGCTGGGACGGCTCCAGCGGGGAACACGGCTCGCGCATGGCGGTGAGCACCTGGTACTTCCTGGCGCTCGATCGGCCCACGCCGCCGGGCGTGTTCATTTCTCCGGTGCTGGCCATGCTCGTGACGTTGGGGCTGGGACTCGTGGTCGTCCGGCGGGCCCAGCGCCGTGGTACAGTGCGTGCGGGGAGACAGCGATAGCGTGCAGGACCTTCATCGAGGAGGCAGGATGGGGAAGCTCGGAGCGGTGGCGGCGATGGGAGGGGCGGTGCTGGTGCTGGTGCTGGGGCTCGCGGGGTGGATGCGCCCGCCGCTTCCCGCGGCGCAGGGCGGGGGAACGATCAGCGGCAAGGTAAAGTTCACCGGCGCGAAGCCCACCATGCGGAAGATCGACATGAGCGAGGAGCCGAAATGCAAGGCGAAGTACACGGCCGCGCCGCCCACCGACGAGGCCGTGGTCGTGAACGCCAACGGCACGCTCGCCGACGTGTTCGTGTACGTGAAGTCGGGCCTCCCGGCGAGCTACAAGGCACCCGCCCCCGGCGGACCGGTGACGCTCGACCAGGACGGCTGCCGCTACCATCCGCACGTGCTCGGCATCCTGGTCGGTCAGTCCCTCGCCATCAAGAACTCCGACGGCGTCCTGCACAACATCAAGGCCAAGGGCACCAAGAACCGCCCGTTCAACATCAGCCAGCCCACGGTGATGACGTCGGATCGGACGTTCACGGCGCCGGAGGTGATGGTGCCGCTCGAGTGCAACGTGCACGGCTGGATGCACGCGTGGCTGGGCGTGCTGCCGCACCCGTTCTTCTCGATCACGGGGACGGACGGCGCGTTCACGATCAAGGGACTACCGCCCGGCACCTACACGGTCGAGGCCTGGCAGGAGAAATACGGCACGCAGACGGCGACGGTGACGGTGGCGGGGAGCGAGACGAAGACGGCGGACTTCAGCTTCGCCGCCAAGTAAACCAACCGAGGAGCGCCCGATGACTTGGTGGCTGCCGCTCAAGGGTTCCACGTTCGCGGGAGAGGTGGACGGCCTGTTCATCGCGATTCTGATCATCACCGGAATCGCGTTCGTGCTGGTCGAGGTGGGGTTGATCTGGTTCGTCTTCAAGTACCGCCAGCGGCCGGGCCGGAAGGCCTTCTACACGCACGGCAGCACCCGCGCGGAAGTGATCTGGACCGCGATTCCCGCCGTGACCATGGTGGCGCTGGGCCTGATCAGCAACCACTACTGGGTCCGGATCAAGGGGCGCAACAGCGTGCCGCCGAACGCCTACCCGATCGCGATCCACGCGAAACAGTTCGAGTGGCAGGTGACGTACCCGGGGCCCGATGGGAAGCTGGGGACGAGCGACGACTTCACCGTCCGTAACCAGCTGCACGTGCCCGTGGGACGCCCCGTCGTGGTCCGCCTCACCTCGGAAGACGTGATCCACTCGTTTTTCGTGCCCGTGTTCCGGGTGAAGCAGGACGCGGTCCCGGGGATGGACATCAACGCCTGGTTCCAGGCGACGGTGCCGGGCACCTACGAGCTGGGCTGCGCCGAGCTGTGCGGGTTGGGGCACTACCGCATGCGGGCGCAGGTGTTCGTGCAGACCCAGGAAGACTACGACGCCTGGATGAAGCAGGCTGCTCAGGAGGCCTCGTCATGACCAGCGTTGCCGCGACCGCGCATTCCGCTCACGCGCATCACGACGACCGGAGCTTCATCCGGAAGTACGTGTTCTCGACCGATCACAAGATCATCGGCATCCAGTTCCTGTTCGTGAGCCTGTTCTTCCTGCTCGTGGGCGGGCTCCTGGCGATGCAAATGCGCTGGCAGCTCGGCTTTCCGGGCAAGCCGATGCCGGGCGGCGGCATCCTGCCCGAGACCATGGCGCCGGGCGGCGTGATCCTGCCGGAGTACTACATCCAGCTGGTGACGATGCACGGCACGTTCATGGTGTTCTTCGCCATCATGCCGCTGCTGGTGGGTGTGTACGCCAACTTCCTGATCCCGCTCAAGATCGGGACGCACGACATGGCGTTCCCGCGCATCAACATGTGGTCGTTCTGGTCGTTCTTCGCGGCGGGCCTGGTGATGCTGGCGAGCCTGTTCGTGCCGGACGGCGCGGCGCGCGCCGGGTGGACGATGTACGCGCCGCTGTCGGCGCGGCACGATCTCTCGGGCGCGTCGTTCGGGCATGAGCTGTGGTCCGTCTCGATCATCCTGGTGGGTCTCTCGTCGATTCTCGGATCGCTCAACTACATAACGACGATCATCAACAACCGCGCCCCCGGCATGACGTGGTTCCGCCTACCGCTGTCGGTGTGGTCGCTGTTCATCACCGCGGTGCTCGGCCTGCTCGCCCTGCCCGTGCTGTCCGGCGCGGCGATCATGCTGTTGTTCGACCAGATCATCGGCACGCACTTCTTCGATCCTGCGGCGGGCGGCCAGGCGCTCCTGTGGCAGCATCTGTTCTGGTTCTTCGGGCACCCCGAGGTCTACATCCTGATCCTGCCGGCGATGGGCATGGTGTCGGACATCATCGCCAACGGCAGCCGCAAGCCGATCTTCGGGTACCACTCGATGGTGTTCGCGATCGTGGCGATCGCGTTCCTGGGCTGGATCGTGTGGGGCCACCACATGTTCATGAGCGGGATGAACCCGACGCTGGGATCGTCCTTCATGGTGTCGACGCTCGTGATCGCGGTTCCCTCGGCGGTGAAGACGTTCAACTGGATGGGGACGATGTGGCGCGGCAACCTGAAGTTCACGGTGCCGATGCTCAACGCGGTGGCCTTCGTCGCGATGTTCGTGATCGGCGGCCTCTCGGGGATCTACATGGCGGCGACGCCCGTGGACATGTTCATCCACGACACCTACTTCATCGTGGCGCACCTGCACTACGTGCTGTTCGGCGGCAGCCTGTTCGCGCTGTTCGCCGCGATTCCCTACTGGTATCCCAAGATGTTCGGCCGGCTGATGCACGAGGGGTGGGGCAAGGTACACTTCTGGCTCACGTTCGTGTTCTACAACCTGGTGTTCTTCCCGATGCACATCCTCGGCATGGCGGGGCACATGCGACGGATCTACGATCCGACGCAGTACGACTTCCTCAAGCCCTACCAGCCCATGAACGAGTTCATCTCGATCAGCGCGTTCCTCCTGTTCGCGACGCAGATCATCTTCTTCGTGAACTTCTGGTGGAGCCTCAAGAAGGGGAAACCGTCGGGGCTGAACCCGTGGCAGGACAACGGGCTCGAGTGGACGCTGCCCAGTCCCGCGCCGCACGGCAATTGGGAGCGAGTGCCGACGGTGTACCGGGGGCCGTACGAGTTCAGCTCGCCGCAGGTGCCGGAGGATTACCTGCCGCAGACCCGCAAGCTTCCGGGCGACCGGGAGCCGGCCGCCGCGTCGGCCGCCCACTGACGCCAGGAGAGGGGACGACCGATGACGCACGCAGCCGCCACCGTCGACCAGATGCGGCCCCCGTACCCGGCCGAGCGGGGGCTCGACGTCTACAACACGAAGCTCGGGATGTGGGTGTTCCTCGCGTCGGAGGTGATGTTCTTCGCGGCGCTGATCGGCACCTACATCATCCTGCGGTTCGGCGCCCCGGGCGAATGGGCCAAGCCGGGGATCGTCTTGAACATCAAGATCACGGCCTTCAACACGTTCCTGCTGATCTGCTCGAGCGTGTCGATGGTGAAAGCGTACGCGGCCATCCAGGACGGCGATCCAAAGAACATGCGGTTCTGGCTGTTGATGACGATCCTGGGCGGCGCGACCTTCGTGGGGATTCAGGTCTACGAGTACATCCACCTGATCGAGCACGGCTTCGTGCCGAGCGGCGTGCGCGAGGGCAGCGAGCTGGCGGAGCTGGTCGCGAAGGGGCAGCTGCCCGCCGCGACGATGGGCCTGTACGGGTCCACGTTCTACACCATGACCGGCTTCCACGGCTTCCACGTCACGTGCGGCGTGATTTCGATGACTTACCTGTACCTGACGAAAGCGCTGCCGGGCAAGTACACCAAGCTGAGTTACGGGGGGATCGAGACGGTCGGCCTGTACTGGCACTTCGTCGACCTGGTATGGATCATCCTGTTCACCATCGTCTACCTGATCTGAGGAGCCATGGAGACCGCGCACAAGCGTCCCAACTACATCCTGATCTGGGTGTACCTGGCGGTCCTCACGGCCGCCGAGCTGGCGCTCGCGTTCAAGCTGCCGATCTCACCCAACATCAAGCTCTTGCTGTTGCTGTTCCTGGCGATTTGGAAGGCGGCGCTGGTGGGGCTGTTCTTCATGCACCTGAAGTTCGAGCGCTGGAACCTGCGGATCATGGCGATCATCCCCCTGCCGCTCGCCGTGATCTTCATTCTGGCCGGCATGTCGGAGCACATCTGGTAGCGTTTCTCGAGCTGACGAAGCCGCGTATCACGCAACTGGTGGTGCTCACGGCCGCGGCCGGGTTCTACCTCGGCTCGGGGGCCGGCGTGGACCTCCGGCTGCTGCTGCAGACGCTGATCGGCGTGGCGCTCGTCGCCGGGGGAACCAATGCGTTCAACCAGTGGCGCGAGCGCGACGTGGACGCGCGCATGCGGCGCACGCAGGACCGGCCGCTGCCGTCGGGGCGCGTCACGCCGCGCGCCGCCGCCGCGTTCGCCGCGGCCATCTCGGTGGCGGGCGTGGCCTATCTCGCGCTCCGCGTGAATCTCCTCACGGCCGGGCTCGCCGCGCTCACCCTCGCGAGCTACGTGCTGCTCTACACCCCGCTCAAGCGCACCACGACGCTCAATACGCTCATTGGCGCGGTCCCGGGCGCGCTCCCGATCGTCGGCGGGTGGACCGCGGCGGGCGGGGCCCTGGGACCGGCCGTGGCGGCGCTGTTCTGGATCCTGTTCCTGTGGCAGCTGCCGCACTTTCTGGCGCTTGCCTGGATCTACCGCGAGGACTACCGGCGCGGCGGCCTCGCAATGCTGTCGGTCTCGGACCCGGACGGGCGGCACACCGGCCGCATGGTCCTGCTGTACGCCACGGCACTTCTCCCCGTGAGCCTGTTGCCCACGCTGCTCGGCGTCACGGGCGGATTGTATTTCTTCGGGGCACTGGCGCTGGGGCTCGCGTACGCGGGCGCGTCGGTCGCGATGACCCGCGCCACCACCACCCCGCGCGCCAGGCGCCTCTTCCTCGTGTCCATCGTGTACCTTCCGGGCCTGTTGACTCTGATGGTCCTGGACAAGGTGGCCACGTAGGATTTCGCGAGTCCCGAGTCCCCAGCCCCGAGCCCCTGTGATCCCCTTCCACCGCCTGCTCATCGGCACCGCCGTCGTGTTCTGCGCGGGCTTCGCGCTGTGGGCGGGCTGGAGCTATCGGGAATCGGGCGAGGGGGTGACCCTCGTCATGGCGATCGCCTCCGCCACCGCGGCGGCGGCGCTCAGCTACTACCTGCGCCACCTCAACCGCTTCCTCGGCCGATGACCCTCGCCGCACTGCTGCTGCTGCATGGGGGCGACGACCCGCACATGGAGCTGCTCTACTTCTGGGCGGCCGTGATTCTCGCGCTCACGCCGGTGCTGATCTTCGGCGGGCTTGGGGTGTGGATCGTCCGGAAGATCTGGCAAGAGCAACGCGGAACGCGGAACGCGGAACGCGGAACAGAGGGCCCGGTTCCGCGTTAGATTGGCTCCATGAGCTCGAAGCCCTCCGAGAAGCGCCAGGTCGTCCGCTTCGCCTTCTACAAGCTCGACAGCGCGTGGCGCCGGCTCCCGGCAGAGCGGCAGGCGAGCGCCAAGCTCGAGTTCGGCGAGACGATCGAGAGCTTTGCGGGCCGGCTGCTGCTCCGCCCCTACGGGCTCGTCGGTATCCGCGGCGACTGCGATTTCTTGTTGTGGCAGGTGGCGGAGGACCTGGATTCCCTGGTGGCGCTGCAGACCGCGCTCAACCGCACGGACCTGGGGGCTTATCTCGCGGTCCCCTACAGCTACCTCGCGATGACGCGGCGGTCGATCTACGAGTTTCCCGAGGCCCCCGGCGTGGGACAACCGTCCCGCCTGGTCATCCGGCCGAGCGATGCGCGCTACCTGTTCGTGTACCCGTTCATCAAGACACGCGCGTGGTACATGCTGCCCAAAGCGGAGCGGCAGACCATGATGGATGAGCACGTGCGCGTCGGGCGGCAGTACCCGTCGATCCGGCTCAATACGACCTACTCCTACGGGCTCGACGACCAGGAGTTCATCGTCGCCTTCGAGGGCGACAACCCCGCCGACTTTCTCGACCTGGTGATGGAGCTGCGCGAGAGCAAGGCGTCGTCCTATACGCTGCGCGACACGCCGACGTTCACCTGCGTCCAGATGTCGCTCTGGGACATGCTGGACACGCTCGGCGGAGCGGGGTCGGCGCAGGCGGTGTCGCGTCGGCCCACACGGGCGGACGGTTACACGCCGGTGGTGACGCTGGCCGACCTGCCGGCAGGGACGAGCCGGCGCGTGTACGTGGGCGGCGATGCCGTGGCGCTCTTCAACGTGAACGGTACGGTGCACGCCATCGCCAATCGCTGCACGCACGCGCGCGCCAGCTTGTCGGAAGGCATGGTCGACGCGAAGCGCTGCGCGGTGACGTGCCCCTGGCACGAAGGCGTGTTTTCGCTCGAGACGGGGCAGGTGCTGGGCGGGCCACCGTCGCTGCCGGTCGCCACCTATCGAGTGAAGGTCGAGGGCGAGACGGTCCTCGTCGGTCCTCCCGTCGTGATGGACGCGCGCGAGTCGATTGCCCCCCGCCCCTGACGACAGCCGCTTCCTCAAGGCGTGCCGGGCGGAGCCCACCGACGTCACACCCGTATGGTTCATGCGGCAGGCGGGTCGCTACCTGCCCGAATACCGTGCGTTGCGGCAGAAGCACTCCCTGCTCGAGCTGTGCCACAAGCCGGAGCTCGCGGCCCAGGTCACGTTGCAGCCGATCGAGCGGCTGGGCGTGGACGCCGCGATCCTGTTCGCCGACATCCTGCTGCCGTTCGAGCCGCTGGGCCTGGGCCTCGCGTTTTCCGTCGGTGAGGGCCCGCAGATCACCCGGCCGGTGCGCGAGGCGGGCCAGGTGCTGGCGCTCCCGCCGGTGGATCCCGCGACCGACCTCGCCTACGTGCTGGAAGCAGCGCGGCTCGCGGCGCGGGCCCTGCCCCCCCACGTCCCGCTGATCGGGTTCGCCGGCGCGCCGTTCACGCTCGCGAGCTACGCCATCGAAGGTGGCGCCACGCGGACCTTCACCCTCACCAAGCGGTTCATGTACTCGGAGCCGCGGGCGTGGCACCAGCTGCTCGAGCGGCTCGCGGAGCTGGTGGGAGCCTACCTGGTGGCCCAGGCCAGCGCCGGCGCGCGCGCCCTGCAGCTGTTCGACAGCTGGGTGGGCTGTCTCTCCCCGACCGACTACGCGACGTATGTCTTTCCCCACAGCCAGCGGGCGCTCGAGCTGGCCGCCGGGTCGGGTGTGCCGGTGATCCACTTCGGCACCGATACCGCCGGACTGCTGGCGGACTTTTCCCGAGCGGGCGGCGACGTGATCGGCGTCGACTGGCGCATCCCGCTGGACGTCGCATGGCAGCGGATTGGCTCCGCCGCGATCCAGGGGAACCTCGATCCCGCAGCGCTGCTCGCCCCGCGCGCGGAGCTCGAGCGCCAGACGCGGGACATCCTGGCCCGCGCCGGAGCGCGGCCCGGGCACATCTTCAACCTGGGTCACGGGGTGCTCCCCGAGACGCCGATCGAAGCGCTGCAGGCCGTAGTGGAGTGGGTGCATGGCGGCTGAGCGGGACGCGATCGCCGTACTCCTCATGGCGTACGGCGGACCGGACAGTCTGGACGACGTCGAGCCGTACCTGCTCGACGTGCGCGGCGGCCGGCCGGTGACCGCGGAGTTCGCGGCCGAAGTCAGGGCTCGCTACGAGCAGATCGGCGGTCGCTCGCCGCTGCGCAAGCTCACCGAAGCGCAGGCGGCCGGGGTCCAGCGATTACTGGGCGATCGCTTCGCGGTGCGCGTCGGCATGCGGCATTGGCGTCCCTACATCGCCGACACCGTCGAGCAGATCGTCGCCTCGGGACAGCGGCGCCTGGTGGGCATCGTGCTGGCGCCGCACTACTCGGCAATGTCGGTCGGCGCCTACGAGAAAAAACTGCTCGCCGCCACCGCCGGGCGGCTCGACGTCGCGCTGGTGCAGAGCTGGGGCGAGCACCCGAAATTTCTCAGCGCCGTCGCCGATCGGGTGACGCAGGCACTCCAGCGGTTCCCGTCTCCCGCCGCGGTGCAGGTGGTGTTCACCGCGCACAGCCTACCCGAGCGGATTCTGGCAGCCGCCGATCCCTATCCCACCGAGCTGCGGGCGAGCGCCGCGGCGGTGGCGCAGCAGGCCGGAGTCACGGCGTGGCAGTTCGCCTACCAGAGCGCGGGCGCCACGCCGGAGCCGTGGCTCGGGCCGGAGGCGGGCGCGCTGATGACGGATCTCGCGGGCAAGGGCCAGCGGGCGTTCTTGATCGTCCCCATCGGGTTCGTGAGCGATCACGTCGAGGTGCTGTACGACGTGGACATCGTGTACCGGGATCTCGCCGGGCGTCTGGGCGTGCGCCTCGAGCGCACGGCGTCGCTCAACGACGACCCGCTGCTGCTGGGCGCGATCGCGGAGATCGCGCGCGACACGGCCGCCGGCCGGGGATGGCTGTGAGCGCTACGGTGGCGGTGGCGGGCTCGGGCCTGGCGGGGCTCGCGGCCGCATGGGAGCTGTCGCGGGCGGGAGCGAACGTGGCGCTGCTGGACGCGGAGCGCCGGCCGGGTGGCATGGTCGTGACCGAACGACGCGACGGCTTCGTGGTCGAGGGAGGGCCCGACGGATTCCTCGCCGCCGAGCCCGACATCCAGGATCTGGCGCGCGACGCCGGCATCGGCGGGCAACTGGTCGATCAGCTCACCAGCGGGTCGTCGCTGTGGACCGGCCGGCGGCTCGAGCCGTTGGCCGAGGGGCAGGCGGCGGCGCTGCTGGGCATCCAGATCTCGTCGGATGCAGGGGCGCAGCATGCTGCGCCCCTACAATGCGGCTTCCGGACCTTCGCCACCGGCATGGCGGACCTGGTGGAGGCGCTGGTCCTGCAGCTGGCCCCCGTTTTCCGACCGGCTCAGGGCGTCGCCCGCCTCGCGCCCGCGAAACGCGGGTGGAGACTTTCGCTC
>Ga0209156_10003599_pt1 | contig 11621 bp, 12 predicted proteins | sample GraSoiAngelo_124_FD_185881 | JGI IMG/M metagenome (GOLD analysis project Ga0209156, IMG submission 185881) | Grasslands soil microbial communities from the Angelo Coastal Reserve, California, USA - 14_0927_05_20cm (SPAdes) (version 2) | ecosystem: Environmental > Terrestrial > Soil > Grasslands...
TTCCCAGGCGGTGCACTTGAAGGTCCGGCGTGACATAGCGTGGACTCATCGCGGGGTACGCAAGACCGATCGCGAAACAGGCGGCGAGCACGTAGCAGAGTCTGCGCACGGCGTCGCCAGCCCGCCGCTGAGAGCCGCTCGTCCCCGGCGCGAAGATTGCCGCGGTGCCGGCGATTAGGATCGGCTCGTATGACAGATAGGAAAATGCGAGCCATTCCCGGACGGGCGGCCAGGGAACGTACGGCACCTGGGGCAGCACACGACGTTGCAGCCCGAGAAGGGTCGCATCGTGCCACGGCGTCCGGGTTGGGTCGAGTAATCCCGTCTGCAGATAGAGGAAGTAAAAGCCAGCCAATGGCACACCGACGCCCAGGTAGCGCACCACCGCCATGCGCGCGCGGCGCAGCGGCGGCGTGCCCACCAGCAGGACCAGGGCAAAGAGAGCGTCGCCACCCAGCGCGACCGCAGCGGTCGCGGTCCGCGCTTGGAGTGCGATAACAGCCCCGAGGAGAAGCGTGAACCCGGCCGTGAACCGTTCACAAGCATTCGGGGCTCCGCCGTGTGCACCATTTCGCATCTGGCTTCTCTGGAAAGACGATCGACGGGGCTCGCGACTGCATCCCGCGAGCCGCGCATGCCTGGCGTTGAGGCGACGACACATCCGTTGCGTCGAGGCAACATGTCTGCGATCTCAAGCCCGGAGATCTCCCTACACCACCGGACCGTAACCATGCCGACGCGGTGCGACGCTTGCAGACCCTCAAGGGTCTATGAAGACTCTACCTCTTGCCTTCCTCGCCGCCCTGACTGTGGGCTGTCATTTCGACAAGCTGTTTCAACCTTCGGACAGCGGCCACGCACCGCCCATCGGTTCGACGAAGAGCCGCCTCGTGTTCACGGTGCAACCCGACAGCACAATGAAGGACAGCGTCATCCGGCCGCCGGTGCAGGTGACGGCATTCGATTCGGCCGGGCACGTCGTCGAGACCTTCACGGGAACTGTGACCGTTGCCATCGGGGACAACGGGGGCCTAGTGAGGAGTGGCAGCCTCTCGGGCACGAAGCAAGTCGCCGCAGTGAACGGTGTCGCAACCTTCGCTAACTTAAGTATCGACCAGATCGGCACGGGGTATACACTCGCGGCGGCGGCGGCGTCTCTCACCGGCGATACGAGCGCCCCGTTCGACGTCACGGCGACGCCGCCGACCCCAGGCCCGGCGACGAAGGTCATGTTCGTGCGACAGCCGACCAGCACGCCGCCAGGTGCGACGATCAAGCCGGTGCAAGTCGCAGTAGTGGACGACCGGAACAATATCGTGACCACGTTCAGCGGCAGCATCACGATCGCGATCGACCACAACGGCGGTTTACTCAAACCAGGTACCTTGAGCGGTACGTTGCTGCAACCCGCGGTGAACGGCGTCGCTACGTTCGCGGACCTGAGTATCGACCAGGGGGGGACCGATTATTACACGCTGCAGGCAGGCAATCCCCAGCTAGGCAACGTGGAGAGCCTTCACTTCTCTGTCTCGGTGCTGTAATGCGCTGTCCCCGCTGTTTCCTCGCCGACATCCCCGAGGGCGCGCGCACCTGCGTGCTGTGCGGCTACTCGCCCGACGCGCGCTCGGCGCCCGGTGAAGGCGCTCGGGCCACGCCTCCCGCGCGTGGCCGCCGCACGACGCCGACCGGCAGCTCCACGCCCACGGATCCGCACGGCTCGCAGGCGTCGACCGCCGTCGCCGAGGAGGTCGACGTCGTCCCCACGGAGCTCGACGCGAGGCGCGAGCTGTCGGCCGAGTTTCGCATCGAGGCGCTGGTGCGCGGGTCGCCCGACCCTATCGTGTACCTCGCCCGCGACCAGGCCGATCACGCGCTGACGCTCAAGGCCATCGCGCGCCAGCAGCTGGGACCGGCGGCGGACCGGTTCGCGCGCGCCGCCGAAGCCGCCATGCATCTCGAGCACTCGCACATCCTGCCGCCGTGCCGCTTCGGCGGCACCGACCACTTCGTGTGGTACGCCACGAAGCGCGTGGAGGGTCGCTCGCTCGAAAGCATGCTCGAGACGGTCGGGGCGCTGGAACTCGGCACCTGCGTGCGCATCCTGGAGCAGGTGGGGAGCGCGCTGGACCACGCGCACCGCCGCGGGTTGGCGCACGGAGGTCTGCGATCCGACTGCGTCGTCGTCGGCGCGAACGAGTGGGTGCAGGTGAGCGACTTCCTGGTCGGGGGCGTGCTCCAGGTGCTGCCCGACGAAGCGCGCGCCAGCGAGCCGGGGCCCCGCGCGGATCAGTACGCCCTGGCGGCGCTCGCGTACGAGTGTCTGACCGGGACGCCGGTGCGCGACGCGCCCCCGCTCTCCCGGTTGCTGGACGGCCGCAGCGACATTCCGTTGCACGTGTCGCAGGCGCTGCGCCGGGCCTTGAGCAGCCGTCCCGCCGAGCGGTTCCCCACGGTGCTCGATTTCGTCACCGCCCTCGGCGATCCCACGGCTGCCGCCCCGGCCGCCGCTCCGGCGGCGTCCTGGTTCGACGGGCCGCCGCAGCAGCGCAGCGCCCGCGCGCCGGTGGTGATCGTGGCCGATGAGAACGAAGAGGACGAAGAGATGGAGCGTCCGGCGCGGCCCCCGGCGCGCCGCCCGGGACGGCTCGTGGCCGCCGCCGCGTTGGTGATCGTCGTTGGTGGGGGCGCGGTGTGGCTCGGCACGTCATCCGCCCCCGCGTCGCAGACCAGCGCCTACGACGCCAGCATTCCTGTCATCGACTCGGTGCCATCGCCCGCGCCCGAGCGCACCAGCGTCGACACCGCGGCGATCGCGGCCCGGCAGGCCTCCCCCCCCGCCCCCGTCGCCGAACTCCCGGCCGCAGCGACGCCCGTGCCGGCGATCGAGAAGCCGGCGCCCGAGCGCCGCCGACCGGAGCCCACGCCGGTCAAGCGCACACCCGTGGCGCGGCGCACGACGCCGGCGGCCTCGCCACCCCCGCGGCGTGTCGAGCGGCCGGCCCCTCCGCCACCCGCGGAACCGGCACTGCTGTCGGTCAACTCGGTTCCCTGGGGCAGCGTGTATGTCGACGGCCAGCCGGTGGGGAACACGCCGCAAATCGAGCTCCAGCTGGCATCCGGATCGCACCTGCTGCGGGTCGAGCGTGACGGGTTCCGTCCATATGAGCGCAAGATCGAGCTCGCCCCCGGCCAGCGGTTGCGCATCACGGACATCGCTCTGGTGGAGCGCTAGCCGTGGTTCGGAGCCTGAGCGTTCTCGCGTTGCTCATCGCGACCGCGTCCCGTCTGCCGGCGCAGTCGGCCCACGAGCTCCTGCAGCAAGGGGTGGGGGCCTATCAACGACTCGAGTACGACGCCGCGGTGACGCTGTTGCGCGAGAGCCTGGTGCGCCGCGAGCCCACGGCGCTGGCGGACTCGCAGCGGGCGCGCGCCCTGTCGTATCTGGCCGCGACCGAGCTGTTCCAGCAGCGGCGTGATTCCGCAGCCGCGGCCTTCCGGGAGCTGGTGCGGCTCGATCCCCGCTACCGGCCGGATGAGCTCATTTTCCCCCCCCAAGTCACCAACCTGTACGAGGAGGTCCGCCGCTCCACCAAGGTGCTGACGGTCCAGGTACCGCCGTCCATGGAGCTGCGCCCGCGGACCAAGGAGGCGTTCACGGCTCGGGTGATCACGACGTCGGTGCTGCCGGTGCAGGTCACGTTGGCGCGCGACGACGGGACACCGGTGCGGACCTTGTGGAACGCGGGCGTCGCCGAGAGTCTCCTCGTGAAATGGGATGGGACCACCGAGGCAGGCGTTCTGCCTGAAGACGGCCACTACCTGTTGCGTGTGGCGCCCAATCCGGCGACGGAAGATGGACCCCGACCGCTGCAGGTCACGCTGGACATCACGCAGGAGCCGCCCGACACCCTGCCCTGGCCGGCGCCGCCGACCGCACCCACGCTCCTGCCCGAGCGCACCTCGGCCTCGCCGGCTCTGGGCTCGCTGGCGGCGGGGACGCTCGCGGGCGGCGCCGTGGTCGCGTTGCCCGCGCTGTTCGGCCGCAGCGGTGAGGCCACCGGGGCCCGATTCGCCGTGGCCGCCGCGGTCAGCATCGCGGGGCTGGTGGGATTCTTCGCCCACCAACCCCGGCCGATCGAGGCCAACATCCGCGCCAACGCGCCGGCGCGGGCGGAGTGGCAACGGCACGTCGAGGCCGTGAAAGCCGAGAACGCCAAGCGCCGCGGGTCGGCGCGCCTGCTGATTCGAGCCGGGCCGGTGACGGTCGCCGAGCGGGCGCCGTGAGAACGCTCGCGGCGACGTGTGCGCTGATGCTGGCGGCGTCGGCGGGGTCCGCGCAGCGCCGGACCAGCATCGCGTTGCGGGCGGATGCGTTCATGATGTGGGTGCACAGCGACACGGGCCTCGCCCGCGCGTCGCTGCGCGGTCCGGGATTCGGCGGCGAAGGGCGGATCGCCGTCAACGGGCTGCTGTTCGGCTTGGGGCTCCTGGAAGGTCAGCTCAAGCCGTCCGGCGCCGCGGCGACCGCGCCGGAGCGCGACCTCGTGCAGGGCACGCTGTTCGCAGGCGGGCGGCTGGCGCCTTGGCTCGAAATGACCGTGGGGCCGGTGGTGCGGGCGTATGTGACGGATTCGACCACGGAGCGCTGGGTGTACTGGCAAGCGCGGGCGCGCGTGGACGCCCCGATCGTCGTGGGAAAGCTGGGGAGCTATTTCGAGGTGTGGCGGGCGCTCGCGTCCGACGTGAACCTGCCGACCGGGGCCGGCCGCATGCAGGGGGGAGAGGCCGGCGTGGTGTATCAGCCGCCGCGGCAGCGGATTTGGCTGCGCCTCTCCTACCGCATGGACGACGCGCTGCTGGGAGGGGGGGGCCCCGGCGGCAACGAGACGATGGAAGCGATCACGCTCTCCGGCGGTATCGTCGTCCCCTGACGCGCGTCAGGGCGGCGGCACCAGGCGATACAGCAGCTCTCCCTTCCGGATCATCCCGAATTGCTCCCGCGCCGCCCGCTCCTGAGCGGCGGGGTCTAGCTCGAGTCCGCGCGCCAGGCGCTGCAGCGAGTCGAGCTCCACTTCGAGGTCGCGCACGGCGCGACGCTCCTCCACCCGCTGGCGGCCCAGCGTGAGCCAGTCGAGCGTGCTGTACTCGCCGGCCTGGAAGGCGAGTGCGGCGAGCACGAGTCCCGCGGCGAGGGCGATCAGGCGGGTCCGGGTCACAGGCCGTACAGGTGGCGGCCGGGATAGTAGGCCGCGTCTCCCAGGTCCTCGGCGATGCGCAGCAATTGGTTGTACTTCGCGACGCGGTCGGTGCGCGAGGCGCTGCCCGTCTTGATCTGACCCACGCCCGTCGCGACCGCGAGATCCGCGATGAACGTGTCTTCCGTCTCGCCCGAGCGGTGCGAGATCACGGCGCCGTACCCGTTGGAGCGCGCGTGCTCGATGCACTGCAGCGTCTCGGTGAGCGTCCCGATCTGATTCAGCTTGATGAGGATCGCATTCGCCACGCCTTCCTCGATGCCGCGGTCGAGCCGCTCGACGTTGGTGCAGAAGAGGTCGTCTCCCACGAGCTGCACCCGAGCCGACAGCGCCTCCGTCAGCTTCGCCCACCCCGTCCAGTCGTCCTCCGCCAGGCCGTCTTCGATCGACACGATGGGGTAGCGATCGATCCAGCTCTTGTACAGCGCGATCATCTCGTCCGCCGACTTCGACCCCGCCCCGCTCTTCTTGAACACGTACGTGCCGTCCTGGTACAGCTCGGACGCGGCCGGATCGAGCGCGATGGCCACGTCTTTTCCGGGCTCGAACCCCGCGCCCTCGATGCCGGCGATCACCGCCTCGAGCGCGGCCTCGTCGCTCGGGAGATTGGGCGCGAAGCCGCCTTCGTCGCCCACGGCCGTGGAGAGGTTGCGCTTGGCGAGCACCTTCTTGAGTCCGTGGAACACCTCGACGCCGGTGCGCAGACCCTCGGCGAACGACTCCGCCCCGATCGGGACGATCATGAACTCCTGAAAGTCCACGTTGTTGGCCGCGTGCGCCCCGCCGTTGAGGATGTTCATCATCGGCACGGGAAGCACGTTACGCACCGGCCCGCCGAGATAGCGGTACAACGTGAGCCCGGCGTCCTGGGCCGCCGCGCGCGCCACGGCCATCGAGACGGACAGGACGGCGTTGGCGCCCAGGTGGCTCTTGTTGGGCGTGCCGTCCAGATCGAGCATGGCGTAGTCGACCACGATTTGATCCTCGGCCGACATGCCTTCGAGACGCGGGGCGATGACCTCGTTGACGTTCTTCACCGCTTCGAGCACGCCCTTCCCGCCGAAGCGCTTCTGATCGCCGTCGCGCAGCTCGACCGCTTCGTGCTCTCCTGTGGAGGCGCCGCTCGGCACGGCGGCCCGGCCGGCCGCGCCGCTCGACAGCGTGACGTCCGCCTCGATGGTCGGGTTGCCCCGGCTGTCCAGGATCTCGCGCGCGTGCACCGAAATGATCGTGCTCATGATGGCCCGTACCCTAGCGGTCGGAGGCGTCCGCGTCAACGCGCGCCTTGAGCCGAACGACCGCGGCGCGCACGCGGTCGCGCAGCTCCTGGCGCCGCTCGAGCGTCAGGTCGGCCGTGGAGATCGGATCGCCGATCTCGATGTGGATCGGCCGGGGCCGCAGAAAAAAACGTCCCTTGGGCATGATGGTGAACGTGTTGTGCACGTAGACCGGCACGACCGGGACCCGCGCCGCGATCGCGAGGCCGAACGGGGCGTTCTTGAAGGGCAGCAGCTCGCCGCTGCGGCTGCGCGTGCCCTCGGGAAACACCACGGCCGAGATGCCGCTGCCGATCACCGCGGCCGCCCGCTCGTACGCCTCGAGCGCGCGGGCCGGGTGCGCCCGATCGATCATGATGTGCCCGGCGGTGACCATCGCGCGGCCCAGCAGCGGAATGCGCGCCAGCTCCTGCTTCGCCACGAACCGCACCGAGCCGGGGAGCGTGGCCGCGAGCGCCCAGATGTCGAACATCGACGAATGGTTCGACGCGTACACCACGGGACCGGCGGGCACGCGCTCGAGCCCCACCACCCGCACCGGTGTGCCGGCCGCGCGCAGCAGGTCGCGCGACCAGTCGTTCGTGCCCCAGTCGTATACTCCACCGGGCCGGCGTTTCACGCCCACGAGCGCCGCCGCGATCACCCCGCTGGCATGCAGCGCGCTCGAGAAGAAAAGGACCACGGCGAACCAGGCGGTGCGGATCATCGGCCGGGAAAGTGATCGAACGAGCGGGGAGCCGTGACGGGTCGTCCGTGATCCGTCATCCGTACTCCGCGACCCGCCACGCACCGTCCGATCCGGGTCAGCGGCAGCCCGGTCGCGCGCCGGAACGTCCGGGCGTCGCGCTCGTCAAAGCGCGGAGGAAGCGCGACCAGCAGCTCGTACTCCTCGCCGCTCTGCGCCGCCGCGCGGGGCGTGACGCCCGGCCAGCACGGCACGCGCTCCAGCTCGATCGCGATCGCCACGCCCGACGCCGCGGCGAGGTGACCGGCATCGCCGCTCAAGCCGTCGGAAAGATCGATCATCGCGCGCGCGTCGTGTCGACCCAGCCAGAGGCCGGCGGCGATGCGCGGCAGCGGGCGGGCGAAGCGGCGCCGCAGCGCCGGGGCGAGGCGGCGCCGGGCCTTGAGCGCAGCGAGCGCGAGCCCCGCTCCCCCGAGCCGCCCCGTCACCCACAGCCCGTCGCCCGGCCGCGCCCCGTTCCGGCGCACCGGTCGCTGCGCGATCCCGAGCACGCACACATCCACGAGACAGCGTGAGGAGCGGACCAGGTCTCCTCCGAGCACGCTCGCGCCGACGCTCCGCGCGGCGGCGCCGACGCCGGTCATGATCTGGACCGCGGGCGAAGCGTTCCTTGTTACACGTTGCACGTTGCGCGGAATCCCAAGAGAGACCAGGACGCCGAGGGGTTGCGCCCCATCCGCGGCGAGGTCAGACAAGGCGGCTGCCGTGGCGCGCCATCCGATCTCGCGGAACGAGAGCCAGTCGGTGCGGAAGTGCACGCCCTCGAGGGAGAGATCGATGCTGAGGGCCAGTGTGCGGGCCCCGATGCGCAGCAGCGCGCAGTCGTCGCCCAACCCGCGTCCAGTAGTGCCGAGGCTCGCGAAGATGGCGCGCAGGCGGTCGAACTCTCCGCCTGTGCCCAGGCGGAGCGCTCCCCCACCCCCCGGTGGGCTCACGCCGTCTCCGGCGGCTCCAGCACCGCCAGGATGGGTGGGCCCCCTCCGGGCGGTTGCGGGCTCGCCCAGGCGCGCCAGATCTCGGGGAGCGCGGCGAGCACGTCGGCGGGTCGCAGGCTGCGCGCCGTCCACTGGCGGGCCCCGTGCTCGGCGGCGCGGCCCAGGGCGTGGGCGCCGAGCGCGGCCGCCTCGAGCCCGGCGCTGCCGCGCGCCAGAAACGCGCCGATGAAGCCGGCGAGCAGATCGCCCGAGCCGCCGGTGGCGAGTCCGGGGTTGCCGCTCGCCACCACGTGCGCCGGGCCGCGCAGGTCGGCGATCACGGTCGGCACGCCCTTGAGGACGACCGTTCCCTTGACCCGTTGCGCGGCCTTCGCCGCGGCGGCCCAGCGGTCGTTGGCGGCCTCGTCGGCCAGCTGATCGCCGAACTGGGCACGGAACTCCCCCAGGTGCGGTGTCAGGACCAGCGGTCGCTCGGCGGGACCATGGAACAGCGCCAGGGCGTCGGCATCGAGCACGGTCGGAACCGGCCGGCGGCCCAGCAGCGCCTGCAGGAAGGGCGTCCGCGCCGGCTCGCGTCCCAGGCCGGGCCCGACGACGAGGGCGTCGGCCCATTCGAGCGCCTCGGCCGCCTCGGGCTCGAGCTCCGGTCCCAGCGCCGACTCGACGGTCAGGACATCGGGCAGGCTGGCGCGCGCCGCGGTGATCGTCTCCTCTGCGGCGACGAGCTTGACGAGCCCGGCGCCGGCGGCGAGGGCGGCGCGCGCCGCGTGCAGCGCGGCGCCCGTCATCCCGTTCGAGCCGCCCACGACCGTCACCCGGCCGCGGTCGCCTTTGTGCATGGTGGGCGCGAGCCTGGGGAGGCGCGCGCCCGCCCAGAGATCGCTCACGAGCACCGGCCAGGCGGGATCGGGCGGCGGGAACCCGATGTCCACGACGATCAGCTTGCCGCACCATTCCCGGGCCACCAGGTGTCCGCGGCGCGCGCCGCCGAAGGTGATCGAGAGCGCCGCGCGCACGGGACCGTGCGCCTCGCCGCTCGAGAGGTCGAGCCCCGTCGGGCCGTCCACGGCGACGATGGGAGCGCCGTAGGCGACGAGGCGCTGTGCCAGCGCGAGCACGTCGCCGCGGGCCGGTCCCGTCGCGCCGGTGCCGAGCAGCGCGTCCAGCGCGACGGCCGCGGCGGGCCACGGCTCGTCGCGTCCGATCTCGCGCACGCCGTCCACGCGCGCCAGTGCGCGATTGTCGATCGCATCGTCGGTCTTGGGGTCGAGGGCGGCGACCCAGACCGGTACGCCGCCGGCGTGCAGCGCCCGCGCCGCCACCCAGCCGTCGCCGCCGTTGTTGCCGGCGCCGGCGACGACGAGGGCGCCGCGGGCAAGCACCGCCGGGTACTCGCGCAGCAGTATGTGGGCGACGGCGCGTCCGGCGGCCTCCATCAGGACGCGCGAAGGAATGCGGTACTGGGTGCGGGCCGCCGAATCCCATCCGGCCGCTTCGGTCGCGGACAGCACGGGGATCGGGTTCACGGGATCACCACGCCTCCGTATCCCACCACGGCCTCCTCGTCCCCCGACACCATCCCGGAGTGGCTGTAGTGCACCACCTGGGCGGCCCGCGCGCCGAGCGCCCGCGCCGCGGCGAGCACGGTGGCGGTGGGCGCCCGGCCGCACATCGAGATCCCCTCGGCGCGGCAGCGGCCGAGCAGCTCCGCCCCGTCGAGCGCGGCGATCGCCTCGAGTGCCCGCCGGTCCTTGCGCTCCGAGACGGCGGCCGGCTCATAATGATTCAGGTCGCTCGACGCGAGCAGCAGCACGGGCTGCGGCCAGCGGCCCACGAGCCCGGCGAGCGTTTGGCCCAGCTCGAGGCAACCTGGCCACGCGTCCCACGCGAGCACCAGCGGGACGATCCGCACGTCGGCGCGCCGCAGCTGGAGGAACGGCAGCTCCACCTCCACGGCGTGCTCCCCGGTGTGGGCCGCATGGTCCGGTCCCACCAGGCGCGACGCGGCGACGAGCGCCCGGGCGAATTCTTCGTCGACGCCCACGTCGCCCAACGGCGTGCGAAACGCGCCCGTCTCCCACAGCGATGCCCCGCCTCGTGCCCGGCACACGCCCGTGTGGTTGGGCGCGAGGATCACGACGAGCGGCGGAATCTCGAGGCGCGCGAACACGTGCGCCGCCGTGCGTCCCGAGTAGGGATAGCCCGCGTGCGGAGCGACGGCGGCGCGCGCCGGTGCGGGCCGCGCTCCATCCACCGAATCGAGCAGCTCCCGCACGGTGCGCTCGAGCTGCGCCGGTGCCGCGGGGTAGAAGCGCCCGCTCACAGCGGGCGCGCGCACGGCGTCCAAGCTTACTTGAAGCTCTGGCCGATCGCCCGACCGAAGGAGATCTCTCCGTTATCGATGCGTATATTGAACCCGCAATCCGGGTTAGTGCAGACCCAGGCCTTGTACGTAATCGGCGCCCCGTCGCGGCCGTAGTCCGACAACGGGATCAGGAGTCCTTGCTGGCACTTCCGGCAGGCGGGCCATTCTTTGACGTCCTCCATACGGCACCCCCCTTCACCCGATCCGACGCCCGCTACCCGCGCTCCACGCCGGGCCAGCGGTAGCCGGAGCGGAACACCTCGGCGAAATCGTACACCCGCTCGAAGTCCTCGAGCTTGTCGCTCGGTTGGCCGGCCAGCAGTCCGACGTCGATCAGCGTGAAGACGATGCGGCCGAGGTCCTCGGTGCTGGTGATACCCCAGTGCGCGAGGACGGTCGGCGCGAGCAGGCCGAACTGGTCGAGCGCGAACTCGCGGCAGGCCCAGGCGAGCTCGGCGCCGGAGAGGTGGCGACGCGCGGGCAGCTTCCCCTGGGCGAACTCGAGCGCCGCCAGCACGAACAGGTAGCCGCGCTCGGCGTAGCGCAAGTCCTGCCGCCCGATGCGCGCGAACGCCTCCTCCAGCGTGGCGAAGTCGCTCACGGCCGGGCCTCCGTCGGCCCCGAGGGCCGCGCCCGCACGGCCACGGGCCGGGCGGGGCGCGGCTCGAGCAGCGCCAGGTCGAGCACCTCGTCGATCGTTTCCACGGGGGTGATCTGGAGCAGCTGCTTCACTTCCTCCGGGACCTCCACGATGTCGCTCTGATTGCGCGCCGGCACGAGCACCGTCTTGACGCCGGCCCGGGCCGCGGCCGTCAGCTTCTCCTTGAGCCCGCCGATCGGCAGCACGCGGCCGCGCAGCGTCAGCTCCCCGGTCATCGCCACGTCGTGCCGCGACGGGCGGCGGCACAACAGCGACGCCAGCGCCGTGGCGATGGCGATCCCCGCCGACGGGCCGTCCTTGGGCACCGCCCCCGCGGGCAGATGCAGGTGCACGTCGGTTTGCGTGAACGCCTCGAGCGGGATCCCCAGCGGGCCGGCCCGGGC
>Ga0209156_10003602_pt1 | contig 11614 bp, 8 predicted proteins | sample GraSoiAngelo_124_FD_185881 | JGI IMG/M metagenome (GOLD analysis project Ga0209156, IMG submission 185881) | Grasslands soil microbial communities from the Angelo Coastal Reserve, California, USA - 14_0927_05_20cm (SPAdes) (version 2) | ecosystem: Environmental > Terrestrial > Soil > Grasslands ...
AAAATTCCGGGCTCGACGTTTCCGGACGAATGGGTGATTCGCGGAAACCATCACGATGGCTGGGTGAATGGCGCGGAAGATCCGGTTTCCGGTCAGATTGCAATTCTGGAAGAGGCGAGAGCGCTGGGCGAAATGGCGAAGGCCGGGTGGAAACCGAAGCGAACCATTATTTATTGCGCGTGGGACGGGGAGGAGCCCGGGCTGCTCGGCTCGACGGAATGGGCCGAGCAGCATTACGACGAGTTGCGCGCGCACGCGGTGGCGTACATTAACTCGGACACTAATGGGCGTGGTTATTTCGGCGTGGAAGGGTCGCACACGCTGGAGAAATTCAGCAACGATGTTGCGCGGGATGTCACGGATCCGGAAACGAAACTGAGCGTGTGGAAGCGCGACCAGCTTCATAAAATCGCCGATGCGAAGACCGCGGAGCAGCGCGAGGAAATTCGCAAGCGGGCCGATTTGCGGATTCCAGCGCTGGGTTCCGGCTCGGACTATACGGCTTTTTTGCAGCACGATGGCGTGGCTTCGTTGAACTTTGGTTTTGGCGGCGAGGACGGCGGCGGCATCTACCATTCGATTTACGACGATTTTTATTGGTACACGCATTTCAGCGACACGGATTTTGTGTATTGCCGCGCGCTGGCGCAGGCGGGAGCCACGGCGATGATGCGTTTGGCGGATGCGGATTTGTTGCCTTTTGAGTTCGGCGATTTTGCGGACACAGTGCAGGCGTACCTTAAGGAGTTGAAGGTGTTGGCGCAGAAGACGCAGGACGAGATTCGCGAACGCAACCGGGAGATTGAAGAGGGCGTGTTCCAGGCGACGAACGATCCGCGGCGGCCTCTCGTCGCGCCTTCGGCGGAAGCTGTTCCGCCGCATTTGAATTTTGCTCCTCTGGAAAATGCGGTGGATACGCTGAATCGCAGCGCGGCGGAATATCACAAGGCTCTGGAGCAGTTGAATGCCAAGGGCGGTGCGGCAATGGCGGCGAGTTCGCTGGTGGAAGTGAACAAGTTGTTGATCGAAAGCGAACGGAGGCTCACGAACGCGGAAGGGCTGCCGAACCGGCCGTGGTTCAAGCATCAACTGTATGCGCCGGGATTCTACACGGGCTACGCAGTGAAGACCGTTCCGGCCGTGCGAGAAGCGATTGAGTTGAAACAGTGGAAGCAGGCGGACGAGGCGATCGTGGTAGTCGCGCGCGTTCTTGAAAATGAAGCGGCGCTGATTTCGTCCGCGGCGCAGAAACTTGCAGCGGTGAAATGAAGTGTGCCGCGGCGTGATCCGCGAGATTTATCGCTTGTAACTCGTTACGTAGGCTGGTGTGGGAATTGCGGGATCGCACTTTTCGTCGCGAACCGGCGAATCGAAAGTAAGATGCACAGGAATGACGCCGGCCCAGACGGGCAGGTCGTAGTCGGGATCATCGTCGATAGGCGGACCCGTGCGGACCTTGGCGGAAACTTCGGTGAGCGGGAGACGCAGAATGCTGGTGGCTTTCTGCTCTTTTTCACTGGGTTTACGCGCGTCGTTCCAGCGACCAGGAAGAAGTTTCTCGGTGAATGCGTGGAAGGCTTCGAACTTTTCCTGAGGCGCATCCACGAGAGTTGCTCTTCCAAGGGCAATGACGGAGCGGTAGTTCATGGAATGATTGAAGACGGAGCGCGCGAGGACAAAGCCGTCGGTGAGCGTGACGGTGACGCAAACGGGAATCCCATCACTGAGATTGCGAAGCATGCGGCTGGCCGCGGAGCCGTGGAAATAGAGAGCATCACCCACACGAGCGAAAAGTGTGGGAATGACGTAGGGCTGGCCGTCCATGGAAAATCCGACATGGCACACGAAGGCTTCATCGAGAATCTTGTAGATGCTTTCGCGATCGTAGACGCCGCGCTGCGGCTCGCGCACCACGCGCGTTCGCTCGGTCGGCGGAAGAGTTTCGGACACGGCACACCTCATTGAGAGACACAGCGCAGGGCTCGCTGTTTCGCGATGACCCGTTTGATTTATAGCCGGCGCTACAGCGGCATGAGTAAAAGCCAATGATGAAATGATGCTATCACGCGAGGGACGCAAATAAGTGTGTCTTGAATCTCGCTCTGAAAGAAAACTATTGCCAAATTGGCAGAATGCAAGCGATTCAAGAGACAGTGCCAGGTGGATTAGGGCCGCTACAAGGACTGCCGCGCCTATGAGAGACTTAAGAATTCGAGAAAGGCGCTAATCCTCAATGGAGAGCAGAACGTGAGCACACCGGCGGTACAAGGAACACACAGCAGGGCGTTTGATGTTGCGTGGGTACGCGAGCAGTTTCCATCCCTGAAATTGCAGGTGAACCGGAACGCTGCGGCGTTTCTCGATGGGCCTGCGGGGACACAAGTGCCAAAGCAAGTGATCGAAGCTGTTGAGAACTACTACGTGAATGCGAACGCAAATACCTGCGGCGCATTCGAGACGGGCCGGCGCAATGACGCGATGATTGCGGCAACGCGCAGAGCCATGGCGGATTTCTTCAACTGCGAAGCGAACGAAGTGGTGTTCGGGCAAAACATGACCACGATTACGTTTGCGCTGGCGCGGGCCATCGCGCGAGAGCTGAAAACGGGCGACGAAATCGTGGTGACGACGCTGGACCATGACGCAAACGTGGCGCCGTGGCGCGCGCTGGAAGAGAAAGGCATCGTCATTCGGCAAGTGGACATTCGCGAAGAAGATTGCACGCTCGATTTGGAGGACTTGAAACGTAAAATCTCGCCGAGGACGAAGATGGTCGCGGTGGGCTACGCGTCGAACATGGTGGGGACCATCAATCCGATTGCGGAGATCACCAAGCTGGCGCATGCGGCTGGAGCGCTGATGTTTGTGGATGCCGTGCATTATGCGCCGCATGGGCTGATTGACGTGAAGGCGCTGGACTGCGATTTTTTGGCGTGTTCTCCCTACAAATTCTTCGGCCCGCACATGGGGACCCTGTACGGGAAGAAGGAGCATTTGCAGCGCTTCAAACCATATAAAGTGCGGCCGGCGACCGATGCCGTTCCAGACTGCTGGGAAACCGGAACGCAAGTGCAGGAACTGATTGCCGGAATCGGCGCCGCTGTGGATTACCTCGCGGGAGTGGGAAAGCATTGCGATGCGAACGTGAAGGCCCGGCGCGAAGCGCTTGCCGCCGCTTATCGAGAGACCGTGCCCTACGAACGGAGTCTGTTTACAAGAATGTTGAACGGCTTACAAGCGATTCGCGGAGTGAAGGTCTACGGGATTACGGATCCGAAGCGGTTTAACGAACGTTGCTCCACGATTTCGTTGCGAGTGGGCGAACATCACCCGACAGAGATCGCCAAATTCCTTGGCGATCGTGGCATCTTCACCTGGGACGGAAATTTCTACGCTATGAATCTTTCCGAGCGGCTCGGCGTTGAGTTGAAAGGCGGTGTTCTGCGGATTGGCCTGGTGCACTACAACACGGCAGAAGAAGTGGATCGACTGCTGAAGGCGCTCCGCGAATTCGCCGCTCGTTAGGAGCTTGTCATTCCGCCTTAAGAATGCGAATTTCAGAGATTGAGCGAGGATTATGGCAAAACGGCCGAAACCGATTGTATTGACCGTGCTGGATGGATGGGGCTACCGCGCGGAGACGAAGGGAAACGCGATCGCTCTGGCGCGGAAGCCAGCGTATGACGAACTGCTTCGCAAATTTCCGAACACGCTGATTCAGACTTCAGGACCGTTTGTGGGTTTGCCAGAAGGTCAAATGGGCAACAGTGAAGTGGGCCACATGAATTTGGGCGCGGGACGCATCGTGCATATGGACATCACGCGAATTGATTTGATGATCGCCAAAAAACAGTTGCAAGACGTGCTGCTGTTTCAACGGGCGATGCAGCGCGGGCGGCAGCGGCAACTACATTTTCTGGGCTTGTTGAGCGACGGCGGCGTGCATTCGCACATCCTTCATTTGTTCGCGCTGCTGGAGATGGCCAAGCAGCAAAAAGTCGAAAAAGTATTTGTCCATTGCTTTATGGATGGGCGCGACACTCCTCCGAACAGCGGGCGCGATTACGTGCGGCAGTTACGGCAGAAGATGCGTGAGTTGGGCGTCGGCGAAATCGCGACGCTGGTGGGGCGGTATTATGCGATGGACCGCGACAACCGCTGGGAACGCGTCGAAATGGCATATCGCGCGCTGACGCACGGGGAAGCGGAAACCAAGACGAGCGATCCGGTGGCCGCGTTGCAGAAGAGCTACGAGCAAGGCGTCACCGATGAATTTGTGAAGCCGATTGTGGTGACGAAGGGTGATGGAGCAGCCGCTGAGCCGGACGGACTCATTCGAGGCGAGGACGCGGTGATTTTCTACAATTTCCGCGCCGACCGCGCGCGGCAAATGACGAAGGCTCTGGCGGAGCCGGGCTTCGACAAGTTCGTGGATGAAAAGCGGCCGCAGAATCTTTTTTATGTGGCGATGGCACAGTACGAAAAGACGTGGCCGTGGTTGAAGTACGTGCTGGCGCCGGAAAAATTGGAGCACATCCTGGCGCAAGTTTTCGCCGAACTGCAGTACAAGAATTTGCGCACGGCAGAGACGGAGAAGTATGCGCACGTGACTTACTTTTTCAATGGAGGCGTGGAAAAACCTTTCGGCGGAGAAGAACGGATCCTGGTTCCGTCGCCAAAAGTGGCGACGTATGACTTGAAGCCGGAAATGTCCGCCGCGGGGATCACCGACACCGTGGTGAACGCGATCGAGACGGGCGAGTTCGACGCCATCATTATGAACTATGCGAACGCGGACATGGTGGGCCATTCGGGAAAGCTGGAAGCGGCGATTAAGGCCGTGGAAGCGGTGGATGTGGGGCTTGGACGAATTTATCAGGCGATGAAGCCGCGCGGGGGCGCGTGGATTATCACCGCGGACCACGGGAATGCGGAGACGATGATCGATCCCACGAACGGCGGGCCGCACACGTATCACACGACGAATCCGGTGCCGTTCATTTTGGTGAGCGAAGACGACAAGGTGAAATTGCAGGCGGGCGGCTCGCTGCGGGACATCGCGCCGACCATGCTGAGCGTATTGGGCCAACCGAGGCCCGCGGACATGACCGGCAACGATTTGCGGATTGTCTCTTAACCTTCCATGAAGCGCACAAAGCCTGCAGAAACGAAGCTGGTGATTTGCGTGTGGCATCCGTTCACTTGGTGGCGGCCGCAGCCGGTGCTCGCGGAAACGATTCGAAAGCGCTGGCCTGAAATGAACGTGGTGCATCTCCCGGATTACGACAAGCTGCCGGAGGAATTGCCGGATACGGATATTTTTGTGGGTTATTCGCTGCGAGCGAAGCAGTTGAAAGATGCAAGAAAGCTGAAGTGGATTCATTCGACAGCAGCGGGCGTGGCGCAACTGATGTATCCGGAACTGCGCGATGCGGGAATCCTGGTAACGAATCCAAGCGGCGTATTTTCCGTGCCGATGGCAGAGCACACGATGGGCTTGATTCTGGCGATGGCGCGGAATTTTCCGGACTCCGTGCGGCAGCAGGACAAAGCAATCTGGTCGCAGCAGGAGCTGTGGGACAAGCCGCAACATCTGGCCGAGGTGAATGGGCAAGTGCTGTTAATCGTGGGCTACGGTTCGATTGGACGGGCACTGGCGAAACGCGCGAAGGCATTCGACATGCGAGTGCGGGGGGTGACGCGGTCGGGGCAGGGCGACGGGGCGCATGTGGAGAGGATTCTTCCAGCGGCACAATTGCATGAAGCGCTGGCGGAGGCAGATTACGTGGTGGTTTCCGCGCCGGAGACGGCGGAGACCAAGCATCTGATCGGCGCCGCGGAGCTTGCGAAGGTGAAGCGGGGGGCGCGATTAATTAATGTCGGGCGGGGATCGTTGCTGGATGAAGCGGCTTTGATTTGCGCGCTCAAGACCGGTGCGTTGGGCGGAGCAGCGATTGACGTGGCGGAAACGGAGCCGTTGCCAGCGGACAGCCCGCTGTGGAAGGCGCCGAACCTTTTCATCACGCCACATACCAGCGCGTTGAGCGATCGGCTGTGGGTTCGGCAAGCCGCGATTCTGGTGGAATTGCTGGAACGATGGTTTGACGGTGAAGAGATGTTCAACCAGGTCGACGTGACGCGCGGATACTGATTGGAAAATCGAAATTCGAAAATCGAACCTCGAAATTCGCCGTAAGCTCGCAGCTTGAGGCGTTTCGATTTCGAGAGTCAGTCGCCGACCCCGGCTTTGATGGCTTGGTACCCTTCACGGGCGTAAATCTGGTATTTCTGCTTTTTGCCTTTTTGGTCCGTGATCGTAAGTGGGCCGCCGTCAGGAGCCACCAGTTCCACTTTTACTTTGTGGAATTTGCCGTCTTTGCCGCCGCCGGTGGGCGAGAAGGAAATACTGTACTGGTGACGCAAGAAAGCTGCCACGCTGCGGAAAATGTCCGGGATCTCGCCATCAAATTGCGGGAACCACGCGAATCCTCCGGTTTCCTGAGCAAATGTGCGAAGCTGATTCTCCGCTTGCAGATAGTCCATATGCGCGCCGAGTTTGCCGCGCGATTCAAGAAAGTTCGTCCAGGTTTTGCCCAGGCCGACGCAAAAGATGGGAACATCGCTGCCGCGTAACGCCTTCATGGTTTGATCGAGAGTGTGTTTTGAGAAAGTGTCAACGCCGCTGGCGAGCAGAAGGATGGATTTCTTTCCCTTCACATCTTTCAGGCGCTCCGTGGTTTCGATCAGTGCGTCGAAGACGTTAGATTCGCTAAAGCCCGGGAAGTAAAGATGGTAGATGGCGTTACGAACTTCATCTTTATCTTGGGTGAAGTCCACCTCGATGCGAGTTTTCATGTCAAAAGTCTCCAGAGCCACCCAGTCTTTCTGCTGCAGATTTGGAAAGAGGGCGTCGGCCCAGTACTTGGCATAGGCGGCGAACCACCCATACGAGTTTCCGCTGAACTGCATCAGCACGACCATGGTGATGGGCGCTTCCGTGGGGGCGAAATTCGTGATGGCTTGCGGAACGCCTTCATCCAGGACGCGGAAATTCTCTTTTTTGAGGTTGGGAATGAGGTCGCCGTGTTGCGTGGCAGCCACGACGTCAAGCGTAACGACCGGAACGTCCACGCTGATGCTGACGTCAGACTGTGGAGGCTGCTGTCCTGTGGGTGGAGTTTGCGGGGGCGTGGGCTTCTGTTGCTGCTGAGACGGAGGAGGGCCGCCCTGCGGGCCCGTAGGCGCCTGAGCAAGAGCGGGCTGCTCCGCGAGCGGCAGGACTACAAACGCGGCCAAGGCCAAAAGCGGCAAAACCGAAACAGTAAGCTTCATCGTAACCCCTCAATTGATCAGGACAAAGAAAACCCTGCAATACCTTCTTCTTCCTGCAACCCGCAGCGCGACGCCAGCGGTTGGACTTAGGCATCGCGCCGGCAATGACCGGGCCGGGTCCCCATACCTGCATGTTAGTATGAAGCACTCTGGACGCAAAACGTTAGCTGCCGTGGTTCAGGGCGGACCGACGGCGATTTCGTGAGGAGGGTGGATTCGTGAATCGGAATCGGGCGGTGCAGGTCATTGCGGGAACGGCGGTTCTGCTCATGGCCGGAAGCTCTCCGGTAGCGGCACAAGGAATCCCGCAGCCCACGCCGGTGAGCGCAGTCAGCGCCTCTCCTGAACCTGTGTCGATGGCAAGAGAAGCCAGCAGCTGGCTGGCGGACCTGATCAAGATCAACACGTCCAATCCACCGGGAAATGAAAACCTTGCCGCCATGTTCGTTTCCGGATTGCTTCAAAAAGAAGGGATTAAAGCAGAAATTCTGGATTTAGCGCCCGGACGCAGCGCCGTGGTAGCTCGCCTGCGCAGCTCGGTGGTGCCCGACCCGTCAAAAGCGCTGCTCCTGGTGGCTCATCTGGACGTGGTACCGGTGGACAAAGCGCGGTGGACCGTCGATCCGTTTAGCGGAGTAATCAGGGATGGCTACATGTATGGCCGTGGAGCTATCGACGACAAAGGCATGCTAGCCGCGAATTTGGCGGTGTTCATTCACCTGAAGCGGACCAATGCACATCTGAACCGCGACGTAATCTTCCTGGCGACGGCCGATGAAGAGGGAAGCGGCGACGCCAGCATCCGCACGCTCATCGCGAAATACTGGGACAAGTTTGCGGCGGGATTTGCCATCAACGAAGGCGGCAACGTCTTCATGAAGAATGGCAAAGTCCAATACATCGGCGTGCAGGCGAGCGAGAAAGTGTCCGCAAACGTCGCGGTGATCGCGCGAGGAACTTCGGGCCACGCATCACAGCCAACGAAGGACAATCCCGTCGTGCACTTGGCGGCGGCCATCGCGAAGATTGGGACGTACTCCGCGCCAGTGCACTTCACCGCGATTGTGCGGCGATACTTTGAAGGCATTGCGCCGCTCGAAGACGACGAAATCGCGAAGTGGATTCGCTCGATGGACACCCCTGACCGCGGCGAACATGCGCAGCGCGTAGTGTCGGACGTCAGCCCGCTCTGGAATGCGATGATGCGCGACACGATTGCACCAACCATACTTTCTGCGGGAGTGGCCAACAACGTGATTCCGGCGGAGGCGCGCGCGAATCTGAACGTGAGGCTCTTGCCCGGAGATTCCATCAGCACGCTGGTAAGTGACCTGAGCAAGCTTGTTAACGATCCAGCGGTGAGGCTGGAGGTGCAGGCGAACGCGGGATTGGCGGCGCCGCCATCTTCGCTGGAATCGGACTTTTACAACTTGATTTGCCGGGTGGCCTCGCGGGAGTTTGGAGGCGCTCCGGCCTTGCCGTTTCAGTCGACGTGGCTGACCGATTCCGCGCAGTTGCGGCTGCACAACGTGCAGGCTTACGGGCTTGTGCCGTTTCCGCTGTCGCAGGAAGATTTGCGGCGAATGCACGGCGATGACGAGCGGATTCCGATGGCGTCCTTTGACAAGGGTGTGGACGTGCTAACGAAGATTGTGACGGAGTTTGCGGTCACCCGTTACTAAAGCAAGAAGCCTCTGGCAACAATCCAAAAAGAAAATCGCAAGAACGAAGCTCTGGTTGAACAATAGAATGCGCGAAAGTTCGGTCTGTCCTCGGAAGAGAGCATGAGTTTTCGTCACTCGAAGATTGTCTGCACCATCGGGCCGGCGACGCGTTCGCCGCGGATGATCGACAAGCTTTTCGCGGCCGGGATGGACGTGGCGCGCCTGAATTTCTCGCACGGCACGTACGAGGAGCACGCGGAGAATTTCGCGATGATTCGCGCCGCCTCCGGGGAACATGAAAAACCGGTTGCGATTTTGGCGGATTTGCAAGGGCCGAAAATTCGCACCGGAGCGCTCGCGGGTGGCGGGCCGGTGATGCTGCGGGCCGGCCAACAGTTCGTTATTACCACCGCCAAAGTGCTGGGCGATTCCACGCGCGTAAGCACCACGTTCACGGCACTGCCTCGTGAGGTGCACCGCGGTGACCGCATTTTGCTCTCGGACGGACTGATCGAGTTGCGCGTCGAGCAAGTGCGCGACCGGCAAGTGATTTGCGAAGTGGTGAACGGCGGCGCACTCGGCCAGCATAAAGGCATCAACTTGCCCGGATTGAAACTGCGCGTTCCGGCGCTGACGCCAAAGGACCGCGCGGACCTGGCATTTGCTCTGAAACATGGCGCAAATTACATTGCGGTGAGCTTTGTGCGGCGTCCCGAAGACGTGCTGCTGGCAAAACAATTGATCCGGCGCGCGGGAAAAGACACTCCCGTCATTGCCAAGCTGGAAAAACCGCAGGCCATCGAGAATCTGGACGCCATTCTGCGCGCAGCGGATGCCGTCATGGTGGCGCGCGGCGACCTCGGCGTAGAAATGAGCCCGGAGCGCGTCCCCGTTGTGCAGAAAACGATTATTGCCCGCGCCAGAGAACTGCGGCGGCCCGTGATCACCGCGACACAAATGCTGGAATCGATGACGGAGAATCCGCGCCCGACGCGCGCGGAGGCTTCTGACGTGGCCAATGCCATTTTCGACGGTTCGGACGCAGTGATGCTTTCCGCGGAAACGGCCACGGGAAAATATCCTGTGGAGGCCGTGAGCATGATGGCGCGCATCGTGGAGGAAGCCGAAGGCAGCGTCCGGGAATTTCCGCGGCCGGCACAGCAGGAGCAGTTGAGAGTTCCAGGAACTGTGGCCGAGTTGGTGTGCCATGCTTCGCGGGAATTGCACATGAAGCTGATCGCCGTGTTTACGCATAGCGGATTCACGGCGCGGCTGATTTCGCGGTACCGCCCGTTGGTGCCGATTGTCGCGTTTTCACCGGAACAGGAAACGCGACGGCGGCTGGCCATGATCTGGGGCGTGTATCCGAGAAACATTCAGGATTTGCGGAAGATTGATGGGTTGGCAGCGGTCGCGGAGAAACGGCTGCTCGAAGAGCGATTGGTGCGCAAGGGTGACGTCATCGGGATTGTGGCAGGAACACCGATGGGCATCCGCGGCACAACCAACTTCATGAAATTTCACGTGATTGGCGGGCCCGCGTGAGGTGAGGTTTTAAGTGGTCCGGACGGCGGAATGAGAGAGCAGAGAACACACATCGGAGATCAGAAAAAGCAAAAACTTGGCTCAATCCTCCGCCTGATCTCTGTTCTCTGTTCTCTGATCTCTGACCCTTTCAGTTGACCCAGTTGTCGGGGCGCGACGGAGGCTCCTTGCGGTGCTTGCCCATGTAAACTTCGAAGCGCCGGCGATTCCGCTTCTGTTGCCAATCGGAGACGCTGTTACGCAGGCCGTAAAGAAAAGACCCGCGGCGCAAATAAACGTAGCCTACCAGCAATCCACCCAGATGACAGAGATGGCTCACTCTGTCAGCACCCAGCCCAAACGTTCCCAAAAAGGTGAGAACCGTCATGGCGATAACGACGGTGCGCATGCTCATGGCCACTGGGAAGGGGATAATGTAAACGCGCCGGTCCGGAAATAGAATCGCGCACGCGACGAGAATTCCGAAAATAGCCCCGGAAGCGCCGATCGTCGGAATATAAGCACTATTCGGAATTCCCTGGCCGATAAGCGCAGGAGCCAACTTTACGATAACGTTGATGAGCCCCGCCCCCACCCCTGTCAGGAAGTAATAACGCAAAAATTTATTCTTTCCCCAAACCAGTTCCAGCTCGCGGCCAAACATCCAAAGCATGAGCATGTTCATGAGGATGTGCCAGATGCCGCCGACATCGTGCAGAAACAGGTAAGAGAAAGGCTGCCAGATGCGCAGGCCAGGAATCACCCCCGCGGGCACCAGGCCGAACCACTTCACCAACTCTGCATAAGCGGATACGCCGGAAAAGCGGTAGAGCAGCACTTCAAAGATAAAAACAGCAAAGTTGGCAATGAGCAGCATCTTAATCCCGGGCGTGATGTAGAAGTCGAAGCTGACCCGATAGCTCTTGATTCCTCGAGAATACATAAAGAAAGTGTACGGTGGAAAAACGCAACCGTCAAAAGCTGGCAGGCGCGGGCACTGTCCTAATTTGGAACGAAATTAGGACAGTACGCGCTAAAAAGAAGCTGCTGCGCCGTTCGTTCTCAATCCAGCTTCTTGCGGGCGAAATAGAAAA
>Ga0209156_10003603_pt1 | contig 11614 bp, 10 predicted proteins | sample GraSoiAngelo_124_FD_185881 | JGI IMG/M metagenome (GOLD analysis project Ga0209156, IMG submission 185881) | Grasslands soil microbial communities from the Angelo Coastal Reserve, California, USA - 14_0927_05_20cm (SPAdes) (version 2) | ecosystem: Environmental > Terrestrial > Soil > Grasslands...
GCTGCCCTTGTAGAGCTTCAGCCGCACGCGGCCGCTCACGCCGCGTTGCGAAGCGTCGATCAGGGTCTGAAGAAGGGCCCGCTCCGGGCTCCACCAGTAGCCGTTGTAGATGAGCGAGGCGTAGCGGGGCATGAGGTCGTCCTTGAGGTGGGCAACCTCGCGGTCCAGGCAGATCGACTCGATCGCGCGGTGCGCCTTCAGCATGATCGTGCCGCCCGGCGTCTCGTAGCAGCCGCGTGACTTCATGCCGACGTAGCGGTTCTCCACCAGGTCCAGCCGTCCGACGCCGTGCTTTCCGCCCAGGCGATTGAGTTCCGCTAGCACTCTTGCGGGGCTGAGCTTCCGGCCGTTCACCGCGACGATGTCGCCCCTCTCGTATTGCAGCTCGGCGACCTCGCCGCGCTGGGGAGCCCTTTCGGGCGACACGGTCCAGCGCCACATGTCCTCCTCGGGTTCGCGCGAGGGGTCTTCGAGGAGACGGCCCTCGTACGAAATATGCAGCAGATTCGCATCCATCGAGTAGGGGGACCCGCTTTTTTTCCTGCCTTCGATCGGGATGCCGTGCTTCTCGGCGTATTCGAGCAGCTTTTCGCGCGAGGTCAGGCTCCACTCGCGCCACGGAGCGATCACGCGGATATTCGGCGCTAGCGCGTAGTAGCCGAGCTCAAAGCGCACCTGGTCGTTGCCCTTGCCGGTCGCGCCGTGCGCAACGGCGTCCGCTCCGGTCTTGCGGGCGATCTCGATCTGGCGCTTGGCGATCAGCGGGCGGGCGATCGAGGTTCCCAGAAGGTATTCACCCTCGTAGATCGCGTTCGCCCGGAACATGGGGAACACGAAGTCGCGCGCGAACTCCTCGCGCAGGTCGTCCACGAAGATCTCCTTCACGCCGAGCTTCTTCGCCTTTTTCCGCGCAGGCTCGAGCTCCTCGCCCTGGCCGATGTCTGCGGTGAAGCTGACGACCTCGCAGCCGTAGGTGTCCTGCAGCCATTTGAGGGCGACCGAGGTGTCGAGCCCGCCCGAGTAGGCGAGGACGACCTTCTTGAACTTGCCCTTCACCTTTTCACCTTTTTGTTTTCGCCTTTCTTGACCTTGCCGAGCAACAGAAATTCCATCAGCGCCTTCTGCGTGTGCAATCTGTTCTCTGCCTCCTCCCAGACCACGCTCTGCGGACCGTCGATCACTTCGCCGGCGACTTCCTCGCCGCGGTGCGCAGGCAGGCAGTGCATGAACAGAGCGTCCTTCTTCGCCACGCGCATCATGTCCGCGTCCACCTGCCAGTTCTCGAAGTCGCGCCCGCGCTCTTCCTTCTCCGACTCGAAGCCCATGCTGGTCCACACGTCGGTCGTGACGAGGTCGGCGCCGCACGCGGCGTCCATCGGGTCGGCGAAGCTCTCGTAGTGCGCATCGTCGTAGATCCCGGCCCGCTCGGCTTCCACCTCGTAGCCGGGCGGCGTCGAGACATGCACGTTGAAATCGAAGATCGTCGCCGCCTGAAGCCAGGTGTTGCACACGTTGTTCGAATCTCCGATCCACGCCACCGTCTTGCCCCGGATCGACCCGCGGCGCTCGACGTAGGTGTAGATGTCGGCGAGCACCTGGCAGGGGTGGTACTCGTTGGTGAGGCCGTTGATCACCGGGACGCGCGAGCTCGCCGCAAAGCGCGACAGTATCTCCTGCTGGAAGGTGCGGATCATCACCAGATCGCACATTCGCGAGATCACCTGCCCGGCGTCCTCGACCGGCTCTCCCCGCCCCAGTTGCGAGTCCCGCGTGTACAGATAGATCGCCGCGCCGCCGAGCTGGTGCATGCCCGCCTCGAACGAAAGCCGCGTGCGGGTCGAGGGCTTCTCGAAGATCATGGCGAGGGTGCGGTCTTCGAGCGGCCAGTAGCGCTCGTAGCGCTTGAACTTGTCCTTGATCCAGCGGGTGCGCGCGAACAGGTGCTCGTACTCCCCGCGCGAGAAGTCCTTGAACTGGAGGTAGTGCCGCAGCCGGGCCTGCGCTTTTTTCATGCGCGTGCGGGCATCGCCGGGGCGGGCTGCGAGAGGAACGAGCGCACCAGCGGAACGAGGATGGAAAGCACCTGGCGGGCTTCGCCTTCGTTCATCACGAGCGGCGGCAGCAGGCGGATCACCTTGTCCATGGTGACGTTGATGAGCAGGCCCGCCTCCAGGGCCTGCCCGACCAGATCTCCGCAGGGCCGGTCGAGCTCGACGCCGATCATCAGGCCGTGACCGCGTACCTCGGCTACGCCCGCACGTCCCGCGAGCGCCTCGCGCAGCCCGGCGAGCAGGATCCCGCCGATGCGCTCGGCGTTCTTCATGAGACCTTCCTCCTCGATCGCGGCAAGCGTCGCGAGGGCCGCCGCACAGGCGAGCGGATTGCCGCCGAACGTGGAACCGTGAGTTCCCGGCTTGAACACCTTGGCCGCGGCTCCGCGTGCGAGGCAGGCCCCGATCGGCACGCCCGAGGCAAGGCCCTTGGCGAGCAGCGCGACGTCGGGCTGAATCCCGGCGTGCTGATAGACGAACCACTTCCCAGTGCGGCCCAGGCCGCACTGGACTTCGTCCGCCATCAGCAACCAGCCCTGGCGGTCGCACAGCTCACGCAGATCGCGCAGGTACTGCATCGTGGAAATGTTGATTCCGCCCTCCCCCTGGATCGGCTCGACCAGCACCGCAACGATGCTCTTGTCGTGCGAGGCCGCCTGGCGCACCGATTCGATATCGTTGAACGGGACGCGCACGAAGCCCGGCACCAGGGGCTCGAATCCTTGCTGCACTTTGCGGTTGCCGGTGGCCGAGAGCGTCGCGAGCGTTCTGCCGTGGAAGGCCTTGTCCATGACGACGATGGCGGGACTCTCCACTCCCTTGCCGTGGCCGTACAGGCGCGCGAGCTTGATCGCCGCTTCGTTGGCTTCGCAACCCGAGTTGCAGAAAAACACGCCGTCGGTGCCGCTGATCGCCGCGAGCTTGTCCGCGAGGCTTTCCTGTTCGGCGATACGGTAGAGGTTGGAGGTGTGGATCAGACGCGAGCTTTGTTCTGCGATCGCCCGCGTCAGTTTCGGATGGCCGTGGCCGAGCGTGTTGACCGCGATCCCCGCGAGCGCATCGAGGTACTTCTTTCCGGATTCGTCCCAGACCCACACGCGCTCGCCGCGTGTAAAGGCGACCGGAATCCGGCTGTATGTGTTCATCGAATGAGACATGGAATCACCCGTCAATGTTTACGGCGCAGCCAAACGCTTGCGCCAAAATCTCTTTTGGAACGCGCCGCAAGGGCGCGTCGATTGCGCTTATCGCCGCGCTCGGCGTCGTCGGGTGTCGGGCCGAATGGGCGAATCCGCGGCGCCTGCGTGACGCGCTAGCCGGAGTGAGGTCATCTCGTCGCCCTGTGCGATAATCGAATTGCTCTGAAGGGCGAGTAGCTTAGCACAACGAATCCGGCATGGGAACGCGCCTGACAGTATTCAACCAGAAGGGCGGGGTCGGCAAGACGACGACCGTGCTCAACTTGGGCGCGGCGCTCGCGCGGCGGGGAGGGACCCCGCTGCTCGTCGACCTCGACGCGCAGTCGCACTTGAGCTCGATCCTCAACCCGGGAGCCGCAAGCGGCGAAAGCCTGTTCGCGTACTACAACGTAGGCAGGCCGCTCAAGGAAGTCGCGCGGCCGGTTCGCTTCGGCGGCGAGCTCATTCCCGCGCATCTGGAGATGGTCAAGGTGGATTCGATGTTCGGCAAAGGGCCGGACATTCTGAACAAGCTCAAGCAGGGGCTGGATGCGGGCTGGGAGGGGAAGTGCCCGGTGCTGATCGATTGCTGCCCGGTGCTGGGGGTGCTGTCTCTCTCGGGGATTTTCGCCTCCGAGCGGGTCTTGATCCCAATCTCGACCGACTACTTGGCCCTGAGGGCGGCGCTCGCGCTCGAAAATACTCTGAGGGCGCTCGAGCACGTGCTGAAGCACCGCGTCGAGCGCCGCTACCTTTTGACGCGGTTCGACTCGCGCCGGCGCATGTCGCACGACATCGCGCGGCAGCTCGCCTCCCGATTCGGGGCGGAATTGTGCCAGACGCGCATCACAGAGGCGGTGAGCCTCGCGGAGAGTCCCGTGCTCGGGAAGGACATTTTCAGCCATGCGCCCGACAGCCGCGGGGCGCAGGACTACTCGGGCCTGCTGGAGGAGTTGCTGTCTTCGGGATTTCTCGACGCCTCGTCGGCGCCCGGTGCTACTGCTACTTGCTGATCAGGGAAACGATCTCTTCGAAGCTCGTTCCGTCCGGGGCGGCCGGCGCCATGCGCGGTTGCATCGCCGCGGGTCGCATGACGCTGCGTTCCAGGACCTCGCAGTTCAGGTACATCTGCCGGAGCTTTCTCTCGGCATCGGCTTCGTCGCGGCCGTGAATCATGACGTGCTCGACCACCAGGCCCTGCGGGGTACGGATGCGAAACCCGAATTTCGTGGTGTTTAATGACGGCAGCATAATTTTCTCGGACGCGCCTGTATAACACAGCATTTTTCGTGTGGCAAGGCTGATAACGGCCGCTGTGTGGCTCTAGCCGATGCGGCGCAGGCCGCGTTCCTCCGCCGGCTTCAGGACCCGCAAGCAGGGCAGATACCCGTCGTAGACGATCCCGTGAAGCTCGACGCGCTTCTGGGAGCGCAGCAAGCCGACCAGGTAGTGGACGATTTCCCGCGTGATGACCTGCCCGGGGACGAGCACGGGGATCCCCGGCGGATAGGGGACGATCTGGTCGGCGCACGCCCGGTCGAGCAGGTCCCGCCTGATGTGGTCTTTCTCGTCGACCAGGGGCACCAGCTCTCCGCCGCAGTAGAAGGCGTCGCGCGGCAGGTAGCGAAGGCGCGTGAATCCCGGGATCTCGGGGAAGCGGTACAGGCGGCGCGGAGCCCGGCCCTCGCGCGCGATGCGCATGAGCGCATCGTAGAGGCGCGAGACCTTGCTGCGCGTGGTGCCGATCGTGAGCAGCAGTGTCAGCGTATTGAACGTGGATTTCTCGACCTGGATGTTGTAGCGGTCGAACAGCTCCCGCTGCAGATCTTCCACCGTGTAGCCGCAGCTCGAGATGTCGACGGTCACCTTGGTCGGGTCGAGGAGGATGTTGTCGCGTCTGACCTCCTCGGGAAGGAGTTGGTCGAGCTCGAGCACCCGAAACACGCCGGTCGAGTTGATCTGGGCGCGCAATTCCTGCGAAAGCGCAAGCGTGCGCGAGAGGAGCTTGTAGCCTTCCATCACCGCCTGCTTCCGCGCCACGTCCAGGCTCGCGATCATGCTGTACTGGGGACTGGTGGACGTGTGCATGTTGAAATTCTCCCGGAACAGGTGCTCGTTGAATCCGGGATCGTTCACGTGGATCATCGAGGCCTGGGAGAACGCCGAGAGCACCTTGTGCGTGCTCTGCGTGGCGTAATCCGCCCCAGCCTCGAGCGCAGTGGGCCGGAACGCCGGATGGAAGCGCGCGAACCCGTACCAGGCTTCGTCCACGATCACCTTGATGCCTTTCGCGTGCGCCGCTTCGACGATAGGCGCGAGGTCGTAGCGCAGCCCGTCGTAGGTGCAGGAGGTGAGGATGATCGCCTGGGCGTCCGGGTGCCTGCGGATCGCCGAAAGGATGGTCTTCTTCGGCACCGGACCGTACAAGCTGTACTTGGCGTTGATCGAGGAATCGAGATAGATCGGATGGCCGCCCGAGAGCACCACGCCGTGGTGCACCGACTTGTGGCAGTTGCGGTCGAGGAGCAGCTTTTCCCCGGGGGCGAGCAGCGTCTGGAAAATGACCTTGTTCGAGGTCGAGGTGCCGTTGGTCGCGAAGAAAGTGCGGCGCGCGCCGAAGGCCTTGGCGGCGATGGTCTGCGCCTCGGCGATCACACCGGTGGGCTCCATCAGCGAGTCGAGCATTTTCACCGACACCGAAAGATCGGCGTCGAAGATATGCTCGCCCATGAAATCGTAGAAATCATTGACCCAGGGGCTGCCGCGCAGCGACTCGCCGGACGAATGGCCCGGAGTGTGCCAGGAATCCTTCGCCATCCAGACGTAGTTCTTGAGCTGGTCGTAGAACGGCGTGCGCGAACGCTCCTGGACCTGCGCGTTGAGTATCCGGTATATGCCGCGGTAATCGCGCTCCTCGCGGTAGAAGTACCCGTCGACCGCCTCGGCGAAGAGCGCATCGACGATCTCGTCCTCGTGCTCCTGCGCGATCAAGATGTAGACATCGAGCTCGGGCCGAAAGCGCGTGACGCGCTGCACGAGCTCCAGCGCCGACATCTCCTTCTTGGGGCTCTTCTGGTTGAGGGTGTAGAGCTTGTCGTCGACCACGACGGCCTGGAGATCGCCGTCCTCCTCGATCGCGGCGAGCGCCTCGCGCGCCGTGGTGACTCCGGAAAACGCGATGCCGAGCGGATTGTCGAGCGAGCGCGCTGCAGCGTTCAGGCCCTTGACAAATTCTTTCAAGACGAGCGGCTCGTCGTTGATGATGAGGACCCGGCTGACCGGCTTTTTCATGGGGTGGCGCGCAAAGAGAAACCGGATTGTTGCGGGAAACCGCGGGGGAGTGCAAGGAGGAAACGCCAATAAAAAAGGCGGACTAGCCGCCTTTTTCCGGTGCGAGCCTGACTCAGGCTTATCCCGGCATCGCCTTGAGTCGCGCCGCAAGGCGGCTCTTGTGCCGCGCTGCCTCGTTCTTGTGAACGACGTTCTTGTCGGCGATGCGATCCATGATTCCAGAGGCTTCGCTGAAAATCTTCCGAGCGGCAGCCTTGTCGCCGGCGGCGATCGCCTTGGTGACGCTTTTGATCGCGCTGGTCAGAGCGGAGCGCAGGCTGGCGTTGTGCTTGCGCCGCTTCTCGGCCTGGCGGGCCGCCTTGCGCGCGCCCTTCGTATTTGCCATGTCAATTCCCGAACGAAAGGCCGCAATTGTAATCGGTGCAGCAACGCGGCGCAAGGTTTGCCGTCTATGAAAGCTATAATCCGCGCATGAATCTGCTGAAGGCACTCGCGACCGTGAGCAGCATGACGTTCGTGTCGCGCATTCTCGGATTCGTCCGGGACGTCCTGATCGCGAGGTTGTTCGGCGCGGGGCTCGTGACCGACGCTTTTTTCGTCGCGTTCCGAATTCCCAACCTGCTGCGGCGACTGTTCGCGGAGGGTGCGTTCTCGCAGGCCTTCGTTCCGGTGCTCTCGGAATACAGGACGCGTCGCGGCGATTCGGAAACCAAGCTGCTCGTAGACCGCACCGCGACCCTGTTGACTCTCGCGCTCCTCGCGGCGAGCGCGCTCGGCGTCGCGGCGGCGCCGCTCATCATTTACGTGAGCGCACCGGGGTTCGCGGCCACGCCCGCGAAGTTCGAGCTCACCGTCGCGATGCTGCGCATCACCTTTCCCTACATTCTTTTCATCTCGCTCGTTTCGCTCGCCGGAGGTCTCCTCAACACCTGGAGCCGCTTCGCGATACCGGCGCTGACCCCGGCGCTGCTCAATCTCGCCTTCATTTTCGGGGCGTTGTTCTTCGCGCCCTATTTCGAGCCGCCGGTGATGGTGCTCGCCTGGGCGGTATTCGCCGGCGGGGCGCTGCAGCTCGCGCTGCAGGTTCCGGCGCTGGCGAGAATCGGGATGCTGCCGCGGCCGCGGCTCGCCTTCACCGACCCCGGAGTGCGGCGAATACTCCTATTGATGGGTCCGTCGGTGCTCGGCGTTTCGGTGGCTCAGGTGAGCCTCTTGATCAATACGATCATCGCGTCGTTTCTCGGGGACGGCCGCGTCTCGTGGCTCTACTACGCCGACCGGCTCATGGAATTTCCGACCGCGCTCCTGGGCGTGGCGCTCGGGACGGTTCTGCTGCCGAGCCTCTCGAAGTATCACTCTGCCTCGGACGAGGGCGAATATTCGAGGCTCCTCGACTGGGGCCTGCGCCTGACGTTCATGCTCGCAACGCCGGCCGCCGTAGCGCTCGCGCTGCTTTCGGTGCCGCTCGTCGCGACCTTGTTTCACTACGGGCAATTCGGCGAGCAAGACCTGTGGATGACGCGCCAGGCGCTCATCGCCTACAGCGCGGGGCTGCTCGGGCTGATTCTCGTCAAGGTACTGGCGCCGGGCTTTTATGCGCGGCAGAATATTGCAACGCCCGTACGGATCGCCGTCTTGACCCTGATCGCCACCCAGGTGATGAACGCGGTATTCATCCTGTCCCTGAAGCAGGGGGGACTCGAGCTCGCGACCGGCATCGGCCCGCACGCGGGTCTCGCGCTCGCGATCGGGCTGGGCGCCTGTCTGAACGCAGGTCTGCTCTACCACAAGCTGCGGCGGCACGGGATCTACCAGCCCCGGCCCGGCTGGGGGGCGTTCGCCCTCAAGGTCGCCGCCGCCATCGCGGCCATGGGTCTGGTCCTGTGGCTTGCGATGGGTCCGACCCCCTGGTGGCTGGCCGCATCCGGGGCGGTGCGAGCTGCGGCGCTCACGGGACTCGTGCTCCTCGGCGGGGCGGCGTACTTCGCGAGCCTGTGGCTCCTCGGCTTCAGGCTCGGCGACTTCTCGAGACGCGCGGCGTGAACGCCCGGCTCGAGCATTTCGCGCAGATCGTTTCGCGGGATCAGTTCAATCTCGCCGAGGCGAGCCTGATGCTCGCCCAGGACATCTACCCCGATCTCGACATCTCCGAGTACCTTTCCAAGCTCGACGGCATCGCGGTCGCCATCAAGCGGCGCATTGCAGACGACGCCTTTTCCGAGCAGAGGGTGCTCGCGCTGAACTATTACCTGTTCAACGAGATGCGCTTCTCGGGCAACCTGGTCGATTACTACGATCCGCGCAACAGCTATCTGAACGAGGTCATGGAGCGCCGCACCGGGATTCCCATCACCTTGTCCATTCTCTATCTGGAAGTCGGCAAGCGCCTCGGCCTCAACCTGAAAGGCGTTTCTTTCCCCGGGCATTTCCTGGTCAAGCTCGCGGTCAAGCGCGGCCAGCTCGTGCTCGACCCCTTCACCGGAGGGGAGGCGCAGTCCGAGTCCGATCTGCGCCAGCGCCTCGCGCAAGTTCTGCCCTCGGAGAAGGCGGAGCAGGCGCAGCTCGACCAGTATCTGGAGCCGGCGACCCCGCGCCAGATCATCGCGAGGGTCCTGCGCAATCTGAAGAACATCTATACGCAGACCGGAAGGCTCGAACAGGCGCTCGCGGTCATGCACAGGATGCTGCTCGTGATGCCGGAGTCGGCCGAGGAACTTCGCGATCGCGGGCTGGTTTACCACCAGCTCGAGTGCTTCCGGCCGGCGCTGTCCGACCTGCAGAATTATCTGCGGCGGCGGCCGCAGGCGCCGGACGCGGCGCAGATCCACGAAAAGATCCTGGAGCTCAAGCAGGCGGCCACGCGCCTGAACTAGCCGGCCAGCCTCTCTTCGATTTTTCTCCGGACGTCGCGCTTCAAGCCGAGCGCAAAGAAGACCTCGGCCACGAGGAAGATCGGCGCGATGAATATCTGGAACAGATTGTCCGAAAGCGCGGGCCTGCGGCCTTCGAACACGTGGCCGACGAGCTGGAAGACCCAGCCTCCGACGAAGAACACGCCGGACCAGATCCAGCCCGACGCCATGCCGGTCGCGGCCGCCAGTTTAGCGGCAAAAAAGAGCGCGCCGACCGCGGCGGTCGTGACGAGGGCGAGCGGCACGTCGAGCAGAAAGTAGTACGCGAGAACCGCGCCCAGAAACGCGTGGGCGAGGGTCACGCCGTCGCCCAGCGCGATCCAGTTCATCGGGATCAGGATCGCGAAGATGATCGCGGGAACCCCGATGAAATGAGTCAGGCGATTCCAGCGGTTGCGATGGTAGGCGGCGTAGACCGCCATCTGCTGATCGAGAGTCTTCATCCGCCCTCCGTGTGCCGGCCTATCTTACCGCTATAATTCAAAACTTTGCGTTTAATCCTGGCGCTTCATGCTGCTTACCCACGGCAGTTCCGATGCGGTGCTGCCTGCGGTTGCGCTGACCGTCGGCAATTTCGACGGCATCCATCGCGGCCACCAGACGATGCTCGAGCGCCTCCGCGCCGGGGCGCGCAAGCGCGGTTTGGCGAGCTGCGTGCTCACGTTCGAGCCCCATCCGCGCGAGTTCTTCTCGCCGCGGGCGGCACCCACGCGCCTGACCTCGCTGCGCGAAAAACTCGAGCTGCTCGCGGCGCACGGAGTAGAGCGCGTGCACGTTCAGCGTTTCAGCCGCTCGTTCGCAGCCCTCGCGCCGGAAGCGTTCGTCGAGCAGGTGCTCGCGAAACGGCTCAGGGCTCGCTGGCTCCTGATCGGCGAGGACTTTCGTTTCGGAGCGAAGCGCGTCGGCGATCTCGCCTTGCTGAAGACGCTGGGCGATCGCTACGGATACGAAGTCGAAACCATGCCGACGGTGATGCACGCCGGCTCGCGGGTATCGAGCTCGGCGGTGCGCACCGCCCTCGCCGCAGGCGACCTCGCGGCGGCCGAGACTCTGCTCGCGCGGACCTACAGCATCAGCGGGCGCGTGGTCCACGGAAGAAAGCTCGGACGCGAGCTGGGGTTCGCCACCGCCAACGTGCAACTGAAGCACAATCGCCCTCCGCTCACCGGCATCTACGCGGCGAAGGTGCACGGCATCGGGGCCGCGGCGCGCCCGGCCGTCGCGAGCCTCGGCGTTCGGCCCACGATCACGGCGAACGGGCGCGCGGTGCTCGAGGTTCACGTGTTCGATTTCTCGGGCGATCTCTACGCCGCGCACGTGCGCGTCGAATTTCTGCACAAGATCCGCGACGAGGAGAAATATCCGGATCTTGAGACCTTGAAGACCCAGATCGCGCGCGACTGCGAAGCCGCCAAGAGCTTCCTCATGGATCACCGCAATGCCTGAGAACAAGACCGACTACAAGAAAACGCTGAACCTTCCGGACACGCCCTTTCCCATGCGCGGCGATCTTGCCAGGCGGGAGCCTCACTGGGTCGAGGAATGGCAGAAGAATAGGATCTACGAGAAGATCCGCGAGGCGAGCCGAGGAAGGCCGAAGTTCGTGCTCCACGACGGGCCGCCGTACGCGAACGGGGACATCCATATCGGCCAAGCGGTCAACAAGATCCTCAAGGACGTCGTCGTGAAGTCGCGCAACATGGCGGGCTTTGACGCGGTCTACGTCCCCGGCTGGGACTGCCACGGCATGCCGATCGAGGTGCAGATCGAGAAGACCTACGGGAAGAACATCCCGGTGGAAAAAACCCTGAGTCTCGCCCGCGCGTATGCGACTGAGCAGATCGAGCGACAAAAAAAGGACTTCCAGCGCCTGGGCGTCCTGGGCGACTGGAACAACGCCTACACCACGATGGCGTTCAAGAGCGAAGCGGACGAGATCAGGACGCTCGGCAAGATCCTCGAGAGGGGCTATATCTATCGCGGCCTGAAGCCGGTGAACTGGTGCTTCGATTGCGGCTCCGCGCTCGCCGAGGCCGAGGTCGAATACATGGACCGCGTCGATTTTGCGGTCGACGTGGGGTTTCCCCTCGCCGACGATCAACGCGGAAAACTGGCGCGCGCGTTCGCGTTCGATGAACTGCCGGAAGGGCCGGTCTATGCTGTGATTTGGACGACGACACCT
>Ga0209156_10003605_pt1 | contig 11612 bp, 11 predicted proteins | sample GraSoiAngelo_124_FD_185881 | JGI IMG/M metagenome (GOLD analysis project Ga0209156, IMG submission 185881) | Grasslands soil microbial communities from the Angelo Coastal Reserve, California, USA - 14_0927_05_20cm (SPAdes) (version 2) | ecosystem: Environmental > Terrestrial > Soil > Grasslands...
AGGCGCGCTCGCTGCGCCCGTGGTTTCCGGCTCAGGCTCGACCCTGACATCGCGCTTGGCGACATCCCGCTCGGCGGCTTGCCGCTCTGAACGAAGCAATTCGACGTAACTTACCATCCTGGGCGGGGCGTTGTGTGCGGCCATGCCGGGATTGGGCAGCCGCGTCGGCTGCATCAAATAGTAGAGCGCGAGCGCAAAACACGCCGCGACCGCGCAATAGAGACTGAGATGCACGGCGAGCGCCCCCGCCAGGCCGTCAGGATCGCGTTCCGAAAATCCCGGCATCGACGAAGGAACTGTGCGCGCGCACCTTCGTTCCGCATGCGCGAGGTATTTTCCGTATCGCGCGCGCAGAGTGATGCGCGCGACGGCTGGGTGTCATTCGCCGCCGATCTAGCAAATGTTGAACAAAACAAAACCCCGCCGGGGGAGCACCACGGCGGGGTAAATTGCGGCCCAAACGCGGAAGGGAGGGTCCACCTTCACTCGGGCCGACTGGCGCAACCCTGTCACTAAAGCAAAGGGCGGTCGGTTCGCTTGGCGACTCAGGAACCTGGAATTTTCGTCGCGTGCTTAATTTGTTTTGCGCCGTGGCCGGTACGTGACAGCGCCGGACGCGCTCGCGGCGTAACCACGAGGATTTTTCCGCCGGTGGCTCGCTGCAGGCGCATCAGCACCATTGACTGCAGACATATTAAGAAATTTTTGCTGCCTCGACCCGACTATCACCGCCGGCGCGGATATGGCCCGTAGGAGATGCGCGAGTTCTGCGGGATGCCCAATGCCTGGTTCAGATGCGGCTCGTCGAGAACGTCCCACAACCGGCCGATCATCTCGCGGTCGGTCTGCGACTGATCCGCCACCACGACCTCGACCGCACGCAGTACGAATGTCAGGAAGGTATCGCTGCTTTGCAGCAAGGCGGCCTGGACCGCCGCCGACCGCACGAGATCGCGCAAGCGCGCAACGGTTGCGTCATCCGCGACGTAGTGCATGGGCGGGGCGTTCTGCCACAGGAGGTCTTGCGCCGCTCTGATAGCCGCTTCGATGACGCGACGGGTGTTCATGGCGGAAAAACGCACGGCGAACGCCTGCTGTTCCACCCGCGGGACCTGCGACACGAGATTACTCTTCGACCAGATCGACGTCGATGTTGATGCACTCGCCGATCTCGCAGCGGTAACCGGCGCCGGAAGCGAGCAGCTCGCGCGCGTGCTCGGCGGACTGCGCTTCGACGCACCATTGCTCCATGCGGGTGACGTTCACCGTGGCATGGAAGGTCTTGAGCACGGGCCTTTGTTTGAGAGCGGCAACAGCCATGGATTGCTCCGGACGAATCACTTCATGCAGCGGAGTCTAGCCGGACGTGCCGGCGAGAACAAATCGGCAACGCAAACCTGCCATCGCGGCAAGCCCCTCCATGGCGGCGCCGGAACAGGATAGCTTTCGCTCTCGTTGATTTGGTAGCGATAGGAGCAGCTCCGTGGCCCCCCGCGCGTATTGGAAAGGCTACCTGAAACTTTCGCTCGTCTCGTGTCCGGTCGCACTCTTTCCCGCGAGCAGCGAGCGCGAAAAAATCAGCTTTCATCAGCTCAACAAGAAGACCGGCAACCGCATCAAATACCGCAAAGTGGACGCGGAGACCGAGAACGAGGTCGATGCATCCGACATCGTCAAGGGTTACGAGGTCGGCAAAGGCGAGTACATCGAGCTCGAGCCCGAGGAACTCGAGGCCGTCGCCATCGAAAGCACGCGCACGATCGAGATCGACGAGTTCGTGCCGAAGAACGAGATCGACGACCTCTATTTGAATAACCCGTATTACCTCGTACCGGATGGCGAGGTCGGCCAGCAGGCGTTCGCGGTGATCCGCGAGGCGATTCGCAAGCAAGGCATGGTGGCGCTCGGCAGAGTTGTCTTCACCTCGCGCGAGCATGTCATGGCGCTCGAGCCGCGCGGTAAAGGCCTGCTCGGGGTGACGCTGCGGTACCCGTACGAAATCCGGAAAGAGGAGCAGTATTTCGACGAGGTCGAGGACGAGAAGATTCCGAAGGACATGTTGGAGCTCGCCACCCACATCGTCGAGACGAAATCCGGACATTTCAATCCGGACAAGTTCGAAGATCATTACGAAGAGGCATTGAAGGAATTGCTGAAGAAGAAGCGCGCCGGCGAGAAGATCGAGGCGCCGAAGGAGCGTGAACCGGCGAAGGTCATCAATCTCATGGACGCGTTGCGCCGAAGCGTGAGCGCCGAGCGCGCCGGCGGGGCGCGACGCAAGCCATCGCGCAGCAGCGCGCAGCGCCGCACGGCCAAGCGCGCGAGCCGCTCATCGGCGCGGCACAAGAAGGCGGGGTAAATAGTTGTCCTGCAGGCAAAGCCCCTAACCGCGCGCCGCTTTGGATTTCTAATCCAGCGCTTCGAGTTGTCTAACGAGCGCCGCAGGGCGCGCCGACACGGGAGCGGCGAGCGCGTCATACTCGTCCTTGAGGGCGCGCCCGAGCGCGGAGAGCCACGCGCGCCGATCGCAAGCAAGCGCCGGCTTGCGCCGAACCGGCGGCTCCTGCCGGGGTGGGCGGACGGGACGGCGCGCCGAGGCGAGCCCGGGCGCAGGAGAGGGCGCCGGCACGCAAATCATAAAAAAGCTGCTGGAAGGCGAATGGATTCAGCCGTTGGGCGACCGCCGAACCGAAGCGCCGGCAAGACCGCGCAGTAGCCCGCATAAGCCATAGGCGCCTTCACCTGCGTCCATAGCGCGTCGAACGCCTGGCCGACCGCGGCCAGGACACGCAGGAGCCTGCCTGCACAACTATCCGCTATCCAGCGGGATTGTCAGGTTGGCCCGCAGCCCGCTCTCCCCGAATTCGACCTTCGACTTTCCGCCAAGGCCTTGGCTGACTTCGCGCTCGATCAGGGCCAGTCCAAATCCGTGCGGCGGCGACTTGCCGAGCAGTGGCCCGCCGCGCTCAGTCCAGTCCAGGACGAGATAGGTCTCGCTGCGTTTTTCGATCGCCCAAGTGACTTCCAGCGATCCCTCGTCCGCGGATAGAGAACCGTATTTCACCGAATTGGTCCCAAGCTCATGGATGACCATCCCGAGCGAGAGCGCGCGTGTGGGAGTGAGCGACACCGGCGGTCCTTCCATGACCACGCGATCGCTGCGCCCGAGCCGATAGGGCTCAAGTTCCTGGGTTACCACATCACGAAGCGAGATCTCGCTCCAGTGCTCCCGCGAGAGCAGGTCATGGGAGCGCGCCATGGCATGCAGACGATCGAGGAAGGTCTTGGCGAAGGTTTCCGCATCGGCCGAGCGTTTCAACGTCTGGGCGGCGATGCTGACGATCACGGTCAGCATATTCTTCACGCGATGATTGAGCTCGGCCACCATAACGCGCAGCTGCTGTTCGGCGTGCGCCAAGCTGGTCACGTCGATGAAGGTCACCGTCGCGCCTTCGACACCGTTGCTGCCGGTCCAGTAGGGCAATGCGCGCATGATGTAGTGAGCGGCGCCGTCGCGCTGGTTGACGCGACGCTCGACCGGCTGGCGAGTCGCGAAGACCTGTTGAATGTCCTGAAGAAGCTCGGCGTAATCGAGACGATGGGCGATGTCGGTCAGCGGACGCCCGCGATCGCTCGGAATGAGGCTGAAGATGCGGGTCACCCCCGGCGTAAACCTGCGGATGGTCATGTCGCGGTTGAGAAAGACCGTCGCGATTTGTGTGCTCTCGTACAAGTTCCGAAGATCGGAATTGGCACGGTCGAGCTCATCAATCTTAATCGTCAGCTCGTGATTGACGGTCTGCAGCTCCTCGTTGACCGACTGCAGCTCCTCCTTCGATGTCTCCAGCTCCTCGTTGGTGGACTGCAGCTCCTCGTTGACGGAAACTATCTCCTCATTACCGGATTTTAGCTCCTCGATCGCAGTCTCGTACTCTTCCGCCATCGACTGCAGCCTCTCCCGCGTATCCCGCAGCTCGCGCTCGAGTTGCTCGAGATTTGGATCGCGTATCTTTCCCTTACGGTGTTTGGCCTGAAGCTTCCCTTGCCCGGGCCGTGTGCGCAAATCACCGAAGATGACGAGGTAGAGCGATACGTCGTCGTCGTCGCCCAGCGGCTCTACCGTGATGCTGACGATTTCGTTGTCATTGTCGCCATCGAGCTCGACGTCCTCGCGCACCGCCGGCCGCCGTGATTGGATCGCCTCGTGCAGTGCAGAACGCAGCGCCAGGCGCAGGCCTTTGCGCGCCATCGCCATCAGCGCCCGGTTCGGCCGTCCGGGCGGAGCCTCCAGGTATTTTCCAGTCCCCGCGGAATAATTGATGATGTCGCCCTCGCGGGTGACCACGACGTGGGCCGGTGCGTAGCGCTCCAGCACGCGCGCTTCGACGGACTGCCGCAGCGAGCGTTCCGTCGGCTGCTTGGTCTCAACCAAGCCGCGACCTGCGACGCCGTGGCGGCGAAACACTACCGGCAGATGCGGGATGGCCGCGCCATCTTCGCGCCGCTGGAATACGCGGTTCTTCTTGTCGAGCGAGGTAAACAGATCGCCGTGCTGGGAGATGTTCTCGGACGTGCCAAGGAACAAGAACCCATGCGGCTTGAGCGCGTAGTGGAAGATCGGGATCACGCGTGCCTGCAGCTCGCTGTTGAGATAGATGAGGAGATTGCGGCAGGAGATCAGGTCCATGCGCGAGAACGGCGGATCGCGCACCACGCTGTGCGAGGAGAACACGCATATGTCGCGGATCCGCTTGTTGATCACATAGCTGGTACCCTGGGACCTGAAGAAGCGCTCAAGCCGCTCTTTTGAGACGCCTTGCAGGAGGCCGTGGGGATAGCGGCCGCTCCGTGCGACCGCCAGCGCCGCCTCGTCGATATCGGTGGCGAAGACCTGTATTTTGGCGCGCGAACTGTCCTGTTCGATCTGCTCGCACAGCATGATTGCCAGCGAGTACACCTCTTCGCCGGTGGCACAGCCCGGCACCCAGACGCGGATCGTGTCGGACGGGCCTTTGCCTTCGAACAGGCGCGGCGTCACCAGTTGTTCCAGCGCCTCGAACGCCTTGGCGTCGCGGAAAAAATTGGTGACTCCGATCAGCAGGTCGCGAAATAGGATGTTGACCTCGCCGGCGTCCTGGCGGAGCCGATCGGCATAGGCCGCGAGCGAGGCAATCTGCAGGACCTGCATGCGGCGTTCGATCCGGCGATAGAACGTGCGGGTCTTGTAGCCGCTGAAGTCGTGGCCGGTCTGGTCGAGCAAAATGGCGCAGATCGCATTGCGGGTCGCCTCCGCCTGCTCGTCCTTGTCTGCCTCCTTGTCGAGGATATCGAAATTGCGCACATAGGCGACGAGCCGTTCGGGCATGGTCTCGACCGGCACCGCAAGGTCGACCAGACCCGAGGCAATGGCGCTCTCGGGCATGCTGGAGTGGCGCGGGCCGAAGTGGTCGGTCGCCTGGGCAAGCGTCAGGCCGCCATGCTCCTTGATCGCCTTGATGCCGAGCGTGCCGTCGCTGCCAGCGCCGGAAAGCACGATCCCGATGGCACATTCGGCCTGGTCCTCGGCAAGGGAGGCAAAGAACGAGTCAATCGGGGTGCGCTCGCGGCCGTCGGCGATGGGGAGAACGCGCAGACGCCCGTTCTCGATTTGAAGGACGCTATCGGCCGGCACTACATAAATATGATCGGCGCGGACGAGCTGGTCGTGTTCCGCGACCAGCACCGGCATGCGCGTGTCGCGCGCCAAAATCTCCGGCAGCATGCTTTCCCGCTTGGGAGCAAGGTGCGTGATGATGACAAAGGCCATGCCGGGCTCGGCAGGCATGGCCTTGAACAGATACTCCAGCGCTTCGACGCCTCCTGCGGAGGCGCCGACGCCAACAACGGGAAAGGACCTATCCATCGACTCCCCCGTCAGAAAGGGGAAACGTCTCTTGGGGCGGGCGGCTGCGCCAAGCTACGCCGAGCGCTGATGAATTCAAAGCGCCTTCCCCTGACCTGCGGCGAGATGCACAGACGCTTCGCGGCGCGACAACCGCTTTTGCGACCGGTCGAGCGTTTTGCGGGCGAGCTTAATTTCCTCGCGCAGTCGCAAAATCTCCGCGCTTGTCTCCGCGATCAGTTCGACCGTGCTGATCAGCCGTGCGCCATGCTCGGAATCCATAGACCTCTCCATGGCCCCGGGTTGTGCGGTCGATATTGGAGACGTGTTGATCAACACGGCGCAAGCGCGCCCTCCAGGCATGCCGACTTCTCTACGATTAGCAGCATCCGGAAGGGTCAATCCGCAGCAGCGGCGAGCGGTCGGCTGATGCTTTCCAGCGATCTGCGTTCGGCCGCGACGCCGTAGCGCGCCGCGATGAATGCCGCGGCAAGCATGAGCACCGAGCCCACGAGATAGCCCATGAACAGACTAAAGCGCGAGCCGGTATCGATGAGCGCGCCGAACAGCCACGGTCCGGCGACGCCGCCGATGCCGGTGCCGATGGCATAGAAGAAAGCGATGGCGAGCGCGCGTATTTCAAGCGGAAAGATTTCGCTGACCGTTAGGTAGGACGAGCTCGCCGCGGCAGAGGCGAAGAAGAAGATCACCATCCAGGCAATCGTCTGGCCGGCCGCAGACAAGGCCCCAATCGCAAAGAGATAGCCGGCGCCGACGAGCAAGATCCCGGACAGAGCGTAGGTCGTGGCAATCATCGGGCGCCGCCCGACGGTGTCGAAGAGTCGGCCGAGCAGCGCCGGGCCGAGGAAGTTTCCGATCGCGAACGGCAGCAGATACCAGCCGACGTGAGCGGCGGGGACGGCGTAGAAGTCGGTCAGCACCAGCGCATAGGTGAAGAAGATCGCGTTGTAGAAGAACGCCTGCGCCGCCATCAGGCTCAAGCCAACAAGCGTGCGCTGGCGCTCGACGCGAAACAGCGTGTCGGCAACCTCCGCCAGCGGCGTGGAGCGGCGCAGCCGTAGGCGAATGACCGGCAGCGGCTCGTCGGCGAGGCGATGGCCGCGAGCGCGGAACGCGGCCTCGATACCGTCGAGCACCGCCTTTGCGTCCTCGACCCGACCATGGGTCATCAGCCAGCGCGGCGATTCAGGCAGCCACAGGCGCATGAGGAAGATCACGAGCCCGAGTACGGCCCCGATCAGGAACGCCAAGCGCCAGCCCAAATCCGGCGCCAGCAGGTTGGGATCGAGCAGCACGAGCGAGCCTGCCGCGCCCAGCGCGGTGCCAATCCAAAAGCTGCCGTTGATGACGAGATCGCTCCAGCCGCGATAGCGTGCCGGCACCAGCTCCTGGATGCTGGAATTGATCGCGGTGTATTCGCCGCCGATGCCGGCGCCGGTGAAGAAGCGAAACAGGGCGAAGCTCGCCAGATTCCACGACAGCGCGGTCGCGGCGGTAGCGACCAGGTAGACGGCAAGAGTGATGAAGAACAGCCGCTTGCGTCCGAGCCGGTCGGTCAGCCAGCCGAAGAACAGCGCGCCGAGCACCGCGCCGGCGAGATAGGCGCTGCTTCCAAGCCCGACGTCGGCGTTGGAGAATCTAAGGTGCGGGCTCTCCTTGAGCGCGGGCGAGATGGCGCCGGCGAGCGTCACCTCAAGACCGTCGAGGATCCAGGTGATGCCGAGCGCGACCACGACCAGCGTGTGGAAGCGGCCCCAGCGCAGCCGATCGAGCCGCGCTGGAATGTCGGTCGTGACGATCGCCGCGCTTGCCTGCGCCGCCGCGTCCGCTGCGACAGGGATACTCGCTGCCATCCTCGCCTCATCGTTGCGCCGGGTGAGCGCTGAATAAGAACTCTCGCAAGCCGTCATGCGCGGGCTTGACCCGCGCATCCATCTCCTTTGTAAAAAACCTCTTTGCCAAGATGGATGGATTGCCGGGTCAAGCCCGCGATGACGACCTTAACCTAAGCAACGATTTGTTCGCTGTCGCGTTCCGCAGCGTTCGGCGCGCCGCTTCCCTTCGCCCTTGCAGCACCATAGATTGACGCCGGCGATAACCTCCGAGGAGCCATTTATGTCCTCCACCGTCGTCACCTGGATCGTCATCGGCCTAATCGTCGTGCTCGTGCTGTGGATCATCACGATCTACAATGGGCTCGTCGCGTTGCGCCAGCGGGTCAACCAGGCGTTCTCCGACATCGACGTGCAGACGAAACAGCGCCACGATCTCGTCCCCAACCTCGTCGAGACGGTGAAGGGCTATGCCGGGCACGAGCGGGGCACGCTCGAAGCGGGGGTTCAGGCGCGCAACGCCGCGATCGCGGCGCAGTCGGGAGGCGTGGCGGCGCAAGCCGCGGCCGAGAATGCGCTTACCGGGGCGCTGCGGCAATTGTTTGCATTGAGCGAGGCCTATCCAGACCTCAAGGCCAGCCAGAACTTCCGCGAGCTGCAGAGCCAGCTTTCCGACCTCGAGAACAAGATCGCCGCCGCCCGCCGCTTCTTCAACAACGCCGTGCAGGAGTACAACACCGGCATCCAGCAGTTCCCCGCGGTGCTGCTGGCCGGCCCGCTTGGTTTCACACCGAAAGATTTCTTCGATGTTGGCGTCGATGAGCGCAAGGTGCTCGAGCAGGCGCCGCAGGTGAAGTTTTGATGTGTCCACGGCGTGTTCCGGATGCGGTGCAGCGCGGAGCCCTGCGTAGCGTTGCACCGCTGATCCGGGACCGCCAAGGGCGGTAACGATCCCGGGTCTGCAGCGCACGCTTCGTGCTTTGCACTGGCGCTGCGCTGCGCCCGGGACACACAAATCTGAGCGCCGCTGATGGCCGCCTACGGACTCTACACCCACATCCAATCGAACAAGCGGCGCTCCATCGCGTTGCTCGTCGGGCTGTTCTTTCTCGTCTACCTCCTCGTCTACGCGGGTGCGCTTCTGGGCGAGGCGCTCACCATCGACGCGCCGCCCGACGAGCTTTTGCGCCGCGCATTGAGCGACGCGCTCTACGCAGCGCCCTTTGCGACGCTCGGCACGGCGCTCTGGATCCTGATCGCTTACAAATTCCACCAGAGGATGATCGACGCGGTGACCGGCGGACGCGAGGTGACCCGGCGGCAGGAACCGCGCCTCTACAACATTCTCGAGAATCTCTGCATCTCGCGTGGCATCACCATGCCCACGCTCAAGGTGATCGAGGACGATAGCCTCAACGCCTTCGCCACCGGCATGAACGAGAAGCAATATTCCATCACGGTCACCTCAGGGCTCCTCAATTCGCTCAACGACGCCGAGCTCGAGTCCGTCCTCGGCCACGAATTGACCCATATCCGCAATGGCGATGTGCGCATGCTGGTGATCGCCGTAATTATCGCCGGCGTGATCGCTTTTTTCGCCGAACTCATCTTCCGCCTGCTGTTCCAAGGCGGCTTGCGCTGGCGCGGCGGGCGTGGGAACGGCGACCGCAGGGGCGCGGGCGTGGCGATCCTTATTGCCGTCGTGCTCATCACGCTCGCCTGGGTCCTGTCGATCATCATCCGGTTTGCGCTGTCGCGCCGGCGCGAATATCTGGCCGACGCAGGCTCGGTCGAGCTCACCAAGAATCCGGACGCGATGATCTCGGCGCTGCGCAAGATCGAGGGCCGCGGCGAGCTTCCCGGCGCGACCTCGGCGGTCATGGAAATGTGCATCGACAATCCGCGCGAGGGATTCTCGAACATCTTCGACACGCATCCCACGGTCGACGCGCGGGTGGCGGCACTGGTGAAGTTTGCGGGCGGGCATGATCCGGGGCCGCTCGCGCTGCCCACGCCCGAGGAAGCGGCGGCCGGGGTGGAAACGGAGCCTGCCGATCAAAGCGTTGCGAGCGGCCCGTGGGGCGCGGCGCAAGACGCGCCCAAGCCGTTCCTGCCGCAACGGCCGCCGGTCGACCTTGGTTCGCCGCCGCCGGCCGATACCGAGCCGGGCCCGTGGGGGCCGCACCGGAAGTAGCGGGCCCACACGCAATCGGCAGGGGAGTAAGTAACGGCGTCAGTGCCCCTCGAAGCTGATAAGTGTGCGCACCGGCACGTCGAGCTGGCGCAGCTTCGCGGCGCCGCCAAGATCGGGCAGATCGATGATGAAGCAGGCGGCGAGAACCTGCGCGCCCAACTGGCGCAGGAGCTTCACTGCGCCCTCCGCCGTCCCGCCAGTGGCAATTAGATCATCCACTAGAATGACGCGGTCGCCTTTCTCCACCGCATCCTCGTGCATCTCCATCTCGTCGAGGCCGTATTCCAGCGAATACGCGATCGAGACCCGCTTGTGCGGCAGCTTGCCCTTCTTGCGGATCGGTACGAAGCCAGCCGAAACCTGGTGCGCCACCGCCCCGCCGAGGATGAAGCCGCGCGCCTCGATGCCGGCGACCTTGTCGATCTTCATGCCCGCCCAGGGCTGGACCAACTCGTCCACCGCGCGGCGGAACGCACGCGCGTTACCGAGCAGCGTGGTGATATCGCGGAAGATGATGCCCGGCTTGGGATAGTCTGGAATGGAGCGGATCGAGTCTTTCAGGTCGTGCTCGAACTGCATGGTGGCCATGGGCGTCTCGCGTCAAATGGGGCTTAAGGGTTAGTCTGTAAAAAATTGTAAATCCACCGCACAAGTGGCGACCCCACTCTGGCCAACGATGGCCCCGCGCGCAACCGGAGACGGGAGATGGCAAGCGAGCCGCCGGTCGTGCCGATCATCGGGGGCGGTCCCGCCGGCATGTCCTGCGCGCTGTGGCTGCACAATTACGGCCTGTACCCGATCATCATCGAGAAGGAGAGCGCGCTGGGCGGCATGGCGCGCATGAGCCCCTATCCGAACGAGTGGCTGCTCGGACAGCGCGGCAAAACCGCGCGCGAGAACGCCGCTGAGTTCGCGGCGCACATCCGCGGACTCGGGATCGAGACCTGGCTAGGGACAACCCCGCATCGCCTGCACCGAGAGAATGATGTGCGATGGAGACTCGACGCCTCCGGCGCGGCAGCGGCGCGATCATTATTGGGACCAGCAATCGTGATCGCGACCGGCACGCGATTCGCGGGCGAGGAGTGGGTCGACGGGGTGAAGAACGCGCGGCGAATGGCGGAGGCGGGCCGGCTGCATCTCGGTGCGAGCGCGGTCGGCGAGCCGGGTACCGATTTGGGATCGCATGTGGCCGTGATCGGCGGCGGCGATAATGCCTTCGTTCAAAATCGCCGCGGGCACAACCGCTCCTGGTCCAGCGCCTGCATCCCTATCAGGCATCCGGACTGGTGCAGGTGATGCCCGGCCGCACGATTGAGGCACTCGACGACGCCGGTTCGAGAGTCAGCGTCCGGCTCAACGGGGGCGGCGAAATCGAAGCCGATCACGTGGTGTTGCTGTTCGGGTACCGGCCGAACACGAACGAGACTTGGCTGGCCGAGCTTGGGCTCGCCACCGACGCGCGCGGGTACCTCGTTATCGACGGCAACATGGAAACATCTTGCCGCGGCGCGTTTGCGGCGGGTGACGTTGCCAACCCAGCGCATCCGTGCATCGCAACCGCACTCGCGAGCGGCGCGATTGCCGCGCGACAGATTGCGAAACGGCTGGCATGCAACGACGCGGCAACACGGTAATTCGAAACCCAATAACGATTGTCGTCCCCCCGAAAACAGGGACTAAT
>Ga0209156_10003607_pt1 | contig 11603 bp, 9 predicted proteins | sample GraSoiAngelo_124_FD_185881 | JGI IMG/M metagenome (GOLD analysis project Ga0209156, IMG submission 185881) | Grasslands soil microbial communities from the Angelo Coastal Reserve, California, USA - 14_0927_05_20cm (SPAdes) (version 2) | ecosystem: Environmental > Terrestrial > Soil > Grasslands ...
ACCGGCCCCAACAGCTCGGGATCGATTCGCGCCAGCCGTGCCAGTGTCCGCGCATCGTGTCGATCGTCTTTTCGATTGCTCTTGGTGATCAATTGCACCTTTTGCGCGTGCGCTACGATTACTTTGTATCCCAGCTCCGCTAACAGCCGGCTGACCCACGGGGAATGTGTTCCGGTCTCCATGGCGATGAGACTCCGCGGTATCTTCGAAAATGTCTGCTTCATCGCTTCCGGTGTCATCGCCACTTTCTGCTCCAGAATGATTGTGCCCGCTTCATCCAGAATGCAGTAGCACGACCAGCGATCTCCCAGATCCATACCGATCGTCAGCTTCTGCTTCTTCAAAATTTCGTTTCTCAATGTCTGCACAGTGCTAATCTTCTTCATAGCCGGTCTCCTTTTTGCGCCCTGAGCGCGTCGATCATTGGGAGCGTATCGCATCCCGCGGGAGACCGGCCTTCTCATCTCATCTGATAACAGCGCAATCGTCCATGTGGACTTCAAGTTTCCCGATTACATACAGGCAGTGGCCACGTGCCTTCGACGCCGCTCGCAGAGTCAAGGGCACGTTGTTCACACGGCGATGGCATTCTTGCGGTGAGTCCCGCCTACGAGTCTCCTGCACGCCAAAATGAGAAGGATCAGAGACCACGCCAAGAATAACGCCGCAACTACGAAGCCATGTATGCGAAGGAAGTAAGAGCGAGCAAAAGAGAGTTCGGCGCGAATTGTCCAGAGGCTCACAAATAGGAGGAATATCCCCCAGGCCATCATGAGAAAATAAGACACGGTCTTAAGCACCTTGATTCTCTGGCTCGTGGGGCCATCTAAACTTCCGCCCCGACCAAAGGAACGACCGACCAAATACCATAAGACAGCCACAGGGGCCAGATACAGAATCTCGCCCACGCCGAAGCCCAATATCTGACGGCTTAATGACCCCACAAGGCAAAGCGGGTATGCAGGGGCGTTGATACCGCGCCAAATCATTCTGGCTTCGATGACGCTCAGGTCTAAATAGAGGAAACGCCCCGGTGCTCGCGATGTATTGGCCAGGAGTATCCAATCAACCCGGTCCGCCCATACTTCCAAGACCGCCGTTATTGCAACCTGCACAATGGGCAAAACCAGCGCAAGACTAAGTTTCCCCCTCACGGCGACTCCATATTCTGACAGGAAGCCAGTTACATTTGTAGACGCCGAAACGATATCATTCGTGCCCGATCAACGCGTACCTCTTGGTAAACAGCGTTCACATCCATGTGGAATCTGTCGCGAGGGCGTGCCGATCAAGTGGACGCGAATCTCACTAATCGTCTACTGATCTCGGCGGGGTCTGTCTGCTGGCGAATTCATGTGTCCGCGAAGGAAAAAGTGTACGATGCCACGAGCCAGGGGTCTAAATTGGGAATTCCGGCTGGAGGTGTTCTTTGCGAATCCACGTTTTGCGGATTGTGGCGTTTGTACTGGTGTGTTTGGCGGCGGTTCCCTGCCAAGCGCAGGACCGGGTGACAATTCTTTACGATGCGTTCGGCGAGAAGAAGGATTTGACGAAGGATTGGGGCTTTTCCGCGCTAGTGGAGCACAACGGGAAGCTGATTTTGTTCGATACGGGGAATAACGCGCCGAATTTCGAGCACAATGCGAAGGCGCTGGGCGTTGATGTGACAAAAGTGGATTTTGTGGTGATATCGCATCGACACGCGGACCACGCGACAGGATTGAAGTATGTGTTGAGCGTGAATCCAAATGTGACGGTGTACGTTCCCGCGGATGGGTCGAACGGATTTGGGGGCGCGGTCTTCCCGAAGGCGTATTTGCGAGCGGACGAGAGCCTGCCGGAAAAGATGCGGTATTTCGGAGGCGGGGAGCCGGAACACTTCACGTCGGGAAGGCTATATGACACGGGGAATTTTGTGCTGGTGAACAAGTTGACCGAGGTGATTCCGGGAGTGTTTTTGGTGCCGACGGTGTCACAGAAGAAAGGGACGCTGGAGCTGCCGGAGCTGACATTGGCAATCAAAAGGCCGAATGGATTGCTGCTGGTGGACGGATGTTCGCACGCGGGTATTGAAGCGATCCTGGAAGCGGCAAGTGCGGTGGATCCGAGGACGGAGATTGTGTTTGGGGGATTGCACCTGGTGACGGCGCCGGTGGAGGAGATAGATGCGCTGGTGCAGAATCTAAGGACGAAGTGGAAGGTGCAAAGGATTGCGCCGGGACATTGCACTGGTGAGCCGGCGTTTGCGCGATTGAAGAAGGCATATGGGGAGAACTATTTGTATGCAGGGTTGGGGACGAAGGTGGAACTTGTCCAATAATCGCCAAGCGTGGCCCCCTGACGTTGCCTTCGAATCCGAGTTGGAGCGGGCAAAGAAAAAGAAGACTAACTGAGCGACGCGGCCAAGTCCCGATAAACAGCGTTCGCGGAGATGTGAACTCACCCGCGAATGCTGGCTGGTCATTTAAATGGGAACGCGACTTTTCAGCAGTCAACCCACTACGCTAACAGGGAAACTCAACCCCGCGTGACCCCACGCCGCTGTGATAAGCTCACCTCAATCGCTCCTCCCTTGTCATGGAGAAACGCATAGAAGAATTCCACCCGTTCTACTGGTTCGTCGTTCTCGCAATCCTCGCCTGTGTCGCCATTCCTGTCGCAAAGATTCTAAAGCGTACAGGACACAATCCTGTGTGGTCTTTGTTCTGCTTCCTGCCCGTCGTGAACTTTGCCCTACTATTTGTCTTCGCCTTTAAGCCCTGGCCAACCGACACCAAGCCCCAGAGCACCTAAGCTCCACGCTCGGCTCCCCGGGAATTCTTGCCCAAAGAGTAGCGAATCGACGGCTCCGTTTGTCTAACAGCGGACTAAGTCCCGTGAATAACGTCCCGTCCATTTAAAGGCATGGTTGCGGCACTTGTACGGTTTCGGCCCCTATACGTCAGAAGACCACTGGAATTGCGTCCAAGGATAACTTCCGAGTGGACGTTTAACCACCTGGTGGCGAGCCGTCTCTGGGGCTGTGAGTATAATCGCGATTTTAGCCAGTTACGCGCTGCTTTTTTGTCGGCGGCACTCCGGTATTCTGGAGGGGAGCGAGGACGCGTGAGTGCAGTTGCCGAAAGTGCTGATGAACTCGTAGACGTATTCGTTTCGTATCTGAATATCGTGGCGTGGGCTTCGAGCCAAAGTTCCCTCGTCGGAAAGGCGGGCCGGCGCGTCTGTGTTGTAGCTGTCCGTGGCACTAACTTTTGGGGCGCGGTTGCGTGCATAATGAGTGCGCAGACTTCTTTGAATCACAAGGAGGCGGCATGAATCAAGACAGGCCCCGTAATGCACAGAGCGTGGCAGCCGGTTCTTCGTTCGTGTCAGTGGAATCTATCTGGCGCGATATTCGATTTGCTGTGCGATCGCTGCTGAAAGCTCCAGAATTCACGGTCGTCGCGATTCTGGTGATGGCGGTCGGGATCGGTGCGAATACAGCCGTCTTCTCCGTCATTAATACAGTTCTGCTCAAGCCACTCACTTATCCCGATCCGCAATCGCTGGTGCATCTGATGAACACCGGCGATCAAGGTTCCTTCCCCGGCGCGAACGTGCCCAAGTTCAATATCTGGCGGCAGCAGACGGGGATTTTTCAGCAGGTCGCGGCTTACGACAGCGGCGGCGCCGGATTGAACCTGACCGGTAACGATCAGCCGGAAGAGGTACAAGGCGTACACGTAACCGCTGACTATTTTTCGGTTCTTGGCGCACCCGTGATCGCGGGTCGGACTTTCACGGCGGCGGAAGACAGCCCCCACGGCGGAAATGTGGTTGTGCTGGGTTACGGTCTGTGGAAGCGGCGATTTGGCGGAGATCGCGGCATCGTCGGCAAAAACATTCAGCTCAACGGACAGCCGTATCAGGTTGTGGGCGTGATCGGCCGCGCCTTTGTTACGGACAATCCGGCTGATCTCTGGCTGCCATTCCAGTTTGAACTCAGTTCGACCGACCAGGCGCACTACTTCGGCGTGATTGCGCGCTTGAAGCCGGGCGTGACTGAGCCGATGGCCAACGCGCAGTTGAAGCTGGCCGCCGATCAATATCGGGCGACCTATCCGGGCACGCTGGGGCCGAACAATAGCTTCGGCGTGGTGTTGTTGCAGGAATTGATGGTCCGCGATGCGCGGTCGTCCCTTTACGTGCTGCTGGGCGCCGTCGGACTTGTGCTGTTGATTGCCTGTGCCAACGTTGCCAATCTGCTGCTGATTCGCGCCACCGCTCGTAAGCGGGAGCTCGCAACGCGCTCTGCGCTTGGCGCTGGACGCTGGCACATCATTCGCCAGCTGCTTACCGAGAGTCTGCTTGTATCGCTCACCGGCGGACTGCTTGGACTCCTTCTTGGATTCGCGGGGGTCCGGTTCTTGCTGGCGATCAATCCCGGGAGCATCCCGCGGATCGGCGAAGATGGATCGGCAGTCACGGTCGATCTGAATGTGCTTTTCTTCACGCTTGGAGTTTCGGTGCTGACCGGAGTTTTGTTTGGCCTGGTGCCTGCCATCAGCGCCTCGCGCAAGAGTCTTGCAGCAGTTTTGAACGAGAGCAGCAACCGTGCAGGAGTAGGCTTCCGCAACGGCAAGGTGCGTTCTCTTCTGGTCGTTAGCGAAATGGCTCTTGCGCTCGTTCTGGTCATCGGCGCGGCGCTCCTCATTCGCACGTTTATGAACCTGCAGTCGGTCGATCCCGGGTTCGACACGCACAACGTGCTCACCATGGCCATGTCGATCAGCGGCGACCGGTTTCTGAAGACCAGCGGCGTCGCGCAGGTCATTCACGACGGCACCGAGCGGATCAATGCCGTTCCCGGCGTCACGGCCAGTGCCGCCGCGTGCTGTCTGCCCCTGCAAGGTGGCTTTGGGCTACCTTTCAACATTGTCGGGCGTGCGAACGGCAACAATCCGAATACGGGTGGAGCAGGATACTTCCCGGTCTCGTGGAGTTATTTTGACGTCTTCAAGGTTCCCGTCGTCCGCGGGCGCAATTTCACCGAACAAGATAACGGAGCTGCGCCCGGTGTCGTCATCATCAATGAGGCGATGGCGCGGCAGTTCTGGCCCAACGGTGATCCGCTGAGCGACCGCATCGTGATTGGAGCGGGCATGGGACCGGTCTTCGTCGAACCACCGCGGCAGGTGATCGGCGTTGTTGGAGACACACGCGATGGCGGACTCAATCAGGACCCGGGGCCAACCATGTATATCCCGGTTGCGCAGATGCCCAACAAAGTCACTGAGCTCAACTCGCGCATCGCGCCCTTGTGGTGGATTGTGCGCACGCGGATGGAGCCCCACACCCTCACGGCCGCCGTCACCAACGCGATCCGCGAAGCGACGGGCGGTCTGCCCGTGGCGCACATCCGCAGCATGGACGAGATCGTCGTGCTTACGACATCGCGCGAACGCTTCAACATGCTGCTGCTCACGGTCTTCGGCACGTCGGCGTTACTGATGGCGGCGATCGGCATCTATGGATTAATGGCTTACTCGGTCCAGCAGCGAACCCAGGAACTCGGCGTCAGGATGGCTCTGGGAGCGCCCGCTTCGAACATTCGCAATATGGTGATTCGTCAGGGAATGCTGCTTGCGGGAATTGGGCTAGTCATCGGAATCGGCGGAGCCTTCTGGCTGACGAAGTTTCTGACGGGATTCCTGTTCGGAGTAAAAACGTGGGATCCGACAGCATTCGTCCTGACCCCAATCTTCCTGTGCGCGGTGGCGCTAGTAGCAGTCTGGGTACCAGCAAGAAAAGCAACACGGATCGATCCGATTTCAGCGTTGCGGTTTGAGTGATCGTGTAAGGATGAGGCCCGCACCGGAATCACTCGCGCAAGGAAACGGGAGTGGTAAAGTGCGCCGGGGAGGCAGCTTATGTCACTGTCTCAATTTCACGCAGTGCTAACCGTCGCGCTCCTGTTGCCACCGTCTGCCGTACCCTTCGCTGTGACTTCACGGCAAAATGTCAACCGGGACTCGGCCTCAGTGACCATCAATCCGCCTGAGGCGACTGTCCACGTGGGACAAACGCAGACGTTTGAAGCCGTCGTTAAAGGCACTCATAGCACTGGAATACGACGGGCGGTTGAAGAGCGCGACAGCGGGCGCATAACCGAAGATGGAGTTTATACAGCTCCGCGTCATGTGGGCCTTTATCACGTCGTTGCGACTAGCGAGGAAAATACCGCCGCAAAAGCTGTCGCCAAAGCAACGGTAGTAACGGAGTATGACAACTCCTGACTCGCAGAAGCTAAGGTAAGCTCGAGGGACCGACGCAGAGGCCAACGGCACGGTTGAAGAAAACAGGCCATAGCACCGCCGGGCGGCCACGTTCAAACGCGGTAATCGGAAAAGTGTGAAGTCCTGGTACGTGACTTGTCGGGCCCTGAGGCGTTGACTGTGGGAAACAAACAATCGATTGCACACAGGAAAAAAGGAAGGTTTTTGCACTCCGTTGACAGAGAATTCGCAATGCGCTTGATGGATCGCCCGCTACTGCACCACGGCGAAATGAGCTACCATCTAACGTATTACAGTCGCAGGGTCGCGGGTGGCCGAGCTGCAACAATGGAGGTAACGCTAACATGCGCCTCTCTTCTTGGCTTCACGGCTTCGCCCAAGATCTTCATTATGCCGCGCGCAGCCTGCGCAAGAATCCCGGCTTTGCTTCTGTGGTGGTCTTGTCGCTGGCGTTGGGCATCGGGGCAAACAGTACTATTTTCAGCGTTCTGAACGCGCTGCTCTATCGCCCACTCCCCTATCGCGGCGCTGACCGCCTGGTAGCCATCTGGGAAACGCCGCTCGGCCATCCCGATCAGTGGCAGCCTCCGCCGATCGCCGAGGTGCTGGACTGGCAGGAGCAGAACCACGTCTTTGAGGATATTGCTCTAACCAGCGGCACCGAATCCTCCGTTCTCTCCGGCACAAATGGGCCTGAGCCGATTCACATTCAGGATGTCACGCCGAATTTTTTTGACCTGCTGGGCGTTAAGCCCATCCTGGGACGCATCTTTGTTGCCGACGAAATGCAAGAACTCACGCAAACGGTAGTCATCAGCGAATCTTTTTGGAAAAGGCATTTCAACGGCGATGCCGGCGTCCTAGGAAAGAGCTTCACGAATCACAACACGGGAATTGTTACTACGGTCGTGGGAGTCATGCCGTCCGGCTTCGCGCCTTTCTATGGAGACCGAATTGATCTCTGGCAACCCGTTAATCCTGCGAACACCAGGTATAAGGCGCGGCAGGACCATTGGCTGATGCCCGTTGCGCGGCTCAAGCCCGGCGTGACCTTGGCACAGGCGCAAACAGAGATGGACCTGATCGCCCACCATCTCGAAGAAGCGTATCCCGCGACAAACAAAGGCATCGGCAAAAAGGTTCAGCCTTTGCACGAAGCACTTTTCGGCTGGGCCAGGGAGCCGCTTTATCCGTTGCTCGGTGCCGTGGCGTTTGTTCTGTTGATCGCGTGCGCTAATGTGGCGAACCTGCTGCAGTCCCGTACAGAGACCCGGCGAAGCGAATACGCGGTGCGAGCGTCCCTGGGCGCCGACCGGCGCCGCCTGATGCAGCAGCTCTTCGCGGAGAGTGGGCTCTTAGCGTTGTTCGGCGGAGTTCTAGGCGTGGTCCTTGCGCACTGGGGCATTCAGATCTTTCGGGCACTAGTCGGAGATTTCCCAAGCTCGGAGAGCATTTCGATTGATGCTCGCGTGCTTCTGTTCACGCTTGGCACTTCTCTCTCGACGGCAATCATCTTCGGACTCATACCCGCGCTGCAAGCCTCCAATCCCAATCTGAACAATGCACTGCGTGGAAGCGAGCGGCGAACCGCCGGATCGCGGGGACTCAACCGGCATGCGCTGGCAGTGAGCGAGGTGGCGCTGGCAATGGTGCTCCTCATCGGCGCAGGCCTGATGATCAATTCAATTTTGCGTCTGCAGCGAGTGAATCCCGGATTCGATTCGAGCAACCTTTTGACCATGAGCATTCAGTTGCCGGAAGGCGGACAGTACATGAACAGAGTGCCCGGCGGGGATATGGAGAGGGCCATGCCGGCGGTCAATGCGTTTTACAAGCAGCTGCTGGAGAGAGCTGCCGCGTTGCCGGGAGTCGAATCGGTTGGCTCCATCACCGGTCTGCCTACGCGGTTCTCCGAGGGGTACACCTTCTCGATCCTGGGGCACCCCGAACCGCCGCCAGACCAGAGGCCGCGTGCCGGGTACAATGAAATCAGTCCTGGCTTCTTCCGCACCTTCAAGATTCCGTTGAAAAAAGGACGCTATTTGGACGAGCACGATACGGAAGCTGCCCCTTGGGCTGTCGTCGTGAACGAGACCTTCGCGCATCGCTTCTTTCCCAACGAAGATCCAATCGGGCAACAAGTCCTTTTGCGCTATGACCCGTATCCCGTGAACCAGGAACGGCCACGGCAAATCGTCGGCGTTGTCGGTGACGTGAAGCATTGGGGCTTAGGACAACCCGCGCCTCCGTTCATGTACACCTCTCTTCTGCAGCAGCCTGCCGTCTACCCCGGAGGTGCTATCGTCGCGCACTTGTGGCAAACGCTGGCGATACGCACAGCTCCTGGCGCACGCCGCGGGGATTTGGCCCAATCTGTGAAGAAGATTGTCTCAGAACTTGATCCCGACCAGCCGGTAGGCGAAGCAATGACAATGGATCAGGTTCTCGCGCGATCCATGGGCGACTATCAGGCTTATATGGAGCTTTTGGGGATTTTCGCGGGAATCGCAGTGCTGCTGGCAGTAATGGGCATTTACGGCGTCATGTCTTACTACGTTAGTCAGCGCACACGCGAAATCGGCATCCGTGTGGCTCTCGGCGCCAATTCCCGCGACGTTTTGGGCCTCGTCGTCAAATTGGCTGCAAAGCTTGCGTTAATCGGAGTGGTTGTCGGCATCGCGCTGGCTCTCGGCGTGGCTCGCCTTATCGCAACGTTCCTCTACGGAGTCTCACCTTCCGACCCCATCACTTACGCCTCCGTCGCAGCCGTGCTTATCGCCGTGGCTTTGCTCGCATCGTTCATTCCGGCACGGCGCGCCACCAAAGTCGATCCTATGACTGCCTTACGCTACGAATAGTCGTTCGCGTCAATGATGCCGCAAAGCTCCTAATCATCCCCGTGTTAGTGACCTGTGAGGCATTTAGCCGCACGCGAATGCACGCGGCTTGTCAGGCAAGCTGATGTGGGGACATTTGGCAGGGAGGAAGGGACGATCGACATCTGGTAACGCGGAAACCGGACAGTGGAAGCCGGGAGGCGATTCCGAAGAAAAAATGGGAGCGGAGGGAGCCGCTCCCGTGAGAAAGATTGGAAAGTTCTCCGAAGTCTAAGGCTTCGCTGCAACGGCTTTGGCTTTGGCAAGGTCAGGGACGACGCCGAGCTGTTGCATAAGGCCCAGAGCGTCCCAGTTGACATAGCCTTCCACCAGCTTGCCGTTCGAGAGGCGGGCGATGGTCACGCCGGTGATATTGAACTGCTTGCCTGTTGGAGCAATCCCGTTGAGATCACCTTTGTGGGTGCCGCGGCAGGACCAACGGGTCATGACGGTTTCGCCCTCGGCAATGATGTCCTCGACCGTCAAGTGAATGTCGGGGAAAGCAGTGCGGTAGAGAGTTGCTCTCTTCCTTTCACTCTCGGGACCATGCCCAAAATCGGGCGTCGAAGAGTCATGATGGGTGTAGTTGGGGGTAAAGAGCTGATCCGCAAGCGACTGATTGCCCTTGTTCCAAAATTCTTCAATGAGACGACGGATGATAGCTTTGTTATTTTCAGACATTTCGTGTTCTCCTCTTTAAGAAAAGCAAAAACGGTCCTCGCATGTGGCGAGTCGAGCTCGAATGTTGTGGGTTGGAACCGCTGCGGTCTTGCGCGTGCAGTCCTGTGCGTCGGAGAGTAGTGCAGGCCCCGCCGCGAGCGGAGAAAAAGGAACCGAGGACGTACTGCCCTCTTGGCGCTCGTTGCGGAGCTTAGGTGTTCAAGGAACTGCGCTCGTACTAGGGAGCGGGAGTCTCGCCGCAAACGGCGAAATCTCAGCGACGATTCTGTTCCCCAGGAACGTGGGTGTCAAGGAGAATCGAAAAACTTTCTGTGCAAAAGGACCGGCGCATAATCTGATTACGCGGTTACCGGAGAAGTGGAATTGGACCCGAAACCACATGTGTGGCTCTTCGGCGATCAATAGCCGATCACCAGAACCGCTCTTTAATTTCTCTGTGGCGTACTTTGTGTCATAAAGTAGACACGAAGCGCGAACCTATCTTGCGGACCAAATCGCTAATAGCTGCTTTTAGCGTTCCCTTGTTTTTGCTGCGTTTTTGAAGATTCTGCCGGACAATCCCGGTATCGCTGCCAAGCTTTTCTAAGCCTCTAATTGTCTAGCGTATCCGAGCAGTCCCAGTGCCGTGGGACTGCTTTGGGACTATTTCCGCGAATTCTGCGGTTGCTACCGACCGCGGCAATTACCCCGATCTGACTGGCATCGCTCAGATGTTGGGCTTGGATCAGCGCGCCAAAAATTCCACATTAGCGGGGCGGCATCGAAAAAGAACACGCCGTTTCTGATGGAATCACTCGGTGCCAATCCGAAGGATTTTGATCGCGACAAGGACCAGCAAACCAGGGTGGCCGCGTGGGAACTGGATACGGTGAGCCGCACCTTGAGAAGCGTTTGGACGGACAAAGACTCTCAGAAACGCCTCTCACCGAGTGGCTGGCAGCTTTCTGGAGCAGTACTCGAAAACGCGAGCTTTGATGGTTTGGACTTCACCGAAACCGATTTCAGTTTCGGCATTCTTTCAACTCGAGCTTCAAGGGTACTCACTTTGACTGAGCCACCCTGAAGGATACATACTTGCGCAAAGTTGCTTTGGATAACGCCGATTTCAGCGGCGTAAAGGTCTACGGCGGGAGCAAATGGGAGGACTCGAACTGGTGGGACGCGAAATGTCTCCCCCAGCCGCTGCTGGATTACTTGCTTGAGGCAAACTCACATCCGGTGACCGAGGAGACGAAGTCCAAGCTCGTAGCGAACTGCCACTAATCATTCGAGCTCACCGACGGAGCGCCGAGCATGCGCCACGACCACAGAGCCATCCCGCGCCAAGGCGGGACTGGCTAGTTCTTCCTTTTCGCTTCCCTCTAAACGCCAATATCGAACATTCCGGGCCGACCGGCCTTTGTGGCCTTCCGCCCCATGCTTACCGCAGGCGACAAGCTGCTGTACGCCGCTCGTTGCTCGCCACCCCCCACCGCTTCCTCTAAAATCTTTCCTATGTCGAAAAACTATCTGCAGGCTGCCGTCGAGATTGCCCAAGAAGCCGGAAAGATCCTCATCGAGGAATTCTCGCGGCCGCTGGATATTCGCTACAAAGGCGACGAAGTGGACCTGGTCACGCAGGCGGACAAGCGCTCGGAGCAATTGATTGTTTCCCGCCTCAACGAATATTTTCCGGGGCACGCCATCACCGCCGAAGAGGGCACTGGCCAGGACACCGCTTCCGAATTTCGGTGGCACGTCGATCCGCTCGACGGCACCACGAATTTCGCCC
>Ga0209156_10003608_pt1 | contig 11602 bp, 9 predicted proteins | sample GraSoiAngelo_124_FD_185881 | JGI IMG/M metagenome (GOLD analysis project Ga0209156, IMG submission 185881) | Grasslands soil microbial communities from the Angelo Coastal Reserve, California, USA - 14_0927_05_20cm (SPAdes) (version 2) | ecosystem: Environmental > Terrestrial > Soil > Grasslands ...
TCGGCCGAGTCAGGCTGGAAGCCTAACCTCCAAGCGCGGCTGAACGCTCTTTCAATCCGCGCGTCGTGGGTTGCTGCGTCGTCCGCAAATCGCGCCAGTGAAGAAATGGGGATAGATTTCGCGAATACCATCGAGCTCTGGTTTTACTTCGGTGTGTTCGAATCCGGCGCGTCTGAATGCGCGCCGCCAATGATCCGCGGTGAGAAAACCTGGATTAGGTCGAAATTCCGGATTGATATCGACGTCGGTAAAACTATCGAGGATCTGAAATACCAATTCAGGATACATAGGTTGGTTGAGATAGGGGCGCACGCACTCACTGATTATCAGGCAGCCATCCAGCGCGAGCGTGTCACGAGCTTGGCCTAGACTGAACAGCAGATCCTTGGCGACATGCAGGACGTTGACGCCATAAACGAGGTCGAACTCGCCGCGAGCAATCCCTTGGCCGTCCCACGGCAGGTTCATGTCGAGAGTACCCCATTCCAGCGGCAGATTGGAATATAGCTGCGATAGTTGACGCTGGCCACGGCGCCGGAAAAATGCATTGGGTTCTGTAATGAGATAGCGTTCGAGGCGGGAAAGAAGGCCGCGTTCGTTTAAGTACTCAAGCAGGATTTCGCTGGCACTGCCGGCGCCTGCGCCTATTTCAAGGATTCGAAACCTGGGTCGAGTAGTCAGGTAATTACTGGCTACTACGGCACCGAGCCAGTTGTTTACCGCATAAGTTAAATTGTTGTTATGAAAATAGTTCAACCATAAGGCTATTCCTTGTGGTAAAAACAGGCCTTGTTCGCCGTTTTGTTTTCCAGCAGCGACGGGCGGATAAAGGCTGGCAGCATAGTCGAGCAGGTCCAGAGTCGACGCATTGGCGCCGTCAATCTCAAGAGCAATCGCGCGCAGCTCGGCACATTGCGGTTGCCACGGAGAACAGAGCAAGCCGTAAGAACGTTCCGCGTTCTCCGTATGGACCTCGATGCACCCGGTTTCAACCAGACGCTCTAAAAGCCAGCTTAGGGTAGAGCCAAAGCGGGTTTGGAAAGATAGAGTCTGACAAAGGTCGCGGGCCGAACGCGATTGATCGAGTTCCTCGAGAACATTCAAGCGGCCGAGCAGATCGATCGCGAGATCGATACTATAGCGCTCCATCAACTCGATGCTTTGATAGAGCGTTTCGCTGAATAAAGAAGGCGGATAATCTTCGAGCCAGCGCGCCAGACGCGGATCACGAGGGAGAAGATTAAATACAGGCGCCGCAACTGATCTCAAGACGACCTTCCACTACCACGCGCCTGTCCAATCGGCAGCAAAAATCGATCTGATTTTCGGCGGTATTCGTCGAATTAAAGCCGACGACGAATGATTGCCCGGGTTTAATCGGCCCGATGAACTTAACCGAAGGTATGCCGGTGAGCTGCGAATCTTGGCGCCACTCGGCCAAAGCGGCGACGACTTCATCCAGAACGACGACGCCGGGCACGATCGGGGCGCAGGGAAAATGACCGGCCAGGCTGGGATGGTCGGCCGGAATTACTCGGCGTGTTTCGAAAGTCATTGGGTACAAATATGGTCTCGCGGAGCTCGACTCTCCAACTAAGCTCAGAAAATTGTAGGGCGTATCGGTGAAACGCCAATCGGCTTGGAATGGTGTCCGCCGTGTGGGACACCCTGCAAGCATGCAAGTGGCGAGCCGGAGTTCTTCCGGCTTCCGAAAGCCAGGGTGTGGGGAGCCCTTCGCCCGCTATGACCGGGAGCCGCAGTGCTGCAATTTCAATCTTGTCATCGGGGGGTCTCTAACTCTTCGCCCGGAAGTGGCTAGAGATGTGTCGACTACGCTCGACATGACAAAAAAGGCGGGATGCCCCTCCCGCGTTCGACCGCGGTCGCGGGACTACCGACGCGAGATGAGGGTTGCGCGCACTAAAGTTGCTCCTAGTTCTATGGAAATTATAGGATTTTGTGAAAAAGACGCTCTTTCTGTTGGCTATCGCCGGAATTTGGTTTGCCCACTGGCATTTGCACCGGCCGATTACTTATCCGCCAGGCGTCCTGATTGCGTCGGATCCGACGCAAGTCAATTTGCCCGGCGACGAGCCGGAGTTCAATTTCGGTGAGTTTCACTTGAAACCACTGGCGCGCTTCGCGGTCGATGCGCGGCTATTGCACTCGAAAATCTACCGATACGATCGGGGAGCATCACTGGTGCCGATCGATCTGGCGGTCGGGTGGGGCCCAATGTCCGATCAACAGGTGCTGGATCGTTTGCACGTGAGCCAAAGCCTGCGCTTTTTTTGGTACGAATACAAAATGCCGCCTCCGATCGCGGCAGAACAAATTGTTAATCACGCGACCAACATTCACATCATTCCTTCGACGCCAGAGTTGGCGGCGCGCTGCAAATCTTTGCGTTCTGGAGCGCTCGTTCATCTTAGCGGCGAATTGGTCCAGGCGACCGGTCCGCAGATAGGAACGTGGCGCAGTTCCCTGAGCCGCACCGATTCGGGTAACGGCGCGTGCGAGCTTCTGTATCTTGAAGATTTGGAGCTGCTTTCAGCCGAGGCGGTCCCGAACAAATCGAGATTGGTGCAGCGCTGATGTCAGCTGAAAGTGCCGCGCCGACACTCGTGAGCCGACCGAAAATCGCTCGCAGTAATCTGCGAAAAATTCCTGTTCGTGTTCCGGGCGCAATCCAAATTGCGCTGCTTCGTAGCGATGAAAACCGTGCAGATCAGCCGGTTGTTTTGCCAGGACCTCGAGCATCCGATTTTCCGCTCGAGGCGACAGCGCCCAACCGAAATGTTTGTATATGCGACGGACCGCGCCGATAGGATCGCGTCGGAGGTCGATGTAGGAGAGATCGAAAATGCGTTCCGGCGCGAGGCGATCTCGTTCGTCGATGAACTTTGTCAGGGTCTTCGACCAATAACAGATCGCTTCCGTACCGATCTTCACTGGATCGACTGTGTCGCTAAACACGCGTCGCAAAATCGTAATCAGACTGGAGACGGAAGTGATGGCCTCGAGCGGAGTGCGATGCGTTTGCAGGAAAAGCGCATCCGGATAAGTGGCGAGCAACGTCGGTAGTGCAAACATGTGGGTGGGCGCTTTTAGAACCCAACGGCGCCCGTTTTCTCGCTGTTGCAAATGTTGGAGAAAGCGCCGGTGAAATTCGTAGGACGGTCGTAGATCTTGCTGGAAGAACCAACCTCGATAGCCCGGCACGTTGTACATGGTGTCGAATTGATCGCTCAAAAAACTCGGGCTCATCAGACTGACGCATTCCTGCGGCAATTGTGCACCGACCGGATGGAGTTGCCGAAAGTTTGGTGCCATCCATTCGAGACAAGCAAGATTTTGTGAAGCGCGCCGTATGCGCCGCTGCTTCTCTGCGTTCGTGGGCGGTGAAGGTTCCATCACTTCCCATGTCAGTGGGGCGCGATTCGCGGGATCGGCGGAGAGCAGGGTGTGCAAAAACGTTGTGCCAGTCCGCGGCAATCCCACCACAAAAAGAGGGGCGCGGATTTGGTGCTGCGCGATTTCAGGATGCAGACTCCGGTCATGTTGCAGCAAAAGCCGATTGCGTAGAATGCGGAGGACATCGGAACGCAACGCAATGTTTCCGATCACGTTTAGGCGCGCGTCTCGCCAGCACGACTCAAGCAGGCGGCCAAGTGGTTCGCGGAAATTTCCATCGCCGAAATCGCTCAGATTGGCGCGGCGCTTCGCCGTTTCAATCAACTCCTTCGGCGGAATGCGGCGGCTAACTTTGCCATTAAGCATCGCGCCAAATCGGTTAAGCGCGCGGATGACGATCGGCGGACGGAAACGATCGATGGTGGCGGCCGATTGCATTGGGCGAAATGTTCCAATTGCGCGGGCGCAGAAGCAAGCGCAAGCGTCTGGGCCGGTCAATTTGTCAGGAGGAATTTCGCACGACAAACAAGAAGTGCATTTCCAGATCGCCGGCTTAAACAGACGCTGGTATCGAGACCGGCGCTCGTTGCGTCAAATTTGTAGCGCAGGCATTCCTGCCTGCTGCCCTAGGTTCTAAGGCAAGCGGGAGAGCTTGCCCTACAATTGCTGAGCAATGTGATTGCAGCTTGGTAACTGCGTGTTGCGCGACGCACCCACCCGTTTCATCGTTGCTTTATGGAAACAGGAAAAGCGACCTTTGGCGCCGGCTGTTTTTGGGCAGTGGAAGAAACCTTTCGCAAATTAAACGGTGTTACCGGTACGGCGGTCGGTTACGCCGGTGGCACTAAAGCCAATCCGACTTATGAAGACGTTTGCACGGACGAAACCGGACACGCCGAGGTCGTGCAGGTAGAATTTGATTCGGCGAAAATCTCCTATCGGGAATTACTCGACGTATTCTGGGCAAATCACAATCCGACAACGTTGAATCGGCAGGGGCCCGATGTTGGCACACAGTATCGCTCCGTTATTTTTTATCATTCGCCGGAGCAAAAAACCGCGGCGGAAGAATCCAAGAATGCGCTGGCAAAAAGCGGACGGTTCAAGCGCGAGATTGTCACCCAAATTGAACCAGCGCCGAAATTTTTCCGGGCCGAGGAATATCATCAGCGTTACCTGGAAAAGCGCGGTCTTTCGCATTGCGCGATTTAATGGCCCGCGAAGTTCTTCGTACCAAAACGTTCGCCAGTGATGCCGCGAACCTGATTCTGACAAAGGCGCGCGAATCATTCGACCAGCGCCACAAATTTCGGATCGCGCTCTCGGGCGGGAATACGCCGCGCTCGGTTTATGCGGAAATGGCCAAGCGGGATTTACCGTGGGAAAGGTTTGTTTTTACCTTTGGTGACGAACGTTGCGTGCCGCCGGAGAACGACGAGAGCAATTTCAGGATGGCAAACGAAGCGCTGTTTCGGCCGGCATCCGTGCCGGATTCATCCATTCTGCGAATGAGGGGGGAGATCGAGCCGGTTCTGGCGGCAAAAGAATGTGAAGCGCAGCTGGATGTACTGGCCGCGAACAGAGGCGAGAAAATTTACGAACACGATTTGATTTTGCTTGGATTGGGCGATGACGGACACACTGCTTCGCTTTTTCCGGGAACCGAGGCGCTCTCGGAAACACAGCGCCGCGTCATGGCCAATTACGTTCCCAAATTGAATTCATGGCGGCTAACCTTCACTTTTCCATTAATTTTCGCAGCCCGGACGATTTGTTTTTTGATCGGGGCGAATAAAGATCCGAGATTAATCGAGCGGATTTTTTCCGGGGACTCGGCTCTTCCGGCCGCGCGGGTGGAGCAGAACGCGAAAAGCGTAACGTGGATTATCGAACAGAAATCGTGATCTACTTGTTCTAAAATCGGCGCGAATGCAGACAGTTATCGTTACCGGTTCATCCGGCCTGATTGGTTCGGAAACGGCGAAACGTTTCGCGCAGAAGGGACTGCGAATCGTAGGCATCGATAATGACATGCGAGCGCAGTTTTTCGGGGCGGAGGCTTCCACCAAAACAACGCGTGACGATTTGGTGAATACCGTAGGCGGATATGAGCATCACGATCTTGACATTCGCGATGCCAAATCCATCAGTGCGCTCTTCGCCAAACATCGCGGCGCGATTCGCGCCGTCGTGCACACCGCCGCGCAACCATCGCATGATTGGGCAGCGCGAGAGCCGCAGACCGATTTCACTGTTAACGCCAACGGCACCCTGAATTTGCTCGAGGCGGCGCGCGAAAATTGTCCGGAAGCGCCGTTTGTCTTCACGTCCACAAATAAAGTATATGGCGACACTCCGAATCGTCTGCCGCTACGCGAACTCGAAACGCGCTGGGAAATCGAGCCAGGTCACGAATTCGAACCGGGAATTCCCGAAACGATGAGCATTGATGCGACCAAGCATTCTCTTTTTGGGGCGTCGAAAGTCGCGGCGGATATTTTGGTGCAGGAATATGGCCGCTATTTCGGGATGCCGACGGCGTGTTTTCGCGGCGGCTGTCTGACCGGCCCAGCGCACGCCGGTGCGGAGCTGCACGGTTTTCTCGCTTATTTGATGAAGTGTTGCGTCATCGGCCGGCCCTATCGCGTCTTTGGTTACAAGGGCAAACAGGTGCGTGATAACATTCACAGCTTCGATTTGGTGGAAACATTTGCTGCCTTCATCGATAAGCCGCGCGTAGCGGAAGTTTATAACATGGGCGGCGGCCGCTTTTGCAATTGCTCGATGCTGGAAGCGATTTCGCTGTGTGAAGAAATCAGCGGTCGCAAGCTTATCTGGCACTATGAGGAGACCAACCGCATCGGCGATCACATCTGGTGGATCAGCGATGTCCGGAAGTTTCAATCGCATTATCCGCAGTGGAAATTTCGCTACGGACTGCGAGAAATTCTGGAGCAAATCTTTTGCGCGGTTAGGAACGATTGACCTCAGTCGTCGGCGTTTCCTGGCAGAGAAGCCACTTATGAACCGCCTGCATTTAGCGCCAAAGGCCGCAGTTTCAAATACCGATTCTGCGTAAGCGCACGTGAGGATTTCGCAATGGCTGCGGTCAAGTTAGTGTCCCGCCATCTGGCCAACCTGGCTGGACTTTGGATGATCCGCCTAATCCGCTGCCGAAACAATGCGATCCACTTCTCCCTCTCTTACGACGTCTACTTAAGTGCGATTGGTTTCTTCGACTCCCCGATGAGCTTCTCAAAACGCGGATCGTCACGCAGCGAATCCCAAAATGGGTGCAAACGCAATTGGCCGTAGGAGATCGGAGCGGGAATCCGTACAACTTCTTCCAATTGTTTAATCGCGAGATCTTTTTCGCCGACCCACGCATAGGTGATTGCGAGATTTGTTAGCACAGCCGCACCCGCCAAGGCGTCCTTTGTAACAGGTAAGAGTTCCACCGCGCGGCGGCTCTGACTCAACGCATCTTGTTTGCGGCCCAGCGCGGCGTTGCTCATTCCCAGGACGCAGAGAGCTTGAGCGTAATCGGGCTGCTGGCGCACGATTTCTTCCATTTCAACGCGCGCTGCGTTAAATGCTGTTTCGGCGCTGGTCGCATCGTTTCGGACACGCGCTGCCAAACCCGCAAAAAAGGAGCGAGGTATTCGTATGTTCCAGGGAATGATCCCTTCTGGAGGTAATGAAGCTAATGCGCTAGCCATCTCTGCCGCGTCACGCCGGCAAAGCGCAAAATACAACCACTTCTCGGCAATCCCATCCGTCGCGCTTGGATCTTCGGTTACAATGCGGCGAATAGTCTCGTGTCCAGGTTGCATGTCCGCGCCTGATTCCAAATCGAGGAGCGCGCGCGCCATCCGCGTATTCGCGTCGCCGGGTGCAACAGCTAGAGTGCGATCCCAAGCGGCGGCCGCTTCCGAGAATCGCCGCTGGTACTGATAAGTTTGAGCGGCGTCAGTAAGTAACCATACGTTACGTGGATCGCGTTTGACGGCGCGTTCCAAATTCCTCGAACATTCCTCCCAATGACCCTGTCGGCGAGCGATGTAAGCAGGTAGTGAGAATACGGAACCGTTGTTAGGCAATCCGCGCTGAGCAATGGCAATCTCGGCGAGGGCGGTGTCGTAATCGCGAGAACAGTGATAAGCGACCATCGCCGCAGCGAGATGCGGTTCGGCGCGATCGGGGTCGAGGCGTAACGCCGCGTCGCGCGCCTCCTTTGCGAGTGCCACACGGCCGGGAGTGTGGTCGATTCCGAGAAAGTGAACATAGGAATGGGCTCGCGCTAACTCACAATAGGCGAGCAGGAACGTCGGATCGTGTGCTACAGCCTGGTCCAGCAACCGGATTACTTCGCGCATATCGCCAGGGACACGAGTCGTTTGTAACGCCCATAGCTTCTCGGCCCGCAAGTAATGATCGTACGCGACAAGATTGGTCGTGGGTGGCCGCTCGATCGCGGCTTTCTCCGCCGGCGAGAGCTTCGCCTGAAGCTGGCCAGCAATCGCTTTGGCAATATCAGTTTGGATTGCAAAGACGTCGCCAAGTGGTCGATCGTAGCGCTCTACCCACAGGTGGGTGTCAGTTCTCGCGTCGATTAGCTGCGCGGTGACCCGGACGCGATTTGCGGCGCGTTGCACACTTCCTTCAACCACATGCGCGACGCCGAGATCATTTGCAATCTGGCGCAGGTTACGTTTCCCACCGCTCTTGTATTGCATCACCGATGTCCGGCTGATGACCTTGAAGTCCGCGATTTTTGCCAGATCGTTAAGGACTTCGTCTTGTACGCCATCAGTGAAAAACGCGTTTTCGGGATCGGCGCTCAGATTTTCAAATGGAAGCACGGCAATGCTTTTTTCCGAAATCGGTTTCCCTTCTGCGGCTAATGCCTGAAAGCGAGCGTCGTTCCGGATTTGATCCCAGATCGGATCGAGGCGCAGCAGGGCCGGAGTAATCGCACCGGCATACGGTATCTGCAATAGCCGCTTGAGAATGGGAATCGCCTGTTCGGCATCCCCCAGTAGAGCATAGATATTCGCCATCTTCTCCTCTCTTACGGGTCCATCTACTGGGTTTTTGGAAGCGGGATCGATGGCCATAGCTTTTTGGCCCTCGGCGATAGCAGAGGCTGCGTCGCCCAGACCTGCATAGGCCCGACCCAAACAGGTACGCAGCCACGCCTCGGCCCAGGAATCGGGCACGATCTTCTCAAGCTGGTGCTGAAAATCCTGGGCCGCTTTTTGGTAAGTGGCGCTTGCCCCTGCGACATCGCCGGCGCGTTGCTGACTCAAACCTAGAAAAAGTTCCCTCTCGCTTGTAGATGGGCTGGGCGCCAAGTTCAAAGGCGGCGGCGCTGAAAATATCTCTATGGCCGCGGCATAACGCCGCTGGAACAAATCCTGCACACCACGATCGTACGGATCAAAACCGGGATTTGCGAGCAGCGGTTCTACTGCCTGCAGGTCTCCCATTGCCCAGAAGGCAGCCGCTTTCCTTCCGAGGGCGATTGGATCGGTCGGCTCCCATGCAAGTAGGCGGTCAACTGTGGTTAGAGCCTCGGGAAAACGACGCAGCCACCTATACGTACCCGCAAGATTTTCATAGGCATCATGGTATCTAGGATCAAGCTCGATGGTGCGGCGCAGTCCCGTAATTGCTTCTTCCCAATGCCCCAGTCGGCGCTGGACAAGGGCGATCGCTTCAATGACATCGGCGTTATTCGGAAGGCCCTCCTGAGCTTGCTGGAATTCCCCGAGCGCCCCAACATAGTCGTGCTGTCCGTAGCGATAATAACCAACAGCAAGATGAGTTTCCGGTAAGGCTGGGTCAAGCGCGAGCGCATGATCGGCGGCATCCTTGACTGCTGCCAGTCGTGCCGGGCTTGGATCCCATGGATCGTTTCCTACCGCAATGGAGAGACGTGCCCAAGCCAGCGCAAAACTAGGATCCAACGTCACTGCTTCTTGATAAGACTGGATCGCATTGTCTTCATAGGACTTCTGGTACGAACGAGCTGCAAAGGCGCGACCACGCAGATAGGCATCGTAGGCAGCAGTATTCTTCGTCGGCTTGGCTTGCACGCGCGCCTTCTCCTTCGGACTCAGTGTGCCGCCCACAGCGTCAGCGATCTGGGTGGTCAAGTCGCCCTGCAAGGCAAGCGAATCGGCCAATGTCCGATCATAGTTCTGCGCCCAAATGTGGCGACCGGTTTTGGCATCGATTAGTTGCACCGAAACGCGAACATGGTTCCCCGACCGGCGGACACTGCCCTCCACCACATTATTGACCCCCAGCTGCTGCGCGATTTCCTTTAGATTGCGCGTGATACCGCTCTTGTACTGCATCACCGACGTGCGGCTGATTACTTTCAAGTCCCTGATCTTGGAAAGATTTGTCAGCAACTCATCCTGGATGCCGTCGGCAAAATAGGCGTTCTCCCTTTCCTCACTCAGATTTTGCAGTGGCAGCACCGCAATCCCGGCAGGCAGCGGGGGTATCGAATGCGGTGATTCTGCCTGCCAAAACATCATGCCGATCACTGCTGCGAGGGCAACGAGCAATGCCACCAGCACCGTCGTAGTTGGATTTCGTCGCACCCATTTTCGCCCGTGAGTAAAGACCCCAGTGCGCCGGGCCCGAATCGGCTCGTGATGCAGCCAATGTTCAAGATCATCGGCCAGCGCTCCGGCGGATTGGTAGCGCGCGGTGGGCTCGGGCTCCAGACAGCGAGCGACAATTATCTCCAGATCGCGGTCGAGCGATGGTGCGAGTACACGCAAACGTGGCGCCGGAGTCCCAGCGGCCTGATGAATGACAGAAAAGACATTCGCACCCACGAACGGGGGCCGGCCAGCGAGGAGATAAAACAGAATCGCGCCTAGACTGTAAATATCGGCGGTGCCGGTAAAGTCAGCGGCTGCACATTCAGCCTGCTCGGGGGCGATGTAGCCCGGTGTTCCAAGCGTCGCCAGCGTTCTCGTGAGGTCGCTATTTTCATCGAGCAATTTTGCGAGGCCAAAGTCGCTCACCATCGGCTCGCCGTTTCCATCAAGGAGAATGTTTCCCGGCTGAAGATCGCGGTGGAGAATTCCCTTGCTATGAGCGTAAGCGATGGCGCGCGCGACTTTTGCCATCAGTTGCACACACTCGCGAGGCTCGGTACGGAGCGCAGTTGCCGCGACACGGAGGCTTCCACCCGTCGCGTATTTCATGCTGAAAAACGGCAGGCCATCCTCACTTTCGCTGACCTCGTAAATCGGAAGGATGTTTGGATGATCGAGCCCGGCGACCGCTTCGGCTTCGCGCCGAAAGCGCACAAGCGTCTCGTGTGAATTGACCTGATGAGCGAGAATGCGTTTCACCGCGACGATGCGACGCGAATGCCGCTGTCGCGCGCGATAAATCACTCCCATGCCGCCACGCCCGATTTCCTCCAGGATTTCGTAATGGCCGAGGCGCCATTCGTTATCGGTCACGTTCGCTTCTGCTAGGATGCTCTCGAACGCTTCACGGGAAGTCTCGCTTTGGGCCTCAAGTCCCTTGCTGAGGAGACAATTAATGCACGATCCGTAATCAAGTCGGGTTATCGCGCCGCACTGGGGACATGGCGGATTCTCCGCAATGGATTCAGAGGGCCCGGTTGCGTTGTTCATCAGGCTGCGGCGGCCAGCGCCGCGCACAAATGTCGGATCTCGTCATCCACATCAGCAGGTTTCTCGACCGTGTGAGAAACCTCCTCGCGCAGGAGCGACCGATAACGCTGGCGCAGATTATATAGTTGCTTTTTCACGACCGTTTCCGCAACGCCCAAACCGGCGCCGAGCTCGGTGTAAGAGGTATCTCCGTGTTCCGCCGCAAGGTGATCGCGCAATGCCTCAAAAAGCCGAAGACGTCCTTTACCTTCACACTCCTCTCGCAGACGCCGGAGAGCGCGCTCCACCACCGTCGCGGCCCAGCGAAGATCAAAAAGACGCTCGGGTGCGAGTGCGTCGAGCGCGCGAGCTGAGATCGATAATTGCGAGGGTGCTTCTGCCATCCACGCATCCCAGGAGACGAATTGAACGCTGCCGCCACGCTTGAGCGTTCGATTTTTAACCGCGGCGTTGTGAAGAAAATTCTGGAGCGACTTGAGCAAGAGTGAGCGGAAGCGGCCGCGGCCGTGGTCCGCCTG